>Ga0209278_1000745_pt1 | contig 22774 bp, 22 predicted proteins | sample JI81BgreenDNA_FD_187504 | JGI IMG/M metagenome (GOLD analysis project Ga0209278, IMG submission 187504) | Wastewater effluent complex algal communities from Wisconsin, to seasonally profile nutrient transformation and Carbon sequestration -... | ecosystem: Engineered > WWTP > Effluent > Algae... | reverse complement strand
GGGAGCCGCACACTATACAGCAGTTTCGAAGTTCGTCAACACCGCAAAGCGCAAACTTTCTTCTCCACCCCCTCCGCTCTCCAGCCCGTTTCAGGCCACCCAGCGAAGGGGCGCGAACTATAGGCAATGCGCCCGGTGCATTGCAAGCCTGTTGCATGAACGAATCCGGAGACGGCGTTCCTGGGCCCGCGCGCAGGACGAATCCGCGACCGACTTAGAATCCGTGGGCACCCAATCATCGGAATCGCCATGCGCCACGCCCCGTACTTCCTTCTTCTGGCCGCGCTGTTTGGGGCTCCGGCCTGCAGTGGATCAGGGAGTCGTCATTGGGTGGAGGTCGGTGGACAGCGTTTCGACGTCGAACTCGCCGACGATTTCGAGGAACGGGCGCGCGGCTTGATGTACCGGGAGTCCCTGCCCGCCGACGCCGGCATGCTCTTCGTTCACGACGACGAGGCGCCGCTGGCCTACTGGATGAAGAATACGAAGATCCCCCTCGACATCCTCTACTTCGATGCCGACAGGCGCTTGGTGTCGATCCAGCGGGGCGTCCCGATCTGCACGGCCGGCGACCGCTGCCCGAACTACCCGAGCCGAGGGCCGGCCAAGTACGTGCTGGAACTCAATGCCGGCCGCTCCGACGTGTTGGAACTCGAACGAGGCGATGTGATCACTTTCTCGGACGACATTCCCGAGACCGGACACCCCTGAAGCGGTGCGTCGGCGGGAACCGCGCGCGGGACCACGGTCCTGGGCGAGGGATCAGGCCTGGACCATCTCGAAATCCGCCTTCGACACGCCGCATTCGGGGCATTGCCAGTCCTCGGGAATGTCCGCCCAGCGCGTGCCCGGGGCGATGCCCTCCGAGGGCAGTCCTTCAGCCTCGTCATAGATGAAGCCGCAAACGACGCAGACCCAAGTGGTGTAGGCGGCAGAAGTGGACATGGCGTCGGGACGATTCGTGGTGGCATGCAAGCCTGCCACGGCGCACACGTCCTGACGAGTACGATAAGGAGATGACGCTGCGCGGCCTCTACCTCATCACGCCTGACGACGACGACAGCGATCGACTCTTGGAGCGCGTCGCGGCCGTGCTGCCAGCCAAGCCGGCCCTGCTGCAGTACCGGAACAAGCGCGCGGATGCCATGCGTCGCTTCGACGAGGCGCGGGCACTGAAGGCACTTTGCGACGCGGCGGCCGTGCCGCTGGTCATCAATGATGATTGGCGACTGGCCGTCGAAATCGACGCGGCGGGCGCGCATCTCGGCGAGGACGATGGCGATCTGGCGGAGGCCCGAAGGTCGGCACCCCGGCTGCTGTTGGGGGCGTCGTGCTACGACGAACTCGCCCGCGCGGAGCGGGCGGCCGCAGCCGGCGCCAACTACCTCGCCTTTGGGGCCTTCTTCCCCACGAAGACGAAAGCCACCCACCGACGCGCGACGCCGGATCTGTTGGCGGCCGCCGCGCGGCTGCAACGTCCGCGGGTGGCTATCGGCGGCCTGACGCCGGACAATGCCGCGCCTCTTGTCGCCGCCGGCGCCGACTTGCTGGCCGTCGTCGGCGCGGTGTTCGATGCACCCGACCCTTTGGCCACGGCACGTCGTTTCAACGCGCTGTTTGAAAGCACCCAGACCTCGGCCGTGCCAACCGCCGGCGCAGCCCCTTTTCTCTGACCCAAGCCTCCGATGAAGACCGACACCAGCCACGCCCTCTACTCCCGCGCCCTCGACCTCATGCCCGGCGGCGTCAATTCGCCGGTGCGGGCCTTCAAGTCGGTGGGCGGCGAGCCGTTCTTCGCCAAGCGTGCGAAGGGCGCGTGGATCGAAGACGTCGACGGCAACCGCTACGTCGACTACATCGGCAGTTGGGGCCCGATGATCGCCGGCCATGCACGCGAGGAGGTGCTTGAAGCCGTGCGCGAGGTGATGGTGGATGGCCTGTCCTTCGGCGTGCCGAACCCGCTCGAGGTGACGATGGCCGAGGAGATCACCCGCATCGTGCCCAGCTGCGAAATGGTGCGCATGGTCAACTCGGGCACGGAGGCCACACTCTCTGCGATCCGCCTCGCCCGCGGCGCCACGGGCCGCAACCGCATCGTGAAGTTCGAGGGCTGCTACCACGGGCACGGCGACAGCTTCCTCGTGAAGGCCGGCTCCGGCGCGCTGACCTTCGGCCTGCCGAATTCGCCCGGCGTGCCGAAAGCGCTGGCCGACCTGACGCTCACCCTGCCCTTCAACGATTTCGCCGCCGCCACGGCGCTGTTCGACGAAGTGGGCGCCGACATCGCTGGCGTCATCGTCGAGCCCGTGGTGGGCAACGCCAATTGCATTCCGCCGGAGCCGGGTTACCTCGAACATCTGCGCGCCCTGTGCACGAAGCACGGCGCGCTGCTGATCTTCGACGAGGTGATGACCGGCTTCCGCGTCGCGCTCGGCGGCGCCCAGCAGCTGTACGGCGTGACGCCCGACATCAGCACCTTCGGCAAGATCATCGGCGGCGGCATGCCGGTGGGCGCCTACGGCGGTCGCGCCGAGCTGATGCGGCAGATCGCGCCGGCCGGACCGATCTACCAGGCCGGCACGCTGAGCGGCAATCCGGTGGCGATGGCGGCCGGGCTCGCTACCCTGAAGATCATTCAGCAGCCGGGCTTCTACGCCGACCTCGCCAAGACCACCGACACGCTGGTGGCCGGCTTCCAGGCCGCCGCCGACGAGGCCGGCATCGCGTTCTCGACCCGCCATGTCTGCGCGATGTTCGGGCTGTACTTCACGGCAGAGCGCGTGACGAGTTTCGAACAGGCCAAGGCCGCCGACACGGCGCGCTTCAACCGCTTCTTCCACGCCATGTTGAAGCGCGGCGTCTACCTCGCACCTTCCGCCTTCGAAGCGGGCTTCATTTCGTCGATGCATGGCGATGCCGAGATCGCGCACACGCTGGAGGCCGCGCGCGCGGCCTTCCGCGAGGTGGCGGCCGCCGCATGACGCCGCGACCGCGCCCCAAGCTGGTGGTGTTCGACCTCGACGACGTGCTCGTCGAGTACCAGCGCGAGCGGCGCGTCGAGGCCTTGGCGCGGGCGGTCGGCGCGCCCCCGGCCACGGTGCTGGAGGCGCTGTTCAAGAGTGGCTTGGAGACGAAGAACGACCGCGGGGAGCTCGGCCTCGAGGATTACCTCGACGCCGTGCGTCGCCGCCACGGCCTGGACATCCCCATGGAGGCCTTCATCGATGCGCGCCGGCAGAGCATGCGTCTGCGCCGCGAGGTGCTGGGCCTGGCCGAGCGCATCGCCCCACAGACGACGCTGGCGCTGTTCACCAACAACGGGCAATGGCTTGGGCGGCAGTTGCCGAAGTTTTTCCCGGAACTGCGGCCGCTGTTCGGGACACGGATGATCACCACCGGCCAACTCGGCCTCACCAAACCCGACCCGCAGGCCTTCTATGCCTGTCTGTCGACGCTTGGCTACTCGCCGGCGTCGGCTCTGATGATCGACGACCGCACCGAGAACGTATCGGGCGCCCAGAGCGCCGGTCTCGACGCGATCCACTACACCTCGCCCCCGCAGCTCGCCGGTGAGCTGCTGCGCCGGGGCTTCGACCTGGAACCCGTGCATGCGCCCTGATCTGCGTTTCGAGACCCTCGCCGTCCACGCCGGTGGCGAGGCCGATGCCCACAACGGCGCGGTGGCGCCGCCGCTGCATCTGTCGACGACCTTCAAGCATGGCCCCGCGGCCGAGCGGCTGGCCGGCTACGAATACCAGCGCGAAGGCAACCCGACGCAGGACCGACTCGAAACCGCGCTGGCCGCGCTCGACGCTGGCGAAGCGGCGCTGGCCTATGGCTCGGGCATGGCGGCGATGACGGCCGCGCTGGAATGCTTGCCGGCCGGCAGCGAGGTGCTGGTCCCGGAGGACTGCTACGCCGGCCTGCGCTCGCTGGGCGCGGAGTTCCTGCCGGAGCGCGGCGTGACGGTGCGCCGCGTCGACCAGTGCGATGCCGCCGCCGTGGCCGCGGCGATGACTCCCGCTGTGCGGATGATCTGGGCCGAGACGCCGTCGAACCCGCAACTACGCATCGCCGATCTCGCCGCGCTCTCGGCGATCGCCAAGCAACATGGCGCGCTGCTGGCGGTGGACAACACCTTCGCCACGCCGGCCCTGCAGCGGCCGATCGCGCTGGGCGCGGACGTGGTGATGCACTCGACCACCAAGTACATGGGCGGCCACAGCGACGTGATGGGAGGCGCATTGGTGTTCGCCAAGCGCGATGCGCTGTTCGAGAAGGCCGCGCACCGCCGGCACATCACCGGCAACATCCTCGCGCCGTTCTCGGCGTGGCTGACGCTGCGCGGGCTGCGCTCGCTGCCGGCGCGCATGGCCTGGCACTGCGCCAACGCGCGGCGCGTGGCCGAATTCCTCGCTGCGCAACCGGCCGTCGAGACGGTCTACTGGCCCGGGCTGCCCACGCACCGCAACCACGCCATCGCGGCGCGGCAGATGTCGGATTTCGGCGGCATGGTCTCGGTCACCTTCAAGGGCGGCCGCGAGGCGGCGCTGGCCTTCGCCGGTGCCGTCGAAGTGTTCACCAACGCCACCTCGCTGGGCGGCGTCGAATCGCTGGTCGAACACCGCGCCTCGGTCGAGGGGCCGAATCCGGTGTCGCCGCCGGGCCTGCTGCGCCTCAGCGTGGGGCTGGAGCACGGCGACGACCTCGTCGCCGACCTGCAGCGCGGCATCGACGCGCTGCGCTGACTACCAGCGGCCGACGTTCGGCATCGACACCCAGGGCTCGCGCGGCGGCAGCGCCGCGCCAGCCTGCAGCAGCTCGATCGAGATCTGGTCCGGGGAGCGCACGAAAGCCATGCGCCCGTCGCGCGGCGGGCGGTTGATCACGACACCGTGCGCCTGCAGGCGCTCACACGCCGCATAGATGTCGTCCACGGCGAAGGCGAGGTGGCCGAAGTTCCGGGCCGAGCCGTAGTCCTCGTCGTCGTAATTGAACGTGAGCTCGACTTCCGATTCCGGATTCGCCGGGGCCGCGAGGTAGACGAGGGTGAAGCGGCCTTCGGGGTAGTCCTTGCGGCGGGTTTCGACGAGGCCAAGCGCGTCGCGGTAGAAGCGCATCGAGGCCTCGAGGTCGCGGACGCGGACCATGGCGTGCAGGTAACGCATGTGGCGTGGTGCCCTTTTCGAAAAGCGGGATTCAGAGGAAGAGGTCGGGCGAGAGCGGCCTCGAGGGATCGACCGCGTAGCGCGCGAAGTCGGTCTCGCCGGCCTCGCGCAGCACGTCCTCGTCGATGAGGAAACGGCCGTGGAAGCCGCGGGCCTCGCGGCACAGCACCGCATGGGCGGCGTCGGCGACGATGGCCGGGGTGCGGCAGCCGGAAACATCGATGCCGGGGATCATGTTCAGCGCGTCGGTGGCGATGACGGTCTTCGGCCAGAGGGCATTGACCGCCACGCCCTGCGGGCCGAATTCGGCGGCGAGGCCGAGGGTGACGAAGCTCATGCCCATCTTGGCCAGCGTGTAACCGGTGTGCGGGCCCCACCACTTCGGGTCGAGGGTGGGCGGTGGCGCCAGCGTGAGGATATGCGGGTTCTGCGCCCGCAGCAGATGCGGCAGGGCCTTCTGCGCGCAGAGGAAGCTGCCGCGGCTGTTCACCTGGCTCATCAGGTCGAAGCGCTTCATCGGCGTCTCGAGTGCACCCTTGAGCCAGATGGCGCTCGCGTTGTTGACGAGGATGTCGAGCCCGCCGAAACGCTCGACCGTGGCGGCGACGGCGGCCTCGACCTCGGCCTCCTCGCGGATGTCGCACTTGATCGCCAGGCCGCGCCCCCCGGCCTCGTCCACCGCGGCAGCGGCGCTGTGGATGGTGCCCGGCAGCTTGGGGTTCGGCACCGACGACTTCGCGGCGATGGCCACGTTGGCACCGTCGCGCGCGGCGCGCAGGGCGATGGCGAGGCCGATGCCGCGGGAGGCGCCGGTGATGAGCAGGGTCTTGCCGGAGAGGCTGGACATGGTCGGGGCCGCGAGGGATGGGCGCCCAAGAGTAGCGAGTCCGTCCTGCCGGGCGGCGTCAAGGCGCCGGGTTCCGGGATCGCCGGGGAGAACCCTCGTCCTGCCGCGTCGCAGCAACGTCATCCGGGCGCCTTGCCCCGCCACCTATAATCGAGCGATGGACTCCATCCGCTGGGACGCCCTTCTCGACTGGATCTCGCGCCACCCGCTCGCCGCGGGCGTGGTGATCTTCCTGATCGCGTTCGGCGATGCGTTGCTCTTCATCGGCGTGGCCATCCCGGCCACGCCGCTGCTGTTCGCGGTCGGCACGCTGGTCGGGCTGGGCCACATCGACGGCGTCTACGCGGTGGTGTGCGCCGCGCTCGGCGCGTTCTGCGGGGATGGCGTCAGCTACGTGGCCGGACGCCGATACGGTGACTCACTCCGGAACCGCTGGCCCTTCGCCAACAATCCGCAATGGCTCGAGCGCGGCGATGCGGCTTTCCGACGCCATGGCATGAAGAGCCTCGTCATTGGCCGCTTCGTTGGCGCCATCCGTCCCTTCATCCCGGCCATCGCCGGCATGGTCCGGATGCCGGCGCAGAAATACGCGCTCGCGACGGGCGTGGCCGCGCTGCTCTGGTCCCTGCTCTTCCTCGCACCGGGGTGGCTGTTCGGTGCGTCGCTCGACCTGGTCGCCGCGGTGGCCGGACGCCTGGCGATCGTCATCGGCCTCGTCCTTGCGCTGGTGGCGTTGGTGTGGGCCGTCGTGCTGTATTCGTGGCGCTGGCTGGCGCCGCGTGCGCACGGCCTGCTGGTGCGGCTGCTCGACTGGTCGCACCGGCATCCGGTGATGGGGCGCTATTCGGAGGCCCTGATCGACCCGAACCGTCGCGAGTCGCCTTCCCTGTTGCTGCTGGCCGTCGCCCTGCTGTTCGGCGCCTGGGCGTTCTTCCAACTGCTGGCGTCCGTGGGCGGTGGGGAAGCCCCCTCGCGCTTCGACCTGATCGTCCACCAGACGATGTTCGGGTTGCGGCATCCGCTGGCCGACCCGGTGATGGGCTTCCTCGCCACGTTGGGCGATCCGATCGTGCTCGGCCCGGCCGTAGCGGCGGTCGCGGCGTGGCTGTTCTGGCGCAAGCGCCGCATTGCCGCGTGGCACTGGATCGCCGCGCCGAGCTTCGCGATCGTGTTCGCTTGGGCGCTGGGCTGGCTCATCGACCTGCCAAAGCCCCCCGCCGCAACGGCCGTCAGCGGGTTCTCGTTCCCATCGCAGACCGTCCTGCTCGCCGCGACCGTGTACGGCTTCTTCGCGGTCCTGGTGGCGCGCGAGATGCCCGGGCGTCGGCGCGTTTGGCCCTACGTGGTGGCGGCGTTGCTGGTGGGGCTGCTGGGATTCTCGCGCCTGTACTTGGGCGCGCACTGGCTTTCCGACGTGCTCGCCGGCGCCAGCCTCGGGCTGCTGTGGATCACCGCGCTCGGTATCGCCTACCGGCGGCGCGTGGCGCGTTCGTTCTGGGTACGCCCGGTGGCGGCGATCTTCTTCGGGATGGTCCTTCTCGTCGGTGGCTGGCATGCCGCCCGCTCGGCCGACGCCCTCGTCGCCGCGTTTGATCCGCCGATCGAACGCCAGCCGATCGACGCCGATCGCTGGATCCGCGGGGATGCGGACCTTGAACTGCCTGCCCGTCGCAACGAGCTGCGCAGCCGCGATGCCTGGCTACTGAACGTCCAGTACGCCGGGCACCTGCCCCCCCTCGTGGAGCGACTGCAGGCCGCAGGCTGGAGGCCCCTGCCGGAAACGGACTGGCGCGGCCTGCTAATGATGCTGGACGACGACGCAACGGCAGCCACCCTGCCCATCATGCCGGCCACCCACGAAGGACACGCTGAAGCGCTCCTGATGGTGCGAAACGGGAGCTCCGCGGACGAGCGCCAGGTGCTCCGGCTGTGGCCCGCCCCCTACTCCCTCGGCCGAGGCGACGAGCCGCTGTGGCTCGGCACGGCCCAGACGCTGCGCTTCGCCCTGCGCGGCGACGGCTTCGTGAGGTACTGGGCGGCGCAAGACGACCAGAGCGCCGCCTTGGCCCGGGTGGCCGCCGACACCGCGAACCTGCACGTGGGCGATGACGGCCACGTGCTGCGCCTGCGCGCACCACGCGCCGCCGACTGATCGTTCAGGCCAGCTGGGGCAGCCAGCGCAAAAGCGTGTCGAGCCGCAACGAGGGATCGTCTTCCTCGAGCAGGTGCAGGCGCTGATCGGCATCCAGCGGCAGCAGTTCCGCGAGTCGGCAGGACACCCAGCCGGCGTCGTCGAAGCAGGCGTGATCGGCGTAGGCGTGCGGCCCCCCGGCGCGTTCGAGCATCCGCTTCAGCAGGTCGACGAGGAAGCCATGCTGCGGCTCGACGGCGACGCGGGGCGTGGGCGGCAGCCAGCGCACTTCAGCCACCACGAGTCCGTCGGCCTGTACGGTGGTGCTGGCGACGGCGAAGCGGCGTTCGCCTTCCACGGCGATGCCGAGCATGCCGCCCGCCTGCGCGTGGAAATCGACGATGCGGGCCTCGGTGCCGATCTCGGCAGGATGCGCCGGACCGCCGACCTCCGGGCCCTCGACGATCAGGGCGATCCCGAAGCTTTCGCCTTTCCGGGCGCAGCGCTTGACCATGTCGAGGTAACGCGGCTCGAAGACGCGCAGAGCCATCACCCCGCCGGGCATCAGCACGGCCTTCAGGGGAAACAGCGGCAGGGAGTGCGTGGCGGCGGGGTGTGGAGCCATGGGGGACCGTCATTGGGAGCGTGCGGACCGCTGAAGGATGGTGCCGCCCCCATCGGCAAGGTCGTGACACAGGGCTCAACCCGCGCATGTCGTCCATCGGGATGCGAAATCTGCGGTCGGGCCGTCAGTTCTATCGGCAACCAATCCCTCTTTCGATCAACAACTTGGCACCGAGCCTTCACTCGAATGAGGTCCACATCACGACAAAGTGTTGACAGGGCCGAAAAGCCCGTGGTCTTGTCGGACCCATGAACTTCACCGCCCCGACCCTCGCTGCGCGCACCGCCACGGCTCTTCCGGCCGCGGGCCGCAACGTCGCGATCGTCGCGGTCGTCCCCGCACTTGTTGCGCTTGTTGTCGTCGTCCTTCTTATTAGCCCCTTCACCGGAGCGGGATCGACGTGACCTAGCAACAACGCAACAACAAGGTCCGAAACGAAAACCCCGCTCCGGCAACGGAGCGGGGTTTCGCGTTTCAGGCCTTCGAAAACATCCCGAAGCCTCGAAATCGCCTGACATCCGTGAATTCCGACCAGATCAAATCCGGCCCCTCCCGCGCTCCCGCCCGCGCGATGCTGCGCGCCACCGGCCTGTCCGATGCCGACATCGCCAAGCCGCTGGTCGGCGTGGTGCACACGTGGTCGGACATCTCGCCCTGCAACCTGACGCTGCGCGAACTCGCGCAGTCCGCTCGCGAAGGGATCCGGGCCGCCGGTGGGACGCCGATCGAGTTCAACACCATCGCGGTGACCGACGGCATCGCGATGGGCACCACCGGCATGCGCGCCTCGCTGCCGTCGCGCGAGGTGATCGCCGATTCGATCGAGCTGGCCGTGACCGGCCACTGCCTCGACGCCGTCGTGCTGCTCGTGGGCTGCGACAAGACCATCCCGGCCGCGGCGATGGCGCTGGGCCGCATGGACATTCCGGGCGTGGTGCTCTACGGCGGCACGATCCAGCCGGGCGTTTGCAAGGCGAAGAAGATCACCGTGCAGGAGGTCTTCGAGGCGGTGGGCGCGCACGCCGCGGGCCGCATCGACGATGCCGAGTTGGGCGAGATCGAACGCCGCGCTTGTCCGGGTGCTGGCGCCTGCGGCGGCCAGTTCACGGCGAACACCATGGCCATGGTGCTGACCACGCTGGGGCTCTCGCCCGTCGGCCTGAACGACATCCCGGCGACCGACCCGGAAAAGCGCACGGCCGCCTTCCGCTGCGGAGCGTTCGCGATGGATGCCTGGCGTGCCGGCCGCCGCCCGCGCGAGGCGATCACCGCCCAGGCCCTGCGCAATGCCGCCATCACCGTGGCCGCGACGGCCGGCTCGACCAATGCCGTGCTGCACCTGCTGGCCATCGCTCACGAAGCCGGCGTGCCCTTCCCGCTGGAGGAATTCGAAGCCGCGTCGCGCACGCCCGTCATCGCCGACCTGAAGCCCGGCGGCCGCTTCACCGCGGTGGAGCTGCATGCCGCCGGCGGCACGGCGCGCGTGCTGGACGAGCTGCGCGCCGCCGGACGCCTCACCGACACGCCGACGATGACCGGCGAGACTCTGTTCGCCGCGGTCGACGCCGCGATGGCGAACCCGCCGGCGAGCGGCGACATCACGCCCGCCGAGGTGGTGCCGGGCTTCGCGGCGCCGTTGAAGCCACACGGTGGCTACTCGGTGCTGTACGGCAACCTCGCGCCCGAGGGCTGCATCTGCAAGTTGCCGGCAAAGCATCGCCGCCATGAAGGCCCGGCGCGCGTGTTCGATTCCGAGGACGCCGCCTTCGCCGCCGTGCAGGCGCGCGCCATCCAGCCGGGTGATGTGGTCGTCATCCGCTTCGAAGGCCCTGCGGGCGGCCCCGGCATGCGCGAGATGCTGGCCGTGACCGCCGCGCTGGTCGGCCAGGGCTTGGGCAACGACGTGGCCCTGATCACCGACGGCCGCTTCAGCGGAGCCACGCACGGCTTCATGGTCGGCCACATCAGCCCCGAAGCCGCGCGCGGTGGCCCGCTTGCGCAGCTGCGCGACGGCGACCGCGTGGTGATCGACGTGGACGCCCGCGAAATCCGCACCGACGCCGACCTCGCGTCCCGCGAGCCCGCCCGCATCGAACCGCGCGTGCGCCACGGCGCGCTGGCCAAGTACGCCCGTCAGGTCGCCTCCGCCAGCCGCGGGGCGATCACGACCGAATAGACCGTTCAAGACCGTAGCGCCGCCCACTCGTACCTCTTTCCTCGCTCTTCAACTCGTTTTCCAAAGGACACCGCCATGACCACCGCCATCACCACGCCCGCCGCCCTGGAACACCGCACCGTCGCCGTCATCGGTTACGGCAGCCAGGGCACCGCCCACGCCAAGAACCTGCGCGACTCCGGCGTCCGCGTCATCGTCGGCCTGCGCGCCGGCGGCCCCACCGAAGCGAAGGCCAAGGCCGACGGTTTCGAAGTGCGCGAGCCCGCCGACGCCGTGCGCGCCGCCGATGTCGTCGCCGTGCTGACGCCCGACATGGTCCAGCCGCAGCTGTACCAGCAGCACATCGCGCCGAACCTGAAGGCCGGCGCCTGCCTGCTGTTCGCCCATGGCTTCAACGTGCACTACGGCCAGATCAACCCGCGCCACGACATCGACGTCGTGCTGGTGGCGCCGAAGGGCCCGGGCGCCTTGGTACGCCGCGAGTTCGAGATCGGCCGCGGCGTGCCGAGCGTCTATGCCGTGCACCAGGACCAGAGCGGCGCGGCCGAGACGATCGCGCTGGCGTATTGCTCGGGCATCGGCGGCGGCCGTGCGCAGCCGATCAAGACCACCTTCAAGGAGGAGACCGAGACCGACCTGTTCGGCGAGCAGGCCGTGCTGTGCGGCGGCGCCACCAAGCTGGTGATGGCCGGCTGGGAAACGCTGGTCGAAGCCGGCTACCAGCCCGAGATCGCCTACTACGAGTGCCTGCACGAACTGAAGCTGATCGTCGACCTGCTGTACGAAGGTGGCGTCACCCAGATGCACCGCTTCATCAGCGAGACCGCCCAGTACGGCGACCTGACGCGCGGCCCCTACGTCGTCGACGAGCACACCCGCACGCAGATGAAGCGCGTGCTGGCCGAGATCCAGGACGGCCGCTTCGCCCGCGAGTGGATTGCCGAGTACCGCGCCGGCAACCCGAACTACCGCGCGCTGAAGCAGGCGGACTTGGAGCATCCGATCGAGGCCGTGGGCCGCAAGCTGCGCGCCGGCATGCCGTGGCTGCAGCCGCGCGGCGAGGCGCCCGCCAATCCGTCCACGACGGCCACCCCGCAGGCGACCCCCGCCGAGGCCGGTGCATGAACGGAGCCGAGTGGCTGGTGAAGGCGCTCGAGGCCGAAGGGGTCGACACCCTCTTCGGCTACCCGGGCGGCTGCATCATGCCCTTCTACGACGCCCTGCTCGGCAGCACGATGAAGCACGTGCTGGTGCGCCATGAGCAGGCCGCCGCCCTGGCGGCGAACGGCTACGCGCGCCACAGCGGTCGCGTCGGCGTCTGCGTCGCCACCTCGGGGCCGGGCGCGTCGAACCTGGTCACCGGCATCGCCGACGCGCTGCTGGACTCGGTGCCGATGGTCTGCCTGACGGGCCAGGTGCCGACGCACCTGATGGGCACCGACGCGTTCCAGGAACTCGACGTGTTCGGCATGACCCTGCCGATCGTCAAGCACAGCTACCTGCCGCGTTCGGTCGATGAACTCCCGGCCGTGCTGCACGAGGCCTTCCACCTCGCGCGCAGCGGCCGCCCCGGCCCGGTGCTGATCGACCTGCCGAAGGACGTGCAGCTGGCGAAGGCCGACCACCTGCCGGCGCCCGCACCGCTCATCAGCCCGCCGGTGGTGAACGCGGTGCCGGTGGGGCTGGTGGAAGCGCTGGCCCTGATCGCGCGCTCGAAGAAGCCGGTGGTCTACGGCGGCGGCGGCATCGCCATCGCCGATGCGACGAAGGCTTTCCGCCGCTTCATCGCCGCCACGAAGATGCCGACCGTGCTGACGTTGCGCGGCCTCGGCGCCCTGCCTTTCGACCACCCGCAATTCCTCGGCATGTTGGGCATGCACGGCTCGCGCGCGGCGAACCTCGCCGTGCAGGAAAGCGACCTGCTGATCGTCGTCGGAGCGCGCTTCGACGACCGCGCCACCGGCAAGCTGGCCGAGTTCGCCCCGCATGCGAAGGTGATCCACCTCGACGCGGACCTGGGCGAAATCAACAAGCTGCGCCGCGCGGACGTCTCGGTGCATGGCCGCATCGACAACAGCCTCAACGCGCTGTGCGCCGCGATCAGCCGCTGCGACGAGTGGCGCGCCCTGTGCGCGGACCGCGTGCAGAAGCACGCCGCCCGCTACGACGCGCCGGGCACCGACATCTACGCGCCGGCCCTGCTGAAGCGGCTGTCGGAGCTGGCGCCCGATGCGATCGTGGCCTGCGACGTGGGCCAGCACCAGATGTGGGTGGCACAGCATTGGGGCTTCAAGGACCCGACGCATCATCTGAGCAGCGCAGGCCTCGGGACGATGGGCTTCGGCCTGCCGGCAGCGATCGGTGCACAGCTGTCGAACCCCGGCGCCACGGTCGTCTGCGTCAGCGGCGACGGCAGCATCCAGATGAACATCCAGGAGCTGGCCACCGTCGCGCGCGAGCGCCTGCCGATCAAGATCGTGCTGCTCGACAACCAGGCGCTGGGCATGGTGCGGCAGTGGCAGGAGCTGTTCTTCCAGGAGCGCTACTCGGCGGTCGACCTGTCCGACAACCCGGACTTCGGGCTGATCGCGCAGGCCTACCGCATCCCGGCGATGCGCCTCGAAGCGCGGGCCGACCTGGAAGCCACGCTCGCCGAATTCCTCGCCATCGACGGCCCGGCCTTCCTGCATGTCGCCATCGACCAGAAGGCCAACGTGTGGCCGCTGGTGCCGCCCAACAAGTCCAACACCGAAATGCTCGATGCGCCCGCCGAGACCACGGCCGTTGCGCATGACGAGAGCAAGGAGTTCGTCCATGCACTACCAACTTGACGTGACCCTGCGGCAGAGCGAAGGCGCACTGGCCCGCGTCCTGGGCACCGCGCAGCGTCGCGGCTACTGGCCGCTGTCGATGCAGGCCGAGACCGACCCGCGGGCCACGGCGTGGACGCTGTCCATGAAAGTGGAAAGCGAGCGCTCGGCCCACGGGCTGAAATCGCAGCTCGACAAGCTGCACGACTGCCTCGCGGTGGAGGTGGCGCCATGTCGCTGATGCAGTTCTGCGACGGCGAGATCGCCGAGGCCGAAGCCTTCAGCGTTCCACTGACCAGCCACGCCCTGCACTACGGCACCGGCGTCTTCGAGGGCATCCGCAGCTACGCCACCGACGACGGCGGGGCGGCGGTGTTCCGCCTGCCCGAGCATCTGGAGCGCATGCGCAAGGGCGCCGAGGCGCTGGGCATGAAGTTCGACGTGGCCCAGGCCACCGAGGCCGTGCTGGCCACGCTGCGCGCCAACGGCCACCGCGACGCCTACATCCGGCCGCTGCTGTGGTTCAACGCCGGCGGGCTGGGGCTCGACGTCGACAAGCTGTCCGAGCGCCTGATGGTGGCCACCCTGCCGTGGACCTCGCACCTCGGCACCCACCGCGTGCGGCTGACGGTGTCGTCGTTCCGTCGCAATCCGGCGAAGGCCCTGCCGCCGCTGAAGCTCTGCGGCAACTACGTGAACTCGATCTTGGCCAAGCGCGAGGCCACCCAGCGCGGCTTCGGCGAAGCCCTGTTCGTCGACGAGGGCGGCTTCGTCGTCGAGTGCACCGGCGAGAACGTGTTCATGGTGAAGGACGGCAAGGTCACGGCCGTCGAGCACGGCGACGCCCTGCCGGGCATCACCCGCGACACGGTGATCCAGCTCACCGGGGCCGAATCGCGCCCGGTGCGCATCGAGGAACTGAAGGCCGCCGACGAAGTGTTCCTGACTGGTACGTCGGCCGAGATCGCGCGGGTCGAGGCCATCGACGAGCGCGTGTTCGGCGCCTCGCCCTTCGGCGACACCTTGACCGCCCGCTACGCCGACGTCGTCCGCGGCCGGAGTGAAGCGGCCCGCGGCTGGCTGACGAGGGTCTGATGCCGCTGGACGCCGCCCGCGCCGACGTGACCGCCAGCGACGTGCTGGCGGCCAGTGCGCGCCTGCGGCGCTTCCTGCCGCCGACGCCGCTGCACTACGCCGAGCGCTTCGGCTGCTGGCTGAAGCTGGAGAACCTGCAGCGCACCGGCGCCTACAAGGTGCGCGGCGCGTTGAACGCCCTGCTGGCGGCGCGCGAGCGCGGCGACCGCCGCACCGTCATCACCGCCTCGGCCGGCAACCACGCGATGGGCCTCGCTTGGGCGGCGCGCGAGCTGAAGGTGCCGGTGATCACCGTCATGCCGGTGACCGCACCGGTGGTGAAGGCGCAGGGCGTGGCCTTCCTCGGTGCGACGGTTCGCCAGAGCGGCCAGACCTACGACGACGCCAAGGCCCACGCCCTGCAGCTGGCCGAGCAGCACGGCTTCCGCTATCTGTCCGCTTTCGATGATCCGGACGTCATCGCCGGCCAAGGCACGCTGGGCATCGAGCTCGCCGCGCACGCGCCCGAGGCCGTGCTGGTGCCGATCGGCGGCGGCGGCCTCGCCGCTGGCGTCGCATTGGCGCTGAAGTCGCAGGGCGTCCGCATCATCGGCGCGCAGGTCGAAGGCGTGGATGCCATGGCCCGCGCCTTGAAGGGCGATGCCTCGCCGATCGCACCGAAAGCCACGCTGGCCGACGGCACGCGTGTGGCCGAAGCCGGCACGCTGACGCGCGAGATCCTGTCGAAGCTGCTGGACGACCTGATCATCGTCCGCGAGGCTGAGCTGCGCGAGACGCTGGCGCGCCTGATGTTGGAAGAACATATCGTCGCCGAAGGCGCCGGTGCGCTGGCGCTGGCGGCCGGTCGCCGCGTGGCCAGCCGCCGCAAGGTGGCCGTCGTTTCCGGCGGCAACATCGATGCCGCGGTGTTCGCGCAGCTGCTGCTCGACACCCGCCCGCGCCCGCCGCGGCCGCCGCGCCGCCGCGCCGCCGATCCGTTCACCCCCGAGGCCTCGGCCTCGCGTTCCGCCCCTTCGCCGGCCGCACCGACGACCGGCACCGCTTTCGCCAACGCCTCCCCTGGTCGTTCGGCGACGGCGGCGGCGCCCCTCCCCGGCGCCGTCGCCGCTTTCTCCAAAACCCCTGAAGGATCCCTGCCATGAGCCCCGCCCCGGAGCGCATCCGCATCTTCGACACCAGCCTGCGCGACGGCGAGCAATCGCCCGGCTGCAGCATGGACGCCGCGCAGAAACTGCGTTTCGCGCTTGCCCTGGCCGAGCTGGGCGTCGACACGCTCGAAGCCGGCTTCGCCGCCAGCTCGGACGCCGATGCCGACGGCATTACCCGCGTCGCGCGCGCGCTCCGCGGCACCGGCACCGGCGTCTGCAGCCTCGCCCGCTGCCGGCCCGGCGACATCGAAGCCTCGGCCAAGGCGCTCGAACACGCCGAAGCGCCGCGCATCCACGTCTTCATCGCCACCAGCCCGCTGCATCGCCAGCACAAGCTCGGCTTCTCGCAGGCCGAAGTGGTCGATGCGGCGGTCCGCGCGGTCGAGCATGCGCGCCGGCTGGTGGACGACGTCGAGTTCTCGGCGGAAGACGCCATCCGCACCGAGCCGGAATTCCTCGAGGAGGTGTTCCGTGCGGCCGCCAAGGCCGGTGCGCGCACCCTCAACGTGCCGGACACCGTCGGCTACACCACGCCGGCCGAGATCGAAGCCTTGTTCCGCCGCCTGCGCGCGGCCATCGGCGACGAGGCCATCCTCTCGACGCATTGCCACAACGACCTGGGCCTGGCCGTCGCCAACTCGCTGGCGGCGATCGCCGGCGGCGCCCGCCAGGTGGAGTGCACGATCAACGGCATCGGCGAGCGCGCCGGCAATGCCGCGCTGGAGGAGCTGGTGATGGCGCTGAACGTGCGCGCCGACCGCTTCCCCTTCCGTACCGGCATCGACACCACGCGCCTCGTCCCGACCTCGCGCCTGCTGACGCGCATCACCGGCATGGCGGTCCAGCGCAACAAGGCGATCGTCGGTGCCAACGCGTTCGCCCATGAAAGCGGCATCCACCAGCACGGCATGCTGAAGCACCGCGACACCTACGAAATCATGCGTCCGGAGACCGTGGGCTGGGCGCGCTCGCAGATGGTGCTGGGCCGGCACAGCGGCCGGGCCGCGGTGAACGAGCGCCTGGGCTTCCTCGGCTTCTCGCTGGACGAGGCCGCCGCCGAGCGCCTTTTCGCCCGCTTCAAGGCGCTGGCCGAGAAGAAGAAGGAAGTCTTCGATGCCGACCTCGAAGCGCTGGTGCTGGGCGAGGACGCGAGCGCCGCGGGCTGGCAGCTCACCGCCTTCCACCTGAGCACCGGTGCCGGCCAGGGCGAGCAGCCGGCCGCGGCCATCGAGCTGCGCGACCCGCAGGGTGAATCGCACTTCGGCCGCGGCAGCGGCGACGGCCCGGTGCATGCGCTGTTCGCTGCCCTGACCGAAGCCCGCGGCATGCATGTCGACGTCGAGAGCTACGCCGTGCACAGCGTCAGCAGCGGCGAGGATGCGCAGGGCCAGGCCAGCTTGAGCACGCGCCACCACGGCGAGGAGCTGACGGCCAGCGCCACGAGCACCGACATCCTTGAAGCGAGCGCGCTCGCGTGGCTGGCCCTGGCGCAGCGCATCGCGCGCCGCCCGGGCCCCGCCGTGGCGCCGACCCGCGACATCGCCGCCTCGGAGGCCCGCGCATGAGCACGCCGCGCACCCTGTTCGAAAAGCTGTGGGATGCGCACTGCGTTCGCGAGGAAAGCGAGCGCGCCCCGGCGATCCTTTACATCGACCTGCATCTGCTGCACGAGGTCACGAGCCCGCAGGCCTTCGCCGAACTCGCGGCCCGCGGCCTGAGGGTGCGTCGCCCGGAGCGGCACAAGGCCACGCTGGACCACAGCACGCCGACGACGCCCGCCGACGCGGCCGGCCGCCTCGCCTACATCACGCCGCAGGCGGAAGCGCAGGTCGAGGCCTTGCGCGCGAACTGCGCTGCGCAGGGGATCGAGCTGTTCGACTGGGACAGCGGCAGGCGCGGCATCGTCCATGTGGTCGGACCGGAACTGGGCCTGACGCAGCCGGGCATGACCATCGTCTGCGGCGACAGCCACACCGCCACGCACGGGGCCTTCGGCGCGCTGGCCTTCGGCATCGGCAGCAGCGAAGTGGGGCACGTGATGGCCACCCAGTGCCTACTGCAGCGCAAGCCGAAGACCCTGGCGATCACTGTGGGCGGTCGCCTGCCGGCCGGCTGCAGTGCGAAGGACTTGATCCTGCACATCATCGGTCGCATCGGCGTGGCCGGCGGCACCGGGCAGGTCATCGAGTACCGCGGCCCGGCCATCGAAGCGCTGTCGATGGAAGAGCGCATGACCGTCTGCAACATGAGCATCGAAGCCGGTGCGCGCGCCGGCCTGATCGCCGTCGACGACACCACGGTCGATTGGCTGCGCGGCCGTGAACGCGCGCCGCAGGGCGAGGCCTTCGAGGCCGCGGCCAGTGGATGGCGTGCGTGGCGCAGCGACGAGGGCGCGCGCTTCGACGCCGAAGTGCGCATCGACGCCAGCGACGTTCGCCCCACGCTCACCTGGGGCACGCACCCGGGGCAGGTGGTCGCGGTCGATGCCGCGCTGCCAAAAGCCGCGCCGGAGACCGTCGGCGCGCTGTCCTACATGGGTTTCGAAGGCGGCGCGCCGCTGGCCGGCCAGCCGGTCGACGTCGTGTTCGTCGGCAGCTGCACGAACGGCCGGCTCTCGGACCTGCGGGAGATGGCCGCGGTGCTGCGCGGCCGTCGGGTGCATCCGCGCGTCCGCATGCTGGTGGTGCCGGGCTCCGACGCGGTGAAGCGCGACGCCGAGGCCGAAGGCATCGACCGCCTCGTCCGCGAGGCCGGGGCGGAGTGGCGCGAGCCGGGCTGCTCGATGTGCATCGCCATGAACGGCGACACGGTGAAGCCCGGCCAGCTCGCCGTCAGCACCAGCAACCGCAACTTCGAAGGCCGCCAGGGCAAGGGCGCGCGCACCGTGCTCGCCTCGCCGGCCAGCGCCGCGGCCGCCGCGATCGCCGGTTGCATCGCCGATCCGCGCGCCTACGCCACCACCCCGGCCGTTGCCGAGGAGGCCACCGCATGAATCCGTTCCGCACCCTCGAGTCGCCGATCGTCGCTCTGCCGCGCGCCAACATCGACACGGACCAGATCATCCCGGCGCGCTTCCTGACCACCACGACGCGCGAAGGGCTCGGCCGCCACGCCTTCCACGACTGGCGCTACGACGAGCACGGCGCGCCGCGCGCCGACTTCGTGCTGAACCGTCCGGAGCATCGCGACGCCCGCATCCTCGTCGCCGGCCGCAACTTCGGCTGCGGCAGCTCGCGCGAACACGCCCCCTGGGCCCTGCTCGACGCCGGCATCCGCGCGGTCATCAGCAGCGAGATCGCCGACATCTTCCGCAACAACGCGCTGAAGAACGGCCTGCTGCCGATCGTGCTGCCGGAGGCCGTGGTCGAAACGCTGCTTGCTCAGCCCGGCCTGCGCCTGCAGGTCGATGTCGCCAAGCGCCGCGTGTACTGGCCCGACGGCGAGCACGTGACCTTCCCCATCGACGCCTTCGCCCAGACCTGCCTGCTCGAAGGCGTGGACGAACTGGGCTACCTGATCGCGCAGGACGCCGCCATCGCCCGCTTCGAGGAGCGCCGCCATGCCGCGTGAGATCCGCATCACCGTCCTGCCGGGCGATGGCATCGGCCCGGAGGTGACTGCCGCCGCCGTCGCCGTGCTGCACGCGGTCGGGCAGCGCTTTGGCCACGCGTTCCGCACCGAGGAGGCGCTGATCGGTGGCGCCGCTATCGACGCCACCGGGCAAGCCCTGCCGCCGGCGACCGCCGAGGCCTGCGACCGCGCCGACGCCGTGCTGCTCGGCGCCGTCGGTGGCCCGAAGTGGAGCGATCCGAAGGCCCCGGTGAGGCCCGAGCAAGGGCTGCTGGCCCTGCGCAAGCAGCTCAACGTCTACGCCAATCTGCGCCCGGTGAAGCCGCATGCGGCGACGCTGAAGCATTCCGCCATCAAGGCGGAGGTGCTGCAGGGCGTCGACCTCGTGGTCGTGCGCGAACTCACCGGCGGCAGCTACTTCGGCCGCAAGGAGCGCCACGCCGATCGCGCCATCGATGTCTGCGAGTACACCGTGGCCGAGATCGAGCGTGTGGTCCGCCATGCGTTCCGCCTGGCCCGCACGCGCCGCGGCAAAGTCACCTCCGTCGACAAGGCCAACGTGCTGGAAACCTCGCGCCTGTGGCGCGAGACGGTCACCCGCGTGCACCGCGCGGAATTCCCCGACGTCGTGCTCGAGCACCAGCTCGTGGACTCAATGGCCATGCACCTGATCTCGCGCCCACGGGACTACGACGTGGTGGTCACCGAGAACCTGTTCGGCGACATCCTCACCGACGAAGCGGCGATGCTGGCGGGTTCGATGGGCCTGCTGCCCTCGGCCGCCCTTGGCGACGGCCCGCGCGGGCTGTATGAACCCATCCACGGCAGTGCGCCGGACATCGCCGGGCAAGGCATCGCCAACCCCATCGCCGCCATCCTGAGCGTCGCGATGCTGTTGCGGCATTCGCTGTCCCTGCACCGCGAAGCGGAGGCCGTCGAAAGCGCCGTTTCCACAGTCTTGGCGGCGGGCGAAAGCGACCCGGCCCAGCGCGCGCGCGATCTCGGCGGCACGGCGACGACGGCCGCCCTGACCACGGCGGTGTTGGCCGCACTGGCGGTAGAGGCTCCACCGGCGAGCGCAGCCGAACACGCCTTTCCCGCCGTCGAATTGCGCGATTGAGGCGCGACAGGCCCAACCCCATTCGGAAGTTGCTGCGGCGCGTCATTCAATGCCCATTGCATTGACGCGCCGCAGCATGAAAAGGCAGGAAAAGTCATCGATGACGCTGGGGCGCTTGCACGCCCCGGAACCATACGCTAGCGTCCGTTCCGCGATGCACCGGGTGCCCCAGGGGATGACAGCGCCCGCATCGTGAAGCCGGCCTCCGGTTTCCGTCGGACGCAGCGGGGAACGCCCCGCGGCGATCACCACGCCACAGGGGAAAATCGATGAACCATCTCGCTCGCCGCACCACGCGGCGGTGTGCCGCCGCGCTCGCGCTCGTCGCGATCGCCGCGCCCACCCTCGCCAGCACGCTGAACCAGAACGTCTCGTGGACCGTCGACCGCGCCGGCACCACGGCCAAGTACCGCGTCGTCGCCTACGGCGATTCGATCTACGCCGGCTACAACGGCTCCGTCTCCAATGCCGCGCGCTGGTCCGCGCCGACGGTGGATTCCGAGTACCTGTCCGCGCGCTGGAACGCCGACATCGAGAGCATCCGCCGTGCCAAGTCGGGCGCCGTGGCCCGGGACGTCTACGAGAACAAGATCGTCGCCGAGCGCTCCTGGATGCAGGCGGCCTCGACCCGCGTGGTCACCTTCGAGATGTGCGGCAACGATGGCCTGCAGGCGCGCACCGCCTTCAAGAACCAGAGCGGCACCTGCAACTACGCCGTTCTCGATACCGCGGTGAACAGCTGCAAGACCTACGTCGCCGCGTCGATGGACTACATCAACGCCAACGCCAGCCCGAACACCCGGCTGAAGGTCATCTCCAACCTGTACTACCCCGGCTACAACGCCGACAACGTGCAGAGCAGCTGCCGCGACGCCAGCACCGGCCAGACGGTGAACCTGCGCGACCGCTTCCTGCCGGCGATCGCCCGGATGAACTACTGGATGTGCGAGTACGCGCGCCAGAAGGGCTTCCAGTGCGCCGACAGCTTCGCGCAGTACATGGGTGCCGATTTCGACAGCAATGGCGACGGACAGGTCGATTCCGACGCCCTCCGCTACGTGCCGGGCGACACCGAGGCGAGCTACCTGCAGCGCATCACCGTGACGCTGCGTGGCACGCTGCGCGATGCCAACACGCACTTCGTTTCGTCGACGACCAGCGCCGACTACATCCAGTCGGACGACGTGCATCCGACCTACAGCGGCCCGACCGTCCGCGCCGGACTGTGGGGCGGCAGCACCGGCACCGGCGCCCCGCGCTACCCGACCATCACCAACGGCCGCAATCCGATCTGGAACACCTTCGGCCACGAGCGGATGGGCTGGGCGCTGTCGGTGTACAACCCGGCCAGCCCCTGAGCTTGACCACCCGTCGCATGGCGCCTTCGCCGAACGACCGCCACGCCCCGTCGTCCCCCATGGGCGACGAGGGCGTGCGCATTCTTCGAAAGCCCTCGGTCTCGCGCTTCGGCGTCGAGGCCCGAGGCGCGGTCGGCATCGCGCTCATCGTCGCCGTGGCGGTGGCCGGGTCGCTCTGGACCTCGCGAAGCGATGCGCCGGCGGTCGGCGACCCCATGGCTCCGAACCCACGTGCATCTCTGCCCTCCCCGACCACCACGATGGGGCTGGCCCACCCGCAACCCGAACGCGCCGTGCAGCGCCTCGAGGCCTCGCCCAGCGCCACGGCTTTTTCGACGCGCGTGCCCGGCGGCGACCCCGACGATCTCGCCAGCTATTTCCGCCCCGGCGATCCCGTGCCGTCCACCGCGAACCTGATCAAGGCGATGAACGAGGCGGGCCTCCGCACCGGCATCGCGGCCTTCAATCCGCCAGGCACGAGTCCGCCGCTCGAGGGGCTCGCCGTCCCCGCGGACTTCGAATTGCCACCCGGCTACGTGCGCCACCACCAGGCCACCGATGAAGGCGAGTCCATCGAGCCGATCCTGATGTTCTCGCCGGACCTCGTGCTGCGCGATGCGGCGGGGCGAACGATCGAACTTCCGACGAACCGCGTCGTCCCACCGGAGCTGGCGCCCCCGGGCCTGCCGCTGCGCTGGGTCCGACCCGGCAAGCCTTGATGCCGGC
>Ga0209278_1000744_pt1 | contig 22813 bp, 15 predicted proteins | sample JI81BgreenDNA_FD_187504 | JGI IMG/M metagenome (GOLD analysis project Ga0209278, IMG submission 187504) | Wastewater effluent complex algal communities from Wisconsin, to seasonally profile nutrient transformation and Carbon sequestration -... | ecosystem: Engineered > WWTP > Effluent > Algae... | reverse complement strand
CAGGATACCCGCCACGTGATTCATCCGTCCAGAAATAAAAAACCTGTATCCGAGAAACTTGCCCCTCGAATTTATCTCGCGCAAGTCAATGCTAAAATCTAAAATCTAAAATCTAAAATCTAAAATAGATTGACCATTTCCTTTGTGTTTTCGGTAGCCAGCGCTGATACTTCCTGGCAAATGGGAATCTCGATGACAAACTCTGCACCTTCCCCAGGCGTGGAAATACACCGCAATTTGCCTCGGTGTTTTTCAACTATAATCTGATAGCTGATTGACAGTCCCAAGCCTGTGCCTTTGCCGACTGGTTTAGTAGTAAAAAATGGGTCGAACAACTTGCCAATAACTTCTTGATTGATTCCCATCCCGTTGTCGGCAATCCGAATTGTTACTGTCTCGGAATTCGCACTGGTGCTAATCCGAATTCGGTTGTGGCGAGCATATATTTCTTTTGAAGAATGAGTGCTGTTGTACTCTTCGAGGGCGTCGATCGCATTTACTAAAAGATTCATAAATACTTGATTGAGCTGACCTACATAGCACTCTACTTTTGGAAAATTGCTGTATTCTTTGATAATCTCAATAGCGGGACGAAGTACATTAGCTTTGATCCGGTGCTGCAAAATTAGCAAAGTGCTTTCGATTCCTTCGTGAATATCTACTCGCTTCATCTGCGATTCGTCGAGTCGGGAAAAGTTGCGTAAGGATACAACTAAGTCGCGGATGCGATCGGCTCCAACTTTCATTGATTCCAAAATCTTCGTAAAGTCTTCCATTAAGTAATCAACTTCAATATCTTCGGCTGCTTCTACAATTTCTGGGACGGGATTTGGGTATTTCTCCTGGTAAAGATGGAGCAAACTGAGTAAGTCTGTGGCGTATTGGCTGGCGTGGGTAATGTTGCCGTAGATGAAGTTAATCGGATTGTTAATTTCGTGGGCGACGCCGGCGACTAGCTGGCCGAGAGAAGAGATTTTTTCGGTTTGGATTAGTTGAGTTTGAGCTTGGTGCAACTCGTGGACAGCTTTTTCGAGCTCGGCTGCTTGCACTCGATACTGTCCCTCCGACTGCTTGAGTGCTTCCAAAACTTGGACTCGATCGCTAATATCGGTGTGAGTTCCCACCCACTCGCGAACGCTGCCGTCGGCTGCCAAAAGGGGGACGGCCCGCACCCAGAAGTGTCTGTAGCTGCCGTCTGCAGCTCGCAAGCGGTGCTCGACTTCGTAGAGACTTTTTGTTTCTATGGCGCGCTTCCAAGCTTGTATTGTGCGATCGCGATCTTCTGGGTGCACTGATTTTATCCAGTAGTCCTTGTCTTCAGAACTCAAGCCCGTATAAGCTATCCAATCAGGCTGAGGCTTGTCGAAGATTCCGCTAGCGTTTGTCGTCCAAACCATCTGTGCGGTAGCCATGGCCAGGGATCGATATCTTTCCTCGCTCAGACGCACAGCTTCTTCGGCTTGGCGGCTGGCTGTCACGTCGCGCAAAATAGTTGTGAATATGATTTCGCCTGCCACTTCGAGTTTGGAAATAGAAGCTTCGGCGGGAAATTCCGTACCGTCTTGGCGGCGGGCGAAAATTTCTTTGCGGTGGCCCATTGTTCGGGCTTGTTTAACGCCTCCGCCGAAATTGCTGACGAGGTGACTGTGAGGGGTGGCAAAAGCTTCGGGCAACAGCAGGCTCAAGGATTGCCCGACCGCCTCAGCAGCAGTCCACCCAAAAATCCGTTCTGCACCTTGGTTGAACAGGATAATTTTTTGGTCAGCATCCACAGAAATAATCGCGTCCTCGGCAATTTCTAAAATGCCGGCGAAACGAGCTTGAGACAGTTGCAGCGCTTGTTCAGCTTGTTTGCGATCGCTGATGTCGCGGGCGATCGTCGAAATGTATGCGAGTTTGCCGCCCGGTGCGGAGTGGGATATGAGGACTTGGCTGACGGGAAGTTCGAGTCCCGATGCTGACACGAAGGCTGTTTCTCCACTCCAAAAGCCCTCGGAAACAGCGGTGGCGATCGCTTGTTTCAAATTGCTGCGGGCTGAGGCTGCCGTGAATTCTGCAACTTTTCGCTTGGATATATCTTCGTTTTCGCCTATACCCACCATTTTTCTGCCGGCTTTGTTAATGTAAATGGCGCGTCCTTCGAGGTTGTAGATACCTACAAAATCCGGGGTTGCTTCCAGAATTGCTGCTAAACTTCTGTTGGCGATTTCGGCTTGTTTGCTCTCAGTAATATCCCGCGCGATGCTAACTATACCGCTGATCTTTCCTAAGCCGTCCCGGTAAGCACTTTTTGTAGAAAGAAATATTCTCAAATTTCCTTTGACGGGCAGCTCTTCTTCGATCGCTTCCGTTGTTCCCGCTGCCATAATTGGGCGATCGGTTTTTATAATATTTTCCGCAATTTCCGGCGAAAACAACTCGCTGTCATCTCTGCCGATAATGTCGTCTACAGACTGGCCAATTATACTGGCTCCCGCAGCATTAAGCATTAGATAACGGCCCTGAATATCTTTGACAAATAGGGCTGCGGGCGTACTGTTGATTACTGTCATCAACAGATTGTAGTTTTTTTGAAGCGCCTGCTTTGTTGTTTGAGAGTCGAAAATTTGCTGTTGCAATTGCTCGTTGGTTATTTGCAGTTGGATAGTCCGTTTCTCAACTTGATTTTCTAAGTCTAATTTAGCTTTTCTCAGTCCCAGTTCCGCTCGATAGCGTTTCCGGTCTGCGCTGCAGAGAGTTTTGGCAGAATGCCAAATCAGAACTGTAAAAATAATCACGTTCAATACGCTTAACAGCGATATCCCTACCTCCGGCGTGTAGGCTTGTAACCGATCTCCCAATAGGATGAAATAACCGACTAAAGGTGGGATAATGATTGCCCGTGGCAACAAGCGCCGCGCCATGATGCCGCCCGCGCGATCGCTCGTCATTACTGCTATCAATCCTCGATCGGGACTGGCAAATAAAATGCCGCAGCTCAGCAACATAAATGCTGCGGATGTGTGCAAAGCCATCCCTGTATTATTGCCAATTTGGTAAAATAAAGCTTTGTCGTAGAAATAGCCTATCAAACCCGTAAATGCAATTAAAAATGCACAACAGCTTAAGATTTGAATCCGCAGGTATTTAGGCCGACGTTCTGACAGCAGCAGCAGCGCTGTTCCCAGCAATAAAAAAGCACCAGCAGTATTCGGTGCCATGCGTCCTGGTGTTCCGGTAATTGTCAATGTGTAACTTTCTTTAAATAGCAGTTGGTCCATGCCTAAGTCTAAATTAAAGCTATATTGAAGTAGGGTTAATAGGCTAATTAATATAATTAAAAATGAGGATAATAAAATCAATTTCTTATAATTTTTTTGAGGCTTTCTTGCTGTTAATTTGGTGCGCCTAGTCTGTTGGATGAATAGAGAAAACCCGCCCAAAATAAAGCATACCGCAGTATTGGCTTTCATGGTAACGAGTCCGGGCAGAATGCTTTTTAAGAGTTGCACATCGAATATCCAACCCAAAATGACTGTACAGCCGATCGCCATTACTGCAATACTCGCTTTTTTGCAAAAAGACTCGACTGCAGCCATTCGGGTTGAGGGCGTTTGCCGTTGTTGCGATCGTTCAAAAACTTCCAATTTCTCGCTCCCTCTAATTATTTGGTTTTTACGTATCAAAGGTAACAATAAACACTCTAGTGATATTGTTGCCTTAGATACAAAGCTGCTGAAGATTTGCTCAAAGCTGCTAAGCATAAAATATGAATTATTTTACCTAACTTTAGATAGAGCGTCAAATGAAGGTGGAAGGCTCTTATGTAGAAGGCATTTGGGAGAATTGACTAATATTTGTATGTGTAAATTTTAATAAAAAATTCCTTGTTCCTGGTTCGTTGTCCCTTCGATTTCGGAAATTGGCGCCCGATTCATCGGCAAGACGGAGTGTTTTTACTCAGTACATCGAGGGATAATGGTAGCGGATGAATCACTCTGCAACAAGATCGCTGGCATTGTCAATCGGCTGCTGTGGCTGTGGGAAATGCGATGGGCATAACAGATAAGACTCGGCGGTTGAAAACCGCTACTACATAAACTTTCGTCCCAGCAGAGAGGGACTAACCTGTGGAGCATTTAAACCACTAACGAAACCTGTAGGGTGCGTCGGCTCGATCGCTTCCACCGGCAAGGGAAACGCGGAGGCCCTCCTGCACCATACAATACTATTTTAAACGCTCCACAGCTTAACTGTTAACTGTTAATTCTTAATCTTGTTCACATAACCCCACAAACTGTAATCGCGACTCAGCCAACCCCGGAAAAAAGCCATTTGAGTCGGGTCTTCTTGTACCCGTTTGTAGCGGTAAATAATTCGTTCGTTAATCATTTGCAACGCGGTATTTCTATTATTCGCTCCTTTTAGCGCTTCCTTGGTGCGGGCATCAAAAACTCCCGTTTGCGGCAATCCTAATGCTTGCTGAAGAAAGGTAATAGAGTTATTAATACCGAAATTAACGGCAGTGTCAAACATGACGATCGCCAAAGCCGGCTGCATCGTGCCCGATAGGCTCGAATCCCAGTAATATTTATAAATTTCTAGGAGCTCTGCTTCCGACATCTGCGTCACGTCGAGGGGCGGAAGCCCACGACTGTAGCGGTAGGCGTTGTATTCCGTTTGCAAGACGCCCCGATAAGTTCTGCCGCCCTTATCGGCTGGGTGATTGCTGAATCCGCCCTCAAAATATAGGGTGAAATAAAGAGCAGTTTGAAATAATTTCTGCCGAAAGCTGGCTGTCTGCTGCTGCTGGGCGAAAGTCTTTTGGGCAAAGGGTAAGGGGATTGCTAAGGTTAACAAGAGTATCCCCAGCAGGAGGTTTGGTTTCCACTTGATGTTATGTTGGCGCTGTGTCGCTTGCTTGTCGCTCATAAATTCTCTGTGACGATCGCCCGTAGTTCCGCTAAAACTGCTACTCTGCAAAATAATATAGATTCAACCTTTAACTTGATAGCACAGATAGGCCGCCAAATGAATTCCGATTTTAGCAACCAATCCGAAACACCCCAATTTGAAGATGCTGCATCCCTGACAGTCGCTGCTGAAACCTATTACTCTCAAGGCAATTTAGCAGCAGCCGTCGCTGCTTGTCGCCGTGCTCTGGAATTGCAACCGGATTGGGCGGCGGCTTACGTGACAATGGGCAATGTGCAGCAAGCAAGCGGCCAAATTGAGGAAGCGATGCGGTTTTATTCCGAGGCGATCGCTCTGAATCCCGATTTTGCTGAGGCTTATGCTAATTTGGGCAGTATGCTCTACAAACAAGGACATTTGGTGGAGGCGGTTGTCAATTATGAAAAGGCGATCGAACTTAAACCGAATTTGGCTGCTGCTTACTGGAATTTGGCAGGGGCACTGAAGCAGCAGGGGCAGCAGGATGCAGCGGTAGCCTACGAGCAAAAAGCTCTCGAACTCAATCCCCACCTTGCTCAGGTAGATTTTCACTTAAATTTAGGAGATACATTAGCGCGGCAAGGGAAATTAGATGAGGCGGTGGCTGCATGGAAGCAGGCGATCGCATTTAAACCCGATTTAGCCGAAGCATACTGTCAAATTGGCCAAGTTTTGCGCCACCAGGGCAAATTTAAAGAGGCAATACCCAACCTTCAAAAAGCCCTAGAAATTAAACCGGATTTTATTTCTGCCCACCAACATTTGTGCGGCATCCTCAGAGATACTAGCGATTTAGCTGCCGCGCGGCAAGCCGTGCACCACTACAGCCAAATGTGTGCCGAAACAGATCCAATTATGACCGCGATTTACTTCATCAGCACCTATCAAGTGTCGGGATTAAATCAAATTGCGGGCGATCGATTTTTAGAGCTAGAGTCGTACTTGCAGCAAAACTTAGAAACCGCTAGCCCGGTGGAAATTAAATCGCTTTATGCAAACTTGTTATTCAGCACGCCCTATTTGCGAGATGACTTGGCGGCCAACTCAAAACTTTACAGATTAATTGCTCAAAAGTATATCGACCAATGTATTAAACCTAATTTTTCTCAACCCGCAAATTACAGTTTCAAACCAACGGTTCCATCCAGCCAGTTAAAAATCGGCTTTTTGTCCAATCACTTTAGCCGCCATTCTGTAGGTTGGTGCAGCGCTGACATCATTCGCGAATTGTCCGATATCACGCCGAATGTGTATTTGTACGCTTCCGAAAGAATTATTCCTGACGATCGAACTCAGCAATTTGAAAGTTTTGCCAAACTAACTTTTCCCACAACCTACCCGAACGGAATTGCAAACTCTGCCGAAATTATAGACCAAATTCAGCAAGATGAATTGGACGTTTTAGTTGATTTAGATTCTCTCAGCGTACCAGTTCACGCTGACATTCTCTACCAAAAACCCGCACCAGTTTGTGTTTCTTGGCTGGGATTTGACGCCCCTTACATATCGCCGAAAAATTACTTTCTTACAGACAGGCACTCGCACCCTGCAGACAGGGAAAAATATTATGACGAGCAGCTAATTAGGATGCCTGATTCCTTTGTAGCGGTGTCGGGTTTTCAGAGATATGGAGTCGATCCCGTTGCATTGAGAAGATCGCATCGGATCGGTTTGGATCAGATAGTTTACCTGTGCGTGGCTCCCGGCAGAAAATTTAATCGCGAGTTGGTAAAAGCACAAATTGCCATTCTCAAAGAAGTGCCGAACAGTATCTTAATTCACAAAGCTTTAGGCGATGCTGCGGTGTTTGAGGCTGCATATCACCAAGCTTGCGAAGCTGAGAAAGTGAGCAAGCACCGAATTAAGTTTTTGCCGAGGTTTGCTACTGAGGAAGAACACAGAATTATCTATTTGCTGGCAGATGTGTTGTTAGATTCTTATCCTTACAACGGAGGAACTCAAACTTTAGAGGCTTTGTGGTCTAATTTGCCGGTGGTGACTCGCACAGGAGAGCAATTTTTGTCGAGAATGGGTTATTCGTTTTTGCAGACTTTGGGAATTGAAACAGGTGTGGCTTTGTCTTTGTCGGAATATGTGGAAGTTGGTGTAAAATTGGGTAAAGAGCGTGAATTGAGAAATGCCATTAAATCACAGTTGGTGAAATCTAAAGATCCAGCCAATTTGTCGCCGCTGTGGAATCCGAAAAAGTTTGCGGGTGATATGTATGCGGTCTTGGAAAAATTATGTAAAATAGGATAACGCGCTAATTATAGGATAAGGTGCGTCAGGCCAAACAATCCGCAATGTGAGAAAACATCATAAGGAATGAGAATTAAATAACTTCCACAAGTTTGTGGGATGGGCCTGAAAGCCCGTCATGAGTGGACGGGCTTTCAGGCCCATCCCACAATAACAATTAAAATTATAAGTTATTTAATTCGCGATCCTAACCTGACGCACCCTAAAATGACTAATCTAAAGTCTAAAATCTGAAATCTAAAATGGTATGACTTCAACACTGCCAACTATTAAGTTTTTAAAACAGCCGACTTCGGAAGCTTGGGTGGAACAGGCGATCGCCCATTTGGATACAATCTTATTAGACCATTCTCACTGCGAGCGGAAAGCGGCGGGAGTAGCGTTAAATTTAATGTTTCGCTACCCAGCAAAGGAAAAATTGGTGAGGATGCTAACGGGGATCGCCCGCGAAGAATTAGAGCATTTCGAGCAAGTCAACCAGCGGTTAGAACAGCGCAGCATTGCTTTGGGCCCTTTGGCTGCACCTCCCTATGGTGCCGGTTTGTCCGCCCAAATTCGCAAGCAGGAACCGGAGAGACTTTTGGATTCTTTGTTGGTTTCTGGTTTGATAGAAGCGCGCAGTCACGAACGGTTGGGGCTGCTGGGCGATCGCTGTCCCGACGCCCAATTAGCTAAGTTTTACCGCAGTTTGATGGCTTCGGAGGCGCGCCATTACGGGGTATATTGGATTTTAGCAACAACTTATTTCGATCGGGATATTGTGATGCAGAGGTTGGAGGAATTATCATTAGTAGAGAGCGAGTTGCTCGCAAGTCTTCATCCCGAACCGAGAATTCACAGTTAAAAGCTAGGTGCATTTAAAAACTGTAAAACACAAAAAATGAGTAAGTTTACAGTTGCTAAAGTCAAAAAATAAATATACGTTGCAATAACCAATGAAAACCCAACATCTGGATTTTTTAATTCGTTCATGGGAAACCCGCGATCGCGCTGAGGCGTTCTATTTAATTAGGGATGTTTTAGCAGAGTACGGTTTAAAATGCGAACCTCACGGGGCAGATCGAGATGTCTATGATGTAGAACTACATTATCATAATCAAGGTGGCGAATTTTGGGTAGTTGAGCGGCAGGATAAAATAGTCGGTACGGCGGCTTACTATCCGATTGAGCGCGGAAATAATGCTGTGGAAATTCGCAAAATGTATATTTTGCCAGCAGCAAGAGGACAGGGTTTGGGTAAATTTTTACTGCAAGAATTGGAAAGTAAAATTATCGCTCGCGGCTTTGATGAAATCTGGATAGAAACTGCTAGCATTCTCAAAGAAGCTGTAAAAATGTACGAAAATAGTGGATATCTACCGACAACTGGTGTGGAGACGCCAAGGTGCGATCGGGTTTACGTAAAATATCTAGGTTAGAAGCAAAGTCTAAGAAACCGGGTTTCTGAGAAAATGTCGGTTGGGTGGCAAAATATCTCGGAAGAAACCCGGTTTCTGGGAATTTTGCATTGGGTTTTAATTTATTTTTTGCTGCAGAGGAATCTCGATCGCAAATTCGGAACCTTCTCCCACTACAGAATTGCAAGAAAGCTTGCCGCCGTGTTTTTCTACTATAATAGAGTGCGAAATAGCCAATCCTAAGCCAGTTCCTTTGCCAATGGGTTTAGTAGTGAAAAACGGGTCAAACAAGCGCTTTTGCACATCTTCGCTCATCCCAGGGCCGCTGTCAGCTATCCAGATGGCAACGCTGTTATTGTCGGTTACTTGGGTGCGAATCGTAATTGCGAGATTTTTGTCGGTGCGATCGGATTTCTTCATCTCCATTTCCAATGCGTCTAGCGCATTGCTCAACAAATTCATAAATACTTGATTTAACTGACCGGGATAACATTCAACTAAAGGCAAATTACCGTATTCTTTAATCACATTAATTGTCGGGTAATCGGCTTTATGTTTCAGGCGGTTTTGCAAAATCAGCAGTGTGCTTTCAATGCCTTCGTGAATGTCAACTTGTTTCTTTTCGGCTTCGTCAAGTCTTGAAAAAGTTCGCAGGCTCAAAACTATGTCGCGGATGCGATCGGCTCCGACTTTCATAGATGCTAAAATTTTAGGTAAATCTTCAATGAGATAATCAATTTCTAAGTCATCCCTTGCATCTACAATTCTTGCGCTAGGCTGCGGGTATTCTTTCTGGTAAAGTCGCAGCATTTTTAGCAAGTTTTGAGTATATTCGCTGGTGTAGCTGAGATTGCCATAGATAAAATTAACCGGGTTGTTAATTTCGTGGGCGACACCTGCTACTAACTGTCCCAAACTCGACATTTTTTCACTTTGAATTAATTGAGTTTGGGTGCGTTGGAGTTCGCGCAAAGTTTCTTCTAGCTGTTGAGTTTGAGCTTGAGCTAGTCGGGCAGCTTGGCGGGTTTGGGTGTAAAGTTCAGCGTGGTCGATCGCGATCGCAATTTGAGCGACTACCGCTTGCATCAGTTCGACTTCCGATTCGCTCCAATTTCGCATGGAGATAGCCTGATAGCAGGTAATCACCCCAATATCGCCTGCTGCAGTATGAATTGGCAGCGACAGCACAGAGTTAAAATTTGAAGCCTGGAAAACTTCGCGCAATTCTACATCTTCAAAAGTGCTGACATCATCAATTCGCAGAATTTCTCGCCGCAAAATCTGTCGCACTGCGAGACTAGATTTGTCCTCTACAGGATAAGTGCCAAGCATACTTGGCAAATCTGCATTCTTCGCTTCGTAAGTTACTTCCCAAACCGGAGGATTGGTGTTGGGGCGATACCAAGTGAAGATGCACCAATCTAGGTGCATCAGATTGCGAATTTCTTCAACTGCGGTTGCTACAATTGTGTCTAAATCTAAAGAAGTGCGGATTTGGTTGGCAATTTGATTGAGCAGTAATTCTCGCTGAGCTTGCTGTCTGAGGGCTTGTTCCGATCGCACTAAAGTTTCTTCTGCAAGTTTGCGATCGGTTAAATCTTGGATCACTACTTGGATAATTTTTTCATTTCCCACCTCGATGACTGTCAGCACCACTTCTGCGGGAAAATCAGTACCGTCTAAGCGCTGGTGAACCCAATCAAAACGGTGCTTTCCCCGCTCAAAGGCGATCGCGATCATTTCGTGGGCCAAGCTCAAAGAATCTCTGCCGTTGGGTTGAAAAGGAGGCGAGAGTGTGCCAGGGTTTTGGCCGTACAACTCTTGCGGGGTAGTGCAGCCAAATAGTTTTAGGGTGGCTGTGTTGGCATCGGTGATGGCATTGTCACATAACATAAAAACAGGCAAACTGGTTAATTCGTAGAGCGATCGAAATTTGGCTTCCGACTGCTGCAATGCGGCTTCTGTTTGCTTGCGATCGGTAATGTCGGCAACCATTGCCAAAGCGCCCATATAGCGTCCCTGTTTATCTACCAAGGAATTAGTAGAAACCATCGCCCACAAGTCCCTGCCGTCTCGGCTACGGAACTTAAAATCGAGCTGTTCGCGAATTCCTTCACGGCGGCGTTCGAGGCTGATTTGTGCGATCGCGATGCCTTCTGCATCCATGAAAGCAAATAGCGACTTTCCGATCATTTCCTCTGGAGTGCAGCCGAGCATATTAGCCATTTTTTGGTTAACAAAAGTAGTTTTACCCTCCGTATCTATCATCCAAATTCCTTCGTCTGCTGTCTCGACAATGCACCTGTATTTTTCCTCGCTTTCTCTGAGCGCTTCTTCTGCTAACTGGCGAGCCGTAATATTTTGAGTCATTAGCAATCCGCCGATAATTTCTTGCCGTTCGTTTCTGACTGGCAAAGTATAACCGACGTAGACGCGATCGCTGTAAATAAATTCTGTAACAACTGTTTCTCCTGCCAGTGCCGCCCGATAATTTGGCTCGACAGCAGCGCAAAAATCTGGCTCGAATACTTCCCAGATTGTCTTGCCTTCCATCAATTCTTTTGCAAGTCCCACGGCGGCTAATTCTGTACCTTCTACCAGCGTGTAGCGCATTTCTGGATCGAACAACATCACCGCACCATTAGGAATGTTGCTTGCCATAGTGCGGTAAAGCTGTTCGCTTTTTTGCAGCGCAGCTTCTGCTTGTTTGCGATCGCTAATGTCAACTACAACTGCACCGATGCCGATCGCCTCGCCATCTTTGTCTAGCAAGGGAAAATAAGAGCCTGTTAGGTGTCGGACAAACCCAGGCTTTCTGGGGTTGTCACCACTCATCTCTATGTTAATTAATGGTTGTTTTGTCCTCAAATTTTTTTCGTACAAAGGCTCTATTATGGGAGCGATATTTGGCAATATTTCGCGTACAGTCTTGCCGATGTGAGCTGCTGGACTCAGGCAATTTATTTCTGCTAAAAATTGATTAATTTGCACGTAGCGCAACTGCGAGTCCAAAATACAAAGTCCCGCCGGAGCCTCCTTTAAAAACGCATCAAATAGTCCTTGTCTTTGTGCTAATTCTTGTTCTAAAGCTTTGCAAACGCTGAGATCGGTTAAAGATCCCATCATCCCCACAACTTCTCCCATTTTGTCTTTCAATAGCGAGAGCATCAGGTGCGAGTAAAATTTTTCTCCAGATTTACGGCGTGTTATAACTTCTATTTCATGCTCGCCTTTTTCTTGTAGCGGTTTGATGACTTGCTGTAACAAAAATTCGTGTTCTTCTGGCGGGTAAATTAGAGAAATGTGCTGTCCGATAGCCTCAGTTGCTTCATAGCCGTATAACTTTTGGCAGGCTTGATTCCACATGGTGATCGAGCCGTCCATATCTGTAGAAATTACCGCCTCGTGAATTTGGTCGATAATTTGACTTTGGAGACGCAATTTTTCTTGAGTTTGCTCCAGTTCGGCGATTTTTTCTTCGAGTAGTTTCTGAGTTTTTTCCAGTTCCGCAGTCTGCTTTGTCAGCAATTTTTCTAGATGTGAATTGCTGTGTGGCGACGCTGATTCTAGGGGAGCGCTATTTTGATCCCGATTATTAAAGATTTCTTCAACACTTAGCCAAATCGCGGACAGTCCCTCTGTTTCAATTGCCCGCTCGGAAACTCGCACGGGTACGAGATGCTGGTTTTTATGTTTGTATGCTGCTTCGCACAGGTGCGTGTGGCTATTTTTTGCTTGACATTCTAGATATTTTTCTGGGCCCGCGCACTGTGTTTGCTGAATTTCCCAGTAGTTGAGGTGGAGAGTTTCTGCAACTGTGCGGCCGATAATACTTGCAAAAGCTGGATTTACGTCGAGAAAAGTCCCGTCCGTCCGGCACAATGCCAGCCCTATCGGGCACAGTTCTAACAATTGGCAACGGGAGCGATTGCGCTTGGCTTTTCCTAACTGGCTTTGCATCTGACCTAGCTGGACTTGGTTTATTTAATTATATCTTTATTATCTTGTTTATTGCTGTGAGTTTTATCCTTAATTAAAAAAGAGGGAAGAAGGAAGTTCGGCAACGATCCCTCTACGGGATTTAACAAATGTAACGGATAGATGCTGAGCTTGGAGGGAAGAAGGAAGAGATTGGAGGTTCGAGGTTCGAGGGAAGTTCGGCAACGATCGCGCGATCGGGATTTAACGGATGGATGTTGAGGAAAAAGACAAGATGGGGAAACAAAAGTGAGTAATAATCACCGGGGAGGAGGAAAGAGGGAATGAGAAGAAACCCGAAAAATCACAAAAGAAGAAGTACAAAACTGGTACAAAGACCATTAATTTATACATGGTATCTTCCCTCCAACCTTCTTCCTTCTTCCCTCTTCCGACGGACATCCATTACATCCGTGACATCCGTGACATCCGTCGAGCGAATCCGTTGCCGAACTTCCTTCAATTAATCGCGGGCAATACCTTCGGATCGAGCGGCCAACTGTACTGCACCGGCGACAGCAATGGCAACTCTTTCGTCAAAAACCGAGGGTATAATGTGCTCTTTGTCAAGCTGAGAAGGACTGACTAAAGAGGCGATCGCATAAGCTGCTTCCAAGTACATAGTGGGCGTAATCGTGGTCGCTTTGCAGTCCAAAGCGCCTCGAAATATCCCCGGAAATGCCAAAACATTGTTAATTTGATTCGGGTAATCGCTGCGTCCGGTTGCTACGATCGCCGCATCTTCCATAATTAATTCTGGCTGAATTTCGGGAATGGGATTTGCCATTGCAAAAACAATGGGATTTTCGGCCATCGAACGCACCATAGATCGGGTGACTACGCCGGGGGCGCTGACGCCTAAAAATACATCGGCACCGGCGATCGCATCTTCCAAAGTACCGCTCGAAGCCACGGCAAATTCTAGTTTTTCTGGGTTCATATCCGTGCGGTCTTCGGAGAGGACGCCTTTGGAGTCGCACATGATGATGTTTTGGGCACCTGCTTTACGCAACAACCGGGCGATCGCGACTCCGGCCGCACCGGCTCCGTTTATCACGATACACACTTCTGAGATGGTTTTTTTGACGATTTTCAAGGCATTAATTAATGCTGCCAAACTAACAATCGCAGTGCCGTGCTGGTCGTCGTGAAAAATCGGAATATCTAAGGTTTCCCGCAATCTTGCTTCGATTTCAAAGCAGCGGGGAGAAGAAATATCTTCGAGATTAACGCCGCCAAAAACCGGGGCGATATTCTGCACTGTGCGAATAATTTCCTCAGTATCTTGGGTATTCAAACAGATAGGAAAGGCGTCAATACCTGCAAATTCTTTAAATAGCATGGCTTTGCCTTCCATAACTGGCAGTGCGGCGGCAGGGCCGAGGTTTCCCAGTCCCAAAACTGCGCTACCGTCGGTAACAATGGCAACAGTATTTTGTTTGATTGTGAGGTTATAAACTTGTTGCGGGTCATTGGCGATCGCCGTGCAGATGCGGCCCACTCCTGGAGTGTATGCCATAGCTAAATCCGACTGGCGTTTGAGGGAAATTTTGCTAACTACGCTGATTTTTCCGCCGCGGTGCAAGTTGAAAGTGCGATCGTACACGTCGATCACTCTGATATCTGGCAGTGCTTTCACTGCTTGCACTATTTCTTCGTTATGCTCGAGGCTGTAAGCATCGACGGTGATATCGCGAACGGTAGTGGCGCGGGTTTGCTCGATCAAGTCGATTTGGCCGAAGTTGCCGCCGACAGATGCGATCGCGCTGGTGACTCTTGCGAGCATTCCCGGCTGGTTCGGCAGAGCAACCCGAATTGTTAAACTAAAGCTGGGATTGGGTGTCAGTTTTACCATGATGTCTTGATTTCAGATTTGAGAATTTCAATCTTAGATTTTATCGCCAATGTTAGGCATAAAATTTAATAATTCAAATTTTCAACTGAAATTTTTAACAAATTCTATGAGCCTGTGGTGCGATCGCTCTGCACTGCCAGGGGTGTGGCTGGAAAACTAATCTTTTTTTGAGTAAATCTGTGCTCTGTTTCTAGCTTGTTACCAGGAATTTCTTCATGTGGTACCCGCCACGTGATTTATCCGTGGAATCAATCCAAAATCTAAAATCAAAAATCCTTGCGTCCCCCGCATTTATCTCGCGCAAGTCAACCTAAAATCTAAAATCTAAAATCTAAAATTGATTGACTCTCCCACAAATAGCCTATTTTTTGTCAATTTCCCCGCGAACCGCGAATATGAAGCGCGGATGTAAAAACCTGGTTTATGAGGTCAATCGATTTTAGATTTTAGATTTTAGATTTTAGATTAAAGAATTGAAGCATTGACCCCAGGGATAAATTCGGGGACTTCTTTATCGGATACAGGTTTTTTATTTCGGGACGGATGAATCCGGGGGCTTGTATCCGGGATGCTTTCGGTCAACCTGCGGAACTATTATCTATTTTTGAGAATATTTCTGCTTATTCTGAACATCAGCAGATATTTCGCAAAAATCTATTTTCTAGCGATACCGCCTAATTCCTGCTGCTGTCTTTTGAAGCGAGACACCCAGGAGAGTTGATGCGGCTTTTTGGTGGCCTTTATGGGGAATGTAAAAAGTAGATGCACGGCTGTTTGAGCCGGCAGGTAAAAATCTGAGCGACTGACAAGCGGGTCTTTGATATATATTTTGTCTGGTTTAACACTTGCCAAAGATTGCGACTGCAACCTTGCAAACGCTCTAAATTACCTGCACGCTTTGCCCGATAATTCCAGGGAGTGTAACTAACAGACAATCTACCCCGCGCCGACACAGGCACAGCTTGGGCCGAACCCTGTTGAGTAGGTGGTTGCTAACTGTCAATTTTACCGATCGGCTGCAGCATCGGCCCATATAATTGTAAAGAATTTGCAAGCCAGACAATCTGGGGGAACTTTTTCTAAGTCTTGCATATCTACCGGTTGCTCTGCTTCGCTGCCGGGGGGAACTATGCACAGAGCAACTTGTCCGACTCCAGCCATGAGTTCGGCAACTCGCTCCAAAATACTGTCGATTTTTTCCATTAGTTGCTCTGCTGCATCGAGACTTGGCGCGATGATGAAAAAGGTTTTGACTCCATCGGGACAAGGAGCGAAGCCAAGGGTACACTCTCGTAATAGTGCTTGGGTGGAGAGACTGAAACCGTCGTAGAATCGAGCGATTACTGCTTGATAAAAGGCGATTGTCAGAGAGCGATCGCCAAAAATAGGTTGAGGTAACATAACTACTTCCTTTCGTAGGATTTTTGGGAGCATTGAAAAAATTTTAACATACCTTAATGTAAGCGATTTAACAAAATTATCTAGCGATCGAGATCATGGACTTGATGTGACATTTTTTAATTTGTGTAGCGATCGCAAATGTGATAAAATGTACTGTGTGTTAGCGTTGCCAGTGATTTTGATCCGATCGGCAGCTCAAAGCTAAGTACAAAATTTCCTAGTAGGTGGTCCGATGGTCCGAGGGAGAGGCTCCGAGGGAGAGGGTCCGATGGGGAAATTACCTAAGTAGTAAGTATTATTGGCAAAAAGTGCTTAATCTAGAGTTGAAAATAAACATCCAATCAAAATATTTAAGATGAACTCGATCGCCCAACAGTTAAAAGCAAGATTTGAAAAAGCATTCACCGCTGCATTCGGCGAAAGTTATGCAGGTGCAGATCCGATGCTAGCCGCCGCCAGCAATCCCAACTTTGGCGACTTTCAGTGCAACGCGGCGATGAGTTTGGGGAAAAAGTTAGGAAAGCCCCCGCGGGATCTCGCCTCGACAATCATCGAAAACCTAAATATTACCGACATCTGCGAAACCCCAGAAATCGCCGGGCCCGGTTTTATCAATTTGAAGCTCAAACCCGCTTATTTGGAAGCGCAAATTAGTGAGATCGCCGGCGACTCGCGTTTGGGGATTGAACCGGCGAAAACGCCTCAGACAATTGCGATCGACTTTTCCAGTCCGAATATAGCCAAAGAAATGCACGTCGGACACTTGCGATCGACAATCATCGGAGATGCGATCGCCCGCATCCTCGAATTTCAAGGCCACGACGTAATCAGAATCAACCACATCGGCGACTGGGGCACCCAATTCGGAATGCTGATCGCATACTTGCGCGAAGTTCACCCCGAAGCCCTCACAACCGCTGACGCCCTAGACTTAGGAGATTTAGTCGCATTTTACCGCCAAGCAAAACAGCGCTTTGACACAGACGAAACCTTCAAAGAAACCGCCCGCCAAGAAGTAGTAAAACTGCAAGCAGGCGCCGAAGACACCCGCCGCGCTTGGAAATTGCTGTGCGATCAATCCCGCCGCGAATTCCAAGTAATATACGACTTGCTCGATATCAAATTAACCGAACGCGGCGAATCGTTTTACAATCCTCTATTACCCGGAGTAGTCGAAGATTTAACCAATCTAGGTTTGGTAGTAGAAAGTGACGGCGCGAAATGCGTTTTTGTAGACGGTTTCACCAACAAAGAAGGTGAACCACTGCCGCTAATTGTCCAAAAAACAGACGGCGGCTACAATTACGCCACAACAGATTTAGCAGCAGTTCGCTACCGCATCCAAAAAGACAATGCAAAGCGCTTAATTTACGTCACAGATTCAGGACAAGCAAACCATTTTGCCCAAGTATTTGCAGTAGCGAGAAAAGCCGGTTGGATTCCTGAAGATGTCGAGATTGTCCACGTTCCCTTCGGCTTGGTATTGGGAGAAGACGGCAAAAAACTCAAAACTCGTTCTGGGGAAACAGTGCGGTTGCAGGATTTGTTAGATGAGGCGATCGTCCGCACGCGCCAAGATTTAGAAGAGAGATTAAAAGTCGAAGAAAGACAAGAAACTGAGGAATTTATTGCTAACGTATCTCGAACAGTTGGTTTGAGTGCCGTTAAGTATGCCGATTTAAGTCAAAATCGCGCCAGCAACTATATTTTCAGTTACGACAAAATGCTCGCATTGCAAGGAAATACCGCTCCTTATATGCTGTATGCTTATGTGCGCGTGCAGGGAATTCGCCGCAAAGGTGAGATTAATTTTGATAACTTAGATGCTGGTGCGAAAGTGATTTTACAATCAGATGCCGAGTTGGTATTGGCAAAGCATTTATTGCAGTTGAATGAAGTTGTGAATGCTGTGGGAGGCGATTTGTTGCCGAATCGAATTTGTCAGTATTTGTTTGAATTGAGCCAAAAGTTTAATCAATTTTTTGAACAGTGTCCGGTTTTGAAAGCTGAGGAACCGTTGCGGACTTCGCGGTTGATTTTGTGCGATTTGACTGCAAGAACTTTGAAGTTGGGTTTGGAGTTGTTGGGGATTAAGGTATTGGAAAGAATGTAAGCGGTAAGGGGTGCGGGGCGCGCACCCTACATTATTTAGTTGCGGTGCTCCGTGCGCTACATTATTTAGTTGCGGTGCGCCGAAGCGCACCCTACATATTTAATTCGCTAGCCCATTTCTCCAATTAAGTTTAGCGCATTATTTCCAACTTTCTAAGATGTCTTGAAACATCTTTTTAGCCATCGGGTGATCGTTGCGATATCTCACAAAAATTTCCAAGTTGCGCGCAGATTTTAGTTAAGTTTAATATTTTTTAAACACAACTATTGCATCGGTAACAAACTTATAGTAAATTTACAATTTATCGGGGAATGCACAGCCATTACCTATTAAGGCATCCTCGATAAAAATTAAAAACATGAACGAAACAAAAGTTTTCGGAATGCCAGCAGAAAAAGGCCGCTGGTTGTTCGTTCCGCTGGGAATCACGGTCTTGCTTTGTCTGGGTACAGTTTATTCTTGGAGTATCTTTAGAAAGCCGCTAGAAAAGCAGCTCGATATCGGTGCAACGGATAGTTTATTGCCGTTTACCGTATTGTTAGTAGTTTTTGCCGTACTGATGCCAATTACCGGCTTTTTTATCGATCGCTACGGTTCTCGCACCGTGACCGCAGTCGGCGGCGTCGTGACGGGAATCGGCTATATTTTATCGGCATTTGCACCTAATATTACTGTCCTGGTACTCACCTATGGAGTTATCGCCGGTGCCGGGGTGGGAATTGCTTACGGCGTACCGCTAGCAGTAGCAGCCAAGTGGTTTCCCGATAAAAAAGGATTGGCAGTTGGGCTAACAGTAATTGGGTTTGGTTTGTCGCCTTTAATTACCGCACCGATTGCCAAATATTTAATCGATACCTATCAAATAGCGCAAACATTTCTGATTTTAGGCATCGCTTTTACCGTCATTATTTTGGCAATTTCGACCGTTTTGAAAATGCCGCCAACTGGATGGACGCCTGCGGGATTTGCGGCCGCCCGATCGCGAACAGCGGTAAATAGCCAGAGCGCACCGATGATGAAATCTCCCGCATTTTACGGGCTGTGGGTGTGCTACACCATTGGCACGCTGGTGGGATTGGGCGCGATCGGAATTTCTTCTTCCGTGGCGCAGGAAATTATTAAATTAGACGCGGGAACGGCTGCGGCAACGGTTTCTCTGTTTGCCATATTTAACGGTATGGGGCGTCCGATGTTTGGTTGGATAACCGATCGATTTAAGCCAAAATATGCCGCAATCGCCAACTACATTCTCATCTTAATCGCATCGATTATGATGACTCAGGCGGGCGTTGGACAAGTCGCAACTTATATCATTGCGTTTTGTTTGTTCTGGCTGTCGTTAGGAGGATGGCTGGCGATCGCGCCCACGGCAACTTTAACTTTATTCGACCCCACAGACTACGCGAAAAACTACGGCATTGTGTATACAGCCTACGGAGTTGGAGCGTTTTTCGGTACAATTGCTGCGGGGAAAATTCGCGATACTTTTGGCAGCTATACCAACGCTTTTTACATTACGGCAATTCTTGCGGTTGTTGGCATCATCACCGCCGTGTTTGCGCTGAAGGGAGGGGTTAAAATTGCAGCCGAAGCCGATGTTTCTTAATCGGGACTTGCACACCCCCGATCGCAGAAACCGGGTTTTTTAGGAAAATATGGGATTTGAGCCGTGAAGATCGGTGAACAACCCAGTTTCTCGGCTTTTCCAATTTTCTAAAATATCTTTAAACATCTTTACAGCAATTTGGCGATCGTTATCTCTCACAAATATATCGTAATTGGGGCTTGAGTTAATTTCAATCAACCAATATGCTCCTTTTGTATCTAGCGCGATGTCAAACCCAGCATAATTAATCGCAATTTCTGCAAAAACAGGTTTAACAAAATCTTCAATCTCCGACATGAGATTGGGGTTAATTATATGTTTAGCTTTTGCACCTTCCCAGTGCAGCGGGCTTAAATTGCCCGCAAATTTAGCCTGAGATTTGTCTTTCTCGTACAGCAAAACTAGCTTTTCTTTGCAGAATACAGCCCGATATTCGTGGGCAATTTCGATATATTCTTGAGCTATGGCCACGTGGTCATAATCTTTGCTGTTGACATTAAATATAATTTCTAGGGCTTCTTTAATTTGCTCTCTAGTTTCACACAAAAAAACATTGTTGCCACCAGCACCGCGATTTCTTTTGAGAATCACCGGGAAAGCGAATTTTTTGTTTACTTCTAAAACTATTGATTCAATATCTGGGAAACTCAAATACTTTTTATACTTCTCCTCGCAGTGAGGCGAGACAAAACCGAGAGTTCTGGGAGTATTTATTTTGCCGTTTAATAGTTGATAGGTATATTCTTTGTCTTTAAAAATCTCTGCTACTGACGCGCTGTTAAATGCCGTCATGTAATTGACAAAATAATATTCTTCGCCGCCCTGTTTGAGTCTAATCAAGTTTTGGGAAGGATGCAGGATTTCGTAAGGGATATTTAATTCCTCACAAGCCGCCAGCAGGATTTCAATATTGGTTAGCATAAAATGTAATTTAACTTGTGACTTTTAATTTTTTCTGTACGCTCAGTCAATATCTCGCCAGTGACGAGCATCCACAAATCGCGACAAATGCCCCACATTTGTTGTAGCAATAACAACCGCTTCTCCACCGCCACGAAGCAGCAAAGCTTGAGCTGCTAAAATCACATCTCCATCAAGTTCTTTGGGATCTGCTGTCGGCATTCCTGCCTGACGCGATGCCGCCCACAAATCGGCCGCTTTGAGAATTACTGGCGTTGTTATCGGCAAGTATTCCAGCCAGCGAGATTTGCATTCGTTAAGGCGTTTGATACCTGCCAACTTATTTGCCCGCAATAACTCGCGCCGCACTTCATAATCTGCTATTTCAGGTAAAATCATCCTGTAGCCTTTAAATAGCAAAGATTCTACCCAAAGTTGGCACTCTACAGTCACAGGTGGCCCCTTGGGATTTGTTAATATTCCCAGAGGCCCAGAATCCAATAAAACTATCATTTTTGTTGCACAAATAACGGTCGGTTCGACGAAAGCCTGTCTTCGTCTAATACTTTTTGCAAATATTCAAATGTCTCTGTTTGTTCCTCGGCGTCTCCTTCTTCTCGCCACTTTTGCAACCACTCTATTGCTGCTAAATTCCTCTGCATTTGTTCTTCCTTCGTCCTTTGCGGAACTAGGGGCAAGGTATTGCTATTGAAAGGATTTATCCATTGGCTTAACCGCATATCGATCGCTTCCGCAATTATCGCTTTCAATTCTCCAACGGTCAAGTCTGATACTCGTTTGGTTTCGAGAATTATCGCTTGCAGTTCTTCAACTGTCAGGTCTGCTACTCGTTTGGTTTCCATTTTGCAACCTCATTCTTTCAAACTTATCTGAAAAAGTTGAGATTCGAGAATCTCTCTCAAACCTCAAATTCTATCAAATTCTATCCAAACAATCGCTGCTGCCCGTTTGCAGCATCTTTCCCGGCATAAATCTCGCGCGTTCCCTTGGGAATGTAAATCCAATCGAATTCTTGCAAGCGGTTTGTCAAATTGGAAATGCTCACTCCCAATTCATCTCTCATTTTATATAAATGCGACCACTTAGTTAAATCCCGTCCCTGTCTTTTTTCCTCCAAAATACACCGAGGCATCAACAAACAGCTTGCAAAATATTGCGCTTGCCATTCGATCGACAAAACCTTATTCTCAGCACTCGCACCCCGACAAACAAACGGTTCCTCGACATCAGACGCCGTTTTTCCTTCATTCCCTAAGTTTAATTCCAACTGTTCCACAGTGCCGTCTGCTTCGTCTTGATTGACGTGTAGCACCCAGTGGCCGATTTCGTGGGCGATCGTCGATTCGATGAAACCCGGCGGTTTTTCGAGAATCTGTTCGTTGATTTCGATTAACCGCTGCTGCGGCAAAATCCTCGCCGCGATCGCACCTTCTTCATCCGGCTCAATGCACTCCCAAACTACGCCTAAATCCAGAAAATCAGCAACCGTTGTCGCATCAAAAGGCCATCTCGGAGCAAAATTTTGCGTTTTCTGCATCTGCATCAAGATGTCATTTGCCAAACGCTCGATCGTTTCTTTGGGATAGAAGCAATACGGCTTAAAAATACTCACTATGAGGGGCCTCTCTTACGCTTCAAAAGACTGTTTGAGCCAATCGGGATTTTCTTGCATCCGGCGGAAAAGAGCCTGCATTTCCTTCGGATTCTGCTTCAGCAGCGCTTCGTACTGCTGCGGCAGCCTCCCCGCCAAGAAAATCAATTCCTCTTCGTTTATGTCTAGATTCCGCGCTAATGCTCGGATTACCTCCTCTTTTGGCGCATAATCCGCTCGATCGTTCTCCAACTTCGACAAATAAGTAAAGTCCACACTTAGCATAGCTGCTAGCTCACGTTGTGAGTAAGCTTTGTCCTTGCGAGCTTGACGGATCAGTCTTCCAAATGTTTGTTCCACGGTTTTTTGCCTCCTGACAAGCATTCTAGCCTGTTTTGATGAAAAGTTCAACAAAATACTTGACGGGAAAATCAACCCGCGCTACCATGAGAATAGTTGACGGTTTAATCAACCAAGAAACCCTGACTGGTAGAGTTAGCGGTGCAAATTAGCCTAGCTCACACGCTACATATAGCGTCGTCAACTTCCCAGGAGTGAGAAGCGCTGGGCGTCAAAACGCTTGTACGCAGCAAATAAGGAGGAGCAGATCGCAAATGCTGAGAACCTGGACAGACACGCATTACAAGCTCGAAGACGATGACTGGCTATACATCGCCACCCACGAAGAACAAAGCTCAGCCTCACTGGTTTGTCCCGGGTACGCGCGGGATGGTGAAGGCTTCAGCATCCACTTCACCCC
>Ga0209278_1000743_pt1 | contig 22833 bp, 20 predicted proteins | sample JI81BgreenDNA_FD_187504 | JGI IMG/M metagenome (GOLD analysis project Ga0209278, IMG submission 187504) | Wastewater effluent complex algal communities from Wisconsin, to seasonally profile nutrient transformation and Carbon sequestration -... | ecosystem: Engineered > WWTP > Effluent > Algae... | reverse complement strand
GAAGACCAAGGAGAAGTTCGATCCGGCCGCCCTGAACGCTTTCGTGCGGATGATGGGCATCTACCCGCCGGGGTCGGTCTTGCACCTCTCGGACGGTCGCTTCGCGCTGTCGGTCGCGGTGGATCCCACCAATGCGATGAAGCCGAAGGTGCTGATCCACGACCCGGCCGTGCGCCCCGAGGACGCGCTGATCGTGGCGCTGGCGGAGCACTCCGAACTGTCGATCCAGCGTGCCATCAAGCCGCAGGCGTTGCCGCGCGCGGCCTTCGACTACCTGCAGCCGCGCAAGCGCACCAGCTTCTTCATCGAATCGCGGTCGCGGCGCTTCGGCTGAGCGCCGTCCTCCGTATCAGAGCGTTCGCAGGTAGTAACGATCGCAGCTGAAATGGCCGGTCGCGCCCATGGCTTGCGGGATGCGCCCGAAACCGGCGCGTTCGTAGAGGGCCTGCGCCGCGTCCATGCCGGTGAGCGTCTCGAGGTAGCACTGCCGGTAGGCCAAGCGCCGCGCCGCGTGCAGGCAGCGGGCGATCAGCGCCGTGCCTGCGCCGAGGCCGCGCAATCCCGGCTTGAAATACATCTTGCGCAGTTCACACACGCCGTCCATGCCCTCGAGCGGTGCCACGCCACCGCCACCGAGTACCGTGCCGGCCACTTCGATGACGAAGTAGGCCGCACCCGGCCGCGCGTACGCGGCGTGCATGGCGCCCACTTCCGCGTCATGGATGGCGAAGCCCGGGCCGTCGGCACCGAACTCCGGCATGACGCTGCGGATGATGTCGGCCACGGCGGCATCGTCGCCCGCGTGGATCGGACGCATCACGAAGCGCGCCGCGTCCTCGATCTGGCTCAGGTCGGCCTTGCGCACCCAGCCGGCGTCGCCCTTCGCCGAATAGCACCATCGCCAACCGCCCTGGTCGTCGCCGACGAGCAGGCGCTCGCCGGGCGTCAGCGCCAGCTCACGCGCGTCGTAGGCCATCACGGCCTGTGCCTTTGCGGGGAGCGCATTCAGCGACTGACCCTCGTCGAGTTCGAAGGCGCTGCGCAGGGTCCAGCCTTCCGCGCCGTCCGGGGTGATGCACCAGTGGAAGTCCGGCCACTCGTCGTCATTGCGCGTGACCGTCAGCGGCGTGCCGGCATCGAAGGCGATCGGATGGTCGTAGGTTGGGCGGCGGCCGGCGTAGGCCACCGCCGCGCGCAGGGGTTCATGACTTTGCACGGTTCACCTTGCTCATGGAGTCGCGGCCCAGCACCGACGACAGCCAGCGGCCGGTCGCGATGAGCGCATCGAGGTCGACGCCGTGGGCGAAGCCCATCCCGTCGAGGAGGTAGACGATGTCTTCGGTGGCGACGTTGCCGCTGGCGCCTTTCGCGTACGGGCAGCCGCCGGTACCCGACACCGCGGCGTCGACCACGCGCACGCCGGCCTCGAGGCAGGCGGCGACGTTGCCGACGGCTTGCCCGTAGGTGTCGTGGAAATGCACGGCGAGTGCCGCCATCGGCACCTCGGTGGCGACGGCTTCCAGCATCGCGCGGGCCTTGCGCGGCGTGCCGACGCCGATGGTGTCGCCGAGCGAGATCTCGTAGCAGCCCATCGCGTGCAGGGCCTTGGCCACGCGCACGACCTCGGCCACCGGCACCTCGCCCTGGTAGGGGCAGCCGAGCACCGTGGAGACGTAGCCGCGCACCGCCACGCCGTCGCGCTTCGCCGCATCGAGCACGGGGGCGAAGCGCTCCAGCGATTCGGCGATGCTGGCGTTGATGTTGGCCTTGCTGAAGGCCTCCGAGGCCGCGCCGAAGACGGCGATCTCGGCCACGCCCACCGATCGTGCGCGCTCGTAGCCCTGCAGGTTGGGGACCAGCACCGGGTAGCGCACGCCCGCGCGCTTCGCGATGCCGGCATAGACCTCGGCGGCGTCCCCCATCTGCGGCACCCACTTCGGGCTGACGAAGGCCGTCGCTTCGACGGTGCCCAAGCCCGTGGCGGCAAGCTTTTCGACCAGTGCGATCTTGTCGGGCGTGCCGACCAGCGCCTTCTCGTTCTGCAGGCCGTCGCGCGGGCCGACCTCGACGATGCGGACGAACTCCGTACTCATTCCAGCACCACCAGCACGGCGTCGGCCTCGACGAAATCGCCGGCGGCGGCGCGCACTTCCTTGACGGTGCCGGCACGCGGCGCCTTGAGGCTCAGCTCCATCTTCATCGCCTCCATCACCGCGCATTCCTGGCCTTCGGCCACGGTGTCGCCTGGCTTCACCTTGGCCAACACCACGCGGCCCGGCATCGGCGCCTTGAGCGTGCCGTCGCCGCCTGCACCGGCCTTGCCGGCGAAAGCGTAAGCGCCGAGGCGCTCGATCAACCAGCGCTGGGTGCCGTCGTGCAGCAGTACCGAGCCCGCATCGACCTGGGCGCGGGCCAGCACGGCGGCGCCATCGATGCGCGCTGAAGCGCGCCCGTCATCGCCAAGGCGAAGGCCGTCGACCCGGAGGGTCGCGGGCTCGCCTTCGAGCCCGATCGCGTAGTCGCCGCCATGGCCGCGGGCGTTCAGAACGTGGCGCACGCCGCCCGCGTGAAGCACAAGGCGCCGCGCGCCGCCGTGGCCGAGGCGCCAGCCGTCGGCGATGGCCCAGGGCGAGGTCGGGTCGGGCCCGGCCGCTGCGCGCTCGCGCGTGGCCTGCTCGTCGCGCATCAGCACCGCGGCTGCGGCGAGGGCCAACAGTGGGGCCGGCGGGGGCGTCGCGGGCGTGAGCACCTCGTCCAGCGCGCGGTCGAGGTAGCCGGTGTCGATGGTGCCTTCGACGACGCTCGGGTGGCGCACCAACGCTTCGAGGAAGGCGATGTTCGACTTCGGGCCACGGATGTCGCAGTCCGCCAGTGCTTCGCGCAGTCGGGCCAGCGCACGCGGGCGTGTCTCGTCCCAGACGATCAGCTTGGCGATCATCGGGTCGTAGAAGATGGTGACGGTGTCGCCTTCCACCACGCCGCCGTCGAGGCGCACGTGGGCGGAGGGCACCGGAAGGTGCAGGCGTTCGAGCTTGCCGGAGCCCGGCAGGAAGCCAGCGGCCGGGTCTTCCGCATACAGCCGCAGCTCGATGGCGTGGCCGTGCTGGCGCACCTGGTCTTGAGCGAAGGGCAGGGCCTCGCCGGCAGCGACGCGCAGCTGCAGCTCGACGAGGTCGAACCCGGTCACGAGTTCCGTCACCGGATGCTCGACCTGCAAGCGGGTGTTGATCTCCATGAAGTAGAAGCCGCCATCCTGCCCGACGATGAACTCGACGGTGCCGGCGTTGACGTAGTCGATGGCCTTCGCGGCCTGCACGGCCGCAGCACCCATCGCTTCGCGCAGGTCGGTGTTGAGGAAAGGCGAGGGCGATTCCTCGACCACCTTCTGGTAGCGGCGCTGCGCCGAGCACTCGCGTTCGTTGAGGTGCAGGGTGTGGCCATGCGCATCAGCGAACACCTGGATCTCGATGTGGCGCGGCTTTTCGACGTAGCGCTCCAGCAGCACGCGATCGCGGCCGAAGGCGTTCTTCGCCTCGCGCTGGCAGCTTTCCAGCGCCGCGGCGAAATCGGCCGAGGCGCGCACGATGCGCATGCCCTTGCCGCCGCCGCCGTGCGCGGCCTTGATCATCAGCGGGTAGCCGATGGCGTCGGCCTCGCGCTGCAGCAGCTCCGGCGACTGGTCGGCGCCGGTGTAGCCCGGCACCACGGGCACGCCCGCCGCCTGCATCAGTTCCTTGGCGCCGGCCTTGCTGCCCATCTTGCGCATGGAGGTGCCCGAGGGCCCGACGAAGGCGATACCCGCAGCGGCCACGGCATCGGCGAAATCCGCGTTCTCGGAGAGGAAGCCGTAGCCCGGATGGATGGCCTGGGCGCCGGTGCGCTTCGCCACCTCGAGGATGGCGTCGCCGCGCAGGTAGCTGTCGCCGGGCGCCGGGCCGCCGATGCGGTGGGCCTCGTCGGCGAGGCGCACGTGCTGGGCGTCGGCATCGGCGTCGGAGTAGACGGCCACGGTGCGGATGCCGAGCTTGCGCGCGGTGCGGATCACGCGACAGGCGATCTCGCCGCGGTTGGCGATGAGCAGGGTGTGGAACATCACTCGCCCTCCCAGTAGCCGAGGTTGTCGGCTTCGCGGTTGCGCAGGCGGATGGCCTGCGGCACGCCGTGTTCGTCGCGGCCGAAGTGGTGCGAGGCGCCGGTCTTGCCGGAGTCCGGGTACTGGTAGAGGTCGGGGGAGATCATCGTGCTCACGGCGAGGTAGCGCAGCGTCGTGCTGGCCGAAGTGTTGCGGATCTGGTGGGCCGTTTCCGGCCCGCCGACGGGGCAGGCGATGACATCGCCGTTGCGCAGCGGATAGCGCTCGGCGCCGACGCGCAGTTCGCCTTCGCCTTCCAGCACGAGGAACATCTCCTCGTTGCCGTAGTGGTTGTGGGCGGGGAAGGCGGCCTTGCCGGGCGGCACGATGGTGACGTTGTAGCCCAGCTTCTGCGCGCCGATGCGATGCGAAATCGGGGCCACCATGGCGCCCTGGTACTGCTCCGGGCTGTCGTCGGGCGGCGACGTGATCAGGTGCGGCACGAGGGCGTCGAGATTGATGACCGGCGAGGGGCGTTCGCTCATGGGCTCAGCCCACCCAGCGCGGCGCGCGCTTGTCGAGGAAGGCGCCCAATCCTTCCTGACCTTCCGGCGAGACGCGCAGGCGCGCGATCAGGCGCGCGTTCTCCGCGTCGATGCGCTCGGCGTCCTCGCGCGTCATGCCGCCCATGCGCAGGGCGAGCGTCTTCGCTTCCGTCTGCGCGATGGGGCCGCCCTTGCCAAGCCAGTGCAGCTCGCGGTCCACCGCCTCGTCGAGTTCCGCCGCCGGCACGCAGCGGTGCAGCAGGCCGATGCGCGCGGCTTCCGGTGCTTCGAACACTTCCGCCGTCTGGAACAGCTTGCGCGCCTGCCGAGCGCCGATGGCCGCCACGACGTAGGGCGAGATCACCGCGGGCACGAGGCCGAGCTTGGCTTCCGACAACGAGAATTTCGCGCCCTCCACGCCGATGGCGATGTCGCAGCAGGCCACCAGACCGACGCCGCCGCCGTAGGCCGAGCCGTTGACGCGCGCGATGGTCGGCCTCGGGAAGAAGTTCAGCGTGCGCATCAGGCGAGCGAGCTCAAGCGAATCGGCGAGGTTCTCGGCCTCGCTCGCCTTGGCCATGCCGCGCATCCAGTGCAGGTCGGCGCCGGCCGAGAAGGTGCTGCCTTGGCCCGTCAGCACGAGGGCGCGCACGCCGTCATCGGCGGCCAGCGCGTCCAGCACCGTGTTCAGGGCGCCGATCAGGCTGGCGTCGAAGGCGTTGTGCACCTCGGGGCGGGCGAGGGCCAGCCAGGCGATGGCGCCGCGTCGCTGCAGGTCGATGGGGTGGGACACGCGTCCTCCGCAGGGCGATGGGGTCCGGCCGAGGCCGGAAGCCCCCGATTCTAGCGACTGCACCGATGCCGCCGACGCGGTGGGCGGGGATCGGCGCGTCGTGAGGGAAATGTCTACAATGAGAACGATTCTCATGGACTGCCCCGTGACCCTGCTCGAACTCCCCAACGGCGGTACGGCCACCGTCGCCGCCGTGCATGACGTCCATGCCAATGACGCGATCGCCCGGCGCCTGCGTGAGCTGGGCTTCGTTGCCGGCGAGCGGGTGCGCGTGGTGACGCGCGGCCCCTTCGGCGGTGACCCGCTGCTGGTGCAGATCGCGGGCACGCGCTTCGCGCTGCGTCGCGTCGAGGCCGCCCGCGTGCAGCTCGTCATGCAGACGGAGGACGCCCCGTGAGGGACGCCGTGCGGTTCGAGGCCCCCGTGCGAGAGGACACCCGCGCCCTCCGGGCAGCGCTGGTGGGCAATCCCAACTGCGGCAAGACGGCGCTGTTCAACCGACTCACCGGCAGTCGGCAGAAGGTCGCGAATTACGCCGGCGTCACCGTCGAGCGCAAGGAAGGCCGCGTCCGGCTTGCGTCGGGCAACGAGCTTGCGCTGCTCGATCTGCCGGGGGCCTACAGCCTGCAGGCCGCGAGCCTCGACGAAGCGGTGACCCGCGACCTGCTGCGCGGCTTCTATCCCGGCGAGCCGGCTCCGGACCTGCTGCTTTGCGTGGTCGATGCCACCAACCTGCGCCTGCACCTGCGTTTCGTGCTCGAACTGCGCGCGCTCGGCAAGCCGATGCTGGTGGTGCTGAACCTCGTGGATGCCGCCGAACGGCGCGGCATTGCCATCGATGCCGGACGGCTGTCCGCCGGCCTCGGCGTCCCCGTAGTGCCGACCGTCGCCGTACGCCGTGGAGGCGCCGATGCGCTGCTCGCTGCGATCGATGCCGGCGAGGCGCGATTGCCGCCTGCCGCGGCGGCGATGACCGATGCCGATGCCCTGCATACGGAAGTGCATCGCCTGCTCGCTGCGGCTGTGCGCATGCCACCGCCGGGCCTCTCCACCGAAGACCGTCTCGACCGCATCGCCTTGCACCCGCTGTTCGGCTTCGCGCTGCTGGCGGCGGTGATGTTCCTGATGTTCCAGGCGGTGTACGCCTGGGCCGAACCGCTGATGGGCGGTATCGAAGCCGCTACCGCGTGGCTGGGCGGCACGGTCGCGTCGTGGATGCACACCGGGCCGTTGAAAAGCCTCGTCGTCGATGGCCTGATCGCCGGGCTCGGCGGTGTCGTGGTGTTCCTGCCGCAGATCCTGATCCTCTTCCTGTTCATCCTCGCGCTCGAAGAGAGCGGCTACCTGCCGCGCGCGGCCTTCCTGCTCGATCGCGTGATGGCCGGCGTCGGCCTGTCGGGGCGCAGCTTCATCCCCCTGCTGTCGAGCTTCGCCTGCGCGGTGCCCGGCATCATGGCCACGCGCAGCATCCAGGACCCGCGCGACCGTCTCGCCACGATCCTGGTCGCGCCGTTGATGACCTGCTCCGCGCGCCTGCCGGTGTACGCGCTGCTGATCGGTGCCTTCATCCCGCAGCGCGAGGTGCTCGGCGTCTTCAATCTGCAGGGCCTCGTACTGTTCGCCCTGTACGCGGCGGGCATTCTCTCGGCGCTGGCGGTGTCGTGGGTGATGAAGCGCTGGCGCCGAGACACGCGCGAGCACGCGCTGCTGCTGGAGCTGCCGGCCTACCGCTGGCCAAACCCGCGCGACGTCGCCATCGGCCTCTACGAGCGCGCCGCGATCTTCCTCAAGCGCGTGGGCGGCATCCTGCTCGCCCTCACGGTGCTGCTGTGGTTCCTCGCCAGTTATCCGGCGCCGCCTGCCGGCGCCCCCGGTGCGGCCATCGACCACAGCTTCGCCGGGATGATCGGCCATGCCATTGCGCCGCTGTTCGCGCCGCTCGGCTTCACGTGGCAGATCTGCATCGCGCTGATCCCAGCCATGGCCGCGCGCGAAGTGGCGGTATCGGCCCTGGCCACGGTCTACGCGATCAGTGCGGTCAGCGACGACCAGGCCAGTGCGCTGGCGCCCCTGATCGCGAACGACTGGTCGCTGGCGTCCGCGCTCGCGTTGCTGGTGTGGTTCATCTATGCGCCGCAGTGCATCAGCACGTTGGCCACCATCAAGCGCGAGACCAACAGCTGGCGGCAGACCGGCATCGCCACGGCCTACCTGTTTGCGCTGGCCTACGTGGCGACTCTGCTCACTTACCAGCTCGCCGTGGCGATGGGGGCGGGGTGATGGCGCAGGAGCTCATCGTTGCCCTGCTGGTGTTGGCCGCCGCGGCCTTCGTGCTGCACGACCGCGCGCCGGGGCTGAGCCGCCGGCTTCGCGTCGCGATGGCCGTGCCGCTGGTGCGCGAGGGAAGGCCCGCTTGGGTGAAGCGGGCCGGACGCTGGATCGCGCCACCGCGCCTCGCGTCGAACGGCTGCGGTGGCTGCAGCGGCTGCGATCCGGGCTGATCGCCGCGGCCCGCGTCGTGCGGGTCACATGCGGAACACGCCGTAGCGGTGCTCGGTGGTGGTCGTCCGCTCGATCGGTGCGTTCAACGCGGCCGACAGCGCGAGGCCCAGCACGCGGCGAGTGTCGGCCGGGTCGATGATGCCGTCGTCCCAGAGGCGGGCTGTCGCGTAGTACGGGCTGCCCTGCGTCTCGTACTGCTCGCGGATCGGTGCTTTGAAGGCTTCTTCGTCCTCCACGCTCCAGAGCTTTCCCGCCGCCTCGAGGCCATCGCGCTTGACGGTGGCGAGCACGCTGGCCGCCTGTTCGCCGCCCATCACCGAGATGCGCGCGTTCGGCCACATCCACAGGAAGCGGGCGCCGTAGGCTCGGCCGCACATGGCGTAGTTGCCGGCGCCGAAGCTGCCGCCGATCACCACGGTGAACTTCGGCACGTGCGAGCAGGCCACGGCCGTCACCATCTTGGCGCCGTCCTTCGCGATGCCCGCGTTCTCGTACTTCCGGCCGACCATGAAGCCGGTGATGTTCTGCAGGAAGACCAGCGGAATGTTGCGCTGGTTGCACAGCTCGATGAAGTGCGCGCCCTTGAGCGCGCTCTCCGCGAACAGGATGCCGTTGTTGGCGACGATGCCCACGGGATAGCCGTGCAGATGCGCGAAGCCGCACACCAGCGTGGTGCCGTAGCGCGCCTTGAACTCCTGGAACTCGCTGCCGTCGACGAGGCGGGCGATCACCTCACGGATATCAAAGGGCTTGCGCGTGTCCTTCGGCACCACGCCATAAAGCTGCTCGGCGGGGTACTGCGGCTCGCGCACCGGCTGTGTGGCGACGGTCGGCGCCTTCTTGCGGTTGAGGTGGGCCAGCACGTCGCGGGCGATGGCCAGCGCGTGGCGGTCGTCCTCGGCATAGTGGTCGGCCACGCCGGAGATGCGCGTGTGCACGTCGGCGCCGCCCAGCGCTTCGGCATCGACGACTTCGCCGGTCGCGGCTTTCACCAGCGGCGGGCCGCCGAGGAAGATCGTGCCCTGTTCCTTGACGATGATCGATTCGTCGCACATCGCCGGCACGTAGGCGCCGCCGGCGGTGCAGCTGCCCATCACCACGGCCACCTGCGGGATGCCGAGCCCGCTCAGGCGCGCCTGGTTGTAGAAGATGCGGCCGAAGTGCTCCTTGTCCGGGAACACCTCGTCCTGCAGCGGCAGGAAGGCGCCGCCGGAATCGACGAGGTAGACGCAGGGCAGGCGGTTCTCGAGGGCCACTTCCTGCGCGCGCAGGTGCTTCTTCACCGTCATCGGGAAGTAGGTGCCGCCCTTCACCGTCGCGTCGTTGGCGACGACGACCACCTGCTGGCCGTGTACGTTGCCGATACCGCAGATCATCCCGGCGGCCGGCGCCGCGCCGTCGTAAAGGCCTTCGGCGGCCAGTGGCGCGATCTCGAGGAAGGGCGAGCCCGGGTCGAGCAGCGCCTCGATGCGCTCGCGGGGCAGCAGTTTGCCGCGCTCCGTGTGCTTGGCCCGGGCTTTCTCGCCGCCGCCCTCGGCCGCGCGGGCGAGGCGTCGCGCGAGTTCATCGACATTGGCCTTCAGCGCGTCGGCGTTGGCGAGGAAATCCGGCGATCGCGGATCGATCTGGCTGTGCAACTGGGGCATGGAGGGGCAGGGTTTCGGCGAGAGACCGCGATGGTAGCGTCTGGGCGAAAAAAAACCGCCGGGCAAGCCCGGCGGTTTCAGTGCGAAGGACTCGCAGCCCGAATTACTGGGCCGGGGTCTCTTCAGCCGGCACTTCCTCGGCAGCCTGTTCAACAGCAGCAGCGGCGTCGGTGGCAGCACCTTCGACGGCGGCAGCGGCGTCGGTGGCAGCGCCTTCGACGGCGGCAGCGGCGTCGGTGGCGGCACCTTCGACAGCGGCAGCGGCGTCGGTGGCAGCGGCGTCAACGGCCGGGGCCATTTCTTCAGCGGCCGGGGCCTCGGCGGCCGGGGCTTCAGCAGCCGGGGCCTCAGCAGCCGGAGCTTCGGCGGCCGGGGCGGCTTCTTCAGCCGGCTTCGAGCAGGCGGTCAGGGCCAGGGCAACGGCCAGGGCGAGCAGCGACTTGTTCAGCGACATGGAATGAGTCCTCGTCTACACGTGTAGGAGATAAGAAAAACGTGCGCCATTTCCCGGCGCACGTTGGTGAGCATCATGACAAGAACACGACCGGAGTCAAGTCCTTGAGCCGCCCATTTCCGGAGGCGGCACGCCACCCCCGGAAGTCAGGGGTCAGGCGAGCTCGACGGCGACCGCCGTCGCTTCGCCGCCGCCGATGCACAGGGCGGCCACGCCGCGCTTGCCGCCGGTCTGGGCCAGGGCGTTCAGCAAGGTGACCAGCAGGCGGGCCCCCGAGGCGCCGATCGGATGGCCGAGGGCACAGGCGCCGCCGTGGATGTTCAGCTTGGCGTGCGGGATGCCCAGTTCGTGCATGGGCGCCATTGCCACGACGGCGAACGCCTCATTGACCTCGAACAGGTCGACCGAATCCACCGACCAGCCGGCCTTGTCCAACACCTTCTGGATGGCGCCGACCGGGGCGGTGGTGAACCACTCCGGGGCCTGCGAGTGCGTGGCATGCGCCACGACCCGGGCGATGGGCGTGGCGCCGAGCGCCTTCGCCTTGTCGGCCGAGGCCAGCACCAGGGCCGCGGCGCCGTCGTTGATCGACGAGGAGGCCGCGGCGGTGATCGTGCCGTCCTTCTTGAAGGCGGGCTTGAGCGTCGGGATCTTCTCGATGTTGCAACGGCCGGGCTGCTCGTCCTGGTCGATGGCGGTGTCGCCCTTCTTGCCGGCCACGATCACCGGGACGATCTCGGCCTTGAACTTGCCTTCCGCCTGCGCGGTCTGGGCGCGGCGCACGGATTCCGCGGCGAAGGCGTCCTGCGCTTCGCGGGTGAAGGTGTATTTGGCGGCGCAGAGCTCGCCGAAGCCGCCCATCGGCTGCTTGTCGTAGGGGTTGGTCAGGCCGTCCCAGGCCATGTGGTCGAGCATCTCGGCGCTGCCGAAGCGGATGCCGGTGCGCGAGCCGTTCAGCAGGTGCGGGGCGTTGGTCATGCTCTCCATGCCGCCGGCGACGACGATCTCGGCCGAGCCGGCCTTGATCAGGTCGGCACCCAGCATCACGGCCTTCATGCCCGAGCCGCAGACCTTGTTGATGGTGGTGGCGCCCGCGGCGGCGGGAATGCCCGCGGCCAACATGGCCTGGCGGGCCGGGGCCTGGCCGAGGCCAGCCGGCAGCACGCAGCCCATGATCACTTCGGAGACGGCTTCAGCGGCGACGCCGCTCTGCTCGAGGGCGCCCTTGATGGCGGCCGCGCCGAGGGTGGGCGCGGGCACGCCGGTGAACTGGCCCAGCAGGGCGCCGAGGGCGGTGCGCTTCGCACCGAGGATGACGATGTCCGACATGGCAGGGAGTTCCGGAAAGGAAGACCCGATTATCCGCCCCGGGTGGTTTCAGCTGCAAACGTATACAGGCCGACCTTCGGGCAGGGTGCAGTCCGCCATGGTTACCAGGGCAGCAGGAAAAAGTAGCCGCTTCCCGGCACAGCGCCACCGTCGGGAAGGCGGTATTCGCCATTGGCATAGGCCAGCGTGGCGGTGGTGCTCGTTGGAGCCGTCCGAGCGACGGCGGGTTCGATCGCGATTTCCGCAACATCCAGCCGGATCTCGATGCGTCGCCAGCCCTCGGCGCCGAGCTCACCAGGCGTCAGCGTGGCCGTTGTTTCGGTCCAGCGCGAACCGGTGCACCAGCCGCTGACACAGCCTTCGATGGACTCCTCCGTCTGGCGGGCGAGGCCCAGCACCCTGCGGAAGCGCGTGCCGTCCGGCACGAAGAGGGCGAATTCGTCGCGCCAGCGGTTGTCCGGCGCGCTTGCTCCCGGTGCAGCACTTGTGACGGCGACTCCGACGACGCCACCGCCCGGTGCGAGGTCATGGAAGCCGGTATCGAGCGTGAACTCGCCGCCGACGAACAAGGTCGTCGCGTCCTGGATGGCGGTGGCCGTCACGTGGTGTCGCAGGCGATTGCCCGCATCCAGCGTGGCTAGGACGAAGGCATAACCCTCGCCGTCGCCGCCATCGTTGTAAGAACGCGTCGCGTCGTCGCGGAAGCTGCCGAGCGCGTGGACCGAGCCATTCGCGTCGCCGGGTACGGCGACGCAATCCAGTTGCAGCCGGGTCCCGGAAGCGGCGCGCCGGGTGTCGGCATGGGCCGCCAGGGCCTTTCGGAGGAGGTTTTCGACCTCGTCGCCGCAAGTGGAAACGCGCTCCGACTGCGCGATCACGGGGGGCGCCGTGAGCAGGGCGGCGAGGAAAAGAAGCCAGGTTGGCATGGGCAAGGCGGCGGTCATGGTGCACGGCGAACGATGGTCGAGGGCCGGAAGGGTGCCATCACGACATGGCCGGATGGAGGGGAACGACGGCACGCAGCGGAGGGAACGTGGCGATCCCGAGGCAGGTGCCTCAGAGCAGCCGCTGCCCGATCGCCTTCATCACCGCATGGGTTCGGTCGCGGCAGTCCAGCTTCACCAGCAGGTCGGACATGTAGTTCTTCACCGTTCCCTCGGACAGGTGCAGCACGCGGCCGATCTCTTTGTTGGAGTACCCGCCGGCGACCAGTTTGAGGATGCTGGCCTCGCGCTCGGTGAGGTGCGGGCTGCCAAGGCCTCGTTCGGCCGGCAGCAGGGCGCGCACTGGGCCCAGCGAGACCGGCTGTAGCAGGGTCTCGCCGCGCGCCACGCGGTCGATGGCGTCGTGCAGATCCTCGGGGGCGGCGTCCTTGAGCAGGAAGCCCTGCGCACCGGCTTCGATGGCGGCCAGCATCAGGGCGCTGTCGTCGAAGGTGGTGAGCAGGATCACCGGCGTGGCGTCGCCGCGTTCGCGCAGGGCGCGGATGAGCCCGATGCCGCCAAGGCCCGGCATGCGGATGTCGCTCACGATCACGTCGACCGGCCGCTGCGGCAGAGCGGCGAGCAGGCGTTCGGCATCGGGGCTTTCCAGCGCGATCTCGAAGCCGAGGTCGAGCAGCAGGGCCGAGAGGCCTTTGAGAACGAGGGCCTGGTCGTCGGCGAGGGCGATACGGGTGCGCGCCGTGGTCATGCCGCTGCTCCCGCCGGCAGCTCGGCGTGAACCGCGAGTCCCTGAGGCTTGCGTTCTTCGATGCTCAGCGCACCGCCGAACGCCGCAAGGCGCTCGCGCATGCCGCGCAGCCCATTGCCTTCGGCCAGCGGCAGCCGGCCGCGGCCGTCGTCCTCCACGCTCAGGCGAAGCTGGCCCTTGATGGTCTCGACGCGCAGCGTGATGCGCGTGGCCTGGCCGTGGCGCAAGGCATTGGTCAGGCCTTCCTGGGCGACGCGCAGCAGGGCTTCGGCCTGGGCCACGGTGGCGACCCGCGCCAGTTCGCGGCCCTGCAGCTCGATGCGCACGCCGGGCAGCGGCCGCGCGAGCGCTTGCAGGGCTTCGCCGAGGTCGATGCCGTCGTGCTGGCGCAGTTCGCCGACCACGGCGCGGATGTCGCTCAGCAGCTCGTCGGCCAGCTGCAGGGAGATGCCGAGCGCCTCGCGCGCGGCGAAGGTCGGATCGCGGTGCAGGGCGCGCAGGTGCAGTTTCAGCGCGGTGAGCTTGTGCCCCGCCACATCGTGCAGCTCTCGCGAGAGGCGCAGACGCTCGTCGCTGCGGGTGGATTCCTCCAGCAGGCGTTGCGTGGCGCGCAGTTCGGCATTGAGGTCGGCCAGTTCATCGCCGCGGCGTTCGCTGCGCTCCGCGTACAAGGCGGTGAGGGCGGCGAAGGCCTGGAAGCCCATCATCGGGATGAGGTTGAGCACCACGTTGCGCAGGTCGTTGCCGCGCGAAGCCCAATAGGCGAGCAGGCCGAGGTTCAACACGACGAGGATGGCGCTCGCGGCGGCGATCGGCAGCATGGTGAACAGCTGCGCCGCCACGATGATCAGCAGGGCGGACACGCCGCCGTGCCCGAGCACCTGCTGGGCGGCGAGCACCAGCAGGCCCTGCAGCACGACCAGCGCCGTCATCCAGCGTGGGTGTCGGCACACGTTCAGCAGGTTGCTGGCCGGCAGCACGAACAACCCCAGCATGCCGAGCAGGGCACCGAAGCCGAGCCAGACGCCGACGTCGCCACGGCTGAGCGCGGCCGCCGAGACGGCCGAGAAGGTGATCGCCGCCCAAGTGATGTAGGCGGCCCAGCTGAGCGGGGCGAACAGGCGATTGCGGGTGTCGCGTGAGAATTCGGAAGCCATGCCGACAGTATCGGCGCGAACACCGCCCGATGGCGGTGGGTCAGGCGCGATGGTGACTTTCCTCACCCCTCACGGGTGCCGACCGGCACCTCGGCGCCACGGCGCGCGGTGCGGAGACTGGCCGCACCCCAAGGAGAGCCGCCATGTACCGCGCCATCGTCACCGCCCACATCGTTTGCGGCGTCATCGCCCTCGCCACCTTCTGGATGGCCGGCCTGTCGAAGAAGGGCTCGCCGCTGCATCGCGCTGCGGGCAAGGCCTACCTGCTCAGCATGATCGGCGTCGTCGCCAGCTCGGTGGTGATGGCCGGTTTCGCCTTCGCGCGGGAGATGTTCGTCATCGCAACCTTCCTCGCCTATCTGGTGGTGATCACGGTGACGGCGATGGCCCTCGGTTGGCTGGCCCTGCGCCGCAAGCGCGACCAGGCAGGCTACCGCGGCCTCGGCTACCGCGCGGGGGCCGTTCTGAACGTGGTGAGCGGCCTCGCGGTGCTCGCATTCGGCATGCAGCAGGGCGACGCCTTGCTGATGGGCTTCAGCTGGGTCGGCATCATCATCGGCGGCCAGATGCTGTGGCGCGCGTGGAAGCCGCTGGCCGAGGCCAAGTGGTGGCTGCGCGAGCACATTGGCGCGATGTTGGGCTGCGGCGTGGCCACGCACATCGCTTTCCTCGGCATCGGCATCCGCCGCCTCACCGACGCCATGGGCGTGCAGGTCGACCTCGGCCTCGTCGCCTGGTTCGCCCCGGTGGCGGTGTCCTTCCTGGCCGGCCTCTGGCTGGAGCGGAAGTACCTGGCGAAGCCGGCGCCAACATCGGCCACCGCAGCGGCATGACGAGAAAGGCCCGGGATGACCGGGCCTTTCTCATGTCGAAGACAGCCGGAGGCTCAGGCGTTGCCGGCGAACAACTCCCGCCCGATCAGCATCCGGCGGATCTCGTTCGTTCCGGCACCAATCGCGTACAGCTTGGCGTCGCGCAGGATGCGGCCGGTGTCGTACTCGTTGATGTAGCCGTTGCCGCCGAGGGTCTGGATGGCTTCCAGCGCCACCTGCACGGCGGCTTCCGAGGCGTGAAGCAGGCAGCCCGCGGCATCGACGCGGCTCTTGTGGCCGGCGTCGTAGTCGCGGCCCACCTGGTAGGCGAAGGCGCGGCTGCTCTGCAGCGCGGTGTACATGTCGGCGATCTTGGCCTGCATGATCCCGAAGGTGCCGATGGCGGCGTCGAACTGCTTGCGCTCGCGCACGTAGGGCAGGGCGATGTCCATCGCCGCCTGCATCAGGCCGATGGGGCCGCCGGTGAGGACGAGGCGCTCGGTGTTCAGGCCGCTCATCAGCACCTTGACGCCCTTGTTCACCTCGCCCAGCACGTTCTCCGCCGGGATCTCGCAGTCTTCGAACACGAGTTCGCAGGTGTTGCTGCCGCGCATGCCGAGCTTGTCGAGCTTCTGCGCGGTGCTGAAGCCCTTCATGCCCTTCTCGACGAGGAAGGCCGTCATGCACTGGCTGCCGGCCTCCTTGCCCGCGGTGCGCATGTAGACGATCAGCACGTCGGCCTCGGGGCCGTTGGTGATCCACATCTTGTTGCCGTTGGCGACCCAGACGTCGCCACGCTTTTCGGCGCGGCAGGCCATCGAGCCCACCACATCGGAGCCGGCGCCCGGTTCACTCATCGCCAGCGCGCCCACCCACTCGCCGCTGCACAACTTCGGCAGGTACTTCGCGCGCTGCGCGTCGTTGCCGTTGGCGTAGAGGTTGCTCACGCACAGGTTGGAATGCGCGCCGTAGGAGAGGCCCACCGAGCCCGAGGCCCGGCTGATCTCCTCCATCGCCACGAGGTGGGCGAGGTAGCCCATCTCGCTGCCGCCGTACTCGCCCGGCACGGTGATGCCCAGCAGGCCCATCTCGCCCAGCTTCCGCCACAGGTCGGCGGGGAAGAGGTTGTCGTGGTCGATCTGCGCGGCGCGCGGCGCGATTTCGCTTTCGGCGAAACGGCGGACGGCGTCGCGGAGGGCATCGATGTCGTCAGAGATGGGGAAGGGGCGCATGGAGTCTTCTCGGAAGCTGGAAACGACGGACCCGGCAAGGATGCCGGGTCCGGGGTGAAGCGCGGGTCGGTCAGCCCTTGCGGCCCATGAACTGCGGCCGGGCCGAGCCGAGGTGCGGCAGCTTCAGCTTGCCAATGCTGTTGATGCGCTCCTCGGCCATGCGGTCGGCGGCGCGGAAGGTCGGGATGCCCTCGCGCTTGCTGATCTCGAAGATGCGGCCGAGGTTGTAGTAGATCGTCCGCATCATGCGCATGGCGCGCTCGCGGTTGTAGCCGTCGATCTCGAGCGAGACGTTCATCAGGCCGCCGGCGTTCACCGCGTAGTCCGGCGCATAGAGGATGCCGCGGTTCGCGACTTCCATGCCGATCTCGTCGTTCGCCAGCTGGTTGTTGGCGGCGCCGCAGATGATCTTGCACTTCAGGCGCGGCAGCGTGGCCGCGTTCACCGTGCCGCCGAGGGCGGTCGGCGAGTAGACGTCGGCGTCCACGTCGTAGATCTCGTCGAGGGCCACGGCCTCGCAGCCGAACTCGTCGACGGCGCGCTGCACCGCGTCCTTGTTGATGTCGGTGACGAAGACCTTGGCGCCCTTCTCGCGCAGCAGCTTCACGAACTCCATGCCCACGTGGCCCACGCCCTGCACGGCGTAGCTGTACTTGCCCACGTCCTCGTTGCCGAACTTCACGTTCAGCGCGGCCATCAGGCCCTGCACGGTGCCGTAGGCGGTGAACGGCGAGGGGTCGCCCGAGCCGCCGTGCACCTGGTGCACGCCGGTGACGAATTCCGTCTCGCGGAACACGTATTCCATGTCGTTGACGTCGATGCCGACGTCCTCGGCCGTGATGTAGCGGCCGTTGAGCGAGTTCACGAAGCGGCCGAAGGCGCGGAACAGCGCTTCCGACTTGTCCTTGTTCGGGTCGCCGATGATCACGGCCTTGCCGCCGCCGAGGTTCAGGCCGGACACCGCCGCCTTGTAGGTCATGCCGCGCGAGAGGCGCAGCACATCGTTCACCGCATCCTGCTCGGTGGCGTAGGGCCACATGCGCGTGCCACCGAGGGCGGGGCCCAGCACGGTGTTGTGGATGGCGATGATGGCCTTCAGGCCGGCATCCGGGTTGTGGCAGAACACCACTTCCTCGTGGCCGGACTTGGCGAGGGTTTCGAAGATCATGCGGGGGCTCCGGGGTGGGATCGTTCGCACCTAAGTGCTTGATCCGAAAGCAGGCTGCAGAAATGGCGAGCCGCCGGAGGGCCGGCGGCGGCGCGCATTGTAAAGCAATTGCTCTAAGTGGGCCCGGCGGCCGTCACTCCGAGGCCTGTGCAGGGGCCACGCGCGGCAGGCGCAGCACGAAGCGGCAACCCGGCTGGTGCGGGTCGTGCGGGGCCAGCTCCAGCGTTCCTCCAAGCAGGCCGGTCGTGAGGTTGTGCGCGATGTGCAGGCCGAGGCCCGAACCGCCGCGCCCCAAGCGCGTGGTGAAGAACGGATCGAAGACCTTGGGGCGGATGGCCTCGGGAATGCCGACGCCGTCGTCCTCCACGGTGATCTCCACGCAGCCGTCCGCGCCAAGGCGGGTGGCAAGACGCACCTCGCCGCCCTGCGGACGCTCCTCGAGGCCGTGTCGGAGCGCGTTCTGCACGAGGATGGCGAGCACCTGCTCCAGCGGGCCGGGGAAGCTGTCCATCGCCACGTTGGCCGCAGGCGCCATCACGAAGCGGTGGGGCGTGGTGCGGAAGGCCAACTGCAGCGAGGGCGCCACGTCACGGAGCATCGCATCGAGCGTGAACTGTCGGCGCTGGCCGCCATGCTGGTCGACGGCCACCTGCTTGAAGTGGGTGATCTGCTCTGCCGCGCGCTCCGCGGCACGCTCCATCAATGCGGCCGCCTCCAGGCTGTCCGCCACGAAGCGATCCAGCTCGGAGCGCCGCAGCGGCGTGGTGTCGCCGAGCCGTTCGCGGAACGCGGCGATCCAGTCCTTCAGCGTGCTTGCGGTGGTGCGGGCATTGCCGATGGGCGTGTTCAACTCGTGCGCCACGCCGGCCACGATGCGGCCGAGCGCCGCAAGGCGCTCCGCTTCCATCAGCTGTTCCATCGCCTGCTTGAGGGCGAGGCTGCGGTCGGCCACGCGCGATTCCAGTTCCTCATTGCTTCGCGAGAGGGCTTCGCGCGCGGCGTGCAGCTCGCCCACGTCCACGTCCATGCAGATGAAGACCCGCCCCTGGCCGTCGACGGCGGGGATTTCGAACTGGGTGGCCAGGCAGTGCGCCTTGCCGCCGTCCGGGCGATCGCAGGTCCATTCGCTGGGGCTGGAGGCGCCGCCGCGCTCGGCGATCGCCTTCAGGCCGTCCACGAAGCCCGCGAAGTCCTCGGGCGAGAGCAGGAACTCGTCCAGGCGGCGGCCGATGGCCTCGTCCGCCCGCCAGCCGAACAGGCGCTCTGCGGCCGGGTTCCAGCTCAGCACCACGCCGTCCTCGCTGTAGGACTGGATGGCCACGTTGGGCGTGTGCTCGATGATGGCCGACAACTGCTCGGCGAGCCGTCGCGTCCGCGTCGTCTCGAGGATCACGCCGTCGAGGAACTGCGCGCGGCCCACCTCGTCGAGCACGGCGTGGCCACGTTCCTGCACCCAGCGCACGCGCCCGCCGGCGTCGACGATGCGGTACTCGATGTCGAAGGGTTGCCCTTTGGACACCGCGGCATCCACCTCGCGGTCCACCTTGTCGCGGTCTTCGGGGTGGATCAGGCTCGCGTAGCTGCGCTCGCGATTGCCGACGAACGCCTCCGCCGGGAAGCCGGACAGCGCTTCGATGCCCGGGCTCAGGTAGCTCATCGTCCAGTGCTCGTCGGCGGAGCATCGGTACAGCACGCCGGGGAATCGCCGGGCGAGGCTGTCGAGCAGGTCGAGGCCGGGCGAGGGCAGGGCGGCGCTTGGGGTCATGGCGGCACTGTAGCTCGACCTCCCGCTCAGAACCCGCGCACCGGCCCGCCGCGCACCCACAGGGTGGCGATCCACTTCTCGCCGCGGTCCACCGGCAGGCCGGCGTGCAGGCTGTCCTCGTCCACGCGGCCGTCGGGGCGCAAGTTGCGGAACACCAGCGCGCTGCCCGGCTCGGGCCGGATGCGCAGGCCACGGCGCGGGAAGTCGGTTTCGCCGCCGGCCTCGACCGGCGTGAGGTAGGCGATCACCGTCGCCACGCGCTGGCCGCCGCGGCCCTGCTCGGGGTGGGCCAACACCGAGGGCGGCAACAGGTCGCGGTGCAGGCGGTACTCCTGCCCCGGGCGATAGCGCAGCACCACGGCGGGCTCGGCATGCACCAGCGGCTGGCCCGAGAGGGCGCAGAGCCGACGCTGCAGCAAGCGCAGCGCCACGTCCTCGAGCAGCGGGTCGATCTGCGCGTCATCGCTGGTGCGCAAGCGCAGCCGCTGGCCGCTGCCGGAGTCGGGATCGATCGCCTGCGAGGGCGCCAGCCGGGGCAGGGCGGTGCCGCGCCAGTGCAGGGCGTCGAGCGCGCTGAAGGCTTCGGGCTGGACGCGCCAGTCCTCGTCGTCGGCGAGGGGTGCGAACGTGCGTGCCGCCCGCGCGAGGTCGAGCGCCGGGGGGGCCTTCGGCATCGGCGCCGAGGTGGGGCCAAGGGCCGCGCGCAGCATCCGCGAGAGGCCATCGCCGCGCGCCGCCGCGCGTTCGAAGAGCGCCGCGGCCTGCGCCTTGGCGGCGGGCTCGGGCTGGTCGGCATAGAGCAGGCCCAGCGAGCGCAGGGCCGGGGCGTGCCCGGCCGCCGCCACCCGCTGCAGGTCCTCCGCCCAGCGCCCGTCGGGCTCGCCGGCCGTCACGATGGCGCGCGTCCATGCGGCCTCGAGGTCGCCGGCATCGGCAAGCGCGTCCAGCCAGCCGCGGGCCGCCGCAAGGTCGGGCTGGGGCAGCATCCGGTACAGGTGCAGGCGCGCGAGGTGGTGGCGGGCGCCCGGATGGCCACCGTCGGCGAGGGCTTCGAAATCGGCAGCGGCCCCGGCGAGATCGCCGCGGTCCAGCCGCGCAAAGGCGAGGGCGAGCGGGTCCATGGGACGACGCGAGTCGGCGCTTCAGCGCCAGGTGTAGTCGACGCCGACCCGGAGCTCGCGGCCCGGCAGCGGCAACTCGCGGACAAGCTGCCCGGTGCGCCCGTCCACGCCCAGCCCGCCGGCCACGTCGATGTCCACGCCGCGCGCATCGAACAGGTTGTCGGCGTGCAGCCACAGGCGCAGCGCCTCGCTGGGGCGCCAGTTCACGTGCAGCATCACGCGCGGGTCGTTGGCCTGCGCCTGGAAACCTTCGCGCGAACGCCAATGCGCGCCGACGCTCGTTTCCCACTGCGGCGTCGGCAACCAGTTCACCAGCACGCTGGCCGTGTCGTGGGAGACGAAGCGCCCGGGCGGCGCCTCGGCGATGGTCGCCGGCAGCACGTAGCGGTCGGTGAAGATCGTCGAGCCGGTCAGGCGCAGCCGCCAGGTGGGCGTGGGCGCCCACAGCACCACGGCCTCGAAGCCCTCGGTGTGCTGGCGGCTGGCGTTCACCGTCGTTGCGGTGATGCCCGTTCGCGGCACGACCACGAAGCCATCTTCCGCATCGCGGTGGTAGTAGGTGCCGGAGAACAGCCAGTCGCCACTCTGGTAGCGGTTCACCACCTCCGTGGTGCGCACGGTCGAGGGCTTCAACCCCGGCGACCCGGCGATCACGGGGTTGTTCTGCAGGAAGAGCTGGCCCAGCGTGGGCGCGAAGAAGGCCTCCTGCACCAGCAGCTTCAGCGTGTAGCGCTCGCCCGGCGCCCACACCCAGGCCGCACGCGGCGAGGTGGCCGTGCCGCCCTGCTCGTAATCGTCATGGCGCAGGCCCAGCACCAGCCGGTGGTCGTCCGCCACGCGCCAATCGTCCTCGAGGAAGACGGCCGTCATGCGGTCGCGCGCGCCCTCGGCGACGAAGCGCAGCCCGGTGCTCTCGTAGCGCCCGAGCGGCCGGACCACCGGGCCCAGCGCGTAGTTCGACTGCAGGTCGGCCTGCGTGGCGCGGCCCGTCTGCGTTTCCCCGCCGAAGGTGAGCGTGTGGGCGCCGAAGGCGCGCTGCAGCGTCAGGCCGGCCGAGCGGTTGCGGTGCGTGAGCACGCCGCGCTGGCGGAAATCCCCAGCGGTGAACGGCCCGGTGCCGTCCGGGAGCACCACCGCGCTCAGCACGTAGCGCTGGCGAAGCGCGCTGGCGAAGCCGTCCACCTGCCAGCCGCCGAGCTCGACGCGGCCGTTGTAGCGCCACCACGTGGCCTCCAGCAGGCTCTCGTCACCCGCGTTGATGGTGCCGTTGAGGCCGTAATAGCCCTCGATATCGGAATCGTGGTGCAGCACCTGCACGCCGTGCGTGCCGCGCGCCACGTCCAGCACGGCGGTGCGCGTGGTGGCGGCTTCCTGGCTTCGCGACACGCGGCCGAAGCGGTCGAACAGCCCCTCGTAGGGCGGGCTTTCCTCCTCCGCCTGCGCGGCGCGCAGGTCGAGGCGCCAATCGCCGTGGGTGGCGCCGGTGATCACCTGTGCGGTGTGCCCGCCCTCGGCCGAGACGCTGGCCTCCACCACCCCATCGCCGCGCCGGGTGACCACGTTCACCACCTCGTCGCTGGGGCCACCGCCAAAGCGCGCGCCGCCGGGGCCGCGGATGATCTCGACGCGCTCTACCATCGCGAGCGGGAAGTTGCGGATCACCCCCCAAGCCCGCACGGACTGCATGGTGTTCACGCGTTGGCCGTCGATGGCCAGCAGCCCGCCACCCGCGGTGCCCGGGTTGCCGCGCAGTACGGTGCGGTTCTCGAGGCCGGTGGTGGCCACCCGCGAGGTGTAGGCGCCGGGCACCCAGTTCAGCACCTCGTGCAGATAGCGAAAGCCCAGCCGCTCCAGCTCGGGGCGCTCCAGCACGGTGACGCTGGCGGTGGCATTGCGCAGGGGGCTGGCGTTGAAGCTGGCCGCACTCACATCGAGCTTCAGCAGCTCGTCGAGGCTGAGGTCGAGCAGGGCCGGTTCCTGGGCGCACGCCGCCGTGGACCCTCCAGCGGCGAGGGCAAGGGCGAGGCCCATGGCCAGTGCGCGATTCGGCATTCGAATTCCCTGCGGTGCGGCAACGCAGCATACCCGCCCTTCACGCCAGCTTGGCAAGCCGCCGCGCGCCGGGGAAAGGTCAAAACCTGCGAACCCGCCCCAACCGTTAAACTCGCGCTCTTTCCCGCAATTGCGACGTGGCCGCCATGAGCACCCCCGCCAGCCAGATCCCCCAGAACGCCGCCGAAGCCAGCCCGCTGCGCTTCGTCACCGCCGCCTCGCTGTTCGACGGCCACGACGCCGCCATCAACGTGATGCGCCGGCTGATCCAGTCGCAGGGCGCCGAGGTGATCCACCTCGGGCACAACCGCTCGGTGGAGGACGTGGTGCGCGCCGCCCTGCAGGAAGACGCCGACGGCATCGCGCTCTCCAGCTACCAGGGCGGCCACACCGAGTACTTCAAGTACATGGTGGACATGCTGAAAGAGCGCGGCGCCGGCCACATCCGCGTGTTCGGCGGCGGCGGCGGCACCATCACGCCGGAAGAGATCGC
>Ga0209278_1000742_pt1 | contig 22946 bp, 22 predicted proteins | sample JI81BgreenDNA_FD_187504 | JGI IMG/M metagenome (GOLD analysis project Ga0209278, IMG submission 187504) | Wastewater effluent complex algal communities from Wisconsin, to seasonally profile nutrient transformation and Carbon sequestration -... | ecosystem: Engineered > WWTP > Effluent > Algae... | reverse complement strand
AGCGACGAGACTTCCGCTACGGCAACGTTGGATGCAGGCGTGGAACAGGTGCCGGAGGAATTTCTGGCCAGCACCCGCACGCGGCTGATGCCCACCGCCGATCAGCATCATTGCCTAACAACCGGTGCAGCGCTTGGCTGCTTTACCGCGCATCGGCAGACGCAACAATTCCTCTACCCCGCCCCGGTACCGGACATGGCGCCCGCGGCCGTGAAGCGCCCCTCCGTGCCCGAGCCGGAGAAGGAAGAAACCGAAGAGAAAGCGTCGAAAGAGCGGGAGAAAAAGCCCAGCAGTACGGTGAAAAACCTGAACGAAGAATTAGCAAAAAAGCGTGCCACTGCGAAGAAAGAAACCCGTGGTGAAGCGGCATCGGAAAAAGCCAAGCCCTCGCCCAAAAAAGAGCCGCGCCCATGATCCGTCGTCGTCAATCGTTTGCGGGGCGCATCGGCCATGTCGCGATTGGGGGCGATGCGCCGATCGTGGTGCAATCCATGACCAATACCGACACGGCCGATGTGGCGCGCACCATCGATCAGGTGCAACTGCTGGCCGAGGCAGGATCGGAGCTGGTGCGTATTACGGTGAATAATGAAGCGGCGGCGCGCGCGGTGCCCGCCATTCGCGAAGGGCTGGATGCGCGCGGCTGTGCCGTGCCGCTGGTGGGTGATTTTCACTATAACGGCCACCGGTTGCTGACGGCCTTTCCTGAGATGGCGCAGGCCCTGGCCAAATACCGCATCAACCCCGGCAATGTCGGCTTCGGCGAAAAAATGGACAGCCAGTTTTCGCAGATGATTGAGATCGCGCTGCAAAACGACAAGCCTGTGCGCATCGGCGTCAACTGGGGCTCGATGGATCAGGCGCTGCTCGCCAGCCTGATGGATGCGAACGCGGCATTGCCAACGCCCAAATCGGCCGAGGAAGTGGCGCGCGACGCGCTGGTACAATCAGCGCTGAACAATGCCGCGCGTGCCGAGGCGCTGGGCATGGCGCCGGGCAATATATTCCTCTCCGCCAAGGTCAGCCGCGTGCAGGATTTGATCGCGGTCTACCGCGCACTTGCTGCGCAATGCGGCTATGCGCTGCATCTCGGCCTCACCGAGGCGGGCATGGGCAGCAAAGGCATTGTGGCCTCCAGCGCGGCGCTGGCCGTGCTGCTGCAGGAAGGCATTGGTGATACGATCCGCATCTCGCTGACGCCGGAGCCGAATGGCGACCGAAGGCAAGAAGTGATCGTGGCGCAGGAATTGCTGCAGACGATGGGCCTGCGCAACTTCACGCCGCTGGTGATTGCCTGCCCCGGCTGCGGACGCACCACCAGCACGTACTTTCAGGAACTGGCCGACGACATTCAGAAATACCTGCGGGCGCGCATGCCCGAATGGGCGAAGCATTACCCCGGTGCCGAGGCCATGAACGTGGCGGTGATGGGCTGTATCGTGAATGGCCCGGGCGAAAGCAAGCACGCGCATATCGGCATTTCGCTGCCCGGTACCGGTGAATCGCCCGTCGCCCCGGTGTTTGAAGATGGCGTGAAAGTGGCCACTTTGCGCGGCGATACCATCGCCGAGGAATTCAAAGCGCGCCTCGAGGCGTACGTCGCCAGAAAATTCGGCCGTTATCATGCAGCCTAATCGTCATTGCGAGCGATAGCGAAGCAATCCAATCGCCTGTGCCGCATTCAAATGGATTGCCGCGTCGGCCATAGGCCTCCTCGCAATGACTTATTATATGCTTGCCAGCCGCATCCCACCCGGCTAACACCATGCCACCGCATGCGATGAGGCATGCGACGAGAAGCAGGCACTCGCCGCTTCGCACCACTAGGAAATAGCGATTTGATATTGTAATGGCCCAAGCCCTCCAACCCGTTCGCGGCACGCATGATTTGCTGGCCGCTGAATACGCCGCGCATCAGCGCATTGCGCTCACCGCGCAGGAAATCGCTGCGCGCTACGGTTATGCGCGCATTGATACGCCGATGTTCGAATTCTCCGACGTGTTCCACCGTGCCACGGGTGAAACCTCGGACATTGTCACCAAAGAAACCTACAGCTTCACCGATCGCGGCGGCGAACAGATCACCCTGCGGCCAGAGCTGACGGCCGGGGTAGTACGCGCCTATATCAGCAACGGGCTGCAGCAATTTGCGCCCTATAAATGTTTCTACCATGGCCCCGCCTTCCGCTACGAGCGCCCGCAAAAAGGCCGCCAGCGGCAGTTCCACCAGTTCGGGGTGGAGCTGCTGGGCGCATCGGAGCCAACGGCCGATATCGAGATCATTGCACTGGCGGCGCATCTGCTGGAGGCGCTGGGTGTGAAAGATGTGGTCACGCTGCAGCTCAATTCGCTGGGCGATGCGCAAAGCCGCGCGGCCTATCGCGAGGCGCTGGTCGCCTATCTCACGCAGCATCAGGATGGTCTATCCGAAGATAGCTTGAAGCGGCTCGATAAAAACCCGCTGCGCATTCTGGATTCGAAAGATCTGCGCGACCGCGAGATCATCAGCGGTGCGCCCACGCTGCATGCCTTTTTCAACGCGCAAAGCCGCGCCCATTTCGAGGCGCTCACCCAAGGGTTAGACGCGCTTGGCATTGCCTATACCATTAACGAAACGCTGGTGCGCGGGCTGGATTATTACACCCACACCGTGTTCGAATTTACGACTGAAATGCTGGGTGCGCAAGGCACCGTGCTGGCCGGTGGCCGTTATGATGGGCTCGTGGAATTGATGGGCGGTCCGGCGACCGCCGGCATTGGTTTCGGTGCGGGCATGGAGCGGCTTTATCTGCTGCTCGAAACGCTGAACCTGCTGCCCGCGCCCCGCACCATGGAGATAACGGTCGTGCCCATGCAGGACAGTACCGAGGCTGCTGCCTGGGGCATCGCGCAAAGCCTTCGCCATGCGGGCTTCAGCGTTGATATCGCCTACAAAGGGAAGCCGGGTAAACGCCTGCAGCGCGCCGATAAGCTGGGCGTGCGCCTTGCGGTGATGCTGGGTGAAGAAGAAATGGCGAACCATACGGTGGTGCTGAAAGATTTGCAGCAAGGCACGCAGCAAACGGTGCCGCAGCACCAGTTGATTGCCACGCTTGGAACAAAATAATCAGGGGCGCTGCGCCAGCTATCGCTGGCGCGGTACATACAAAGGAAGACGATGTCGTTTGAACAAAAAATCGATGGGCTGATTGCCCGCCACAAAGAAATCGGTGAAGCGATTTCGAAGCCTGACACGCTGAAAGGCGGTGAATTCGCGCGGCTGAGCAAAGAATATTCGGACCTTGGCATCATCGTAGAAACGGCGCTGGCGTGGAAAACCGCATTGGCCGAGCTGGCCGAAGCTAAGCAGCTGATCAACGGCAAGGATGCCGACATGCGCGAGTTGGCGCTGGAGGAGAAAGCCCAGCTGGATGTGCTGGTGCCCAAACTGACCGAGGAATTGCAAGTGCTGCTCCTGCCCAAGGACGAGGCCGACGCCAAGAACGCCATTTTGGAAGTACGCGCCGGCACCGGGGGCGATGAAGCGGCACTATTCGCAGCCGAGCTGTTCCGCATGTATCAGCGTTTTGCCGAACTGCAGGGATGGCGTTTTGAGGTGCTGGAAGTCTCCGAAGGCACACTTGGCGGTTATAAGGATGCGCAGGCGAGTATCTCTGGCAAGAACGTGTTCCAGAAATTGAAATTTGAATCCGGCGTGCATCGCGTGCAGCGCGTGCCGGCCACCGAAACGCAAGGCCGCATCCACACCTCGGCTGCGACGGTCGCGGTGCTGCCCGAAGCAGAGGATGTCGATATCCAAATCAACGAGAATGATTTGCGGATTGACGTATTCCGTAGCTCCGGCCCCGGCGGGCAATCGGTGAACACCACCGACTCGGCGGTGCGCATTGTACATATCCCCACCGGCGTCACCGTGCAGTGTCAGGATGAAAAATCGCAGCATAAAAACAAGGCCAAGGCATTGAAAATCCTACGCGCCCGGCTGTACGATGCGGAATACCAGAAGCGCGAAGCGGAACGCTCCGCCAGCCGCAAAGGGCAGGTGGGATCGGGCGATCGTTCCGAGCGCATCCGCACCTATAATTTCCCGCAAGGCCGGGTGACGGATCACCGCATCAACCTTACGCAATACAACCTCGATCAGGTGATGGAAGGCTCCGGCTTGGCCGCATTCTGTGATGCGCTGATCGCCGAAGATCAGGCTGCCAAACTCGCCGAGGTGAAAGACTAGCCATGGCAACGATTGCGCAACAATTGCAGCATGCCCGCGAATCGCTCGCCCCAGTGGCGGGCGATCTGGCAGCGCTGGAAGCGCGATTGCTGGCGCAGCATGCCTGGAAAGTGACACCGGAAGTGATCGTACGCGATGCCAATCAGGCCATCACCGACGAGAAAATCCATGCGCTTGAGATGCTCATCGCCCGCCGCCTGACGCGCGAGCCGATCGCGCAGATCATGGGGTACAAACATTTCTGGAACGATGATTTCGCCGTGACGCGTGACACATTAACGCCGCGTGCCGATTCGGAAACGATGATCGAAGCGGTGCTGCGCCACGCACCCGATAAGGACGCTGCCCTACAGCTGCTCGATCTCGGCACGGGCACGGGCTGCCTGCTGCTTAGCCTGTTGGGCGAATACCCCCATGCAACGGGCGTTGGGGTGGATCGGTCGCCCGCCGCGTTGAACGTGGCGCGGCGCAATGCACATAATACGCTGCGCGCAACGCGCTGCGATTTTATTGCCGGAAGCTGGTGCGAAACGCTGGAAACTTCCCGTCAGTTCGATATAGTACTTAGCAATCCGCCTTACATTCCCTCGCGCGAGATCATCACGCTGATGCGCGATGTACGCGACCACGAGCCAGCCTTGGCGCTGGATGGTGGGATGGACGGGCTGGATGCGTACCGCGCCATTTTAGCAAGCGTGGGCGCGCATATGAAACCGCATGCCCTGCTGGTGTTTGAAGTGGGCCAGGGGCAAGCGCAGGATGTGGCCATGCATGGGCAGGCACATGGTTTCACGCTGGTGGAAATCGCCAGGGATTTAAATGGAATCGACCGGGTGGTCGTGTTCCGCAACGCAATTAACCACGCAACGAGGAACAATCATGCGTAGACGCAATAACCAAGGCGGTGGCGGGAATAACCCAAAGCATCGCCACAATAACGGTGGCCGCCGCTACAATAACAATGGCGGTCAAAATAGTGGCGGTAGCGGTAATCGCGACCATCAGAATCTGGCGCGGCAGAAGCACCACGCCACGCAGATGCGCGAGAAATTCATGAACCATGCGCGCGATGCGCAGATCAATGGCGACCGCGTGGATGTGGAATATTACCTGCAGCATGTGGACCATTATAACCGCGTGCTCGCCGATATCGGGGCGATCGAGGCCGAGCGTCATGAGCGGCATCGCGAGCAGCAGCAGGCCCAGCAGGCGCAGCAAGTTCAGCAGGGCGGCGAAGCGCATGGCGATGACGCCGCGCAGGATATTGCAGCAGAGCAGGAGTCTGCCGCTGCTTCCACCACCACTGCGGAGGAGGAGCCGATTCAGCTTGGTAACCAGCCGCGCATGACGCGCGGACCACGTCGCCCGCAACCAGCCGCGGATGATGCAAACGGTGCAAAAGCCGCCAACGCCAATAAGGAAGAAATTCCGCTGCCGGGCGGCGTGCTCGGCGCGATCTAGCCTTACACAAAAGGCGGCCTTCGGGTCGCCTTTTTTATTGCTGCTCGGTGAGTTTCAGCTCGATCATGCCAAAGCGCAGCTTGATGGTGGCCTCCAGCGGAATGAATGCCGCATCGGCGCTGAAGAACACATGCACCACCGGTTCACCCTCGGCGATCTTCTTCAGTTCTTTCTGCTTGTAGCCTGCAATGGGCGTGCGCGTCATCACCACGTTGATGGCATTGCGGTGTTCGCCCAGCACTTCCAGCGACGCGCGGCTGACCACCTTGAAGGTGAAATCCGCCAGCCGTGCCCCGTCATAGCTACGCAGCACGGTGGTGCGCTCATTGATGGCGATGTTGTCACGTAGCGCATGGCGAAGCTGCAGCATGGCGGTCAGCGGGTTTAGCCCTTCATTGGCCTCCTCAAGCGGAACCGGCGGGCGATTTGCGGGATCATCGGGTGGTACGCGTTTGCGTGTTTTAATAAGCCCCTCCGCGTCGTAACGGATGGCGGTGCTTTTCGTTTCTTTATCGTTGCGTGAAACCGAATCGTAACGCTGTGGCACGTAGGCGCCCGTATCACTGTCGATGCGCCCGCGCGCGGTGATCAAGCTTTTCGTTTCGTCAAACAGCCGCACAATGCCGCGCGTTTTCGTGTCCACGCTCAGTTGGTAGCCGAACGCATCTTCACGTCCTTCCATGCGAATGCGGCCCAGCGGTAGCCCGTTCCAATACACGTCATAGCGCAGCTTATGGTCAAACGGCTCCAGCACCGGCACTTGAGCATGGGTTGGCGGTGCTGCCCACAGCCAACAGAGGCTCGCAATCAGTAGGCTCTTGTAGCGGTGTGCATAACGGCCCATATGTGCTAGTATACCAAAAATTCATGGTCGAGGAAACGATGGATTTAGAACAATTTACCGAGAAATCCCGCAAGGCATTGCAGGCGGCGCAAGGCCTGGCGCTGCGCAGCAATCACCAGCGTTTTTCGCCGGAACATGTGCTGAGTGCCTTACTGAATGACGATGACAGCGCGCCCAAGCTGGTGGCGGCCACGGGCGCCTCGCTTGCTGCGGTGCAGCAATTGACCGTGAACGCGCTGAAGAAAATCCCGGTGGTGGAAGGCATGGGGGCAGGGCAGTTGTTCCTTGCGCCGGAGACGGCGCGCGTACTCGAATCTGCCCGCGAGTTGGCCAAAAAGGCGGGCGATGAGTTCGTCACGACCGACCGTTTGCTGCAGGCGCTGAGCCTGTCGAAAGAAACACCCACGGGTAAATTATTGCAGGAATCCGGTGTGACGCCGCAGGCGCTGGAGAAGGTCATTAACGAGGTGCGCAAGGGCCGCGCGGCCACCAGCGCCAACGCCGAAGACCAGTTCGAAGCGCTGAAGAAATACGCGCGCGATCTGACTGAGCTGGCCGAACGCGGCAAGCTGGATCCCGTGATCGGCCGCGAAGAAGAAATTCGCCGTACCATTCAGGTGCTGGCGCGCCGCACCAAAAATAACCCCGTGCTGATCGGTGAGCCGGGCGTGGGCAAGACCGCCATTGTGGAAGGGCTTGCCCTGCGCATGATCCATGGCGATGTGCCCGAGGCGCTGAAGGGCAAAAAGCTACTCTCGCTGGATCTGGGTGCGCTTGTCGCCGGAGCGAAATTCCGTGGCGAATTTGAAGAGCGCCTGAAAGCCGTGCTGAATGAGATCGACGCCGCAGCGGGCGAGGTGGTGCTGTTCGTGGATGAGTTGCACACCATCGTGGGCGCGGGCGCGGCGGAAGGCAGCATGGATGCGTCCAACCTGCTCAAGCCCGCGCTGGCGCGTGGGGCACTGCATTGCGTGGGGGCGACCACGCTGGATGAATACCGCAAATACATCGAGAAGGATGCGGCGCTGGCGCGGCGCTTCCAAGCCGTATTCGTCAGCGAACCGACGGTGGAAGATACCATCTCGATTTTGCGCGGCCTGAAAGAGAAATACGAGCTGCATCACGGCATCACCATTGCCGATGCGGCGCTGGTGGCGGCGGCCACGCTTTCCAACCGCTACATCACCGATCGCTTTCTGCCGGATAAGGCCATCGATCTGGTGGACGAGGCCGCCTCGCGCCTACGCATGCAGGTGGATTCCAAGCCCGAAGCGCTGGACGAGGTGGACCGCAAACTGATCCAGCTGCGCATCGAGCGGGAAGCGCTGAAGAAAGAGAACGACACCGCTTCCCGTACGCGGCTTGCCAAGCTGGAGGACGAGATCGCCGAGCTGGAGGCGGAATCTGCCGCCATGACCAAAGCATGGCAGGACGACAAATCGCGCCTGAGTGATGCGACCACGTTGAAAGAGAAACTCGAAGCCGCCCGTAACGCGCTCGATGCGGCCCAACGCGCTGGCGACTGGGCGAAGGCCGGCGAAATTACCTATGGGGTGATTCCCGAGCTGGAGAAAAAATTACAGGATTCCGAGAAAACCGATGGCTCCCGCTCTGCAGGTGAGACTGTGCGCGAAGCGGATATTGCCGCGATCGTCTCACGCTGGACCGGTGTGCCGGTCGAGAAAATGCTGGAAGGCGAACGCGAGAAATTGCTGCAGATGGAGGGCAAGATCGGCGGGCGTGTCATCGGTCAGGAGGAGGCCATCAAGGCCGTATCCGCCGCCGTGCGCCGGGCGCGGGCGGGCCTGAAGGACCCTAACCGCCCGATTGGCTCGTTCCTGTTCTTAGGCCCAACTGGCGTAGGCAAGACCGAGCTGACCAAGGCGCTGGCCAATTTTATGTTCGACGACGATGCGGCGATGATCCGCATCGACATGAGCGAATACATGGAAAAGCACGCGGTCGCCCGGCTGATCGGTGCGCCACCGGGCTATGTTGGCTACGATCAGGGCGGGGCGCTCACCGAAGCGGTGCGTCGCCGGCCCTATCAGGTCATCCTGTTCGACGAGGTGGAGAAAGCCCACCCGGATGTGTTCAACGTGCTGCTGCAGGTGCTGGATGAAGGCCGCCTGACCGACGGGCAGGGCCGCACGGTCGATTTCCGCAACACCATTGTCATTCTCACCAGCAATCTGGGGGCGATCCACCTGACGGAGCTACCCGACGGCAAGGATGTCGAAACGGTGCGCGGCAAAGTAATGGATGCGGTGCGCGCCGCCTTCCGCCCGGAATTCCTGAACCGGTTGGATGAGATCATTCTGTTCCACCGCCTGGGCCGCGACCAGATGGGCGCGATCGTCGATATTCAGATACGCCAGCTTGAGCAATTGCTGCGCGACCGCGAGACGACCCTCACGCTCGATGCCACCGCCCGCGAATGGCTGGCCGAACGCGGCTATGACCCGGTCTATGGCGCACGCCCACTTAAGCGCGTGATCCAGAAACAGGTGGCCGACCGGCTCGCCAATATGATTCTGGAAGGGGCCGTGAAGGATGGTGATCATGTACGCATCACCGGTACGGATCTGGGGCTGTTCATTGGGGTGGGGGAAGCAGCGCCGCATCGGCCCACCGAAAGCAAGCCGAGCGCACGTTCCAAGAAGAGCACATAACCTGCGCTAACGTTGGTACTGAAAATCGACCAGCGCGTCGGCCCCGCTGCTGATAAAGCGATATTCCGAGGTACTGCGCACGCTGTTCGTGACGCAGTTCAGGCTTACGTTGTGATGCAAAATCCAGCTGCCCATGCCGGGTCTGCCATCATCCATTTTTGTGTCGAGGTTCCAGCTTTCTTCGCATTTTAATGCGGCGGCACTCACGCGACTTGGGTCACCTGCGGTGCCTCCGAATGCACCCCATGCGCCGAAACGCATCGCCGTGGAGGTTTCGGACGAGCCAGCACCCGTCCACCCTTGCGAGGCAAAAGGTTCTGCCCAAAGCTGGTATCCGGTGCTGCTGATCCGCCCACGCGGCACATTGCCGCCAAGCACCGCGTTGTTGGTAATGGCGGTACCGGTGTAGGTTCCCTCGATCAGTCCGGCCAACGCCATGTGCTGCCAGAAGCGGAAGCCTTCCGTGTATCGTTCAATGGTGCCGTTGCCATTGCCGTTGCAGCCCGTTGCCACGCTGTTGATATCGGCATTGGTGCAGCCGGCAGCCGTGCCCCAGAAGGCGAATGCGTTGGTCATATCGCCCGGATAGGCGAAGTATTTATCGCGGAATGTCTGCATCGCGGTGACGTAGCGCGCATATTCGGTGCTAACGGCCCGAAGTTCCGCCGCGCGGATAAGCGATTGCCCACCGAGGATACCGCCCGTGAGCAGGCCAAGAATGACCAGCACGATCGATAGTTCAACGAGGGAGAAGGCATGTTTCATTTCTATTCCTTTAGCACAGCGCATGAGACGAATCAGCACCATTCATTCCGCATTTTCTTATTTTAGCATCACGCGGTATGCGATGGGATACTAAAATAGGCGAATGGCACGCATGGAGCAGGCAACTGCCGTATTATTCAGGCGATAATCCGCCGCGAAATCGGTTGCGTTCGCCGCAAGGGTGCAATTCGGGTAGGTGAAGCCAATCACCACGGTGCCACGACCGGGTTTGCCATCATCCATTTTTGTGTCAATGTTCCAGGCTTCCTCGGCCTTGAAGAGCGGGGCATCGTGCCAGCCGGCGGTTTGTTTGGCGCCGACCGTCAGGTTGTTCCCATAACTCAGGGCATAGTAATTCGCATCGCCCGTGTTCATGCTATTGTCCCACTGGTTAATGTAATAGCCCCCACCGCTGACACGGCTGCGTGGAATATTGGTGCCAGCGATCACGTCAAAGCCGCTGGAGGCAGGGGCAATCCCGGCATAGTCGCCTTCAATGAGCCCGGCTTTGGCCAAATGCCGCCAGAGTTGCAGCATTTCACTGGCCTGAGAGGCTCCACCCCCATCAATCATACCGTTGCCGTTCCCATCGCACACCCCAGCGCTGTTGGTGCCGGCGCCGCTATTGCTGACGCAGTCGGCATTGCCATTTTGCCGTAGCCAAAACCGGGTGGCGTTGCGCCCATCACCAGGCAGCTCGAGGTATTTGTCCTGGTAGGTAGCAATGGCGGTCTGGAAACGCATGATCTCGGTGCTTACGGCGCGAAGTTCTGCGGCGCGGATAAGTGCTTGTCCACCGAGAATCCCACCCGTGAGCAGGCCTAAAATGACCAGCACGATCGATAGTTCAACGAGGGAGAAGGCGCGGGTGGAAAGGTGATGGGTCATGAATGGATGACTCCTAGTGGAACAGGAAACGATATCGCGAATACATATTATACCAGACCTGCGGCATGGAATAAACTACTGATTCCGATAATAAAATCCGCAGCTATTGGTGGTATTCGCAAGTAGATACGTTGCAGTGGCGGCCGCAGCGGCGCTGTTATCGGTCGCGCTATTGCAGCCCTCATGGCAACCGCTTCCTGTGCAGCCCGGGCGGGTCACCAATCGCCCCTGGGCCGGGCGTCCATCGTCCAACTTCGTGTCGATATTCCATGCCTCCTCGGGCTTGAATACGCCTTCGATGCAGTCCCAGCCACCGCACATACCGTAGGTGATGACGTTGCCGTAATCGCCGCCAAACGTAAAATAAACGATGGGATCGCCAGCGGCCATCGTTCCAACCCAATAGATGCTGGCACCCGTATTGTTGCCGATGCGCAGGCGCGGCGCATTGATGCCTGGGTCATGGTCGCCGCCGGTGCCGCTCGGGCCGGTCACGCCCGTGTAGCTGCCTTCGATCAGCCCCGCGGCGGCCAATTGCTGCCACGCGCGGAAAGATTCGGAAGCATTTCCTCCAATCTGTCCATTACCATCACCATTGCAGGTTTGCGTTTTGGCGATGCGGTTGGTGTGGGTGGGGCAACCATCGGGGTCGGTGCCCCAGAACGCCGTGGCATTCGCCATATCGCCCGGCAGCGCAAAATATTTATCGCGGAAGGTATAGACCGCGGTCATATGCCGGCTCATATCCACACTCACCGACCGCAATTCCGCGGCGCGGATAAGCGATTGCCCACCGAGAATCCCACCCGTGAGCAGGCCTAAAATGACCAGTACGATCGATAGTTCAACGAGGGAGAACCCGTAATGGATAGCGGCATCTTTCGCTTCAGGTAGCGTTTGAGCCTGCATCAGAATGTCCTCGTAAAATAAAGCGAGCAACGCAGCGCGGTATCGCTCAGGCGGTAGCTGGCATCCAAATTCGTATTGCTGGCCACACCCGTATTGGGCGCAGTGCAAAGGTTATTCCAGTATTTTGCGACGACTTTCCCGCTTGCTGGCCGGCCATCATCCACCTTGGTGTCGATGCCCCATGCTTCCTCTGGCCGCAGAATGGGGCCGCCGCTGGGCGCTACTTCAATAATAAAATAATTATCCAGGTCATAGCGAAAGCTATTGGCATCGCCGGGGTAATTGCGGTTCGTTGAGGCATGCCACGCCGCATTTTGTAAGCGGGAGCCGGGTACATTCACGCCCGCTTCGATGGCGTAGAGGCCCGCACTGCCCGAAAGCCCGTTATAGGTGCCCTCGATCAGTCCCGCTAATGCCAGATGCTTCCAGAATTGGAAGATCTCACTGGTTGCATTGGCGGCGGTGGCGAAATCCACGGCACCATCGCCATTGCCATTGCAGGTGCCTGGGGTGCCAGCATTGCCGGGCTGGCTGTTGCAGTTGGTTGCATCCTTACCCCAGAAGGCGGTGGCGTTAGCCATGTCGCCGGGGACGGCGAAATACTTGTCGCGGAAGCTGTAGGCGGCGGCGGAATAACGTTGAAATTCGGTGCTGACTGCTCGCAATTCCGCGGCGCGGATAAGCGATTGCCCACCGAGAATACCGCCCGTGAGCAGGCCCAAAATGACCAGCACGATCGATAGTTCGACGAGGGAGAAAGCCTGTTTCATGCGCAGAATGTAGCATGGAGGATGAGAAAAATCATCCATGTTGAATGGGTCACTTCATTGTTTAGTGCGCGGCGGCCAGGCGCTGTGGCGTGGCTGGGTTGGCAAGGGCGGCCATTTCTTTGCCCATGGCAGCTTTGCGTGCGTTGAAGTTCGCCAGCTCGCGCCCGACCAGCCCATTGGCAAGGTTGAATTGCTTGGCCGCCGGATTCACCTGCCGGCCATGGGCACGCACTTCGTAATGCAAATGTGGCCCCGTCGAGCGGCCGGTTGTGCCCACATAGCCGATGACCTGCCCCTGTTTCACGCGCCCGCCCTGGCGGATATTGCCAAAGCGGCTCATATGGCCATAGGCGGTGGAATACGTGCCATTATGTTGGATGAGTACGAAATTACCATAGCCGCCTTGCCATCCGCGCACCTTTACGATGCCATCACCCGCCGCGAGAATGGGCGTACCCGTACCCGCGCCGAAATCCACCCCTTGGTGCATTTTGGAATAGCCGAGAATGGGATGGCGTCGCATGCCGAAGCCGCTAGTGATGCGCGCCGCGTTGATCGGCGTGCGCAGCAGCGACTTTTTCACGGCGTTGCCTTTGGCATCGTACCAGCTACCATTGAACTTATAGATCTCGTGTTTTTTGCCCTGCAGTGTCAGCGATGCATAGCGCACATTATTATAGCCGCCTACCTGACCGGACGTGCTGAGTTTCTTGTCGAACAGCACTTCAATTTTATCGCCACGATGGATCTCGCGCTGGAAATCCACATCGTAGCTGAACGCCTGGACAATCTCGGCGAAGGCCCCGCCGTTAATGCCTGCCTCAGCGGCGGCCTGGCTAAGTGAGCTTTTCACCACGCCACGCGCCAGCGTAGCCGTATCCACCAGCTTTTCTTTCACGGCGGCCACGTTGAACTTGCCGCCTTCCTGCCGCTCCAGCTCGACGGTGGAGAGGTTCGGCAGCTTAATGGCCAATTCTTTTACCGCCGCCGCATCGCCCAGCGTTTCGTGGCGGGCGAGGGTCAGTGAGATTTTTTGGCCAATACGTAAGGAGCGGGGGTTAAATTCCGGCTTAAGCGCCGCGACCACATTATGCGCCTCGGCCGTGGGCACGTTCTGCTCGGTGAGCATGTCGATCAGCGTATCGCCATTGCCCACTTCCAGCGTCAGGTTCAGCGGGTAGGTGACCACGGTTTCGGTGGTGGCCTCGGCATGGGTCTCATCGCTGGCCGCGGCAAGATTCAGCGGTTTCTCCAACACGCTGGCGGTGTGGGCGCGGCTGTTGCTGAGCGCGGCCTTTGTTCCCCCGTTTAGTTCTGCGATGGGCACCTCACCACCGGCGCGGCGCGCCATCACTTGCGCGTATTCTGGTAAAATGACCGCGCTCACCAGCAGGTTCATGAAGAAAGAACTGGCTACACCAAACAGCGTGCCCACCACAAACCAGCTAATGCGCAGGCGATTGACGCGTTTGGCGCTGATAGGGCGTTGCACCGCCCCCGATTGGGCGGGGACTGGCGAAATGATAATGGGTTTTGCGGGCCGTGCCACGCGCGGCTTGGCGTGCTTCACCTTCATGCATCCTCAAAGTATTTCGTGCCGATGGTTGTGGCAGCCGTGCGTCTTGTCGCGCATGTATCGGATGAATATACGTATTTCTGCTCGCATGGCAATCGGTTTTTATGCGTGCTGCAGGATTCGGTGCTGTCCATAAAGGGAGGGGATGGAACCTGCGGCTAGCGGGCCTTAATGGGGGTGCCTTCTGTTGGCGGGCTGGCCTGTTGGGTGGCCTGCCCTGCCTTGATACGGGCTTGCCATGCAGCATCATGCACCGGCGCGATGGGCATGCGATCCAGCCGGAAGGCTTTCATGGCATCCTGAACGATCACCTTGGCCTCCGCTTCCAGCGGGTGAAGGTCATGGCTGCCGTCGGTTGCGACTTTCCCGGTCAGGTAGGGGGTGTAGTTCTGCATCAGCGCGCTGTAGTGCGCCGGGTCGCTCGAGAACTGGTAATGGTGATAGGCTTCTTCCACCCCATAAGCTAAGGCCTGCTGCTCGGCAAACAGCACGTGAGGATCGGTCTTTCCCTGAATACTCAAATAGTTGCTGATCGATCTGCCAATCCACTCGCGGGAGATAAAGATCGTTTTGTTATCAGCATTATAATAGGTTGATTTGCCTGGCTCCATATCGATGATCATGATGCCGCTGGGGCAGGTGCCAAACCGTTGATAAACATAGGCAACCCCGCGCGCAAAGCTGCCGCACCATTTAGCAAAATCGTAAGGGTTAATACCTTGATCTTTAAGGCTTCCCATCAGCCAGTCCTGATCCAGCCCGGGTGTGGATGTTGCGTTAACAAAATGGGTGATGGCTGCCGGCGTGCGGTACTCCTGAGGTGATGAGGCATTCGCCTCCAAAGCTACTTTGGTGGGCGCTTTGAAGCCCAGGAATATTTTGAGTTGGTCCATGATGGGAGCCATGTCGTTACCTCGAACCGCATGTTTGTAAACATGTAGCACGCAGGCAGGAGCCCAAGCATGACAATTTCATGAAATGCGGGTGCCACCGCGGGCGGCGTGCGATTCGCAAAATTCTTTCAAAATGGCGCTTGACGTGTGGGCAAAACCCTTTATAACACGCGCTCCCAACGCGGGGGTTGCCGCGCTAAAATGTTTTAAAACGCAAGCATTTTGGCGCATCTCCCGGGTTTTGTCTAAACCGCTATCGCGGCTTCGGTGCAGTGACCGGAACAACCGCGGATAAGGAAGAAGGATACTTTATGCCAACAATCAATCAGTTGGTCCGCAAGTCGCGCACGCCGAACGCCAAGCGTAACAAAGTGCCTGCGATGGAAGCTTGCCCCCAAAAGCGCGGTGTCTGCACCCGTGTTTACACCACGACCCCCAAAAAGCCGAACTCGGCACTCCGTAAGGTCGCGAAAATCCGCCTGACCAACGGTTTTGAAGTCATCGGCTACATTCCCGGTGAAGGCCACAACCTGCAGGAGCACTCGGTGGTGCTGATCCGCGGTGGCCGTGTAAAAGATTTGCCGGGTGTGCGTTACCACATCATCCGCGGCACGCTGGATACGCAGGGTCTTCCCAAGCGCCGCCAGCGCCGTTCGCATTACGGCTCGAAACGTCCGAAATAGGTTTGAGGTAAATTATGTCCCGTCGTCACGCTGCAAAAGAACGCGAAATTCTGCCGGATCCGAAATACGGAAACCTGGTGGTTGGCAAATTCATGAACACCATCATGTACGATGGCAAGAAGGCCGCTGCTGAGGAAATCGTTTACGGTGCGTTCGATATCATCGCCGAGAAAACCAAGCGCGATCCCATCGAAATCTTCGTGGAAGCCATGAACAACGTGAAGCCGAGCGTCGAAGTGCGTTCGCGTCGCGTCGGTGGTGCCACCTATCAGGTGCCGACCGAAGTGCGCAGCAAGCGCCAGCAGGCGCTCGCCATTCGCTGGCTCATCACGGCGCTGCGTAACCGTGGCGAAAAAACCACCCGTCAGCGCCTCGCTGGTGAGTTGATCGACGCGGCAGCAGGCCGCGGCAGCGCCATCAAAAAGCGCGAAGACACGCACCGCATGGCCGAAGCAAACAAAGCCTTCAGCCATTACCGCTGGTAGAAATTTTTAGTATTTAGGATACACACCAATGCCCCGTACAACACCCCTTGAGGACTACCGCAATATCGGCATCTGCGCGCATATCGACGCAGGGAAAACGACCACGACCGAGCGGATCCTTTACTACACCGGCAAATCGCACAAGATCGGCGAAGTGCATGAAGGCGCTGCCACCATGGACTGGATGGAGCAAGAGCAAGAGCGCGGCATCACGATTACGTCGGCGGCGACGACCTGCTTCTGGCACAAGGCCGACAAGCAGTGCCGCATCAACATCATCGATACCCCTGGCCACGTAGACTTCACCATTGAGGTGGAGCGTTCCATGCGCGTACTCGATGGTGCCGTCACCGTATTCGACTCGGTGGCCGGCGTTGAGCCCCAATCCGAGACCGTGTGGCGCCAGGCCGACAAATACCACGTGCCGCGGATTTGCTACGTCAACAAGATGGACCGCGTCGGTGCAGATTTCTATCGCTGTGTGGACATGATCATCGACCGCCTCGGCGCAACCCCGCTGGTGATTCAGTTGCCGATCGGTGCCGAAGATCAGTTCGCAGGGATGATCGACCTTGTGAAAATGAAGGCCCTCGTTTGGAGCGGTGAAGAGCTGGGCGCGAAATTCGACGAGCTGGAAATCCCAGCCGAATACGCGGCCAAAGCAAAAGAATACCGCGAGAAGCTGATCGAGACCGCCGTCGAGATGGACGATGCGCTGCTCGAGAAGTATCTTGAGACCGGCGAAGAGCCCTCGATGGAAGATCTGCAGCGCTGCATCCGTAAGGGCACCTGCGCCTTCAAATTCGTGCCGATCCTCTGCGGTTCGTCGTTCAAGAACAAGGGCGTGCAGCCCATGCTCGACGCGGTGGTGGATTACCTTCCCAGCCCGACCGACCGTGGTGCGCTGGATGGGATCGACCCCAACGCCAAAGATGATGCGACCGACGAAGAGAAGAAGCTGGTGCGCAAGCCGCTCGATACCGAGCCGCTGTCGCTGCTCGCTTTCAAAATCATGGACGATCCGTTCGTGGGCTCGATCACCTTCTGCCGCCTGTATTCGGGTAAGCTCGAATCCGGTATGTCGGTTTCCAACTCGACCCGCGACAAAAAAGAGCGTGTGGGCCGTATGTTGCTGATGCATGCGAACAGCCGCGAAGATGTGAAAGAAGCCTATGCAGGCGACATCGTGGCGCTGGCGGGTCTGAAAGATACCCGCACCGGTGACACGCTGTGCGATCCGAACAAGCCGGTGATCCTCGAGAAAATGGAATTCCCCGAGCCGGTGATCGAGTTGGCGATCGAGCCGAAATCGAAAGCCGACCAGGAGAAGCTAGGCATTGCGCTGAGCAAGCTCGCGGCCGAGGATCCCTCGTTCCGCGTGCAGACCGACCACGAGACCGGCCAGACCATCCTGAAAGGCATGGGCGAGCTGCACCTCGATATTAAGGTCGATATTCTGCGCCGTACCTACAAGGTGGATGCGAACGTGGGTGCCCCGCAAGTGGCGTACCGCGAGACCATCAGCAAAACCTACGAAGAAGATTACACCCACAAAAAGCAATCGGGTGGTTCGGGTCAGTTCGCGCGTGTGATCATCACGTTCGAGCCGCTGCCGCCGGGTTCGGGCTTCCAGTTCGAATCGAAAGTGGTTGGCGGTACCGTACCGAAAGAGTTCATTCCTGGCGTTGAAAAAGGCCTCGAGTCCATGCTGGGTTCGGGTGTAATGGCGGGCTTCCCCGTGATCGACTTCAAAGCCACGCTCACCGATGGTGCCTACCACGACGTGGATTCGAGCGTGATGGCGTTCGAGATCGCCGCGCGTGCAGCCTTCCGTGAGGGCATGGCCAAAGCCGGTCCGAAGCTGCTCGAGCCGATCATGAAGGTCGAAGTCGTGACGCCGGAAGATTACATGGGCGACGTGATTGGGGATCTCTCCAGCCGCCGTGGTCAGGTGCAGGGCATGGATCAGCGCGGCAACGCCCGCGTGGTGAATGCCATGGTGCCGCTCGCTTCGATGTTCGGCTACGTGAATACGCTGCGCTCGATGAGCCAAGGCCGCGCGAGCTACAGCATGGTGTTCGACCATTACGAGGAAGTGCCCTCGAACGTGGCCGAAGAAATTAAGAAAAAAGCAGCTGCTTAAAACCGATAGGAAAATAGGAGTCCGTTATGGCTAAGGAAAAATTTGATCGCAGTAAGCCGCACTGCAACATTGGGACGATTGGTCACGTGGATCATGGCAAGACGTCGCTGACGGCAGCGATCACGATGGTGCTGGCGAAGAAGGGCCAGGCGCAGGCGAAAGGTTACGCGGACATTGACGCGGCGCCGGAAGAGAAAGCGCGCGGGATTACGATCAACACCGCGCACGTGGAATACGAGACGGACAAGCGCCACTATGCGCATGTGGATTGCCCGGGCCACGCGGATTACGTGAAGAACATGATCACGGGTGCGGCGCAGATGGACGGCGCGATCCTGGTGGTGAGCGCAGCGGACGGCCCGATGCCGCAGACCCGCGAGCACATCCTGCTGGCACGTCAGGTTGGCGTACCGGCGATCGTGGTGTTCCTGAACAAATGCGACATGGTGGATGACAAGGATCTGCTGGAGCTGGTGGAGATGGAAGTGCGCGAGCTGCTGAGCAAGTACGACTTCCCGGGTGATACGATCCCGATCATCCACGGTTCGGCCCTGAGCGCGCTGGAAGGCAAGTCGGATGGCCTGGGTGAAGAAGCGATCATGAAGCTGATGGATGCGGTGGATAGCAGCATCCCGCAGCCGGAGCGCATGATGGACAAGCCGTTCCTGATGCCGGTAGAGGACGTGTTCTCGATCTCGGGTCGTGGGACGGTGGTGACGGGTCGCGTGGAGCGTGGCCAGATCAAGGTCGGCGAAGAGATCGAGATCGTGGGTATCCGCGAGACGCAGAAGACGACCTGCACGGGCATCGAGATGTTCCGCAAGCTGCTGGATGAGGCGACCGCCGGTGACAACGCGGGCGTACTGCTGCGCGGCACCAAGCGTGAGGACGTGGAGCGTGGCCAGGTACTGGCGAAGCCGGGTTCGATCACGCCGCACAACAAGTTCGAAGCGGAAGCCTACATCCTGACGAAGGATGAGGGTGGCCGTCACACGCCGTTCTTCACGAACTACCGTCCGCAGTTCTACTTCCGTACGACGGACGTGACAGGCGTGGTGGCGTTGCCTGCGGGCACCGAGATGGTGATGCCGGGCGACAACATCAAGATGGAAGTGGAGCTGATCGCGCCGGTGGCGATGGATCAGGGTCTGCGCTTCGCCATCCGTGAAGGTGGCCGCACCGTCGGCGCCGGCGTCGTTGCTAAAGTGCTGAACTAGTTTCAGCCTTTTGGATTACAGAGAAGGCCGCGGAGCGATCCGCGGCCTTTTTTGTTGTGCGACTCGCGGGGCTTTATTGTCTTCTGATGTTTCTTAGCCGGTGACGCATCGTGTCTTGAGCTGTGTGGCGTTAGGTTTTGATGCGTGTTCGATACACAATCACGTTCATCAAAAACAGGAGACGTTATGAACAAGTTCGCAACCTTACTCGTCACCACCGCCGCCATTGCCATTGCTAGCCCCACGCTGGCTGCTGATCACATGGACCTTAAATCGCAGGCCAGCATGCAACAGCGTGCCAACGGCGGCTATGAGAAGCATGCCGTGGCCGAGAAAACGACCGCCAGCGGCCATGAGCGGGCCGAGACAACCGTCACGCTGGACGTTGATGATAACGGTAATAAAGAAAAAGTGACCACCACGGAAGAGGTCAATGATCCCAAAGGTCTGATGAACAAGCAGACGGTAAAAACCCAGACCAAAGAAATGGTGAAGGACGGAAAAATCACCGTTGAGTCGCAGAAGAAAGTGAACGGCGACACGGTCTCCAAGACCAAGAAATCCTGGTAGCCGGATCGTGCACGCCATAGCCACTGTGGCGACACACAATGCAGGCCGGACCCACCCAAGGTCCGGCCTGGTTTGTTTGCACTTGCCCGCCGCGCTGGCTCTGCTATAAGCGCCGCCTTACCTGCAGGGGTGTAGCTCAATTGGTAGAGCGTCGGTCTCCAAAACCGAAGGTTGCAGGTTCGATTCCTGTCGCCCCTGCCAACATCAAACCTACCGGCCTGCGGTAGGTTTGATGTTGGCAGGTGTGTTTCAGAATGACCCTATTCGACAAAACGCCAGAAGGCGTTTTGGACTGCCGAAGGCAGCCCGCAGGGTGGAGGCCAGTAGGCCGACATCATTCCTGTCGCTGGAAGGCTTAGCTAAGGCGCGCAAGCCTGCAAGGCTAAGCATATCCCGCCGCCCCCGCCACCCCACACGAAAACCCGCTTGCTATCCGTGCGCGAGCGCGCTATGTACCCATCCGCACCGCCCCAAAAGCGGTGCGTTTTTGTATCGGCAAATTTAATTAACCGCGCGAGGAAACCGTATGCCCGCCATGAACCCAGCGAAATTCATCCGCGAAGTGCGTCAGGAAGTCAATAAAGTGACCTGGCCCACCCGCCGCGAAACGTTCGTTTCGGTGATCATGGTTCTGGTGATTGCTGTGCTTGCCGCCGTTTTCTTTCTGGTGGTCGACACGTTGCTTTCCTGGGGTATCCGCCTCGTGCTTGGCCTTGGAGCATAACAATATGAGCGAAGCAGCAGCAAGCAGCGAAACCCCAGCCACCCCGGTCAGTGCCGGTAAGGCCAAGCGCTGGTATATCATCCATGCCTATTCGGGCTTCGAGAAAAAAGTGGCCCAGAGCATTCTGGAGCAGGCCGCACAAAAGGGCCTGACCGACGCGTTCGAGCAGGTCGTGGTGCCCACCGAGGATGTGGTGGAAGTGCGCCGTGGTAAAAAGGTGCAGGCGGAGCGGAAATTCTTCCCCGGCTATGTGCTCGCCAAAATGGACATGAACGACGCGACCTGGACGCTGGTGAAGAACACCGATAAGGTCACGGGCTTTCTGGGCGGTCGCGGCATTCGCCCGCAGCCCATTACCGAAGCCGAGGCGGCGCAGATCTTCCGTCAGGCCGAGGAGGGCGCGAAGTCGGTACGCACCACCGTGCATTTCGATATTGGCGAGCAGGTCAAGATCATCGACGGTCCGTTCGAGTCCTTCGTGGGCACCGTGGAAGATGTGGAAGAAGATCGCCAGAAACTGAAAGTATCGGTGAGCATCTTCGGGCGCGCGACCCCGGTCGAGCTGGGCTACGATCAGGTGCACAAAGTCAGCGCGTAATTGCGTTGATTCCCAAAGGGTTGGGTGCAAACTCGGCGCTCATCCAAAAAACCTGTTGCAATCCGCGGTTTCGCGTCTATAGTCCCGGCTCCCTTGGGAGGCCCAGACAACGCGCTGAGCCGCAATCTGCCTAGCAAAACATGGGGTTTTGTGGCGGCAGGCACACCAACTATGAAAAGGAAATAGCCCCATGGCTAAGGAAATTACCGGCTATATTAAGCTGCAGATTCCTGCAGGCAAAGCCAACCCCGCCCCGCCAATCGGTCCTGCATTGGGTCAGGCAGGCCTCAACATCATGGAATTCTGCAAGCAGTTCAATGCTGCTACCCAGCAAAAAGAGCCGGGCATGCCGATTCCGGTTGTCATCACTGCCTACAAGGATCGCAGCTTCACCTTCATCATGAAGCAGCCCCCGGTTTCGTACTTCCTGCTCAAAGCGGCGAAGATCGAAAAGGGCACCGGCACCGTGGGTAAAAACATCGTCGGTAAAGTGACCAAGGCGCAGATCCAGGAGATCGCGAAGCAAAAGATGGTCGATATGAACGCCAACGACATTGAGGCCGCCTGCAGCATGATTGCTGGTTCGGCCATGTCGATGGGCATTGAAGTGGTGGAGGCGTAAGATGGCTGGTAAACGTATCAGTGCCGCCCGCAAGGCGATCGACGCGAACAAGCTCTACACGTTGAAAGAGGCTGTGCAGGTGCTGAAAGCAAGCAGCAAAACCAAGTTCGATGAAACCATCGACGTGGCGCTGAACTTGGGCATCGACCCCAAGCAGAGCGACCAGATGGTGCGCGGCGTGGTGGCCATGCCGAACGGTTTGGGCAAGAATGTGCGCGTGGCTGTGTTTGCCAAAGGCGATAAGCTGGATGCCGCGAAAAAAGCCGGTGCCGATATCGTGGGTGCCGACGAGCTGGTGGATGCCATCAACAAGGGCGACATCAATTTCGACGTGTGCATTGCCACGCCGGACATGATGGGTACCGTGGGTAAGGTGGCAAAAATCCTCGGCCCGAAAGGCCTGATGCCGAACCCGAAGTTGGGCACCGTTACGCCGGATGTTGAGAAAGCCGTGAAGGCTGCCAAGGCCGGTCAGGTCGAGTTCAAGGTTGAGAAGGCCGCCATCATCCATGCGGGTGTGGGCAAGGCCAGCTTCTCGGAAGAGGCGATCGTGCAGAACGTGCAGGCCTTCATCGATGCGGTCAACAAAGCAAAGCCGGCGGCTGTAAAGGGCGCCTTCATCAAGAAAATCTCCATCTCCAGCACGATGGGCCCGGGCATTAAGCTCGACCTGTCTGACGTGCTGCAGCTGGCCGCGTAAGGAGCGAGCATCATGGCAAAGACCCGCGCACAAAAACAGGGCTGGATTGAATCGACCGCCGAGCAGGTGAAGTCGGCAGAGATCCTGATCATCGCCCATTACAAAGGCCTCACTGTGGCTGAGATCACCGATTTGCGCAGCAACGTGCGTAAAGCCGGTGCCAGCTTTAAGGTGACCAAGAACCTACTGGCCAAG
>Ga0209278_1000741_pt1 | contig 22958 bp, 19 predicted proteins | sample JI81BgreenDNA_FD_187504 | JGI IMG/M metagenome (GOLD analysis project Ga0209278, IMG submission 187504) | Wastewater effluent complex algal communities from Wisconsin, to seasonally profile nutrient transformation and Carbon sequestration -... | ecosystem: Engineered > WWTP > Effluent > Algae... | reverse complement strand
GTGACCCGCATCGATGCCGGCAATTACAAGGTCAAGCTCCAGCATGTGGATGTGGAGAAGCTGTTTGCCGATTTGCGGATGCAGTTCGAGCCGGTGGCACACGGCAAATCCTTGCGCCTGCGCACCCACACGCGGCCCACGGTGCTGTGGTCGGACCCGGTGGTCTTGCGGCGCATTCTGGGCAATCTGTTGTCCAACGCCCTGCGCCACACGCACCATGGTGGTGTGTTGCTCGGTTTGCGCCGGCGGGATGACATGCTGGTGTTTGAAGTGTGGGACACCGGCGTGGGCATCGCCCGCGAGCACCAGCAGGCCATCTTTCAGGAGTTCTTCCGCGTGTCCCAGCACCAGGGCACCGAAGACAGCCTGGGCCTGGGCCTGACCATCGTCTCCAAGCTGACGTCGCTGATGGGCTATCAGCTGTCGCTCAATTCCGAAGCCAATCGGGGCAGTGTGTTCCGGGTGTTGCTGCCGGCGTTCACGCAGCAGGCGCAGCACGAGCCGCCGCGGCCGACCCTCGTGAGCGAGGGGCCGGCGGGCGCAGGATTGGCTCAGTAGTCGAGCAGGCCGGCGGTGCGGGCGAGGTGGCTGGCCTGCGAACGGCTCTTGACGTTGAGCCGGCGGAACAGACGCCACAGGTGAACCTTCACCGTGTGTTCGCTGATCTGCAGCTGCTCGGCGATGTCGCGGTTGGACAGGCCGCGGTCGAGCATGACCAGCAGCTGCTTTTGGCGCTTGGACAGCTTTTCCGGGATCGTCGGCGCGTTTTCGTCTTCGCCTTCGTCCGCCAGAAACTCGCGCAGCACCTTCGCGATCTGCGCCGCGCCGGCGGACTTCTCCACGTAAGCGTCGGCACCGGCCTCGCGGGCGAGGTCTTCGTAGTCCGACGCCGGCGACGCGGACAGCACGATCAGGGAGGTGTCCGGCAGCATTTGCCGCACCTCGCGCACCCCGGACACGCCGTTGGTGTCGGGCAGCTTGAGGTCCAGGCACACGAGCTCGGGTTCGCCATGTTCGGCGATGGCCTTGCTGACGGTGGCCAGACGTTCGAGTTCGATCACCTGGGTGGAGGCGCGCAGCCGGCGCAACAACATCACCACCGCCTCACGCATCAGCGGGTGATCGTCAATGACAAAAATACTCATGGCGTGAGCGACTCATCGGTGGGTGTGATTGGGGAGCATATCGGCATTGTCAGTCTTTGGCGATAGCGCATCGCGTTCAGAAGCAGCCGTTTTCGTGCGTTGTTTCGCGTTGGACGCAGTCGATTGAATGGCGCACAACCGAATTGTCCCTCAATTCAGGGATGGGTCGTTGACCAGTGCGCCAAGGCCTCGGCCACGAGTCCGGGATCGCCGGATTCGGCCAGGTGCGCCGCCACGGCCGGCAGCGCTGCGGCGCCTTCCCGCTGCAGTCGGGCCATGAGCTGGGCTGCTTCGCGCGGGTTGTCAAAACCGTGGCTGACCAACAGGGCGTCGCCGCGGGCGTCGACCAGCTTGATGCGAAAACGTCCGTCGGCTTCGCGGTACTGCTTGAACTGGGGCGCAGCGGCGCGGACCTTGTCACGGGCGGCGGGCGCCGCGTCGGCTGCATCCAGCGCGCGCAGGCCCACGGCGTGGCGCAGCCGGGCGGTGAACGGGGTGGCGATGGAGCGGGCCTTGTCGGCGCCGGTGCGCAGCACGCGTTCGAGCCGGGCCGGGTCCTGGATCAGCTCGTCGTACACCGCGCGCAGGGGCGCAATCTCCCGGTCGAGCCGCTCAAACAGGCGCTCCTTGGCCTCGCCCCAGGCGATGCCGTCGGCGTAGGCCTGGGCCAGTTCGGCCGTTTCATCGGCGGTGGCGAAAGCCTGAAACAGCTGGAACAGCGCCGATCCCGCCGTGTCCTTGGGCTCACCGGGCGCGCGCGAGTCGGTCACGATGCCGAGGATGAGCTTGCGCAGCTGGTCCCGGGGCGCGAACAGCGGGATGGTGTTGTCGTAGCTCTTGCTCATCTTGCGGCCGTCCAGGCCGGGCAGGGTCGCCACGTGTTCCTCGATCACCGCCGCGGGCAGGGTGAAGTGCTCGCCGTACAGGTGGTTGAAGCTCGACGCGATGTCGCGCGCCATCTCGATGTGCTGGATCTGGTCGCGACCGACCGGCACCTGGTGGGCGTTGAACATGAGGATGTCGGCGGCCATGAGCACCGGGTACATGAACAGGCCGGCGGTCACGCCGTCGTCGGGCTCGGTGCCCGCGGCGGTGTTCTTGTCGACGGCCGCCTTGTAGGCGTGGGCGCGGTTGAGCAGGCCTTTGCCGGTCACGCAGGTCAGCAGCCAGGTGAGCTCGGGAATTTCAGGGATGTCGGACTGCCGGTAGAAGGTCACCGCCTCCGGGTCCAGGCCGCAGGCCAGCCAGGTGGCGGCGATTTCGCGGGTGGAGCGCTGCACGCGCGCCGGATCGCCGGTCTTGATGAGCGCGTGGTAGTCGGCCAGGAAATAGAAGCTTTGCACGCCCGGCAGGCGGCTGGCGCGCACGGTGGGCCGGATGGCGCCGACGTAGTTGCCGAGGTGGGGCGTGCCGGAGGTGGTGATGCCGGTGAGAACGCGCACGGGAGACACGGGGGCGGAGGTCATGGGCGGACGGCGGGTCAGAGAAGCAGCAGGCGGATGGGTGACAGCAGGGTTTCGAGCGCGCTCAGGGTCACGTCCATGAGCGGACGCAGCCAGTAAGCGCCAACCAGACCGGTGATCACCAGCGCGAGCACGATGAAGAAGCCGAAGGGCTCGACGCGGGCGAGGGCGCTCGCCGGCCCGTGAGGCAGCAGGCCCACGAGGATACGTCCGCCGTCCAGCGGCGGCAGCGGAAACAGGTTGAAGGCGTACATCACCAGGTTGACGGTCACGCCGGCGCGGCACATGTCGAGCCAGAAGCGCTCCTGGGTGCCGAGGGCGTGCAGGAGGTACAGCGCGAGCAGCCACAGCACGGCCTGGATCAGGTTGGCGCCGGGACCGGCCAGGGCCACCCAGATCATGTCGCGCTTGGGGTGGCGCAGTCGGTTGAAGTTCACCGGCACGGGCTTGGCGTAGCCAAACAGGAAGTTGCCCGCGGTGGCGAAGTACAGCAACAGCGGCATGGCGATCGTGCCGACCGGGTCGATGTGTTTGAGGGGGTTGGCCGTGATGCGGCCCAGCAGGTAGGCGGTGGGATCCCCGAAGTGCCGCGCGACATAGCCGTGGGCCGCCTCATGCAGCGTGATGGCGAACAGGACCGGGATCGCGTAGAGCGTGACGGTCTGGATGATCAGGGCGAGGTCCATGGGCGGATTGTCCCAGACGGGCGGCTGACCGGCTCAGAGTCCCAGCGGGGCCAGCGGGCCGCGCCCTTCGCGCAGCACCGCGGCCTCGCCGCCGGTGCCCATGGGCGTGAGGTCGATCACCGTGGTGGGTTGCTGCGGGCAGGCGCCAGCGTCGATCACGCCGGCGATGTCGTGTTCGAGGCGTTCGCGGATCTCCTGCGGCTCGTTGAGGGGCTCGGTGTCGCCGGGCAGGATGAGGGTGGTGGCCAGCAGCGGGGCGTTGTGGGCGTCGAGCAGGGCGCGCAGCGCGGTGTGGTCGGGCACGCGCAGGCCGATGGTCTTGCGCGAGGGGTGGCTCACGCGCCGGGGCACTTCCTTGCTGGCTTCCAGGATGAAGGTGTAGGCGCCGGGCGTGGCCGCCTTGAGCAGGCGGTACTGGCGGTTGTCTACCTTGGCGTAGCTGGCCAGTTCGCTGAGGTCGCGGCAGAGCAGGGTGAGATGGTGCCGGTCGTCCACGCCGCGGACGCGGCGCAGCCGGTCGGCCGCGGCCTTGTCGTCGAGGTGGCAAACCAGGGCGTAACTGGAGTCGCTCGGCACCGCGAGCACGCCGCCGCCGGCCAGCAGCTGCACGGCCTGTTTGAGCAGGCGGGGCTGGGGGTTGTCGGGATGGACGCTGAAGAACTGGGACATGGCGTGGGGGACCTCAGGGTTCGGGCGCGTCGTGGGGCACCCGGGAGGCGCGCGCGGCGATCACGCTGGCCGTGGCGCCGCACACCACGATCATCGCGATCCCCGCCAGCTCCAGCGCACCCGGCACGTGGCCGAACACCCACCAGCCGCACAGCATGGCGAAGCCGATCTGGGCGTACAGAAAGGGGGTCAGCGTGGCCGCCGGTGCGCGCGCGAAGGCCAGGATCAGCAGAAAGTGGCCGACCGTGCCCATCAGCCCGATCAGGCACAGTTGCCACAGCGTGGTGAGATCCGGGATGGCCTGCCACGCCAGCGGCAGTGCCGCGCTGGACAGCAGCGCACCCACCCAGCCCGTGTAGAAGTGCATGGTCATCGGGTCCTCGGTGCGCGCCAGGCGGCTGGTGAGGATCTGGAACAACGCGTAGGTCAGCACCATCAGCAGCGGCAGCAGGCTCGCCCAGCCGATCGTCGCCCCGCCCGGCTGCACCACCATCAGGGCGCCGGCAAAGCCGCCGACCACGAGCAGCCAGCGCACCGCCGTCACCCGCTCACCCAGAAACAGCGCCGCCAGCATCGTCACCACCAGCGGCGTGACCATCACGATGGCGGTGAACTCACCCACCGGCATGAACTGCACGCTGAGGAACGACAGGCCACTGACCATCAGCAGCAGGGCGCCGCGCAGCAGCTGAAAGCGCGGGTGGGCGGTGCGCCACAGGCTGCGCCCCCGCAAGGGCAGCATCACGGCGCTGACGACCACCGCGTGGAAGGCGTAGCGGAACCACACGGCCATCAGGACCGGCAGCACCGCGCCGACCACCTTGACCGTGGTGTCAAGCACCGCGAAGCAGGCGGTGGCGGTGATGAGACAGGCAATGCCGGCCAGCGCGCGGGCCGGCGCGGCCGCCACCGAGGCGCTCATGCGGCGTGGATCCGCGATTCCAGCAACGTCCACACGGGCGTGAGCTGCCCCGGCAGATCCGGCAGGCGCCCGAGGTCGGTGTGGCTCTCGTCGGGACTGTGGAAATCGCTGCCGCGCGAGGCCGCCAAGCCGAACTCGCCGCAGAAACCGGCGTACTTCTGCACATCGGCGGCACCGTGTGCGCCCGTCACCACCTCGACCGCCTGGCCGCCGTGGCCGATGAATTCGGTGAACAGCGCGTACTCCTGGGTCGGCGTGAGGTCGTAGCGACCCGGGTGCGCGATCACCGCCACGCCGCCGGCGCCCGTGATCCAGCGCACGGCATCGCCCAGCGAGGCCCAGCGGTGCGGCACAAAGCCGGGCTTGCCCTCGGTGAGGTACTTGCGGAAGACCTCAGGAATGTCCTTGCACACGCCGGTGTCCACCAGGTGCCGCGCGAAATGGGAGCGGGAAATCAGGTCGGGGTTGCCCACATAGCGCAGGGCGCCTTCAAAGGCGCCGGTGATGCCGACGCGGGCCAGGTCGGCGGCCATCTCGCGGGCGCGCTCCTCGCGACCGCCGCGCGTGGCCTTCAGGCCGTTGACCAGCGCGGGATCGGCCGGGTCCATGCCCAGGCCGACGATGTGGACCGTGACGTGGAGGAAGGTCACCGAAATCTCGGCGCCGGTGAGGTAGGGAAGCCCCACCGCGCGCGCCGCGGCCATCGCCCGCGCCTGGCCGCCGAGCTCGTCGTGGTCGGTCAGGGCCCACAGGGCCACGCCGTTGGCCTTGGCCCGCTCGGCGAGGGCCTCCGGCGTGAGCGTGCCGTCGCTCACCACAGAGTGGCAGTGCAGGTCGGCGTTGGTCAGGATGTCCACCCGTCCATTGTAGGTCGGGGGGGTATGTCCCCGTGTCCCGCGCGGCGCGGGATCAGCCGGTGTTGCGCAGGCCGGCGGCGATGCCGTTGATGGCGATGTGGATGCCGCGCTTGACCTTGTCGTCGCGGTCGGCCGGGCTGCGGTGTGCGCGCCAGCGGCGGATCAGCTCGACCTGCAGGTGGTGCAGCGGGTCGATGTAGGGGAAGCGGTGGCGGATGGACCGCGCCAGCGCCGGGTTGGCGGCCAGGCGCTCGGGCTGGCCGGTGATGAGGGCCAGCGCGTCGCGCGTGGCCTGCCACTCGTCCTCAATGCGGCGGAACACGCGCCGGCGCAGCGCCCGGTCGTCCACCAGCTCGGCATAGAGCGAGGCCAGCGCCAGGTCGCTCTTGGCGAGCACCATGTCCATGTTGGAGAGCAGCGTGCGGAAGAACGGCCATTCGCGGTGCATGCGCCGCAGCAGCGCGGCGTGGCGCGGCTGCTCGGCCAGGAAGGCCTGCACCGCGCTGCCAAAGCCGTACCAGCCCGGCAGCGTCAGCCGGCACTGGCCCCAGCTGAATCCCCAGGGAATGGCACGCAGGTCCTCGATGCGCCCGGCCAGCGGCGCGCCGCTGGCACCCACCGCCGGACGGGCCGCCGGTCGCGAGCCGATGTTGAGCTCGGCGATTTCGCGGATCGGCGTGGCGGCGAAGAAGTACTCGGCAAAGCGCGGCGTGTCGTACACGAGGCTACGGTAGGCGCCCATGCTCGCGGCGGACAACGCGTCGGCCGCGCGCAGGAAGGCCGGGGGCACAGCCGCGGGCGGCGGCAGCAGCGTCGCCTCCAGCGTGGCGGCGATCAACGTTTCGAGGTTGCGCCGGCCGATTTCCGGGTTGGCGTACTTGGAGCCGATCACCTCACCCTGCTCGGTCAGGCGGATCTGGCCACGCACCGTGCCCGGCGGCTGCGCCAGGATGGCGTCGAAGCTTGGGCCGCCACCGCGGCCCACCGTGCCGCCGCGGCCGTGGAACAGGCGCAGGCGGATCGGGGCGCTGGGCTGGGCGGTGTTGAGTTCGTCGAACACCGCAGCCAACGCGGTTTCGGCGCGGTACAGCTCCCAGTTGCTTGTGAAGATGCCCCCGTCCTTGTTGCTGTCGGAGTAACCAAGCATCACGTCCTGTTCGCCGTAGCTGTCGGCGGCGCCGCGGCGGATCAGCGCGGCCACGCCCGGCAGTGCGAGGTACTCGCGCATGATCGGCGCGGCCTGCTGCAGGTCACCGATGGTTTCGAACAGCGGCACGACGATCAGGTCGGCCACCGCCGGCCGGCCGCCGGCTTCGAGCGCGGCAGGGGTGTCCCCGTCCCCCAGCACGCCCCGCAGCAGGCCGCACTCCTTTTGCAGCAGCAGCACTTCCAGCAGGTCGCTGACCGTTTCGGTGTGGCTGATGATGGCGTGGCGAATGGCGGCGCGGCCATAGCGCTCGCGGCCGCGCCGGGCGGCCTCGAAGATCGCCAGCTCGCCGCGCGTCAGAGGGCTGTAGTCCGCATCGGGCACGCGCAGCGGGCGCGCGTCGTTGAGCGCGCGCAGCAGCAGCGCGCGCTTGGCCGCCTCATCGAGGGCGGCATAAGACGGCTCCAGGCGCGCCACGGCGAGCAGCTCGGCCACCACCGCTTCGTGCCGATCGGAGCTTTGGCGCAGGTCGATCGTGGCGAGGTGGAAGCCGAACACCTCGACCGCGCGGATCAGCGACTTCAGCCGCGACTCGGCCAGCGCCTGGCCGTGGTGGGCGCGCAGCGAGGCATCGATCGTGCGCAGGTCGGCGAGAAAGGCCGCAGCGTCGGGGTAGGGGTCTTGCGGCGCCACGGCGTGGCGCGCCGCTTCGGTGCCGGTGAGCTGCTGCAGCGTGGCGGCAAGGCGGGCGTAGATGCCGGTCAGCGCACGGCGGTAGGGCTCGTCCTGCCGGTGGGCGTTGGTGTCGGGGGAGCGCTCGGCCAGCGCCTGCATGGCGGGGCTGATGTCGGTGAGCATCGCCGACACCGACAGCTCACCGCCCAGACGGTGCACCTCCGTGAGGTGGTGGCGCAGGGCGAGTTCGGCTTGCCGCGCCAGCGCGAGTTCGAGGGTGGCGGCGGTGACGTTGGGGTTGCCGTCCCGGTCGCCGCCGATCCACTGGCCCATGCGCAGGAACGGCGCCACCGGCGCACCCAGCCCAGCCTCCAGCTCCGCGTACAGCCGCGGAATCTGCGGCAGGAAGGTACCCTCGTAATAGCGCAGCGCGTTCTCGATTTCGTCGGCCACGGTGAGCTTGGTGAAGCGCAGCAGCCGCGTCTGCCAGAGCTGCGTCACGCGGGCGCGGATGCGCGCGTCGAGCGCCGCCTGCTCTCGCGGCAGGGCCGTTTCGCGCTCGGCGAGCAGGGCTGCGATGTCGCGTTCGGCATCCAGGATGCTCTGGCGCTGCACCTCGGTGGGGTGGGCGGTCAGCACCGGCGAGACGTGGGCCTGGGCCAGTGCCGCCGCCACCGCGGGCGCGTCCACGCCCGCGTGGCGCAGTCGCTCCAGCGTGAGCGCGAGGCTGCCGCGCTGCTGCGTGCCTGCGCGCTCGTGCACCGCGCGGCGTCGGATGTGGTGCTGGTCTTCGGCGAGGTTGGCGAGGTGGCTGAAGTAGGTGAAGGCGCGGATGACGCTGACCGTGTCGTCGGCGCTCAGCCCTTTGAGCAGCGATTTCAGCGCCTTGTCGGCGGCGCGGTCGTCGTGGCGCCGGAAGGCCACCGAGAGCTGGCGAATGCGTTCGATCAGCCCGAACAGGGCGTCGCCTTCCTGTTCGCGGATCACGTCGCCGAGGATGCGGCCCAGCAGCCGGATGTCGTCGATGAGGGGCTGGTCCTTGTCGTCTCGTTTCATGGCAGCGGCGGGCTCAGGTCGGGGGTGCGGCCCATGCTAGCATCGCCGAACCCCGCGGCCCGCCTTGCGCCGGGCCTCCCTTGCCACCGCGTCAGCCGGGCGTCAGCCCCTCCCACCCATGACCCAGTCCCTGGCCATCACCATCGCCACCCGCGAGAGCCGGCTGGCGCTGTGGCAGGCCGAACACGTCAAGGCCCGCCTCGAAGCCCTGGGCCACCGCGTCACGCTGCTTGGCATGACGACGCTGGGCGACCAGATTCTCGACCGCAGCCTGTCCAAGGTCGGCGGCAAGGGCCTGTTTGTCAAGGAACTCGAACTCGCCCTCGAAGACGGTCGCGCGGACATCGCGGTCCACTCGCTCAAGGACGTGCCGATGGACCTGCCGCCCGGGTTCGCGCTGGCCTGCGTGATGGCCCGCGAAGACCCGCGCGATGCCTGGGTCTCGCCCCACTGCGCCGGTCTGGCCGACCTGCCGCGCGGTGCGGTGGTGGGCACATCGAGCTTGCGCCGTGTCGTGCTGCTGCGCGCGGCGCTGCATGCGCTGGGCCGCGACGATGTGCGCATCGAACCGCTGCGAGGCAACCTCGACACCCGTTTGCGCAAGCTGGACGACGGCCAGTACCACGCCATCGTGCTGGCCGCTGCCGGGCTGAAGCGGCTGGGGCTGGCAGAGCGCATCCGCGCCATCTTCGACACCGACCTGTCGCTGCCGGCGGCCGGTCAGGGCGCGCTGGGCATCGAAGTCCGCGCCGGCCGCGACGACCTCGTCGAGGCGCTGCGGCCGCTGGCTGACGAGCCGACCTGGCTTCGCGTGGCGGCGGAGCGCACCGTCTCGCGCGCCCTCGGCGGCAGCTGCTCGATGCCTCTGGCCGCCCACGCGGTGTTTGCCGACGACGGCCGCCTCGCGCTGGACGCCGCCTGGGGCGACCCGGAGGGCGCCCCCATGCTGGTGCGCGTGGCCGAGCGCGCGGCGGTCCGCTCGCTGGCCGAGGCCGAGGCGCTGGGCCAGCGCGTGGCCGACGCGCTGCGCGCCGGTGGCGCCCGCCCCGTGACCGTCGCGGGGTGAGCGGTGCCGTTCCGGCCCATCGCCCGCCTCATCGTCACCCGACCCGAGCCCGAAGCCAGCGCCTGGGCCGACGCCTTGCGGGGCCTCGGCTGGCCGGCCCACGCCTGGCCGCTGATTGAGATCGGCGAACCGGCGGCCGGCGTGCAGGCCACGGCCCTGGCCCGCTGGCGCCGAGACTGGGTGCGCTGCGATGCGCTGTTGTTCGTGAGCGGTGCGGCGGTGCAGCACTTCTTCGCACCCGGTCGCGTCGAGCGCCCTCGCGAGCCCGTGCCCACGCGCTTCTGGGCGCCCGGGCCGGCCACCGCCCGCTCGCTGGCACGGGCGCTCGACGGCCTTGGTCTTGGCCCCGACCGCATCGACAGCCCGCCGCCGGACTCGCCCCAGTTCGATTCCGAACACCTCTGGCCGGTCGTGGCGCCGCAGGTGGACCACGGCACGCGTGTCCTGGTGGTGCGCGGCCACTCCGTGGACAGCAGCCCCGCCGACGCCGCCGGCAACGGCCGCGACTGGCTGATCGAGCGTTGCCGTGCTGCAGGCGCCGCGGTGCACACCTGCGCGGCGTACCAGCGCCGCCCGCCCGCGCTCGACGCCGCTGACCGCGCCCGGCTCGCGGGCGGCACCGGACCCGATCAGGTGTGGCTGTTCAGCAGCTCGGAGGCCTTCAAGCCCCTGGAGGGCCTGGGCGCCGACTGGTCGCGCACCGCGGCGCTGGCCACCCACCCCCGCATCGCCGAGGGCGCGCGTGCGCTTGGTTTTGGCGAGGTGATCGGGTGCCGACCGGCGGTGACCGAGGTGGTGCGCGCCCTAGAATCGGCCGGATACCGCCCATGAACGACGCGACCCCGCCCTCTCCCCCGGTGCTCCCGCCCGCGTCCGCGCCGGCGGCCCCCACGCCGCCGGCCGCGGCACCGGCCCGCGGCGGCGTGGCCACGGCCGCGCTGGTCGTGGCGGTGGTGGCCTTGGTGATGGCCGGTGTGCTGTGGCAGCGTCTCGGTGACGCGCAGGAGCAGCTCGCCCGTCGCGCGCAGGACACGGCCGAGGCCGTGACCGAGGCCCGCACGCTGGCCGCCCAGGCCGAGGCCACCAGCCAGGAATTGCAGGCCCGCCTGAGCGTGGCCGAGGTGCGCTTGTCGGAGGTGAGCCTGCAGCGCACCCAGCTCGAAGAACTGATGCTGTCGCTGTCCCGGTCCCGCGACGACAACCTGGTGCAAGACCTGGAGTCGGCCCTGCGACTGGCCCAGCAGCAGGCCCAGCTCACCGGCAGCGCACAGCCGCTCGTCTCGGCGCTCAAGGCGGCCGACCAGCGCATCGCCCGCGCCGCCCAGCCCCGGCTCAACCCGGTGCAGCGGGCCATCGCGCGCGACATCGAGCGGCTGCAGAGCGCCGCCTTGGCCGACATCCCCGCGCTGGCCCTGCAGCTCGATGAACTGGCCCGTCAGGTGGACAACTTCCCGCTGCTCAACCAGGTCGGGCCTCGCGCCGGCGCCCGCCCGGTGGCGCCGCCCACGGCGCCCTTGCCGCCCGACGACAGCGCGGTTGCCGTGCTCCCCGCCGGGGATGGCTGGTGGGCGCGCGCGGGCGCGTGGTGGTCGCAGCGCTGGGCCGCTCTCGTCAGTGAGGTCACCGCCAGCGGCCGCGAGCTGGTTCGCGTCAGCCGCATCGACCGGCCCGAAGCCAGTCTGGTGGCGCCGGAGCAGGCATTTTTCCTGCGCGAAAACCTCAAGCTCAAGCTGCTCAACGCCCGGCTGGCGCTGCTGGCGCGCCACATGAGCGCGGCGCAGGCCGATGTGGTGGCGGTGCAGGCAGCGCTCAACCGCTATTTCGACACCAGCGCCGCGCCGGTGCGTGGGGCGCTCACCGCGCTGGGGCGCCTGCAGCGCGAGCTGGTGGACACGCCCTTGCCGCGGCCCGACGACACGCTGCAGGCCCTCACGGCCGCCGCCGGGGGGCGTTGATGGTGGGCCGTCGCGTCCAGCGGGGCGCCATGCGCAGCGTGTTCTGGCTGCTGGCGCTGGCGGCGGCGGCGGTGGCGCTGGCCCTCTTGATGGGCAACAACGACTCCACCGTCACCCTGTTCTGGCCGCCTTACCGCTACGACGTTTCGTTCAACTTCTTTGTCGCGGTGTCCATCGCCGCCTTCGTCGTGCTGTACGCCGCGTTGCGTGCGCTCGGACTGCTGCGCGAGCTGCCGCGGCAGGCGCGGCGCTGGCGCAGTCAGCAGCTGGAGCGTGCGGTCGTCGGATCGGTGCTCGACGCGTTGTCGCACCAGCTCGCGGGGCGGTTCGTGCGGGCCCAGTCCGCCGCGCAGCAGGCCCTGGACCAGCTTGGCTCCAGCGTGGCGGCCGAGTGGCCGCGCCGCCCGCAGTTGCGTCTGCTGGCGCATCTCCTGCTCGCCGAAAGCGCCCAATCGCTGCAAAACCGCGAGCGGCGGGACGAACACCTGCAGGCCGCCCTGAACCCCAAGCTGGTGCGCCACGCGCCCGAGGCGGCCGAGGGTGCGCAGCTGCGCGCGGTGCGCTGGGCGATCGAGGACCACGAAGTCGGCGCCGCCCGGGAACGGCTGGCCGCGCTGCCGCAAGGCACGCAACGGCGCATTCAGGCGCTGCGCCTGAAGCTGCGCGTGGCCCAGCTCGCCCACGAGCCGACCGAAGCCCTCGACACCGCCCGCTTGCTGGCCAAACACCGCGCCTTCCCGCCCGCCGCCGCCCGCAGTCTCGTGCGCGGGCTCGCGCTCGACACGCTGCGCAGCGCCCGCGACCTGGGCCAGTTGCAGCGGCTCTGGAGCGCCCTCGACGCCACGGAGCGGCGTGAACCGGAAATCGCCTTGGCCGCGGCCCGCCAGGCCCATGGCCTGCTGGCTGCCGCGGCGCAGGCCGGCGATCCGGCGCCGATGGATGGCGTGCGCGACTGGCTCGCGCCGGTCTGGGAGCGGTTTGACACGCTGGACGACAGCCAGCAGCGCGCGCTCGTGCTGGCCATGGAGCCCGCGCTGCCGTGGCTGGACGCCGCCGGCCTTGCCGAACTGGAACAACGTCAGCGCCGCTGGCCCGGCAATCCCCATCTGCAATACCTCACCGGTCAGGCCTGCTTCCAGCGGCAGCTCTGGGGCAAGGCCGCTCAGTTGCTGGGACAGGCCCGCCACGGCCTGAGCGACCCGGCGCTGTTGCGGCGCACGTGGCGTTCCCTGGCGCAATTGGCCGAAGAGCGTGGCGACGAGGCGGCCGCGCAGGCCGCGTGGAAGACCGCGGCACAGCTCGACTGAGCGATGTGCGACGTGCCGACAGCGGACCGCCCATGAAAAACGCCAGCCCGCGGGCTGGCGTTTTTCATGGCGGGTGAGGCCCCGTTCAGCGATTCTCGAACGGCAGGGTCATGTCGCGCAGGTCCTTGCGCGTTTCCACCAGCACGAGCGGACCTTCGTCGATGACCACCACCGGCCGCGGCTCGCGTGGCACGCGGATCGGCGCCGGTTCGGCCGCGATGGCCGCCTGCACCGCCGCCACCTTGGCCGGATCGGAGTTCACCCACTCCAGCCCGCTCGCCTGCGCCACGGCGTTGAGTTCGTCGACCGACACCTGGTACGGCGTGACGCGGGGCATGCCGCGCGAAGCCGTGGCCGGAGCGGTCGCAGCGCGAGCGGTCACCGGGGCTGCGACCGGTTCGGCCGGGGGCTGCGGCGCGCGCGCCGGGGCGGCGGGGGCAGCGTCACCGACGGGCGCCGGGGCATCGGGCACCGGCATCGTGAAGTAGCTGCTGCGCACCGGTGCGTCATCGCCACCGGCCTCCGCGCTCGCCACGGCCGAGGCGGTCTCGTCGGCGGCAGGCGCGGCGTCGCGCGGGCCACGCTCGCGGCGGTCGCGGCCATAACGGTCACGGCTGCGTCGCTCGCGCGGCGCGCGGTCATTGCCCTGACCCTCCGCAGCGACCTCGGCGCCAGCCGGCGTCTGCCCGGCGTCGTCGGTGGGTTGCCCGCCGGTCTCGCCGCCCTGGCCCGGCGCCACTTCCGCGGCGGGTGCCTCGGGCATGCCTTCGGGCCGCTCGCCGCGCTCGCGGCGACGGTCGCCGCGGCCGCGCCGCTCACGACGTTGGCCTTCGCCGGTCTCGGGCGTGTCCGGAGTCAGTGCGCTGGCCGTGGTCACTTCGTCGACGCTGGCCGGGCTGCCGGCGTCGGCATCGCGACGGCCCTGCTCGCCGCGACGACCACCGCGGCCTTCCGGTCGCCCATCCTGACGCCCATCCCCGCGACCTTCGGCGCGACCTTCACCCCGGTTCTCGCTCCGGCCCTCTCCGCGACCGTCACCGCGACCCTCACCCCGGCCTTCGCCACGGCGCTGGGACCCTTCGCCGCCCGGCTGCGGGGCGCGCTGCCCGTTCGGGCGGCCTTCGCCACGCGCCTGGGCGTCGCGGCCAGCGGCGTTGTCGCGCTCACCGCCGCGTTCGCCGCCGCGTTCACCCCGGCCGCCCCGGCCGCCGCGACCGCCGCGCCGACCGGCGCCGTCGCGCTCATCCTTGGCAGCGGGTGCCGGCGCCGCGGGGGCGGGGACCACCGGCGCCGGCGCCGGCGCGGGCTGACCGCCACCACCGAACAGACCCTTGAGCCAGCCGAAGAAGCCTTTTTCCGCCGGTGCGGCCGCGGGGGCGGGCGTCGCAGCCACGGGCGCAGCCGCGGGAGCCACCGCGGGCGCCGGGGTGGCTTCGGCCTTCGGCGCAGCCACCGGGGCGGGACCGTCGGGCAGCACACCCTTGATCACCGGTTCCTGTTTGTTGGTGCGCTCCTGGCTGCGGCGCGTGACGGCGGTGACGTCTTCGACCTCTTCAGCCAGCTTGTAGCTCGCCGCGAGGCTGTCGAGTCGCGGGTCGTCGTGCTTGATGCGCTCGAGTTTGTAGTGCGGCGTGTCCAGCGACTTGTTGGGCACCAGCATCACGCTGATCCGCTGCTTGAGTTCGATCTTGGTGATCTCGGTGCGCTTCTCGTTGAGCAGGAAGCTCGCCACCTCCACCGGCACCTGCACCAGCACCGCGGCGGTGCTGTCCTTCAGCGACTCCTCCTGGATGATGCGCAGGATTTGCAGCGCCGAGCTTTCGGTGTCGCGGATGTGGCCAGAGCCGCCGCAGCGCGGGCAGGGGATGGACGAACCTTCGCTGAGCGTGGGCTTGAGGCGCTGGCGGCTCATTTCCAGCAGGCCAAACTTGCTGATCGAGCCGAACTGCACGCGGGCGCGGTCCTGGCGCAGCGCGTCGCGCAGGCGGTTTTCCACCTCACGGCGGTTCTTCGACTCCTCCATGTCGATGAAGTCGATCACGATCAGTCCGCCGAGGTCGCGCAGGCGCGCCTGGCGGGCCACCTCGTCGGCGGCTTCCAGGTTGGTGCGGGTCGCGGTTTCCTCGATGTCGCCGCCCTTGATGGCGCGCGCCGAGTTCACATCCACCGCCACCAGCGCTTCCGTCTGGTCGATCACGATGGCGCCGCCGCTGGGCAGCTGCACCGTGCGGCTGTACGCGGTTTCGATCTGGTGCTCGATCTGAAAGCGGCTGAACAGCGGAGCGTCGTCCCGGTAACGCTTCACGCGGTGCCCGTGCTCGGGCATCACGTGGCTCATGAACTGGTGCGCCTGCTCGTGGATGTCATCGGTGTCGATGAGGATCTCGCCGATGTCGCTGTTGAAGTAGTCGCGGATGGCGCGGATCACCAGGCTCGATTCCTGGTAGATCAGGAAGGCGCCCTTGCCAGCCTGGGCCGCGCCGTCGATGGCGTGCCACAGCTTGAGCAGGTAGTTCAGGTCCCACTGCAACTCGGCCGCCTCGCGGCCGATGCCGGCGGTGCGGGCGATGATGCTCATGCCGTTGGGGTACTCCAGCTGGTCCAGCGCGGCCTTGAGCTCGGCGCGTTCGTCGCCCTCGATGCGCCGGGACACACCGCCGCCGCGCGGGTTGTTGGGCATCAGCACCACGTAGCGACCGGCCAGGCTGATGAAGGTGGTCAGCGCCGCGCCTTTGTTGCCGCGCTCTTCCTTTTCGACTTGCACGAGCAACTCATTGCCCTCGCGGATCACGTCCTGGATGCGAGCCTGCGACGGCGGTGTGTTGCCCTGGAAGTACTGGCGCGAGATTTCCTTGAACGGCAGGAAGCCGTGGCGGTCTTCACCGTAATCGACAAAGCAGGCTTCCAGCGACGGCTCCACCCGCGTCACCACCGCTTTGTAGATATTGCCTTTGCGCTGCTCGCGCCCCTCGATTTCGATTTCGTAGTCGAGCAGTTTCTGCCCGTCCACGATCGCCAGGCGGCGCTCTTCGGCCTGCGTGGCGTTGATCAACATGCGTTTCATTTGGCGTTTCCCTTGCGGCGATCCTCACCGCGGCGTCACACGCCAGGGCCGCGCGGAACGCGCGACACCGGCACACAGGCCGGGAAGCCGCTGGGCCACACGAACGGGGGGAGGAATTGCCGGAGAGCCGTTGACAGGCGGGGCAGGAGCCGGTGAGGCGGGCGGCAGCGCCCGCGTCGGCCACCCAGTCAGGGCGTAGGCGCGCGGAGTCGGCTGGACAAAGAAGGAGGCTTGATGGCTGTCAATGACATGGGATCAGGCCGGGGCAGTCTCTGTGTTCACGTCGTCCTCGGGCAGGCGGTGCCTGCCCGATGGGGGTATTCCGTTGTCGGTTCGCGAAGGTTTGCGGATTCCACCGCGGCGTCGGCCGGCGGGGGCGAGCGCGGCCGGTTCGTTCGCAGGAACCGGTGGGCGCGCGGGCCCGGGTCGGGTGCCGAGGTTGGCCACCATTGCTCGCCGTGGCCGGAACAATCCGGGAGACCTGCCGTAAACTGCTGGCAAATCAAACACTTACCGCACACAACGAGCGTCGCGCATTATAGACATGGCGTATCCGCTTGTGGGAAAGCATTCACCGTGGCTTCCGACCCCCCCGCGCCCGCCGTGCGACACCTCGTGGTGGACGATGAATCGAGCGGCCAGCGGCTCGACAACTTTCTGATTCGCGAGCTCAAAGGCGTACCCAAAACCCACCTTTACCGGATCATCCGTTCCGGCGAAGTGCGCCGCAACAAGGGCCGCGTGCAGGCCGATGACCGATTGCAGGCAGGCGATGTGTTGCGGATTCCGCCGATTCGCCTCTCTGCCCGCGCCGACGACAAGGCCGCGAATCCCGCGCCCGCCCGTGAATTTCCGGTGATTCATGAGGACGACGCTTTTCTGGCCATCGCCAAACCCGCGGGCGTGGCCGTCCACGGCGGCAGCGGCGTGAGTTTCGGCGTGATCGAGCAGCTCCGGCAGGCGCGTCCGCAGGCCCGGCTGCTGGAATTGGTGCACCGGCTCGACCGGGAAACCAGCGGATTGCTGCTGGTGGCCAAGAAGAAGAGCGCGCTGAAGGCTTTGCAGGACCAGTTTCGCGAGCGCGAAACCGGCAAAACCTATCTTGCGCTGGTGCGGGGCGATTGGCCGGTCACCCGGCGGCGCATTGAATGGCCGCTGCACAAATACCTGCTGCCCGACGGTGAACGGCGGGTGAGGGTGACGACGGCCGATGACCCCGATGGCCAGTATGCGCTGACCCTCGTCAAGGTCGCCCGGCGCGTGCCTCCGTCGCCCGCCTTGCCGAGCGGATTCACGTTGCTGGAGGTCACCATCCGCACCGGCCGCACGCACCAGATCCGCGTGCATCTGGCCCACGCAGGCCATCCCATCGCCGGCGACGACAAATACGGCGATTTCGAACTCAACCGGGGGCTGCAGGCCGCCGGGCTGCGCCGTATGTTTCTCCACGCCTGGCGCCTGCGATTGCAGCATCCGGTCACCGCGGAGACGTTGCAATTGGAAGCCGAATTACCGGCTGAGTTGCAATCGGCATTGGCGGCGTTGGAAAAACCAATACAATGACGGCGGCGTCGTTGAATGGCCAGCGATGACAATGTGGTTGGCCCGCCCGAGCGATCTCCGTCAATCAAACGAAAAGGTTACAAGCATGGCAACGTATTCTGAGCTGATGGCCCAGGCCCAATCCCTGATGGCGCAGGCCGAGCAGGCCCGCAAAACGGAACTGGCGTCGGTGATTGCCGACATCAAGGCCCGCATGAAGCAATACGGCATCACGGTGGCCGATCTGGGCGGTGCTGCGCCGGTGAAGAAGGCGGGCAAATCGAAGTCGGGTGCGCCCGCCAAGTTCCGCGGCCCGAACGGCGAGTTGTGGGCTGGCGGCCCCGGCCGCAAGCCGGAATGGGTGCGTGCCGTGTTGGCCAAGGGTGAAAGCCTGGACGCCTACCGGATCTGAGCGTCGCTGCGCCCCGCCCCGAAACCCGCCGCCGGCGGGTTTTTTGTTGGCCAGCCCAAGGATCGCCGGGGTCGGGCCGCTATGCTCGCGGCCCATGGTCCGGGTGCTGCTTGTCTGTCTAGGGAACATCTGCCGATCGCCGATGGCCAGTGCCGTGCTGCGCCAGCGGGCGGCCCAGCGCGGATGGTCGGCCTGGTTGCAGGTGGATTCGGCCGGCACTTACGACGGGCACGCGGGAGAGCCGGCCGACCGGCGCGCGGTGTCGCTGGCCACGGCCCGGGGCTATCCCGACATCCTGACCGAACGCGCCCGCGGCGTGACCGACGCCGACTTTGTGGCCTTTGACCTGATCCTGGCGATGGACTGGTTCAATCTGGCCCGGCTGATGAACCGCTGCCCGCCCGAGCACCAGCACAAGCTGGCCCGCTTCCTCGATTTCGCGGGCTGCCCCACCGCCGGTGACGGCGGCGACGTGCCAGACCCTTACCACGAGCCTGCGTCGGCGTTTGAGGCGGTGCTGGGCTTGTGCGAGCAGGGGGCCGAGGGCGTGCTGGACCGCCTCGCTGCCCACGCGCCGGGGCGGCGGCGTCCCGGCATCGGTCGACGTCCCTGAGCGCGGGCGCCGCCCGCGAGGGCGGCGTGCCGGGCGCGGGCGGTCAGTCGGCCCAGATCACGGGCTTGCCGGTGTTTTCCCAGGTTTCGTAGCTCTTGGCGTACACGTCTTCGATGCGGTTGCGCTTGACCTTGAAGGTCGGCGTGATCATGTCGTTGTCCACGGTCCAAGGCGTGGAGACGACCACGATGCACTGCAACTGCTCGTGCGGGTCGAGCGTGGCGTTGATGGCCTTGCGGTGGTCGGCCAGCGAGCGTTCAAAGGCAGCGCGTTCGTCGGGGTTCTTCACCTTGGTCGCCGCGTCGGGTGCCAGCATCACGATGCCCAGCGGCTGACCGAGGTTGGCGCCGGTGACCACACAGGCTTCCACGCCGTTGTGCATGACGAGTTTGTCCTCGATCGGCGCGGGCGCCACGTACTTGCCCTTGCCGGTCTTGAACAGGTCTTTCACGCGCCCGGTGATGCGCAGCAGGCCGCCGGCGTCGATCACACCCTTGTCGCCGGTCTTGAGCCAGCCGTCGTCGGTCATGGTTTCGCGGCTCTTCTCGGGCTCCTTGTAGTAGCCCAGCATCAGGGCCTGGCTGCGCATCTGCACTTCGCCGGTCTGCGGGTCGATGCGGTGCTCCACGCCCGGGTAGGCCGGGCCGACGGTGCCCTGCTGGTTTTTGCCGGACTCGGTGATGTGGGACAGGGCGAGGTTTTCGGTCATGCCGTAACCCTCGTTGATGGGGATGCCGAGCCGGGCGTACCACTGCAGCAGGGCCGGCGGCATCGGCGCGGCGCCGCCCGCGGCAAAGCGGCAGGCGTCCAGCCCGAGCGCTTTCTGGATCTTTTTGCGCACGAGGCCGCCGATCAGCGGGATGCCGAGCAGGCGCTCGAGCTTGGCCGGCGGCATCTTGGCGTGGATGCCCTGCTGGAACTTGACCCACAGGCGCGGCACGGAGAAGAAGATCGTGGGGCGCGCGCGCTGCAGGTCGGCGGTGAAGGTGTCGAGCGACTCGGCAAAGAACACGTGCATGCCGGTGCGCAGCCAGCCGTGCTCAACGAGCATGCGCTCGACCACGTGGGCCAGCGGCAGGTAGCTCAGCATGCGGTCGTTCTGCGACATCGGGATGCGCGCCAGGCCTTTGTCGAGCGCCCAGGCGAAGTTGCCGAAGGTGTGCATGACGCCCTTGGGCATGCCGGTGGTGCCCGAGGTGTAGATGAGGGTGGCGAGTTCGTCGGCGCCGCGGGTCGGCGTGCCCTGCAGGGGCTGGGTGCGCTGGCACAGGGTGTCCCAGCCGGGGTAGGACTGGATGGCATCGGCCGGGGACAGCGCGTAGCTGATGCAGGGCAGGTCGGCGGGCACGCCGGGCTTCATGCCCTCCCAGCCGTCGAGCTTGCCGACGAACAGGGCCTTGGATTCGCTGTGCTGCAGGATCTGGCGGATGGTCTCCGGCGCCAGCGTGGGGTACAGCGGCACCGACACGTAGCCCGCCATCCAGATGGCCAGGTCGCTCATCATCCACCACGCGCAGTTTTTGGACAGGATGGCGACCTTGCTGCCGGGCTCCCAGCCCTGGGACCGGAGGTGCGCGGCCATCCGGCGCACCTGGTCGGCCACTTCGCCCCAGGTGAAATCCTTGACCTGGCCCCCGCCCATGGGCTGGGTCATCGCCACGCGCTGAGGCGCGGTTTTCTCCCAGTGATAGAGGCGTTCAAGGGCGAGCAACTCGGGTGCGACGGAAGCCATGAAAAAAATACTCCGTGGTGGGGATACAGGTCTATCGAATCTAGCCAGTGGCAGCGCGTTCCCTCACTGGGTTTTCCCCGTGGTCGCGTCGCTTTAGAGGCAGGCCTCCAGAAAAGGGGCGGGTTGGCGGGGCCGCTATGCTCGGCCCATGAATCCGACCCCTTTGGACTTGATGGAAGGCCAGACCGGTGACGTGCCGGTGGCCAGCGTGATCGTGTTGCACGGTCTGGGCGCCGACGGCCAGGACTTCGTGCCGCTGGCGCGCGAGCTCGACCTGACCGAGGTCGGGCCGGTGCGCTATGTATTTCCGAGCGCGCCGGTACGGCCGGTCTCGCTCAATGGCGGCTACGCCATGCGGGCCTGGTACGACCTGTTTGCGCCCCCGGCCGACCCCGCGCAGCCCCGCCGGGAAGACGAGGCCGGTCTGCGCGAGGCGGCGGGCTGGGTGCAGGCGCTGATCGATCGGGAAGTCGCGCGGGGCATCCCGCCCGCGCGCATCGTGCTCGCGGGCTTTTCGCAGGGGTGTGCGCTCACGCTGATGGCGGGCCTGCGCGCGCCGCAGCGCCTGGCCGGGCTGGCCGGCCTGTCGGGCTACCTGCCGCTGGCCGCCACGCTGGCGGCCGAGGCCAGCGGGGCCAACCGCGACGTGCCGGTGTGGCTGGCCCATGGCGATGACGACGACATCGTGATCCCTGCCCGGGGCCTGGCCACGCGGGATGCCTTGCTGGCGCTGGGGTACCCCGTCGAGTGGCAGAGCTACCCGATGGCCCACACCGTGTGCGCGGAGGAAGTGGCCGACCTCAACCGCTGGTTGCGGCGGGTGCTGACGGCGTGAGTTGCGCGCGGCACCAGCGCAGTGCCCACGGCGCCAGCGCCAGCGCAATGACCGCGTAAAGCGCCTGCACCGGCCCCAGCGGCCACAGCCCGGCCTGGAAACCCGCGGCCGGCACGTCCACGGCGGCATGCGCCAGCGCCACGGCCGTCACGGCGCCGGCGCGCCCGGCCACCGTGCCGCGGGCCAGCCCGGCGGCCAGCGCGGCGGTGAACCCGATCTGCAGCGCGATGGCGGCCCCGCGTTCCAGCGGCCAGGCCAGCAGCGTCAGCGGTGACAGCCCATCGACCTGCCGCTGCAGGGCCTCGCCCGCTCCCGGCGGCAGGCCAGCGCGCGCCGCGGCCAGCGCCGCCGGGTCGCCGGCCAACACGGTCAGTTGCACCAGGCCGCCCAGGCCCACGATCAGCCCTTCGGCCAGCGCCCAACCCAGCGCCACGCCCGCCAGACCGCGCCCCGCCGCCGCGCTGCGGCCCAGCACCGCGGCGCGGGTGCCTTCTTCGATCACACCCACGCTCAGTGCCGCGGCCGCGACGAACGCCCAGCCGCCGGCCGGCAGCCCGAACGCCGCGATCGCCAGCGGCTTGAGTCCCAGCGCCGCGACGACAAAGCCCGCCGCGCCCCAGGCCAGGCCGCGGCCCAGCGACACGGTGGAGCGGGCGCTCACAGCGCCAGGCCGCGCCGCGGCCGCGCGCGCTGCAGCCACGCACTCAGGTCGCGGCCATACAGAATCAGGGCCAGCGCCAAGCCAATCAGGGGCAGGGCCGCGAACACCCAGCCGGTCAGCCGTTCGCCACCCAGCCACACGCCCACCGCCAGCGCCACCACCGGGTTGACGAAGGAGTAGCTGCCCGCCAGCGCGGCGCTGGTGTTCTGCAGCAGCCAGAGGTAGGCGTTGAGGGTCACCAGCGTGCCCATCACCACGAGATACACCCAGGCCAGTGCCGACGCCAACGACACCTGCGCCAGCGTCACCGAACGCGCGCCCGGCTCAAACACCAGCGCCACCACCACGCCCAGCGCCCCGCCCAGCAGCCACTGCGCGGCCGACGCCATCGCCGGCGCCGGCAGGCTCAGGCGGCGCGACGCGTACGAGCCCAGGCTCCAGGCCAGCGGCGCGCCAAAGGCGCACAGCGTGCCGGCCAGCGTCGTCGAGAAGTCGCCCTCCAGCGCCAGCAGGCCCGCGCCGGTCGCGCCCAGCACCAGCCCGAGCCAGCTGGTGACCGGCACGCGTTCACCGCCCCAGCGCGTCCACAGCGCCAGCCACATCGGCATCGTGGTCACCACCGTCGCCATCAGGCCCGAACCGATCCCCAGCCGCTGCGCCAGCACCACCAGCGCCATCGCGGCGAAGGCCATCAGCCCGCCGATGAGCGCGCTGGCCGCCCACTGCGCCCGCGTGGGCCAGGCCGTGCCCTGCCAGCGGGCGATGGCCAGCATCACCACGCCCGCCAGCACGAAACGCGCACCGTTCATCAACACCGGCGGCAGTGTCTGCATCGCCACGCCCAGGGCGTAGTAGGTGGTGCCCCAGACGATGTACACCGTCAGCAAGGCCAGCGCGAGCCGGGTGCCTTGGCGGGCGGCGGGGTTTGCGTTGAAAATGGTCGGCATACGATCCTCGTGATCGAAAAATGTTCGGCGCTTGGCTGGATCGCCGTATTTTGATCAGAATTGAGCCGCCATGCAAGCAAATATTCAGCTCGACGAGATTGACGCCGGAATTTTGACGGCGCTGAGCGCCGACAGCCGACGTTCGTACGCCGACGTGGCCGGTGAGGTGGGGTTGTCCACGGCCGCGGTGCACGAGCGCGTGAA
>Ga0209278_1000740_pt1 | contig 22966 bp, 21 predicted proteins | sample JI81BgreenDNA_FD_187504 | JGI IMG/M metagenome (GOLD analysis project Ga0209278, IMG submission 187504) | Wastewater effluent complex algal communities from Wisconsin, to seasonally profile nutrient transformation and Carbon sequestration -... | ecosystem: Engineered > WWTP > Effluent > Algae... | reverse complement strand
CGCGCCCGCCGCCGCGAGGCCGCGCCACCGCGCCGCCGTGCGCTGCTGTGGGCCGGCGGTGCGCTGGCCGGCGCTGCCCTGGTGGCCCTGGCAGCGGGCACGGCACGCCGCCCGGCTGCCGGCGGCGACGCGGCCGCCAGCGCCCCGGCCGCGGCGCCCGCTCCGGTGGCCGAAGCCACTGCGCCACCGGCTGCGACACCCGCCACAGCCGCCGCGCCCGAAGCCACGGCGCCCGAGGCGCCGGCGGCCGATGCGGCCACGCCAAGCCCAGGCGCCACCGCCACAGCGCCACCCGGCCCTGCGGCCGTCCCCGCCCCGGCCCCGAACACCAGCCCGCGCACCGCGCCGACGCCGCGCGCCGCATCCGCCCGCCCCCGCCCGGCCCCCGCCACGCCGCCCCCGGGCACCGCGCCCGCAGCCGCCACCCCGGCGCCAACGGCCGCCGCCGTGGCCAACGGCACGCTGCAGCTGGCCATCAGCCCTTGGGGCGAGGTCGAGGTGGATGGCCGCGCCGTGGGCATCGCGCCGCCGCTCAACCGCCTGGCGCTGCCCCCCGGGCCGCACCAGGTGGTGGTGCGCAACACCGACTTTCCGCCGCTGGTGACCACCGTGCAGGTCGAGACTGACGGCGTCACCGTGCTGCGCCACCGCTTCGTGCCATGAACCACCCGCTGTCCCACCTGCGCAACCCGGCCGCGGCCCTGCTTCTGGCCCTGCTGCTGGCCGGCTGCGGCGCCCCGAAACCACCGCCCTCGGGCCTGGCCGAGCTCATGGAGCGCCCGGCCGAACGGGCCCTGGTCGAGGGCCTGCGCGCTTACGACGAAGGCCACTACGCCCAGGCCGAGGCCGCGCTGCAGCGTGCCCTGGGCGCGGGCCTGGCCAGCGGCCGCGACCGCGCCAGCGCGCACAAGCTGCTGGCCTTCATCGCCTGCGCCAGCGAGCGCGTGCCCGAGTGCGAGGCCGCGTTCCGCGCCGCGCGCACGGCCGACCCGGCGTTTGTGCTCAACCGCTCCGAGGCCGGCCACCCGCTGTGGGGGCCGGTGTACCGGCGCGTGCTCGGCACGCCCTGAGCGCCAGCCTGGCCCCGCCACCCCCGGGGCCGCCCCGGCCCGGCCAGGGGCCGCCGCTATGATCCCGCGCCCATGGCCGAGCCCACCCCGCCCACCGCCGACGCCGTGCTCTTCCGCTGGCCCGTGCGCGTGTACTGGGAGGACACCGACGCCGGCGGCATCGTCTTCTACGCCAACTACCTGAAGTTCTTCGAGCGCGCGCGCACCGAGTGGCTGCGCGCGCTGGGCGTGCACCAGCAGGCGCTGCGCGAGGCCGAGGGCACGATCTTCGTCGTCGCTGAGACGGCGCTGCGCTACCACGCGCCCGCGCGGCTGGACGACGCGCTCGACGTGACGGTGGCCCTGGCCGAGCGTGGCAGCGCCTCGATGCGGCTGCGCCAGCAGGCCTGGCGCGGCGGCACGCTGCTGGCCGAGGGCGACATCCGCATCGGCTGCGTCGACCACGGAACCTTGCGCCCGCGGCGCATTCCCAGCCTCATCACGCAGGCGCTGGCCCGCGCCCAGAACCCCGAGTCCGAGAACCCATGAACACCGACCTCTCCATCACCGCCCTCGTGATGCAGGCCAGTCTCGTCGTGCAGCTGGTGATGGCGGGGCTGCTGCTCACCTCGCTGGCCAGCTGGACGGTGATCTTCGGCAAGCTCTTCGGCCTGAAGCGCGTGCGCCGCGTCAACGAGGACTTCGAGCGCGAGTTCTGGAGCGGCCGCAGCCTCACCGAGCTCAACACCGCGGTGGGCAACAAGACCGACAGCGCGCCCATGGAGCGCATCTTCGCCAGCGGCATGCGCGAGTTCCTCAAGCTGCGCGAAAAGCGGCTGGAGGCCGGCGCGCAGCTGGACGGCGCGCGCCGCGCCATGCGCGCGAGCTTCCAGCGCGAGCTCGACGTGGTGGAGAGCAACCTCAGCTTCCTGGCCAGCGTGGCCAGCGTGAGCCCGTACGTGGGCCTGTTCGGCACGGTGTGGGGGATCATGCACGCCTTCGTGGGCTTGTCGAACCTGCAGCAGGTGACGCTGGCCAGCGTGGCGCCGGGCATCGCCGAGGCGCTCGTGGCCACGGCCATCGGCCTGTTCGCGGCGATCCCGGCTGTGGTGGCCTACAACCGCTTCGCGCGCGACATCGACCGCATCGCCACGCAGATGGAGACCTTCATCGAGGAGTTCTCCAACATCCTGCAGCGCAACGCCGGCGCAGGCGGCCCGGGCGCTGCGGCGCCCTTGCGCTGAGGGGCACACCACCATGCCCAGCCTGGTCTCCCGCGGCACGCGCGGCCGGCGCTCGATGAACGAGATCAACATGGTCCCGTTCATCGACGTCATGTTGGTGCTGCTGATCATCTTCATGGTCACGGCGCCGCTCATCACCACGGGCGTGGTCGACCTGCCCAGCGTCGGCCGCGCGCAGCAGCGGCCGCCGGCGGTGATCGAGGTCATCGTGGGCACCGACGAGCGGCTGCGCATCAAGACAGCCGGCGGCAGCGCGCCCGCAGGCGTCGAGCCCGAAGCCGTGACGCTGGCGCAGCTGGCGGCGCGCGTGCGCAGCCAGCAGGCCGCCGCGGGCGGTGCGCAGGCCGCCGATGTGCCGGTGGTCATCAGCGCCGACAAGAGCGTGCGCTACGAGAGCGTGGTGCGCGTGATGGACACCCTGCAGCGCGCCGGCGTGCGGCGCGTGGGCCTGTCGGTGAAGCAGGCGAGCTGAAGCACTGAAGGCCCGGGCATGAACATGGCCACGCTGCCGTCGTCGGTGCTGGTGCCGCAGCCGCCCGGCGGCCTGGGCACGGGCGCCGTGCTGGCGGTGGGCGTGCACGCGGCGCTCATCGCCGCGCTCACGCTGGGCGTGGACTGGCGGGCGCACCCACCCGAGCCCGTGGCGGCCGAGCTGTGGGCCGCCGTGCCCACGCTGGCGGCACCGCCGCCACCCGAGCCGGCCACGCCGGCGCCCGTGCCGGTGCCGCCGCCGCCGCCAGCACCGGCGCCCGCCCCGCCACCCGCGGCCGTGGCGCCGCCACCCGACATCGCCCTGGAACGCGAACGCGAACGCGAGCGCAACCGCCGCCTCGAGCAGGAGCGCAAGGCCGAGGCCGAGCGCCAGGCCGCCGCCCAACGCGCCGAACAGGACCGCCGCGAGCGCGAGGCGCGCGCCGCCGAGGCCAAGGCCGCGGCCGAAGCCAAGGCCGCCGAGGAGCGCCTGGCCCGCCAGCGCGAGGAGAACCTGCGCCGCATGCTGGGCCAGGCCGAGGCCGTGGCGCAGGCCAGCGGCCAGTCGTCGCCCGCCGGCACCGCGGCGCGCGCCGCGGCGCCCTCGGCCGGCTACCAGGGCCGCGTGAAGGCGGCCATCCTGCCCAACATCGTCTACACCGGCCAGGCGCCGGCGCGCGCCGTGGCCGAGGTGGAGGTGACGCTGGCCCCCGGCGGCACCATCATCTCGCGCCGCCTCGTCAAGCGAAGCGGCCACGCCGACTGGGACGAGGCCGTGCTGCGCGCCATCGACCGCACGCCGCGCCTGCCGGCCGACGTGGACGGGCGGGTGCCGCCGCTGCTGCTGATCAGCTTCCGGCCGAACGAGTAGCCGGCAGCGGCGGCAGCGCGCGCTGGTTCAGCCGCTGGTGCAGCGCGCCCAGGGGCCAGCCCGTCACCCGCACCGGGCCCCAGGCCCAGGCGGCGTCGCCGCGCGCGCCCAGCAGCCAGCGCCGCGGCGGTGCTGCCACGGCCAGGGGCGCCACCGGCGCGGCCGCCACCGCGCGCCGCAGCCAGCGCGCCAGGGCCGCGGCCTCGCGCGGGCCACTGGGGGGCGCGACGACGACACCCGGTGCGGCCTGCGCCGGCAGCCAGCCCACAGGCTGCGGCGGCGTGGCCAGCAGCGCGGCGTCGCAGGCCAGGCGCGCGCCGCTGGCGAGCACGGCGTGCCCGGCCTGCAGCGCGGCGCAAGGCTCGCGGAACACGGCCACGCGCGCGCGCTCCAGCGCGGCCGCGGCCCAGCGCTGCACGGGCGCCGGCCAGCCGGGCAGCACGCCGGCCTCGCCCGCCACCAGGGCCACGCGCACGCGCTCCTCGCGGCCCCGCCGCGCGCCCAGGCGCTCGTCGAGCGCCAGCACCAGTTCCAGCGCCTCGGCGCCGTGGCCCAGCACCACGAGGTCGAGCACCCGCTCCTGCGCCAGCGCGACGAGGCCGTCGAACAGGGCCACGAAGCGCACCGCCGGGTGCAACGCGAGTGCGTGCTCGCGCGCGCCGGGCAGTGCGTCGGCGTCGGTGCGCGGGGGCTCGTCGAGGCTCACCACATCGGCCGTCAGGGTGTCGCCGTCGGCCAGCGTCACGCTGCGCGTGGCGGCGTCGAAGGCCACGGCACGTGCGCGCAGCCAGGTGGCGCCGGCGGCCGCGGCCAGCGCGGCGGTGTCGACGCGGCAGCCCTCGGCCGGCACGCGGCCGGCCACGAAGGCGGGCACAAGCGCCGGCTGCACGAGCTGGGCGTCGGGGGTCAGCAGCGCCAGCTCGGCGCCGGCCAGGGGTTCACGGGCGAAGGCCGCCAGCACCTGCAGGTGCTGCGGGCCGCCGCCCAGCAGCAACAGGCGGCGGGGCATGGGCGCGGAGTCTGCACCAGGCGCGGCACGCCGCGCCGCGCACGCGGCAACGGCCTCAGCCGGCGGCCAGGCGGAAGCGGCCCACCAGCTCGGCCAGGCGCGCGGCCTGCTCGCGCAGGCTCATGGCGGCGGCGGTGCTCTGCTCCACGAGCGCGGCGTTGTGCTGCGTCATGCCGTCGAGCTCGCCGACGGCGCCGTTGACGAGGCCGATGCCGCTGCTCTGCTCGGCCGCGGCGTGGCTGATCTCGCCCACCAGCGCGGCCAGCGAGCGCACCTGCTCGACCACCTGCTGCATGGTCTGCCCGGCATCGCCCACCAGGCGCGAGCCGGCGTCCACACGCTCGCCGCTGGAGGCGATGAGCAAGCGGATCTCCTTGGCCGCCTGCGCGCTGCGCTGGGCGAGCGTGCGCACCTCGCCGGCCACCACGGCAAAGCCGCGGCCCTGCTCGCCCGCACGGGCGGCCTCCACGGCCGCGTTGAGCGCGAGGATGTTGGTCTGGAACGCGATGCCGTCGATGACGGCCGTGATCTCGCCGATGCGGCGCGCGCTGGCGCTGATCTCGTCCATGGTGCGCACGACGTCGGCCACCACCTGGCCACCACGCTCGGCCGTGCCGCTGGCGCCGGCGGCCAGGCTCGACGCGCTGGCGGCGCGTTCGGCCGTCTGATGCACGGTGCCGGTGAGCTGCTCCATGGAGCTGGCGGTCTGCTGCAGCGCGCCGGCCGCGCGTTCGGTGCGCTGGCTCAGGTCGGCGTTGCCGCTGGCCACCTCGGCGCTGGCGGTGCGGATGGAATCGCTGGCCAGCTGCGCCTGGCGCACCAGCGTGGCCAGCGCGTCGCGCATGCCGGCGACGCTGCGCGCCAGCGAGCCGATCTCGTCGTGGCGGGATGTGTCGATGGTGGGCGTGAGGTCGCCGCCGCCCATGCGTTCGCCCACGCCGGCCAGCTCGGCCAGCGGGTCGCGGGTGGCACGCACCAGGGTGCGCGTGGTCAGCGCCACGTAGGTGACGATCAGCGCCATCACCACGAGCACGGCCTTCACGGTGGACTTGCGCTGCTCGCCGACCTCCACGCGCAGGCGATGGATCTCGGCGACCTCGGCGCGCACGGGCGCCAGGGCTTCGGCCGGCACCTGGGACGCCTTGAGCGCCGCCTCCAGCCGCGCCTCGGCGGCGCCCTGGCGCTCGGCCACGGCGACCACCTGGCTCTGCGTGCGCACGACGACGAAGCCGCCGATGGCGGCGATCACCACCGCGAGCACGATGGTCGGTAGCCAGAGCCGCTGCGTGAGGGACAACTTCATGGGCGCTCACCCGGCAAGGCCGGGGCCTTGCAGGTCAGTCGTTGATGAGGCCCATGTCGGCACTCGACATCAGGCCCTCGATGTCCATCAGGATCAGCATGCGCTCGCCGTCCTTGCCATCGTCGCCCTGGCCCGGCGTCTTCACGGCGCCGATGCCGGTGATGTAGCTGGCGTCGACCGAGCTGTTCAGCTCGGGCGCGGGCTTGATCTGCTCCTTGCCGAGCTCGAGCACGTCGGAGACGGAGTCGACCACGGCGCCGACGACGCGGCCCTTGACGTTGAGCACCACCACCACGGTGAAGGTGTTGTACTCGACCGTCTCGCAGCCCAGCTTCACGCGCAGGTCGATGATGGGCACGATCACACCGCGCAGGTTGACCACGCCCTTGATGAACGAGGGCGCGTTGGCGATGCGCGTCGGCTGCTCGTAGGAACGGATCTCCTGCACGCGCAGGATGTCGATGCCGTACTCCTCGGCCCCGAGGCGGAAGGTCAGGAACTCGCCGCCCTGGGCGGCGGGCGACGGGGCGGCGCCGGCGGCCGCGGCCGCGCGAACGGCTTCGTGGCGGGCAACGTGGCTGGCTTCGGCGATCATGTCCATGGATGGGTCCTCGCAGGGCGGGTTTGGGTCGTGGCCTTGTGTATCGGCCGGCAACGGTGAGACTTGAATCCGGGTGCCTCTGGGGCGGCCGGCGTCAGAAGGTTTCCCAGTCGTCGCCCGGGGCCGACGTGGCCGGGGCGGGGGCGGGGGCGGCAACGGGCTTCGCAGCGGGGCTGGCGTCGACCTTGGTGGCCACGGGCGGCGGCGTCGTGGCCTTGGGCACCGCGGGCACGGCCTTGGCGGCGCTCTTCACGCGGCCCACGGTGGCGCTGGCCAGGGCCTTGGGGCTGGCCGCGGGCGCGGCTGGCGCGGGGCTGAGCACAAGGCTGGGGGCCGGGCTGGGGGCCGCGGCCACCACGCCGTCCACGCGGAAGCGGCCCACCACGCCGGTCAGGCGCTTGCTCTGCTCGGCCATGCTCTGCGCGGCGGCGGCACTCTCTTCCACGAGCGCAGCGTTCTGCTGCGTCATCTGGTCGAGCTGAGCCACGGCCTCGTTGACCTGACGCAGGCCACCGCTCTGCTCGGTGGTGGCGGCGCTGATCTCGCCGATGACGTCGGTGACCCGCCGCACGCCGGAGACGATTTCCTCCATCGCGCCGCCGGCCTCGCCCACCAGGCGCGTGCCGGTCTCGACCTTCTCGACGCTGGCGCCGATGAGGCTCTTGATCTCGCGCGCGGCCTCCGCGCTGCGCTGGGCCAGCGTGCGCACCTCGCCGGCCACCACGGCAAAGCCGCGGCCCTGCTCGCCGGCCCGCGCGGCCTCGACCGCGGCGTTCAAGGCCAGGATGTTGGTCTGGAAGGCGATGCCGTCGATGGTGCCGATGATGTCGGCGATGCGGCGGCTGGCCGTCTGGATGTCGTTCATGGTGGTCACGACCTGCGACACCACCTCGCCGCCGCGCTGCGCGGCGGTGCTGGCCGAGGCGGCCAGCTGGTTGGCGGTGCGGGCGCTGTCGGCCGTCTGGCCCACGGTGCCGGTGAGCTCCTCGAGGCTGCTCGCGGCCTGCTGCAGGTTGCTGGCGGTCTGCTCGGTGCGGGTCGAGAGGTCCTGGTTGCCGGTGGCGATCTGGCTGCTGGCGGTGGCGATGCTCTCGCTGGTGCTGCGCACCTCGCTCACCAGGCCGGCCAGGGCCTGCTGCATGCGCTGCAGGGCCAGCTGCAGGTCGGCCACCTCGTCGCGGCCTTCCACGCTGATGCGGCCCGACATGTCGCCGCCGGCCATGCGGTCGGCGGCGGCGGCCGTCGCTGCCAGCGGGCGCGTCACCGAGCGCGTGATGGCCAGGGCGAAGCCCACGCCCACCAGCAGCGCAGCGGCGGTCAGGCCCAGCAGCAGCAGCTCGGTGCTGCGCGCCTGGGCCGCCATGGTCTCGGTGGCGTCGTTGACGAGCTCGTCCTGGAAGCGCGACAGCGCCGAGATCGCGTCGACGTAGGCGTTGGCGGCCGGCATCATCTTCTCGGCCAGCAGGGTCTGCGCCTCGGCGCCGTTGCCAGCCGACAGCTGCGCCAGCACGTCCTTGCGCGCCGCGACGTAGGTGTCGCGGCGCTCACCGATGGCGGACAGCAGGGCCTTGCCCTTGTCGCTGCTGACAGCGTCCATCAGCTCCTTCTGCGTGGCGCTGATGCGGGCGCTGGTGTCCTTCATCAGGGGCGCGAAGAAGGCGTCCACCTCCTTCATGCCACCGCTCTTGGCGATGGCCAGCGCGCGGCTGGCGTTGAGGTGCACGTCGGCACGCCAGCTCTCGGCCAGCGCAGCACGGCGCTGCATCTCCAGCACGGCGCTGTTGTCGGAACGCAGGCCCTCCAGGCGAACGGTGGTCACGGCCGCGACGGCCACAAGAAGCGCCAGCACGACGCCGAAGCCCAGGCCCAGGCGCTTGCCCAGGCGGAGTTGATTCAATTGCATGGTCTGTCTTCTCCAGCGTGGGTGTGTTTACGCCGTGGCCGGCAGCCGGAACGCCGCCACGGTCTGGGTGAGCTTGTGCGCCTCGGCCTGCAGCTGCTCGGCCGCGGCCGTGCTCTGCTCCACCAGGGCGGCGTTCTGCTGCGTCATGCGGTCGAGCTGCGTCACGGCGCCGTTGACCTCGCCGATGCCGGCGCTCTGCTCGGCCGCGCCGGCGCTGATCTCGCCGACGATGGCGGTCACGCGCTGCACGCTCTCGACGATGCGGTTCATGGTCTCGCCGGCATCGCCGACCTGGCGCGCACCGTTCTCAACCTTCTCGACGCTGGCGCCGATGAGCGCCTTGATCTCGCGCGCAGCCTCGGCCGAGCGCTGGGCCAGCGCACGCACCTCGCCGGCCACCACGGCGAAGCCGCGGCCCTGCTCGCCGGCCCGCGCGGCTTCCACGGCCGCGTTGAGCGCCAGGATATTGGTCTGGAAGGCGATGCCGTCGATGGTGCCGACGATGTCGCCGATGCGCTGGCTGCTGCCGTTGATCTCGTCCATGGTCTTCACGACCTGCGACACCACCTCGCCGCCGCGCCCGGCCACCTCGGCCGCCATGACGGCCAGGCCACGCGCCTGCTCGGCGGCGCTGGCGTTGCTCTGCACCGTGCCCGTGAGCTGCGACATCGAGCTGGCGGTCTGCTGCAGCGAACCGGCCGTCTGCTCGGTGCGCGTGGACAGGTCGGCGTTGCCCTTGGCCACCTCGGTGCTGGCGGCGCGGATGCTCTGGGCGGCGCCGTGCACGCGGCCGACGATGTCGCGCAGGCTGTCCTGCATGCGCGAGAGCGCGCCCAGCAGCTGCGCCGCCTCGTCGCGGCCCTGAATGCGGATGGGGCTGGTGAGGTCGCCCTCGGCGATGGCGCCGGCCACGCGCGCGGCGTAGCTGATGGGGCTGGTGATGGAGCTGGAGTTCAGCAGCGTCAGCGGCACCACCACCAGCACCACCGTGGCCAGCGTGCCGACGAAGGCCCACAGCATGATGGCCATGGCCTGCTCGAAGCCCTGGCGCGTGGCCTCGACTTCTTCATGCACCAGGGCCGAGATGCGGTCCACCGAGGCGGCGGCCGCGCCGTAGGCCTCCTTGGCGCGGCCGAGCATGCGGTCGGCCACGCGGGCGCTGTCGTAGCCGCCGTTCTGGATGTTGTCGAGCACCGGCTTGCTGCGCTCCTCGTAGGCCTGAAGGTGCTGCAGCGCCTCGGCGGCGATGGCGTTGTCCTCGTCGGCCTCGCCTTCGCTCAGGCCCTGCAGCGCCTGCCGCGCCGCGGCGATGCTCGCCAGCCAGGCCTCACGATGCTTGAGCACGGCCACGCCGTCCTCGTAGTCGATGACCATGCTCTTCTCGAGCACCAGCACCTGCGCCATGACGTCGCGCACCTGGGCCACGGCCTCGAGCTCGTGCACCGAGTGAGCCATGAAGTCGTGGTTCAAGGCCTTGAGCTGGGCGCCGCCCAGCAGGCCCACAGCCCCCACCACGCCGAACAGGCCCAGCACCACCAGGATGGCGCCCCGCATGCGCGTGGCGATGGAGAAGCGGCGCAGCAGCGCGGCGGTGGCGGTGATCATGGGCGCGTTCCCGGTGGGTCTAGTGGCGTCCGCGCCGGATGAGGGCGCCGATGTCCAGGATCAGCGCCACGCGGCCGTCGCCCATGATGGTGGCGCCCGAGACGTCGTCGACCTTGCGGTAGTTGCTCTCGAGGTTCTTCACCACCACCTGCTGCTGGCCCAGCAGCTCGTCCACCAGCAGGGCGACACGGCCGCCTTCGGCCTCCACCACCACCATGATGTTGGTGCTGCGGTCGAAGTCGAATCGCGGCACGTCGAAGACCTTCTCCAGGTCCAGCACCGGCATGTACTCGTCGCGCACCTCGACCACGCGGCCGGAGCCGCCGATGGTCTTGACCATGCCCGGCTGCACCTGGAACGATTCGACCACGCTGCTCAGCGGCAGGATGTAGACCTCCTCGCCCACGCCCACGCTCATGCCGTCCATGATGGCCAGGGTCAGCGGCAGGCGCACGCGCACCGTCATGCCGTAGCCCTCGGCGGAGTCGATCTCCACCGTGCCGCCCAGGGCGGTGATGTTCTTCTTGACCACGTCCATGCCGACGCCGCGGCCCGACACGTCGGTCACCTGGTCGGCGGTGCTGAAGCCGGGCGCGAAGATGAGGTTGTAGACCTCGCTGTCGGTCATGGCGTCGGACACATCGAGCCCGCGCTCGCGCGCCTTCTTCAGCAGCTTCTCGCGGTTGAGGCCCTTGCCGTCGTCGCGCACCTCGATGACGATGCTGCCGCCCTGGTGGCTGGCGATCAGCGTGATCGTGCCGTGCTCGGGCTTGCCCTTGGCCAGGCGCTCCGCCGGCATCTCGATGCCGTGGTCGCAGCTGTTGCGCACCAGGTGGGTGAGCGGGTCGGTGATCTTCTCGACCAGGCCCTTGTCCAGCTCGGTGGCCTCGCCCACCTGCACGAGCTCGACCTTCTTGCCGAGCTTGCTGGCCAGGTCGCGCAGCATGCGCGGGAAGCGGTTGAACACCAGCGACATCGGAATCATGCGGATCGACATCACGGCTTCCTGCAGGTCGCGCGTGTTGCGTTCCAGGTCCGCGAGGCCGCTGCTGAGCTGCTGGTGCAGCGCGCCATCCAGGCTCTTGCCGTTCTGCGCCAGCATGGCCTGCGTGATGACGAGCTCGCCCACCAGGTTGATGAGCTGGTCGACCTTCTCGACGCTCACGCGCAGCGTGCTCGACTCGGGCGAGCCCGCGGCCTTGGCCTCGGCCTTGGGCGCCACGGGCTTGGGCGCGGCGGCCGCGGCCTTGGGCGCAGCGGCATCGGCGGCGGCCGGGGCAGGTGCCGCGCCACCAGGGGCGCCAGGGGCGTCGTCGAAGAAGCCGTAGCCGGGGTCGGCGGGTTTTTCCACCGGCGCGCCGGGCGCGCCTTCGTGGAAGCCGTAGCCCTTGGTCAGCGGCATCAGCTGCACGTGCTCGCGCGCGACGTGGAAGCCGAAGAGGTCGATGAGGTCGTTGTCGGAGCTGCTGGTGATGACCTTGAAGCGGCGCACGCCATCGGCGTCGCGGCCGGCGTCCAGCGGTTCGATGGTGCCGAGGTTGGTGATCTCCTTGAACAGGTCCACCAGGTTGTCGGCCACCGAGGGGTCGGGCAGCGGGCCGACGCGCAGCTCCAGCGCGCGGGCGCCGGTGGGCACCACGGGTTCGGCGGGTTCGGGCGTGGCCTTCACGGGCGCCGGCGCGGGCGCCGGCGCGGCCGCGGCCGGGCGGGCGGCGGGCACAGGGGCCTCGCCGCCTTCGGCGTGGGCGCGGATGGAGGCCAGCAGCTCGGTGGTGTCCACCACGTCGCCGCCGCTGCCCTGGTGGCGCGCCAGCTGGGCCTTCAGCGCGTCGCCGCTGGCCAGCAGCACGTCGACCATGGCCGCGGTGATCGTGAGCTCGTGGCGGCGCAGCTTGTCCAGCAGCGTCTCCATCTGGTGCGTCAGCTCGGCCACGTCGGCAAAGCCGAAGGTGGCGGCGCCGCCCTTGACGGAGTGCGCGCAGCGGAAGATGGCGTTGAGCTGCTCGTCGTCGGGGTTGCCGATGTCGAGGTTGAGGAGCATCTGCTCCATGCTTTCCAGGTTCTCGCCGGCTTCCTCGAAGAAGACCTGGTAGAACTGGCTGAGGTCGATGCCGGCCGAGAGATGGCCGCCTTCGCTGGTCATGTCACCCATCGCGGGACTCCTGGCAGTGTGTTCGCGGCGCGCGGGTTCAGCGGATGACCTTGCCGATCACCTCGACCAGCTTGGCCGGGTCGAAGGGCTTGACCAGCCAGCCGGTGGCGCCGGCGGCGCGGCCGGCCTGCTTCATCTGGTCCGAGCTCTCGGTGGTCAGGATCAGGATCGGCGTGCTCTTGAACTTGGGGTTCTCGCGCAGCTTCTTGGTCAGGCTGATGCCGTCCATGCGCGGCATGTTCTGGTCGGTCAGCACGAGGTTGAAGTCGCGGCTGTTGGCCTTCTCGTAGGCGTCCTGCCCGTCGACGGCCTCGACGACGTTGAAACCGGCGTTCTTGAGCGTGAACGAGACCATCTGGCGCATGGAGGCGCTGTCGTCAACGGCGAGGATCGAGTGCATGGCGGGGCTCCGGGGGAAATCTCTGGGGGGTTCGGGTGGGTGGCGCAGGCGGCGGGCGGTCAGAAGAGCTCGACGCTGCCGGCGTCCATCTCGTCCTGCGTGACGGGGTTGGGGCGCAGCGGCATCTCCTCGACGACGGCGCTGCCGTCCTCGTCGTCGTCGCCCATGGCCTGCGCGGCCAGGCGGTCGGCGCAGTTGCGCAGCCGGCGCGAGGTGTGCGCCACCAGCTGCGAAGCCATGTCCTGGAACTGCATGGCCGTGATCGCGCCGGCCATGTGCTCCATGGCCTTGTGCAGCTGCGTGGCCTCCAGAGCCCCGGGCAGCCCGGCGCCGGGGCCTTCGACCGCGCCGTGCGCGCCCTGGGCCAGCAGCGTGCGCAGCTCGCCACTGGCGCCGTAGAAGTGCACGAGCAGCTGGTCGCAGGCGTCCGTGAGCAGGCGCTGCAGCCGTTCCAGGTCGTTCTGGGCGACCATCAGGTGATCCTGCAGGTCGGCCGCGGCCAGCAGCGGCAAGCCGGCGTCGCCCGGTGGCGGTAGGCCGGCACCGTGGGGCGGGGGGCTGGAATCCTGGGCGAGCATCCGGTCTCCGTCGGGTTGGGTTCACGTCCTGGCCGGGGCGCGGGGATGCGCGCCTCCGCCGGGAGCGGGTGTTACAGGGCATTTTTCGGCACCGACCCTGCCGACATTGAGGGGAAGACAGCAGAAATTCGCCCGTTTTTGCGCACCGGGCGGGTGCGGCCGGCCGGCCCAGGGGGCCGCCAGGGCGGCTTTGCGATACTGGAACCATGTCCCGAACCCCCGTGCGGCTGCTGCACCTGGAAGATGCCGAGCTCGACCACGCCCTGGTCGTGGCCCACCTGCGGCGGGGCGGCCTGGAGCTGCAGGTCGAGCGCGTGGACACGCCCGAGCAGTTCACGGCCGCCCTGGGCCGGCCCTGGGATCTGGTGATCTCGGACTACCACCTGCCGGGTTTTTCGGGCCTCGACGCGCTGCGCCTGCTGCGCGAGCACGAGCTGCGCACCGGCACCGGCCCGGTGCCCTTCATCCTGGTGTCGGGCCAGATCGGCGAGGACACGGCCGTCGAGGCCATGCGCATGGGCGCCAGCGACTACCTGCTCAAGAACAACCTCTCGCGCCTGGCCGGCGCCGCCGGCAACGCGCTGGCCGCGGCGGCCACGCACCGCGCCCGGCTGCAGGCCGACCGCGAGCTGGCGGAATCGCGCCGCCAGCTCTCGGCCCTGGCCCAGCACCTGCAGACCAGCGTCGAGGCCGAGCGCCAGGCCATCGCGCGCGAGATCCACGACGACGTCGGCGGCACGCTCACGGCGCTGAAGTTCGAGCTCGACTGGATTCGCCGCCGCGCCACCGAACCCGCCATCAAGGACCGCGCCGCGGCCGCGCTGGACAGCGTCACCCAGGCCATCGAGGCCAGCCAGCGCATCATGCAGAACCTGCGCCCGGCCATCCTCGAGCAGGGCCTGGTGGCCGCGCTGCAGTGGCTGACGCAGCGCTTCGAGAGCCGCACCGGCATCACCACGGTGCTGCGCCTGCCCGACCCCGCCGCCGGCCCGATGCCCAGCCTGCCGGCCGGCGTGCCGCTGGTGGCCTACCGCACGGTGCAGGAAGCGCTCACCAACGTCGGCAAACACGCCGCGGCCACGCAGGTGGTGGTGGACCTGGCGCTGACTGGCGGCGTGCTGTCGCTGGAGATTTCCGACAACGGCCGCGGCCTGGCCAGCGCCGACCTGGCCAAGGCCAGCAGCTTCGGCATCCGCGGCCTGCGCGAGCGCGCGGCCACGGTGGGCGGGTGGATCGACCTCTCCAGCCGGCAGGGGCGGGGCACCAGCCTGATCCTGTCGGTGCCGTTGGACGGCGGCCTGCCCACCACCCTGCCGCCGCACCTTCGAGACAGCGAGGAAGCCGAATGGTCAACCTACTAGCGCCGCCTGCATGATCGACGTCATCCTCTGCGACGACCACGCCCTCATCCGGCGCGGCATCCGCGACACCCTGTCCGACGCGCCCGACATCCGCGTCGTCGGCGAAGCCGGCGACTACGGCGAGCTGCGCACCCTGATGCGCGAGCGCACCGCCAGCCAGGGCCCGCGGGCCACGGCCTGCGACGTGCTGGTGCTCGACATCAACCTGCCCGGCCGCAGCGGGCTCGACGCGCTGCACGTGCTCAAAGACGAGGGCTCGGCGATCAAGGTGCTGGTGGTGAGCATGTACCCGGAAGACCAGTACGCCATCCGCGCGCTGCGCGCCGGCGCCTATGGCTACGTCAACAAGGGTGGCGACCCGCAGATCCTGGTGCAGGCCGTGCGCACCGTGGCCCAGGGCCGCAAGTACGTGACGCCCGAGATCGCGCAGATGCTGGTGGAAAGCCTCACCGCGCCCAGCGGCGAGGCCGCGGCGCACACCAAGCTCTCCGACCGCGAGCTGCAGACGCTGGTGATGATCGCCAGCGGCAAGCGCCTGGCCGACATCGCGGCCGAGCTGATGCTGAGCCCCAAGACGGTGTCGGTGTACCGCGCGCGGGTACTCGAGAAGCTGGCGCTGGCGAACAACGCCGAGCTCACCGTGTACGCCATCCGCAACGGCCTGGTCGGCGAGTAGACCCGGGCCGCCTGCCATGGGCTTGGTGCGGGGCGCCGCGCTCGACGACCCGGCGGCCATCCGCGCGGCCGGGCGCGAGCTGCTGGCCCTGGCGCTGATGGACACGCGCAACACCCTGCTGGCCCTGCTGCCGGCGCTGCAGGCCTCGGGCGACGCGGCGCTGCTGCGCCGCCTGCTGCAGGCCGGCGCCTGGCCCGAGTGGTGGATCTCGCGCCACGTGCAACGGCTGCGCGGCGAGGCCGCCGACCCCGCCGCACCACGGCTGCCGGGCCTGGAGCCGCGGCTGGAGGCCTGGCTCGCCGGCAGCGAGCAGCCCGACACCGGGGCCCTCACCGGCTACCTGACCAGCACGCTGGAGCTCACGCTGGACCTGCTGGCCACCGCCCCCGAGACGGACGCCGGCCTGCACCTCTACCGCCAGGCGCTGCGCCACGAGGACCGCCTGGTCGAGGGCCTGCGCGAGGCCCTGCGCGAGGGCTCGCCGCCGCCGCGCCCAGAGCGCCCCGCGCTGCAGGTGCCGGCGCGCCGCTGGCTGCTGGGCACGTCCACCGAAGGCGGTGGATTCGTGCCCGAGGCCGAGCGCGGGCCCGAGGCCGTGGCGGTGCCGGAATTCGAGATCGACGCCCAGCCCGTGGCCTGGGCGCGTTTTGCCGAGTTCGTGGCCGACGGCGGTTACGACGACGAGCGCCTCTGGAGCGAACCCGGCCGCGCCTGGCGCGCCGCGCAGGGCCGCCGCGCGCCGGCGTTTGTGGAGCAGCTGGCCGGCGGCGTGGTGCTGCAGCGCGGCCACGGCGCCCGCGCGCGGCTGGAGAAGGCGCCCGCGCAGCAGGCCGCGGCCCACGTCACACGCCACGAGGCCGAGGCCTGGTGCCGCTGGGCCGGCCGCCGCCTGCCCACCGCGCCTGAGTGGGCGCTGGCCGCCGCGACGCAGGCCCGCCTGGGCTTCGTGTGGGGCGACGTGCACGAGTGGGTGGCCGGCACGGCCCGCTATCTGGGCACGCTCGAGGGCACGCCCGCGCCGCCGGCCGCGCTCGACGTGCCGCTGCCCGGCCATGGCCTGCTGTGCGGCGCCAGCTGGGCGACGCCAGCGCGCTGGCGCCATGCCGGCGCGCGCCGCTTCGCCGCACCGGGCGACGACAGCGCCTGCAGCGGCTTCCGCTCCTGCGCCTTCTGATCCGCTGACCGGCCCCGCCGCGGCGGGCTTGACGCCATCGAGCCGAGCATGGTGTACTAGTGAATACATACACTAGTTCACATGGACACCCCGATCCAGTTCCAGATCAACACCGGCTCGGCCGAGCCGATCTACCGCCAGCTGATGGACCAGCTGCGCCGGCGGGTCGCGGCCGGCCAGTGGAAGGCTGGCCAGGAGCTGCCCTCGGTGCGCGAGCTGGCCCTGGAGCTGGCCGTGCACCCCATGACCATCTCCAAGGCCTACAGCCTGCTCGAGGCCGAGGGCTGGCTGGAGCGCCGCCGCGGCCTGCCCATGGTCGTCGCCGCCGGCCACGCCCGGCCCGCCGCCACGCGCGACCGCATCGAGCAGCTGCGCCCCACGCTGGCCCGTGCCGCCGCCGAGGCGCGCGAGCTCGGCATCCCGCCCGAGCGTGTGCTCGAGCTCTTCGAACGCCTGCTCCACACCCCGGAGCCCGGAGCCCCGCGATGAACCCTGCCCTGCCCTCCCCCGCACACAGCAACGGCCTCGGCCTGCTGGCGCAGCACGGCGAGCCCGCCGCCAGCGTCGAGATCGACGGCCTGGTGCTCGGCTACCGCGGCCGCCCCGTGCTGCAGGGCCTGGACTGGCGGCTGCAGCCCGGCCAGGTGGTGGGCCTGCTGGGCCGCAACGGCGCCGGCAAGACCACGCTGCTCGAGGCCCTGCTGGGCCTGCGCGACCCGCAGGCCGGCGAGGTGCGGCTGTTCGGCCAGCCCGCGGCGCGGCTGGACGACGCGGCGCGCGCGCGCATCGGCTACGTGCCGCAGGCGAACAACCTGTTCGAGGAGCTGCGCGCCGGCGAGCTGCTGGCCTACTTCCGCAGCTTCTACCCGCGCTGGAACGAGGCCAAGGTGCAGGCCCTGCTGAAGCGCTGGCAGGTGCCGCTGGACGTGGAGATCGGCCGCCTGAGCGGTGGCCAGCAGCAGCGCCTGGCCATCATCCGCGCGCTGGCCCACGAGCCCGACCTGCTGGTGCTCGACGAGCCCGTGGCCAGCCTCGACCCGCTGGCCCGCCGCGACTTCCTGCGCGAGCTGGTGGAGCAGGTGCTGGACCGCGGCACGACCGTGGTCTTCAGCACCCACATCCTCTCGGACCTGGAGCGCGTGGCCTTCAACGTGGCCTTCCTGCAGGGCGGGCGCATCGCGCTGCAGGCGCCGCTGGACGCGCTGCTCGACGAGGCCTTGGTGGTCAGCGGCCCCGAGCCCCTGCTCGACCGCCTGCCCGACGCCGCCGTACTGGCGCGCCCACCCGGCCGCCGGCTGCTGCGCGGCCTGGCCGAGGCGCAGCTGCCCGCGGGGCTGGTGGCGCAGCGCGCCAGCCTCGAGGAGCTGTTCGAGGTGCTCACGTGAGGCCCGCACTGGCCCGCCACGCGGCGCTGTGGCGCCAGCCCGGGCAGGCGCGGCGCGCACAGCGCGGCTGGCGCAGCCCATGGATCGGCCCCGTGGTACTGGCGCTGGGCTGCGCCGCCCTGGCGCTGGCCTTCCCGGCGCGCGCCGCACTCTTCATGGCGCTGGCCGCGCTCGTGAACCTGGCCTGGCACGGCTGGTTCGTCGTCGACGGGCTCATGCGCCAGAACCAGCCCGCGCTCGCGCGGTTGCTGCCGGGCCAGGTGGCCACGCTGCGGGTGCAGCTGCTGCTGCGCCTGGGCCTCGTTGCGCTGCTGGCCTGGGCGGTGCTGGCGCTGGCCTTCGGGGCAGGCCGGCCCTGGTTCTGGCTGGTGCTGCCGGTGGTGGTGCTGCTGGCCTGGCTGCCCCGCGAGCCCGTGCTGTGGCTGCCGGTGGCACTGGCCAGCCCGCCGCTGCCCCTGTGGGCCTGGGCCACCGAGGCGCAGCAGGCCGCGCCGGGCCTGAAGCTGCTGGCCGTGGCCGCCGCCATTGCGTTGGTACTGGCCTCGGTGGGCCAGGGTGGCGCCTGGCACCGTGCGCAGGCCGCGCGCTGCGAGCGCTGGCGCCGCGCCGTCACCGCGCAGCGCGAAGGCCGCGGCACACCCACCGCCACGATGGGCCTGCTGGGGCGCAGCGTCACGCGCGTCTTCGACTGGCCGCGCCGCCTGTGGCGCCGCCGCGTGCTGGCGCGCGGGGCCGCCGCGCCGCTGCCCGCGCGGCTGGACCTCGGCCTGGGCATCGGCGGCCAGTGGGCCGAGCTGGCCTGGGGCGCCGTGCTGCTGTTCGGCGGGCTCACCACCACGCTGGTGCTCAACCGTGCGTGGCAGGACGAACGCGACATCGCCGGCCTGGCCGCCGTCGCCACCTTCGGCGTGTGCATCGGGGCCTACTCGATGATCACCAGCACGCTCTACGGCCGCCTGGGCCCGTTGTGGGCGCGCCGGCGCGAGCAGGCGCTGCTGGCCCTGCTGCCCGGGGTGCCGTCGCACGACCTGCGGCAGCAGGAGCGGCGCTGGCGGCGCGAATACGCCGCGGCCTGGGCCGTGGCCACCACCGGCGTGCTGGCCGTGGGCGCCACCGGCGGCCCGGCCAGCCTGGACTATGCCGCCGCCTGCGCCGCCCTGTGCCTGCCCTTGCCCTGGCTGGCCCAGCACCTGCAGCGCCGCCTCCAGGGGCCACCGACCGTGGCCGTGCTGGCCGTGGCGCCGGTGCTGGCTGCCCTGCTCGCCTGGCCGCTGCAGCAGCTGGGCGTGCCGGCGGCGGCCAGCCTGGCCGCGGGCGCGGCGGCCTGGTGGCTGCTGTCACGGCGCCACGACACGCGGCCGCTGGCCCTGCCCCTGGGCCGCGGCGGCTGAGAGCGGGCCGCGCCGCTGCCCGCTACGATCGGCCGCACCATGAACGCACCCGACGAACTCGGCCCGCTGCGCTTCGGCAGCGGCCACACGATGCGCCGCATCGAAGACCCCACGCTGCTGCGCGGCGAGGGCCGGTTCACCGACGACCTCACACACACCGGCCAGTGCTGGGCGGCGTTTGTGCGCAGCCCGCACGCGCACGCGCGCATCGGCGCCATCGACACCACCGAGGCGCTGGCCCTGCCGGGCGTGCGCGCGGTGCACACGGGCGCCGAGCTCGTGGCGGCGGGTGTCAGGCCCTTTGCCTTTCCGCCCAGCTTCAAGCGGCCGGACGGCAGCACGGCCACGGCGCCGCCGCGGCGCGCGCTGGCGCACGAGGTGGTGCGCTTCGTGGGCGAGGCCGTGGCCGTGGTGGTGGCCGACACCCCCGCGGCGGCCCGCGCCGCCGTCGACCGCGTGGCCGTGGACTGGGAACCGCTGCCCGCCGTGGCCGACCTGGACGCTGCCCTGGCCGAAGGCGCCCCGCTCGTGTGGCCCGAGGCCCCGGGCAACCTGCTCGCCGAGGCGCGTTACGGCGACGGCACCGCCACCGCCGCGGCCTTTGCGCGGGCCGCGCACGTGGTGGAGCTGGTGCTCGACAACCAGCGCCTGGCGCCCACGGCGCTGGAGCCGCGCAGCATCAACGCCTGGCTCGAGGCGGGCGATGGCGGCGAGCGCCTGGAGCTGCGCGCCAGCAGCCAGATGCCCACCGGCCTGCGCGGCAGCATCGCCGCCTGCATCCCCGGCCGCACGGCGCAGAACGTGCGCGTGACCGTGGGCGACGTGGGCGGCGGCTTCGGCATGAAGACCGGCGCCTACCCCGAGGACATCGCCATCGCCTGGGCCGCGCTGCAGGCCGGCCGCCCCGTGAAGTGGCAGGCCGATCGGGTGGAGGAATTCCTCGCCGCCGTGCAGGGCCGTGGCCAGCGCAGCACGGCCGCGCTGGCGCTCGATGCGGATGGCCGCGTGCTCGCGCTGCGCATCCACACGCACGCCAACGTGGGCGGCTGCCCGGGTGGCAGCTCGGCCGCCATCCCCATGGTCATCGGCCCCTGGGTGAGCACCAGCGTCTACGACATCCAGCCGGTGGACATCCGCGTCACCGCCGTGCTCACGCACAACGCGCCCACCGGCGCCTACCGCGGCGCGGGCCGGCCCGAGGCCATCTACATCATCGAACGCCTGATGGACGCCGCCGCGCGCCGCCTCGACCTGGACCCTGCCGAGCTGCGCCGCCGCAACCACGTGCGGCCCGAGCAGATGCCCTACGTCAACGCGATGGCGCAACGCTACGACAGTGGCGCCTTTGGCCGCATGCAGGAACAGGCCCTGGCACTGGCCGGCTGGGCCGGCTTCGAGGCGCGCCGCGCCGAGGCCGCCTCGCGTGGGCGCCTGCGCGGTCGCGGCATGGCGAGCTTCCTGGAGTGGACCGGCGGCAACGCACTCGTGGAATCGGTGCGCGTCGATGTCACGGCCGACGGCTTCGTGGAGCTCACCAGCGCCACCATGGCCATGGGCCAGGGCATCGCCACCAGCTACGTGCAGCTGGCGGTCGATGTGTTCGGCATCCCGCCCGAGCGCATCCGCGTGCTGCAGGGCGACACCGAGCGCGCCAACGGCTTTGGCAGCGCCGGCAGCCGCAGCCTGTTCACCGGCGGCGGCGCCGTGCGCGTGGCCAGCGAGAAGACACTCGACGAAGCCCGCCGCCTGGCCGCCGAGGCACTGGAGGCCGCAGCGGTGGACCTCGAATACACCGCCGGCCGCTTTGCCGTGGCCGGCACCGACCTCGCCATCACGCTGGCCGACATCGCCGCGCGCCAGGATGGTGGCCGCCTCGTCGTGAGCGGCGAAACCACGGCCGGCGGCCCCAGCTGGCCCAACGGCTGCCACGTGGTCGAGGTGGAGATCGACCCCGCCACGGGCGAGGTGGAGGTCGTCGCGTACAGCTCGATGAACGACATCGGCCGCATCGTCAGCCCGCAGATCGTGCAGGGCCAGATCGAGGGCGGCGCCGTGCAGGGCATCGGCCAGGCGCTGGGCGAGGGCATGGTCTACGACCACGACACCGGCCAGCTGCTCACCGCCAGCCTCATGGACTACGCGCTGCCGCGCGTGGACGGCTTCCGCGGCTTCGTCACGCGCTTCGACGAGAGCGTGCCCTGCCAGACCAACGTGCTGGGCGCCAAGGGCGTGGGCGAGCTGGGCACCATCGGCGCCACGCCGGCGGTGGTGAACGCCGTGGTCGATGCGCTGGTCCGCGCAGGCTGCACCGAGGCGGCCGAGCGGCTGCAGATGCCGCTCACGAGCGAGAAGGTCTGGCGCGCGCTGCAGGCGCGCTGAGCCGGTGCAGCCCGGGGTTCAGCGCCGCGCGGGCTCCAGCGGCAAGTCAACCTCCGGCTCGACGCGGGCAGGCGACTCGGTGACGACCCAGGCGCGGTCGGCCTCTTCGTAGACGCTGGCCTCGACCTCCTCGACGACCACGAGCTGGTCGTCGTCGCGCACGCCGTCGCGGCGGTTGCGGTCCTCGCGCGCCTCGGCCGCGGCCTGCAGCAGGCGCAGGTGCTCGGCCATGCCCGACAGCGCGCCAGAGGCCTCGCGGCCGATCAGCATCAGCAGCTGCAGGTGGGCCTTGGCCAGCAGCGCACTGGGCAGGTGGCCCACACGCTCCCAGCCGTGGCGCGACAGCGCCTCGTGCACGGCCACCAGGGGCCGCAGCACGGCCACGTGGTGCTCGCCGTGCTCCAGCAGGCGCAGGCGCAGCTCCTCGCACAGCGCGGCGCGCTCCTGGGCCTGGATGACCTCGGGCGGGCGGCGGCGCTCGAGAAGCGCCAGGTGCAGGCGGCCGTTGCGCTGCTCCAGCACCACGGGGCGGCCCAGCAGGCCACGCAGCCAGCGCAGCGAGCCGGCTTTGCCACGGGGCGTGCGGCGCTCCACGCGCGGCTTGGCCACGCGGGCGCGCGGGCCGGGGGGTCGGTCGGGCATCGGGGCAGCTCCAGGGCGGCAGGCCGGCAACGTGCGGCCTCGTCCGGCTTATCGGCGGCGGCCGGCCGGCCTTGAGTCGGGGCAAGCCCGGGGCCTGGCTGGCGCCGTCAGGAGCTGGCGCGCACCTCGGCCAGCGTGGTGACGCCGGCCAGCACCTTCTCGATGCCGTCCTGGCGCAGCGTGCGCATGCCGTCGGCCAGGGCCTGGCGCTGCAGCTCGGCGGCGCGGCGGCCCGACTGGATCATCTCGCGCAGCTCGCGCGTCACCGTCATGAGCTCGTGGATGCCGGCGCGGCCGCGGTAGCCGCTGCCGCCGCAGGCCTCGCAGCCCACCGGCTGGTACAGCGTGACACGGCCCTGGCTGCCGAAGCGCTGCAGCCAGCCGGCCAGCAGCTCGTCGCGCGCGGGTGTGCCGGGCACGGCGGGCTCGCCCTGCATCACGTGCAGCCAGTCGTCGGCCAGCTCGCGCAGCTGCTCGGGCGTGGCCTCGTGCGGCGCGCGGCAGCCGCCGCACAGGCGGCGCACCAGGCGCTGCGCCAGCACGCCCAGCAGCGCGTCGGCGAAGTTGAACGGGTCCATGCCCATGTCGAGCAGGCGCGTCACGGTCTCGGGCGCGCTGTTGGTGTGCAGCGTGCTCAGCAGCAGGTGGCCCGTGAGGCTGGCCTCCACGGCCACCTGCGCGGTTTCTTCGTCGCGGATCTCGCCGACCATGATCACGTCGGGGTCGGCGCGCAGGAAGGCGCGCAGGGCCTTGGCAAAGGTCCACTCGATGC
>Ga0209278_1000739_pt1 | contig 22991 bp, 24 predicted proteins | sample JI81BgreenDNA_FD_187504 | JGI IMG/M metagenome (GOLD analysis project Ga0209278, IMG submission 187504) | Wastewater effluent complex algal communities from Wisconsin, to seasonally profile nutrient transformation and Carbon sequestration -... | ecosystem: Engineered > WWTP > Effluent > Algae... | reverse complement strand
ACAGCGCAGCCGCGGCGCATAGGAGCGCGCGGTCAGTTCGGTCAGCCCTTCAAAGCCGATCTTGGACAGCGTGTAGGTGAAATAATCCGGGTTGAGGCTGGCCAGCTTGGCATCGAGCAGGTTCACTACCAAAGCTGGCTGGTCCACCACGTCGGGCAGCGCGGCGGCAAAGGCGCGGCTGAGCAGCGCCGGGGCGCGCAGGTTCACCGCCATGTGGATATCGAATTCGGTGGGGCTGAAATCTTCGATCCGGTCATAAACGAAACGGCTGGCGCTGTTCACCAGCAGCCGGGCCGGCGGCAGGCCCTTGGTGGCGGCCATGATGGCTTCAGCTGCGGCCGGATCGCCAAGATCGGCGGCGACCACGCTGGCATTTCCCAGCTCTGTCGCCAGCGCTGCAGCTTCGGCGCGGCTGGCGTTGCAGTGAATCAGCACGTGCCAGCCGTCGGCGGCCAGCGCGCGGCTGATGGCGCCGCCGATGCGCTTGGCACCGCCGGTAACGATTGCGGTTCGGGAAGGCTTTGCCGTCATGGTGCGCGCCGCCTAAGCCTTTGCGGGCGGCTGCGCAACGTGCAGTTCAGCGCAGGGCTTCTGCCAGCACCTTGGCATTGCCGTCGGTTGCCATCGCCGGCAGTCCGAGCAGGCGCAGCAGCAGCGGGTGGACATCGACATTGTCGAACGGCGGCAGCACCACCCCGGCGCGGAAGGCCGGCCCGGCGGCGACGAAGCTGGCGGCCATGTCGGGATGGGCTGGATCATAGCCATGCATGCCGCCCAGCGGCCGCATCGCCTGATCGGGCTTTGGCGGGCTGAGCCAGATCATCCAGCCGGCTTCGGCAATGCAGATGATCGCCGGCACGCGGCGGTGGCGGCCATAGTGCAGGCGGGCGGGCAGATTGGCCTTTTCGTGGCAGGCCATGTGCGGGTGCGGGCGCAGCAGGGCGGCCTTCACGGCCACCTCCCGTCCCGGCTGCGGGTTCAGGCTGGCGATGGCGCCGCCGGCCACCAGCTGCACCGTGGCCGGATCGAGCAGCGCGTCGAGCAGGATGCGGCGATCATTGCTGACCTGGGCCATGCCATGATCGGCCACGAGGATGATGTTTGCTTCGATCCCGCGCTGCTGCAGCCCGGCCAGCAGCCGGCCGATCTGGGCATCGACCCGGGCCAGCGCCGCGTTCACCTGCGGCGAATCCGGGCCGAATTCATGGCCATCATGATCAACCGTATCGAAATAGAGCGTCGCAAAGCCGGGGAGCGGCCGTTCATCCAGCCAGGCCAACAACTGATCGACCCGCGCCGCTTCCGGCATGTCGCCATCGAACTTCAGCCAGCGGTGCGGGCGCACACCGCGCACTGCCGCCTCGCTGCCCGGCCAGAACATGGTGGCGGTGGGGATGCCGGCCTGTTCGGCGGTCACCCAGATCGGCTCGGCATCGTTCCACCAGCGCGCATCCTCCACCGCGCTGCGGATCCCCATTGAAAAGGCGCCAAGATCGGTATCGCGCATCGTGTTGTTGACGACGCCATGGCGATCGGGCCGCAGGCCCGTCACCAATGTGTAGTGATTGGGGAAAGTGAGCGACGGAAAGCTCGGTCGCATCGCGCTGGTGGTGACGCCGCGCGCGGCCAGCGCCGTGATGTTGGGGCTCACCCCGCGGCGCAGATAATCGGCGCGCAGGCCATCGACGGAGATGAGGATGACCGGGTGCGCCGGCTGACGGGCCGCGCGGGCCGCTGGCGGCGCGGGTCGCGGCGTGCCGGCGCAGGCCGCGAGCAACAGGGGGGCAAGAACGGCGAAAAGGCGCAGAATCGTCATGGCCAGGTCGATAGCATCTGCAGGTGGATTTGCCATGACAGGGTGGGCGCGGCTATCGGCTGCACAGCATGACCGACACGCCCGACCGTTTTTCCGAGGAAGCGCAGACCTACACGGTGCGCGGCACGGAGGCGCCCGATCTTGATCTGGGTGTCGCCACCATCCGCCGTGTGGTGAAGACCCTGCCGCTGAAACCCGGCGTCTATCGCATGCTCGATGCCAGTGGCGATGTGCTCTATGTTGGCAAGGCGCGCACGCTGAAGCAGCGTGTGACCAACTATACCCAGGTCACCCGCCTGCCCCGCCGCCTGCAGCGCATGGTGGCGCAAACACGCAGCATGGAGATCATCACCACCAACAGTGAAGCCGAAGCGCTGTTGCTGGAAGCGCAGCTGATCAAGCGTTACCGCCCGGCGTACAATGTGCTGCTGCGCGACGACAAGAGCTTCCCCTTCATCCTGTTGCGCGAAGACCATGATTTCCCGCGCATTTCCAAGCATCGCGGGGCGCGGGTGGCCAAGGGCAGCTATTACGGCCCGTTCGCCAGCGCCGGCGCGGTGAATGCCACGCTCAACGCGCTGCAGAAGGTGTTCCTGCTGCGCAGTTGCACGGACAGTTTCTTCGCCAACCGCTCGCGGCCCTGCCTGCTGTATCAGATCAAGCGCTGCTCGGCGCCGTGCGTGGGCCGCATCGACGACACGGGCTATGCCGAGCTGGTGGAGGACGCCAAGGGCTTCCTTTCCGGCCGCACGCAGGAAGCGCAGAAGAAGCTTGCCGGGGCCATGCAGGCAGCGGCCGAAGCCATGGACTTCGAGACGGCGGCCGTGCTGCGTGACCGGTTGAAAGCGCTCACCTTCATCCAGGGCAGCCAGGCCATCAATGCGGAAGGGGCGACCAGCGATGCGGACGTGATCGCCATGGCCACCGATGGCGGCGCCATGTGCGTGCAGATCTTCTTCATTCGCGGCGGCCAGAACTGGGGCCATCGCAGCTTCTTTCCCGGCCACACCGAAGGCGTGGATGAAGCCGAAGTGCTGCAGAGCTTCCTCGCCCAGCTCTATGAGGAACTGCCGCCGCCCAAGGAACTGCTGCTCGATCGCACGCTGCCGGAAGCCGAGTTGCTGGCGCTGGCGCTGAGCGAGAAGGCCGGGCGCAAGGTCAGCCTGCGCCATGCCCAGCGCGGGCCGGCGCGCAAGCTGGTCGAACAGGCGCAGCGCAATGCGGAGGAGGCCATCCAGCGCCGCCGCGCCGAGACGACCACACAAGGCAAGCTGCTGCGCGAACTGGCGGAGATTTTCGAGCTCGACGCCCCGCCGGCCCGCATCGAGATTTACGACAACAGCCACATCCAGGGCACCAATGCGCTGGGCGCGATGGTGGTGGCCGGGCCAGACGGTTTCCAGAAGGGCCAGTATCGCAAGTTCAACATGAAGGATGAAAGCATCACGCCCGGCGACGATTTCGCCATGATGAAGGCGATGCTGCACCGGCGCTTTGCCCGGCTGGAAGCCGAAGATCCGGACAAGGAAAGCGGCACCTGGCCCGATCTGTGCCTGATTGACGGCGGCAAGGGCCAGGTTTCGGCGGTGATGAGCGCATTGGCCGAACTGGGCGTCGATGTGCCGATCGTGGGTGTCGCCAAGGGGCCGGACCGCAACGCCGGGCGCGAGACCTTCTATCTGCCATCAGGGCGCGAATTCACTTTGCCACCCAACGCGCCGGTGATGTTCTTCCTGCAGCGGCTGCGCGACGAGGCGCACCGTTTCGCCATCGGCGCCCATCGGGCGAAGCGGGCGAAATCCATCACGCAAAGCCCGCTCGACGAGGTCCCCGGCATCGGCCCTGCCCGCAAGAAGGCGCTGCTGATGCACTTCGGCACCAGCCGCGCCGTGAAGGGCGCCACGCTGGAGGATCTGGAACGCGCGCCCGGCATTTCCAGCCAGATGGCACTGGCGATCTGGCAGCACTTCCACCCGAACGGTTAGCGGCGTAGGCTGCGCCAATGAGCCTGATCCTTTTCACCGCGCCAACGCCCGATGGCTACAAGGTTTCCATCGCGCTGGAGGAGATGGGGCTGGGCTACACGGTGCAGCCGCTCGACCTGGCCAAAGGCGAGCAGAAGCGGGCCGAGTTCCTGAAATTGAACCCCAACGGCAAGGTGCCATGCCTGATCGACGATGGCTTTGCCGTCATGGAATCGGGCGCCATCCTGCTCTGGCTTTCGGAAAAGTCCGGGCAATTGCTGCCCACTGATCCGCGCGGCCGTTCCGAAGCGCTGCAATGGCTGATGCTGCAAGTCGGCGGGCTGGGGCCGATGATGGGCCAGGCCAATCTGTTCGGCCATTATTGGCCGGAAAAACTGCCGGCGGTGCAGGCGCGTTACCTGGGGGAAGTGAAGCGCTTGTTGGGCATCTTGGATACGCGGCTGGCGACGCGGGATTATCTCGCCGGAGATTACAGCATCGCCGACATAGCGCATTTCTGCTGGGTGCGCACCGCCGGTTGGAGCGGGGTTGATATTGCCCCCCTCCCGCATCTCAGCCGCTGGGTGGAGCGCATCGCCGCCCGCCCCGGCGTGCAACGCGGCCTGAACGTGCCGGAAGCCTCCCCCCTGAAAGAAAAGCAGGGCGACAATCGCGCCTTCATCGAACGCACCCGCAAGCTGATGGGGATCGGACCCAGAGAAGCCTGAACGCGAGGCTTAACCCGCAAAGCCGATCAGCATCGCACCCGCACACACCACCAGCGCACCGGCCCATCGCCTGGGCGTCACCTTTTCCTTCAGCAGCAGCACCGCCAACCCCGCGCCGAACAGAACGCTGGTTTCGCGCAGCGCCGTTATAGGCCCGATGGGCGCCCGCATCTGGGCCCACAGCACCAGCATGAAGCCCGCGCTGGACAGAGCACCCGCGACCAGCCCCTGCCGCCAGCGCCCGGCTGCCGCCGCTGCGAAGCCCGCCGGCCCGCGCTGGGCGATGACGAACAGGCTGATCGGCAGGAAGGTGAACACCGCGCCCCAGCCCTTGTAACTGAACACATCCGCATTCACCCGCACGCCCATCGCATCGACAAGGCTGTAGCCGGCAATCGCCGTGCCGGTGAGCAGCGCCCACCCCGTCGCTGCCAGCGGCGCGTGACGATTCACGCCCACCAGAATGACACCAAGGCTGATCGCCGCGACGCCCAGCCCTTGCCCCCAGCCAGGCACTTCAGCGGCGAAGAGCACCGCCCCCAGTGTCACCAACGCCGGAGCCAACCCGCGCGCGATGGTATAGACATGGCTCATGTCGCCAGCGGCATAACCCTTGGTGAGCGCCGTCCAATAGACGAGGTGGATGGCGCTGGAGGCGCAGATGAACGGCCACGCCCCCGCAACCGGCGCGCCGAACAGGGCAATCAGCACGCAACCAAACAGCGATCCGCCGATGCCCAGCACCGCCAGATCGACCATGCGATCTCCGGCGCTGCCCTTCAGGAACAGGTTCCAGCCGGCGTGAATCAGCGCCGACAATAATGTGGCGGCAAGGGCCGATGCGGGAATCAAAGCCCGTGGAAGGCCGCCCAGTCGCCCATCGGCGCGCGGCTCGGGCGGGCGAGATTGGCCTTGTCGTCGGGATCGATGAAACCGATCGCCATGCCGGTGAACAACATGCGTTCTTCCGGAATACCGATGAACTCCCCGATGGTCTTGGGATAGATCGCCCAGCATTCCTGCGGGCAGCTATCCAGCCCCTCCTCCTTCAGCAGCAGCATCAGCGTCTGCAGATACATGCCAAGGTCGCTCCACTGCGGCGGGCCCATGCGGCGGTCCACGGAGCAGAACAGCGCCACCGGCGCGCCAAAGAACTGGAAATTGCGCGCGAACCACATGCGGCGCCCGGCCTTGTCTTCGCGCGGGATGCCGAGCCGGCTGTAGAGCTCCTCGCCCACCGCGAAACGATAGCTGTTGTGCGGTTCCGGCAGCTCCTTGGGATAGATGTCATATTCGGTCGGCTCCATGCCGCCGCCGCCCATCAGCTTGCCCAGCATGATGCGCTTCAGTTCATCCAGCTTCTCGCGGCCCACCACATCGATATGCCAGGGCTGGAGATTGCCACCCGAAGGCGCCCACGCCGCCTTTTCCACCACCCGGCGGATCACGTCACCATCAACTGGCGTCGGCAAGAACCCCCGCACCGAACGGCGCTGCAGCACGGCATCGGAAACCTTCATCATCAAGCCTTTCCGTAACTTTGCACTTGCCGCTGGATTGCCTATGAAGGGTGCGTGTTGTCCAGCCTCCCCAATCTGCTCACCCTGTCGCGCATCCTCGCGGTGCCCGGCCTTGTTGCCCTGATGTGGGGCCGCAACCCATGGGAATGGCTGGCCGCCTTCGGCCTCTATACGCTGGCGGCGATCACCGATTATTTCGATGGCTATCTGGCGCGATCGTGGGGAACGGTTTCGAAAATCGGCCAGTTTCTGGATCCGATTGCCGACAAGATCATGGTCGCCGCCACCATCCTGATGCTGGTGGATGCCCAGATCCTGCACGGCTGGAGCGTGATTGCCGGCCTGATCATCCTGCTGCGCGAGATGTTCGTTTCGGGCCTGCGCGAGTATCTGGCCGGGCTGCAAGTCTCGGTGCCGGTCAGCAAACTCGCCAAATGGAAGACCACAGCGCAACTGGTGGCGCTGGGCGCGCTGATCCTGGTTGGCGCCGTGCCGATCTTGCCCTGGCTGCCGGCCGAGATCATCGGGCTGATCACCCTGTGGATCGCCGCCATCCTCACCCTCATCACCGGCTACGACTATCTGCGCGTCGGCCTGAAGCACATGTGATGACAACATTGCTCTACTTCGCCTGGGTCCGCGAGATGATCGGCACGGACAGTGAGACACTCGCCCTGCCCGCCGAACTCACCACGGTCGCCGCCCTGCTCGATTGGCTCGCCACCCGCAGCCCCGGCCACGCCGCCGCGCTGGCCGACCGCAGCCGCATCCGGGTGGCGGTGGATCAGCAATTCGTCAGCGCCGAAACGCCACTGGCCGCTCCGCGCGAAATCGCCATCTTCCCGCCCGTGACCGGCGGATGATCAGCGCCCGCCTGCAGCCGGAGCCTTTCGACGCTGCCGCCGAACAGGCCGCGCTCACCACCGGCCGCACCGATCTGGGCGCTGCCGTCGCCTTCACCGGGCTGGTCCGCGCTGATGATGGGCTTGTCGCCCTTACCCTCGAACACTACCCTGCGATGACGCTGGCGCAGCTGCAGGCCATCGCCGCCGATGCCGCCAACCGCTGGCCCGATACCATCGGTACCGTTATCCACCGCCATGGCCGGCTATTGCCCGGCGATGCGATCGTGCTGGTCACCACCGCCTCCCCCCACCGCGCCCATGCCTTCGCCGCCGCGCAGTTTCTGATGGACTGGCTGAAAACCAAGGCCCCGTTCTGGAAGCATGAGGAGTGGGCCGACGGCACCACGCGCTGGGTTGAGGCAAAAGGCAGCGACGACGCTGCGGCGGAACGCTGGTAAGCACGACCCGCAACCGCAGAGGGAACAATGATGGCCGTCTCGAATTCACGCGTGCTGGTGCTGGATGGCCACCCGGATGCCACATCGTTGTGCAGCGCGCTGGCCGCTGCGGCCGCGGAAACGGCGCGGGCACGCGGGGCAGAGGTGCGGTTGTTGCAACTGTCGGCGATGAACTTCGATCCCAATCTCGCCCATGGTTACAAGCAGCGGCAGGATCATGAACCTGATCTGCAGGCCTTTCTCGACGCCGTGCGCTGGTGTGAAACGCTCATCATGGTCCACCCATTGTGGTGGGGCGCGGCGCCAGCCAAGCTGAAGGGCCTGATCGACCGCGCCTTGCTGCCCGGCATCGCCTTTGCCTATGAAGGCGACGGGCACTTCCCGAAGAAGCTCTTCGAAGGGCGTACCGCCCGTGTGCTGATCACCGCCGATACGCCGCCCTGGTATCTGTGGCTGGGCTATCGCAACGGCTGGCCCAATGTGCTGCGCCGGCAGATCCTGGATTTCGTCGGGCTGAAGGTGACCTACATGAAAGTAGTCGGCACCATCCGCGATGCGACGCCGGCGCGGATCGAGCAGTTCATGGCCGTGGCGCGCAAACTGGCGGATTGAGGATCAACCCAACGCCAGTACCGCTTCCAGCGGCTGCGCCTTGCCCAGCAGCCAACCCTGCACCTTGTCGAAGCCAAGGCCGCGCAGCGTTGACAGTTCGGGCATTTCCTCAACCCCTTCGGCAATAAGTTCGGCATTCACCTGGCGGGCAAATTCCACCAGCGCCGCGCCGAGTGCCCGCCGCGGCGCATCGGCATCGATGCCACGCACGAAAAACCGATCCAGCTTGATGATGTCGGGCCGCAGTTCGAGGATCTTCTGCAGCCCGCTATAGCCGGCGCCGGCATCGTCCACCGCCAGCCGCATGCCAGCCGCCCGCAGCGGCGCCAGCGCCGCGTTGAGCGCCGCCACATCCTCCACCGCATCCTGTTCGGTGATTTCCAGCACGATGCGATGGAGATCGACGCTCGCCAACAATGCGCCCAGTTCCGGCCGGCAGGCCGTGGCCGGCGAGGCATTCAAGGTGAGATAGCGATCGGCGGGCAACAAGGGCAACGCGGCCAGCGCCCGGCGCAGTGCCGCCAGTTCCAGTTCGGCCGCCAGGCCCACAGCGGCGGCATCGGCAAACCAGTGATCAGGCCCGCGGTTCGGCTGGTGGCTGAACCGGGCCAGCGCCTCGTAACCGGCCGGGCGGGTTTCGCCCATCCGCCAGATCGGCTGATACGCAATCTGCGGCCCGCCATCGGCCAGCACCTGTTCCACCGGAACCCGGCGGGCGGCCAACGCTGCTTCATCGAGCAAGCGTATTTCGATCTCACGCGCCGCCAGATCGGCAAAGCTGCGCATCATTGCCAAATCACGGTTGTTCAGCGTGTGATCCGCCTGCGGGCCCAGGCAGCAGAACATGCCGTAAACCGACCCATCCGACAGCCGCAAAGGCACGCTGACATGGGCGCCGATCGGCACCGCCGCCGTGATCGGCATGGCCATCGCCAACGGCTGCTGGCTGGTATCCGGGATCAGTTCGGGCAGACGGCCTTCCAGAATGTGGCGGCAATAGACATCGTCCAGCGACTTGCGGTCGCCGGGCTTGACCAGATCTTCCAGCCCCGGCGCATCAACATGGCGAAACACGCTTTCATTGCCGACAATCTGCGACACATAGGCGACCTGCAGATCAAGATGGGTGCGCACCGCGCGCAGGAAGCCGGCAATCAGATCAGCCGGCAGATCAGCCGGCAGATCAGACGGCGGCGGGGCCAGCGTCGCCGGTTCCATTGTGTTGGCAAAATCCTGAATCCTTGGCTGTTCCACTGCGCACCTCAGCAACGATGGGGGTCGCTAGCAGTTACGGCCAGTTCGCCAACTGATTGCGACCTCAGGCGTTTTGCGCCGGCAGTGTGCGAATGTAGCGCAGATCCGACCAGCCGGGCACGAAGCGCACGGGCGGCGGCAGACGGCGCAGTTCACCGTCGAACAGGCATCGCACCGTGCGGCGGCGCCCCACCAGCAGTTCAGGCGCGGTGAACGCCGTCACGCGGGCGGCAGCGCGCCAATCATTCAGCAGCCAGTTCACCGCCACCGCCATGGCATCGGCCAGCCCGCGGCCGGAAAACAGTGCCACTTCCAGCCCCTGTTCGCCCGGCATCACCAGCACGCCGGGGTTGCGGCCGGGCTGGCCGGCCACCTTCACGCCGCCCAGAAAGCCACGCGCCAGTGCCAGCCGCACCGCCTGCCACACCCGCCAGATGCGGCCATGGCGGGCATTTTCCCGCGCCCGCGCCCAGCGGGTGAGCGGCCCGATGATTATCCGGCAATAACTGGTGTAACCGGCGGCGCGCACCACCGGCACATGCGCCAGCACCCCCTGCCCCGCCGCCGCCACGATGCCTTCGGGCGTGGCATCGCCGTGCAGCGCCTTGGGCAGCAAATTCATCGTGCCGCCGGGAATGGCGAGAAATTGCCCATCCCAGCCCGTCGCCGCTGCACTGGCGGCGCCCAGCGTGCCGTCGCCACCCATCACCACCAGCGTGTCGAACCCCGTCAGCGCGGCGGCATCCGGGGCGGGTTCACGCGGGAAATCGCTGCTGCCGGCGATGGTGGCTCCGGCCGCCTGCAAGGCCGCCTCCAGAGCGGCGATGCGGCTTTCATCCGTCGTCTGGCTGGCGCGATTGGCCACAAGCCACACCCGGCCCAACGGCCGGGCAGGTTCGGGCGGATGGGGTGCGGGCTCCATTGATCTGTCGTGCCGGGTGGGGCCAGAACGGTCAACGGTGCGTTGTTACGCAGGGCAAAGTTTCCCGGCCATCACAGCTTGGCGCTCAATTCCTTGATGTCCTTGTTCAAGATGCGATCATTGTCACTGTAATCCACCGGGCAGTCGATCAGGTGAACGCCTGGCGTGTTCAGGCAGTGCGCCATCAGGCCGGGCAGCATCTCCGCACTGGTCACCCGGTGGCCGTGGGCGCCATAGGATTCGGCATATTTGACGAAATCCGGGTTGCCATATTCCAGGCCCCAATCCTTGAAGCCCATGTTGGCCTGTTTCCAGCGGATCATGCCATAGCTGCCATCATTCAGGATCAGCACGGTGATGTTGAGTCCCAGGCGAACCGCGGTCTCCATCTCCTGGCTGTTCATCATGAAGCCGCCGTCGCCGCAGATCGCCATCACCTTGCGATCCGGATAGACCATGTTCGATGCCATCGCGCTCGGCAGGCCTGCCCCCATGGTGGCCAGCGCGTTATCCAGCAGCACGGTGTTGGGGTGATAGGCAGTGTAGTTGCGGGCGAACCAGATTTTGTACACGCCGTTATCGAGCGCGATGATGCCATCGTCGGGCATCACCTTGCGGATCTGGCTCACCAGATATTGCGGATAGATGGGGAAGCGCTGATCATCCACGGCGGCGTCGCGATGGGCAACCTCGGCGGCACGCGCGGCCAGCATGGCGGCGAAATCCCAGTGCGGCTGCACGCGGATCGCCTCTTTCAACTGCCACACCGCGTTGGCGATATCACCGATCACCTCGATCTGCGGGAAATAGACCGGGTCAACCTCCGCCGAACGGAAGCTCATGTGGATCACCGTGGTGGCGTCACCGCTCATGAAGAAGGGCGGCTTTTCGATCACATCATGGCCGATGTTGACGATCACATCGGCGCGGCGGATCGCGGCGTGAACGAAATCGCCGGCCGAGAGCGCCGCACAGCCCAGGAACTGCGGATGGCGTTCATCGATCACACCCTTGCCCAATTGTGTGGTCAGGAACGGGATGCCGGTCTTTTCCACGAATTCCAGCAGCATCTTGCTGGTCATCGTGCGGTTGGCACCGGCGCCAATCACCAGAATCGGCGATTTCGCCGCCTCGATGGCGCGCACGGCGGCCAGCACGGCCTTTGAATCGGCCAGCGGCCGCCGGGCATAGCTTGGCTTGAACGGTACCGCCTCGGTGGGATCGTGGGCAATATCCTCTGGCAATTCCAAGTGGGTGGCGCCGGGCTTTTCTTCCTGCGCCAGCCGGAACGCCTCGCGGGTGCGGGCCGGGATATTGTCGGCGCTGGCGAGTTGGTGGGTGTATTTGGTGATCGGCCGCATCATGTCGACCACGTCGAGGATCTGGAATCGGCCCTGCTTGGATTTCTTGATCGGTTTCTGCCCGGTGATCATCAGCATTGGCATACCGCCCAGAAAGGCATAGGCCGCCGCCGTCACGAAATTGGTCGCCCCCGGGCCCAACGTGGCCACACACACCCCGGCCTTGCCGGTGTGGCGGCCATAGGTGGCGGCCATGAAACCGGCACCCTGCTCATGGCGCGTCAGTATCAGGCGGATCTTCGTCGAACGTTGCAGGCTGTCGAGGAAATCCAGATTCTCCTCGCCCGGCACGCCGAACACATATTCGCAGCCCTCTGCCTCAAGGCATTGCACCAGCAGATCAGAGGCCTTGGTCATCGCTCACTCTCCTGAAATCTGCACTTGGCGCCGGCCATCGGCGCGCGCCCGTGGCCCGGTGGCATCATGGATCGTGCCCGCCGCCGCCAGGCCATAGGCCGGCATGTTGTTGTAAACATTCTCATACTGGCCCGGTTCGATCAGATATGTCTCGTGCCAGATGCCGACATCGCCGTTGGAGCCAACCGCCTTGTTGAAGCGCGTCCAGGCCGGCAAGTGCAGTTGGTCGCGCGACGTCGCAAAGGCCTGCAGATGATCGAGGCTGCGCCAATATTGCACCAGCATCGTCGCCGGAAAGCCAAAGTGGGTGCGGTTGTGCAGCAGGCCCAGTTCCGGCTTTCGCGACAGTTCGGCGATCATCGGCCCCATCGCGCTGAACGTCGGCCCCCAGCTGCCCAGTTTCCACAAGCGGTTGATGCGGATCCCGATCAGGAACAGCACAAAGCTGCCATCGTTTTCGGCACAGATGCGCCGATCGATGATCGGGCCGGTCATCAGATGAGGAACTTGCCAGCGGCGCGGGCGGTGCGGGCGGCATCGGGGCGAAATTCCCAATGCCACGGTTCGCTTGGCACGGTGCGCACAAAGCCAAAGCGCGTCGCCTCGCGCTTCAGCCATTCATAATTGGGATTGCCGTCGCCGGGCTTCACATCCAGATCAACGGCGATGCCGCTCTGGTGATTGGAATTGCCGGGCCGGGCCGCCAGGTTGAAACCGGGCAGGCCGCGCACATGGCCATCGTGCAGATGTTTCTGTTCGGCAAAGGTGCGGAAACCGCTGTTCAGCCGTACCTCACGGCCGTCGGCACGGGCGGCGGCAACCATGGCCAGAAACGGTTCGGTGGTGGCCGCCGACAAGGTCTCGATCTCATATCGGGTGCCAACGATGCGGACGAGATCGATCTGGCCCAGAAACTGCCCGCGCGACCAGGCAGCATGGCTGCCGAACTGGTTGGAACTGGCAGGCCGCGGTACCAGCCCGACGGTTTCGGAATAGAATTTGCCGTCCACATTGGTGGCCGATGTCCAACCCAGCGGGGCGCCCTCAGGTGTGGCCGCTTCCACGAAGATGTTGACGCCCTTTGCGCCGCTGGGTTGCATCACGATGGCGCTGATCTTCACCTGCGTTCCGTTGGCGATGGTTTGCGTCTTGCCGCCCACCATCACGAATTGTTCCAGCGCACCGGCCACCCGCAATCGTGCATCCGGATCGGCAATGGTGAACAAACGATTCCGCCAGCTTTCAACACTCATGGGTCAGCCTCCCTTCCCGAAACATCACACCACCCCAAAGGCCAGCATCGCATCCGCCACCTTCTTGAAGCCGCCGATATTGGCGCCCTTCACATAATCGGTGTGGCCATCGGCGCTGCGGCCATATTCCAGGCAGCGATCATGGATGCCGGACATGATGTCCTTCAGCATCGCCTGCAAATCCTCTTCCTTCCAGCTCATGCGCGCCGAATTCTGGCTCATTTCAAGGCCCGAAACGGCAACCCCGCCAGCGTTGGAAGCCTTGCCGGGGGCATAGAGGATCCGCGCCGCCTTGAAGATGTGCACGCCGTCCAGATCGGTGGGCATGTTGGCGCCTTCGGCCACCGCGATGCAGCCGTTCTGCAGCAGCAATTTCGCCTCTGCGCCGTTCAGTTCATTCTGGGTGGCGCAGGGCAGCGCCAGATCGCAGGGCACGCCCCATGGCCGCGCACCGCCGCCGTGGAAGGTGGCGCCCTTGAATTCCGCCGCATACTCCGAAATGCGGCCGCGCCGGTGGGTCTTGTGGGTCTTCACCCAGTCGATCTTGTCCTGCGTGATGCCATCGGGATCGTGGATGAAGCCCTCTGAGTCCGACAGGGTGAGCACCTTGCCGCCCAGCTGCACGATCTTTTCCGCTGCATGGGTGGCAACATTGCCCGAACCGGAGATCACCGCCGTCTTGCCCGCCACGTCCATGCCTTTTGATTTCAGCATGTTCTGCAGGAAATAGACCGCGCCATAACCGGTGGCCTCGGTGCGGATCAGGCTGCCGCCCCATTCCAGCCCCTTGCCGGTGAGCACGCCGGTGAAATGGTTGGTGATGCGCTTGTACTGGCCGAACATGAAGCCGATCTCACGCCCGCCCACGCCGATGTCGCCGGCCGGCACATCAACATCGGCGCCAATGTGGCGATACAGCTCGGTCATGAAGCTCTGGCAGAAGCGCATGATTTCATTCACGCTCTTGCCCTTGGGGTTGAAGTTGGAGCCGCCCTTGCCGCCGCCCATCGGCAGGCCGGTGAGCGCGTTCTTGAAGGTCTGCTCGAACGCCAGGAACTTCAGCACGCTTTCGGTCACCGACGGGTGAAACCGGATGCCGCCCTTGTAGGGGCCGATGGCGTTGTTGTTCTGAACCCGCCAGCCGCGCTGCACGCGGATATTGTTGTTGTCGTCTTCCCAGCACACGCGGAAGGATACCACGCGGTCAGGCTCGGCAATGCGGCGCAATATCTGGGCTTCGTGATACTTCGGCTTGTCGCCAATGAAGTCGAAAATATCCTCCGCCACCTCGGTGACGGCCTGCACGAATTCATCCTGGCCCGGATTGCGGCGCTTCACCCCTGCGATGAAGCCATCCAGATCGACATGATCACCTGCGCCCATGCGCTTCCTCCCCCCGGTGCGGGCCAGTCGCTGCGTGGCGCCAGCCTCGTTCCCGCACGGCACATTGCCGCGCATTGGGGGAGCGTATCAGAAATATGGCAGCGGCAAAGGGGCCGCAGATTCAGGGCTGCGCGGTGGCGTCAAAGCTCCACACGCCCGGCCCGGCCGGCAGCCCGGCCCAGCCACCGCGTTCCAGCATGGCGGCAACATCAGCCATGCCCTGTCGCCAGTGGACTTGCATCGTGTCGCGGCTGAATTCGCGGCCCTTGGCGGCGCCCTGCCAGGGCTGATCGCGATAGACGAGCTGCGCCACCACGGCGCGGCGTCCACGCGCCAACCGGTCGAGCAGATGCGCCTCCGCGCTGTCGCGCAATTCGGGCGGCAATTTCGCAGCAAGCCGTGCCCATGCCTCGCGCGGGCCATTCAGGCGGGCCTGGGCATCGGTGGTAAAGCGGGTGCGGCTGGAAAAACGGATGTCGGCGGCGCGCTCTTCCACTTCGGCCAGGCTGGTGGGCCGCGCCCCGCGCGCCGGGAACAGATCGACCTGAAAGATCGTCAGATCATCATCGTCATGATCGTCGAGCACGTGATCGAGCGGGGTGTTGGACACCAGCCCGCCATCCCACCACCACTGGCCGTCAATCTCCACGGGCGGCAGGCCGGGTGGCAGCGCGCCCGATGCCATCACATGGCGCACGTCCAGGCGCTGCTGCGCCGAACAGAAATAGCGGAAATTGCCGGTTTCCACATTGACCGCCCCCACCGCCAGCCGCACCGGGCCGCCGTTGAGATAGTCCCAATCCACCAGTTCGTTCAGGCTGTCGCGCAGCGGCGTGGTGTCATACAGCGCCGTCTGGCTGGCATTGCCCCACGGCGAACGTGGCCGGAAAAAGCCCGGCGCCCCCCACAGCGCAGTGCCGGCCGCGGCCCACTGGTGCCGCAGCATATCGGCCATCATGATGCCGGGCGGGAACAGGAAATCCAGCCCTGGGCCGCCCGTCACCCGTTCCCAGAAGGTCATCAACCGCTCGCGGCGCCGGCCGGGCGGATTGCCGGCGATCAGTGCGCCGTTGATCGCCCCGATCGAAATACCGGCAACAGCCTTGGGGCAATAGCCCGATTCATCGAGGCCTGCGAACACGCCCGCCTGATAGCTGCCCAGCGCGCCGCCGCCCTGCAGCACCAGCACCGGAATACCGGGCAATGAAGGGATTTGAGCGGGGATGGTGGCCACGCCTGCGGATCAGGCCGGAACCGGCGCCATCGCCGTTTCATGTGCGGCGATCAGCGCGCGATCATCATGATCCCACGGATGAAAACCGGGCCGGAAATAGCTGGCCCATGGCAGCGCCACCTGGCGCAGCACGCCGGGCGTGCCCAGCAGATACCACCACAGCCGCGCCTTGGCCCGCCATCCGGTGATGCCGTCCTGCGCCAGCAAGGCCAACGCGTCCTTCACCCGGTTGGCGATGAAATTGCGCGAGACGCGGAAGAACACCAAACTGCGGATCGCCCAGCGTTTCGCCGGCTTCAGGCCGCGGGTGATGTGCATGTAGGTATCGAAGGCGACGCCCTTGTGCTCGATCTCCTCGATGGCGTGCCATGTCCACATCGCCCTTGCTTCAGGACTGGCACCCTCGAACTGGCGGCCACCCCGCGCCAACATGGCGTGGGCGAAGATGGCGGTGAAATGTTCCAGGCTCACCGTCACCAGCAATTGCGCCACCGGGTGGGTGGTGCGCGCCTGCACCAGGCTGTCGGCGATGCGCTTGTCGATGGCGGCAATGTCGTAACCCGCACCGCTCACCTGCCGGTTGAAGGCGACATGCTCGCGGGTGTGATGAGCTTCCTGCTTCACAAAGGCATCGATCTGCGCGGCAAGCTCTGCCGGCACCTGATCCCGGAAACGCCGCACGGTTTCGATGAAGAAAGCCTCGCCAGCCGGGAAGCTGGCCGAAAGCGCATTGTGCCAGGCCGTCGCAACAGCATCGCCGCCCAGCCACCAGCGGCCGCGCACTTCATCGCGGCCAAAGCGCAGATTGCGCGGCGTGATCGCCAGATCAGCCGGCGCCGACCCGCTCATCACTGCACCGCCAGCAGTTCAACGTCGAAGATCAGCGTGGCGCCGGGCGGGATCACGCCGCCGGCACCGCGCTCACCATAGCCGGCTTCCGGCGGCACGATCAGCGTGCGCTTGCCGCCCACCTTCATGCCGGCAACGCCCTCATCCCAGCCCAGGATGACTTCACCCAGGCCCAGCGTGAAAATGAAGGGCTGGCCGCGATCGCGCGAGCTGTCGAACTTCGTGCCCTTGCCACCATCCAGATAGAGCCAGCCAGTGTAATGCACCGCCACGGCGCGGCCCGGTTCGGCGAGAGCGCCGGTGCCTTCCTTCACTTCGGTCACCTTGGTGCCGCCGGGCAGCACCGCCTGTTGGGCGGCGGCTGTGGTGGCCGCCATCGCGGCGACGGAGGCAGCCAGGGCGGCAATGGAGGCGGCAGACATGGGAATGTTCCTATCGTTGCAGTGCAGCAGCGATGTGGCCGCAGTTGTGCTGGCAATCAAGAGGGTACAGCATCGCCAAGCCCAAGCCCCAGCCCCAATCGTTGCCGCAGAAAGCCGATCACCCGGGTTTCAGCCGCCTTGCCAGGGCCGTCGTCGGGCAGATGCACGGTCAACACGCTGTGCGGGGCCATGCCAGTGCCGGTGCGGGCGTGTTCGTCCGCCAGCTCGATGGTTTCGACCCGGCCAGGGAATTCGCGTTCATAACGGCGGAAGCGGGCATCTGGCACCAGCGCGTCAGACCTGTAGCGCAAAGCCAGCAGCGAGAGATCCTCCTTTTCAAAGCGCGCGCGGGCGCAGGCGATCTCGGCGGGCGTTGCATCGATGCTGCCGGTCTTGGCCCCGCGGATCGGCAGGCTGGGCTGGCTCAGCACCGGCGCGATCACGCTGGGTTCCGTCATCATCGCCAGCGCAAAGCCGCCGGTGAAGCACATGCCCACCGCACCCACCCCCGGCCCGCCGCATTCATCATGCGCCTGCTTGGCCAGCGCCCGCAGCCAATCGACAATCGGGCTGGAACGGCCATCGTTCCAGGCCGAAAACTCACGGCGGATGCAGATGTTGAGGAACAATTGCTTCGCGGCCGCCAGCTTGGTGGGCACCGAACCGGGGGTACCGAACAGGCTGGGGCAAAACACCGTCATGCCAGACGCCGCCAGCCGATCGGCAAAATCGATCACAAGCGTGTGGAGGGCGGGAACTTCGTGGATGACGATCACGGCCGGTCCGCTGCCGCGCCGATAGACTGGCCGCGTGTAAGGGCCGGCAATGAAGTTGCTCAGGCTGTAATCGGACAATGGCATGGATGGTTCCCCTTTACGGCAGAGTGCGATGGGGGCTGCATGTTGGCAAGGTGCGGTCGCGACGGGCGCGGCCGGCGGCGGAGCCGCCGAGTCCGCTTCGGAAATGAAGAGCAGGAAGGAAAGTGCGTGGCGGAGCCACGCCGTCAGACGGGCCAAAAATGCGGCCGGACGGGCCGCATTTTTGCTCGCTGGCCGGCCTTGCGCGAGTCGGGTGCCAGTGCTGCGCACTGCCACCACGCCGCGCAGCGGCGTGGTGGGTCCTTCGGGACTTGAACCCGAAACCTACCGCTTAAAAGGCGGGCGCTCTAACCGATTGAGCTAAGGACCCCCACAAGCCGCGAGCAGCTTTGGGCGCGCATCATGCGCGGGGCAGGCCTTTAGGGCGAAGCGCGCGGGCGTGCAACTGTCTTGCGCTATGGCCCGTCAGCGGGTGCCGCCAATCGGGCGCAACCATCACCAGCGGATCGAGCACGAAGCGCCGTTCCGCAAGACGCGGGTGCGGCACGGCAAGACCCTGTGCGCGCAGCACGATGCCACCGGCCGCCAGTATATCGAGATCGAGCACCCGGTCTCCCCAGCGCCGGCCGGGTCGGCGGCCAAAGTCACGCTCGATGGCTTTCAGCGCATGCAGCAGATCAGGCAGGAGGCCACCCCACTCCAGCGCCGCCACCGCATTGGCATAGCGGCGGCTGCCCGGGCCGATGGGCGCCGTATCGAAGATCGGCGAGACGCAGCTTACCCGCCCCAGCCCCGCCAATGCCGCCAGCGCCGCACGCACCACGCCAGCCGGACGGCCATGGCGGCCGTGGCAGCGGTTCGATCCCAGCGCGACAAGCACGATTGCCATATGGGCTGAAGCCCCTACAGGCATTGCGGATGACTGACGAGACCACACTTCTCCATCCCGGGACGCCGCCAACCGATTGCGACCTGTGCCCACGCCTTGTCGCCTATCGCGCCGAGCAGGTTTCCCGCCACGCCGGCTGGTGGAACGCCCCGGTGCCGCCGCTGGGTGATGCGGGCGCGTGGCTGGCCATCGTCGGCCTCGCCCCCGGCCTGAAGGGCGCCAACCGCACCGGCAAGCCATTTCATGGCGATGAAGCCGGCAAGATGCTGTTTGGCACGCTGGCCGAACTGGGGCTAGCCACCGAAACGCCCGAAGGCTGGGATGCGCCCGGCCTGTTCATCACCAACGCCGTGGCCTGCGCTCCGCCCGGCAACCTGCCCGAGACGGCGGAAAAGCATAACTGCCGCTCATTCCTTGCCGAACAACTGGCCGCCCTGCCCCAACTGAAAGTGGTGGTGGCTTTGGGCGAAACCGCTCATCAGGCTGCGATCAAGGCCATCGGCGGCAAGCTGCCCAAATATCGTTTCGGCCATGGCGTGGCGCACAAGCTGCCCGGCGGCGTGGTGCTGGTGGACAGCTATCATTGCAGCCGCTTGAACATCAACACAGGCCTGTTGACGCCGGAAATGTTCAAGGCGGCGCTGGAAACAGCGGTGGCGGCGGGCGGTCAGCCGGGCTGAGCCCCCGTCTTTCCTACACCGGCAAAGCCTGTCATCATGGCGCTGTCCGGCCTGTCAGTTCAGGCGCTGGCGGGCCGGGTTTTCGCGTTCCAAACCGCCAAGAATCGTCAAAACCGTCAAATCGTCAGGCTTGTTTGCCCAGCGCTTCCCGCTCCGAAATCCGGCTCTTTGAAATATTTCAGATGTCCTGCGCCAACCGCGCATAAAGTTCCGGCCGGCGGTCCCTGAAAAAGCCGAAGGCGGCGCGGTGGCGGGCGGCGAGATCGAGGTTGAAGGTCGCCTTCACCACGCCCGGCGTCGCGTCATCCAGATCGTCCACAATGTCGCCGCGCTGATCGCAGGCAAAGCTGGTGCCATAAAATGTCTGCGCGTGCGGCGTGCCAGCCTCTTCGGTGCCGATTCGATTGCAGGCCAACACGGGCACCACGTTGGAAACGGCATGACCCACCATCGCCCGGCGCCAAAGCCGGCGCGTGTCCAGTTCGGGATCATGCGGTTCAGTGCCGATGGCGGTGGGATAGAGCAGCACTTCAGCGCCCATGAGCATCATGGCGCGGGCGGTTTCAGGATACCATTGATCCCAGCAGATGCCGACGCCGATGACGCCATGCTTGGTCGGCCACACCTTGAAACCGGTGTTGCCGGGGCGGAAATAGAATTTCTCCTCATAGCCCGGCCCGTCGGGGATGTGGCTCTTGCGATAGACGCCCATCACATTGCCGCCATCATCAATCATGGCGAGGCTGTTGTAATGATGATGGCCGTCCTTCTCGAAGAAGGAACAGGGGATATAGGTCTTCGTCTCCAGCGCCACTTCGCGCATGGCGGCCACCGCCGGATGCTTGTCGAGCGGCAAGGCATTGACGAACAGGCCTTCGTCTTCATGCCGGCAGAAATAATGGCCTTCGAACAGCTCGGGCGGCAGCACGACATCGACGCCATCAGCAGCGGCGCGGGCGGCGGCGGCGGTCATGGCGATATCGGCATCGCGATTGCCGGAAAAGGCCAGTTGCAGGCCGGCGACAGTGATGGAGCGGGTCATGCGGGTCGTCCTAAAGCGGCGGGGTCAAACCCCTCACCCCGCTCGCCTACGGCGAGTCGACCCTCTCCCGCAAGAGCCTGTCCCGGCGAAAGCCGGGGGAGAGGGGTTCAGCGGGGCTGCTGCTGGGTGATGCAGTGGAAGCTGCCGCCGCCGGTGAGGATATGATCGGCGCGCATGCCGATCACCTCGCGGTCGGGGAAAAATTCGGTAATCGCCTTCACCGCATCATCATCGCTGGGCGCGCCATAGAGCGGCACCACCACCACGGCATTGGCGATGAAGAAATTCATGTGACTGGCCGGGATGATCTCGCCATCACGCAGCACCCTGCCAGGCGACGGCACGGGCACGATCTCCAGCCCGAAATCGCGGGCGCGGTCCCACGCGTCGTCATAGACATCCTTGTTGGGATCATCCTTGCCCGCCGCCACCGGCAGCGCCAGCCGGCCCGGCGCCACGAAGCGCGCCAGATTGTCGACATGGCCATCGGTGTGATCGTTCAGCAACCCCTCGCCCAGCCACAGCACCCGGTCCAGCCCCAGATCGCGGCGCAGATGGCTTTCCACCTCCACCCGGTCCATCTTGGGATTGCGGTTGGGGTTGAGCAGACATTGTTCGGTGGTCACCACCAGCCCGGTGCCGTCCACATCGATGGCGCCGCCTTCCAGCACCCAGGCGTGGCGGGCAAGCGGCGTATTGGTGGTGCCAGCGACGAACGCCGCCACCCCTTCATCGCCGGGCAGATCATATTTGCCGCCCCAGAAATTGAAGCGGAACCCCGCCGCCGCCAACCCGTGCGCCGATTGCAGGAACAATGGCCCGGTATCGCGCAGCCAGATATCGCCAAAACCATAGCGGTGCAGCCGCACATCAGCATCGCCCAGCAACGCCTGCGCTGCCGCCTTGGCGGCATCATTGGCCACCAGCAGTTCGACGCGCTCGCCCCTGGCAATGGCCCGCACCATGGCCGCGACTTCTTCCTGCGCCGGGGCGAGATTTTCTTCCCATAATTCTGCGTGGGACGGAAATGCCGTCCAGGTGGCAGCGTGGGCAGCCCATTCGGCCGGTTGTCGCGCCGTCATCGTCTTGCCCTGCTCCCCACACGCTCGTTGCGGCCACGCACTGCCCCGGCGTGGCTGGCCGCCCTAAACTATTGCTGTGGCATTTGATTGCCAGCCATTTCCTGCGCTGGCAACAGCCATGTGCAGCTCGTCGAGGCCATGGCCGCGGGCTATTTCACATTGGCGAGTGCAGCCGTGGCGAATCCCAGCAATAGCGCATCAACGGCACCGCGCTGCTCCAACAGGCCGTGACCAGTGTCCGCAATCTCGGTCACACCGACACCCAGCGCGTCTGCATAGCGTTTGGCACTGGCCATCGGCAGGAAATCACAGGCACCGCGCACCACCAGAGCCGGCACCGCTGCTGTTGCCTGTGGCACGAGGTTTACCCGCTTCAAGTCGCGCGCAATCAGGCGCTGGGCATATAGATTGCCGCCACCCGGCAAGGCTGGCGGTCGCACGGCCGATCCCTTGCACACCACGCCATCGATCAATTCCGCTGCCACCAGTTCGTCAAACAGCGCACCGGCTTCGGCTTGCGGCAACGCGCCTTCAGCCGCCGCACCTTCCTTGTCGATCCGGTTTATCGCGGCGGCAACTGCTTTGCTGTATATTACCCGACCACGGTCGGTGCGGCTGTAATCACGGCTGCCGCTATAACCAGGGAACATTCCCGGCGCTGTCAGGATATAGCCGGCCACGCGCCCGGGATGACGGCCGGCATAGATCATGGCCAAGGCAGCGCCATAGCTGTTGCCCCACAACACCAGTTGTTCATGGCCCAACGCCAGCCGTAACGCCTCCAGATCGGCCACGGCGCGATCAAGGCCGTATTGCGCCACCGGCAAACGTACCGAGCGACCACCCCCGACCTGATCGAAATAGATCGTATCGAAACCGGCTGCGCGCAGCGGCGCGCCTTCTTGAAACCGGCGGGCTTCGGTATAAAGGCCGGGACCGCCATGCAGGAACACCACCGGGGTTTGATGGCGTTTTCCACCCGTGGCCGGAAGAACCCAGGTCGCCAGCCGGGAACCGGTGGCCAGATCGGTCATCACCGGCTCGGCCGCGGCAACAGCTGTGGCCGCCAGCAGCAATGAAAAGGCAAGGATCAGCTTGTCGAGTTTTGTCATAATGTATTACTGGTACAACACACCGCCCTGCGTCAAGAAAGCGTCTCAATCAGTCGGCGGCTTGAAACCCTGCGCCACAACATACCATTCGCTCGATCCCTTGCGGCTGGCGGGTGGCTTCACATGTTTCACCGTGGTGAAATGGCGTTTCAGCAGCGCCGTCAACTGGCCATCGCCGCCACCGGCCAGCACCTTGGCCAGGAAACTGCCGCCCGGCCGCAGCAGCCGCGTGGCCATGTCCAGCCCAACTTCGATCAGGCCCATGGTGCGCAGATGGTCGGTCTGCTTGTGGCCCACGGTGTTGGCGGCCATGTCGCTCATCACCAGATCGGCCGGGCCGCCCAGCGTTGCAATGATCAGCGCCTCGCTGTCTTCATCGGTGATGTCCTT
>Ga0209278_1000738_pt1 | contig 22991 bp, 18 predicted proteins | sample JI81BgreenDNA_FD_187504 | JGI IMG/M metagenome (GOLD analysis project Ga0209278, IMG submission 187504) | Wastewater effluent complex algal communities from Wisconsin, to seasonally profile nutrient transformation and Carbon sequestration -... | ecosystem: Engineered > WWTP > Effluent > Algae... | reverse complement strand
ACCCGTGGCACGAATACGTCCGCGGTGTCGCCCGCCGTACATCCTTCCTACGATGCGTGCAAGGGTACGGACATACACCCACACACGGGTGGCCCAAGCGTCCGCTATCAAGCAGGATATTTCACAGTAGAGACTGCCTATGATCCTGAAGTGGTAGAATGTTTAAGATCCTTAAAAGGATGGTGGAACAAAAAGGTAAGGTGCTGGATGATCAAAGCGAATTCTGAAAACCTAACCGCATTGCAGCATCGCTTCGCATTTTGGACCGAAGATCAGTTCCGAGCTTGGGAAGATAGACTCCGGCAGATAGCAGAGCCATACACGGTCTTCTTGTTCCAAAGGCCAGATTTATCGAATCATGTAGTGGTACAAATCAGAGGATATTCTGCGCAAGATGCTATTATCAAACGAATAGCTGGGCGGAGCTACGAGGCAAGTACCCAATCTTGGATCGTACCCGCAGATAGAATCATTACAGACCGACTCAAAGAACTTTATCAGCAGGACGGTGCCAAAGTCATTGATCGACTTCCAAAGGAGATAGAAAATTACCAAAAATCTGGGCAGAGCTACCAGTCATGGAAAAAGCGGTGGCAAGAAAAGGCAGATCAACCTATTTGGTCCGTATTGGCCAAATACATAGATGCCCTCATCGCTAAGCGGTACAGCCTACGAACAATGGATACGTACATCGGTCCATTATTGAACTTCGTGAAGGAAATTGGAGTAGAAAGAATGGATATACTTAGTAGTACTCAAATAGATGCATACCTATCTATGCTATCGCAGCGACGTGTATCGGACAGCACCCTCCATAGTGCAGTAAATGCCATAAAATTTTATTACAAGGAGGTAGCCCATAGCAACAAAATCAGCATATCGCAGATCAAACGTCCGAAAGCAGGGCGAGCCCTGCCAGTGATCCTGAGCATGGGAGAGGTGGATCGAATCTTGCGAGCATGCGAAAACCTCAAGCATACCACCATGCTATACACCTTGTATAGTACGGGTATGCGCCTGAATGAAATCCTTCACCTACGGGTCCAAGACCTGTGGTGGGACCGCGATCAAATCCTAATCAAAGGGGGAAAAGGAAAGAAAGATCGAATCGTACCCCTTAGCACCGTATTAAAGCAATTGTTCATACAATATTTCGATACATATAAGCCGGAGTATTGGTTATTTGAGGGTCAGGACCGGCAGAGGCCCTATGCCGAACGATCGCTACAGCTGGTGGTACAGCGAGCAGCAAAGCAAGCAGGGATATCCAAGCGTGTGACACCGCATACCCTACGCCACTGTTTTGCTACACACTTATTAGATGGAGGCATAGATGTACGCTATATCCAAGAGCTCTTGGGCCATAGCCACATCAACACCACCCTCATCTACACGCATGTGACGAATGCACAGCTCAGCAAAGTGGAAACCCCACTCGATAAGCTGATGCGACACCGACAAGAAGTAAATGCCAGTACAAACTTTCAAAAAAGCGAAACCGCACGATAAGTTTGTAGCGCATATAAATAAGTTATAGCAACTTGAAAGAGAAAAATCCTCAATAAATGGAAAAAATGGCAATATGTAAACCGATAAATTTAAGTAAAATAGACTCACTATCTATTATTGCAATGGTAATCATTTTTTACTTTGCTTTGACTCCATTTGCAGCTTTCCCATTTGACCTTACTGCCCCTATTCTTATTCCTTTACTCCTTACTTCAATAAGCATTATAATTTTAGGAGCAATATCGATATTAAAAAACAATACGATAAACCTACCGTCTATCAATTCTGGTTTGTTTTTTTATGCAATTCTGGTTATGCTGGTGATTTCATTATTTCAAACAGGAATAACAATTTGGTGGCTTTATTTTCTAAACTTATCTTTCATTTCCCTTATTATCTTTAACCTTAAAGGCATGAAATTTTTCAATTTAGAAAAATTAGCCAATTCTTTATTGATTGTATTATTGATGGAGATAATAAAAGAAATTTTTTCTCAAGCTGGTTTTAAATTCAGTTTATTTAATACATTAAATAATAATAATATAAGGGCAATGTTCTTAATACTAGCTTTACCCCTATTAATTTCATATTTTAAAGACAGGGTAAAATTTCAGATAGCTTTGTTGCTAAGTTGTTTATTCATATGCTATTATTTGCAATGTAGAACAGCGATAATGGGATTTATTTTGATTCTTTTATTATACATTTGTAGATCAGTATTTGAATTAAAAAAGTATTTTAAGTTACTTATACCTGTATTTTTTATTGGGGTGCTTTCTATTTATCATATTTCTCTCAATAAAGAAGAGTCCACAACAGGACGATTTACTATTTGGGAACAATCTTTAAAATCTGAAAATTATAACCTTCTTGGTACGGGATTCAATTCGTATCAAAAAGTACTGTCAAAACAATTGATCTACTATTTTTCAGGAGATATAAGTATCGATATTAAAGATAATTTTAAGTCACAGATTAATATCGCATACAATGACATAATACAACTCTTTATTGAAAATGGTGCATTTGGGATAACACTAATTATTTCAATAATGATTATTATAAAAAGGCAATGGGGTCTTATTAACTTTCATTACTTACTCCCTTTTGTTTATATTTTAATGGCACTAGTCAACTCGCCCTTATATGCTGTACCCTGTGGTATTCTTCTTTCTTTTTACATGGGATATTACTTCGAATCCTATAAGGGCAATACCACAATAATCACTTTAATCATTTCAATTTTGATATTTGTTTATACTTCAATTTACACTAATTCAATCGTGGAAGTTAAGTCTTTATCAAATCCTCAAGAAGTAAAAAAAATTAGCATAAATACAAGGTTGTCAATGTTAAAAAAGCACCGGTTTGTACTGAATAAAAATAGTTATTATTGGCAAATCGTAGGTCAAACATTTCTTGAAAATAAAAATTATGCACTGTCTCAAAAAGCATTTTTGAAGGCAATTAACATCGATTTAAATGTTAACAGTCTGATGTTAATCTCGGAAGCATATAGACTTCAAGCAAAATTTGATAAACAAGAAAAAGCTTTGTCATCTGCATGTAGAATAATTCCTGGATCTGTTATTACAAATTACGAACTATTTAAATTTTATAATTACCACAAAGATATTAATAATTCGAAGAAAATTGCTGAACACATTTTAAAATTAGAAAATAAAAGCAATGGAAAGTTTGCTCAAATTTTTAGAAATTTAAAAGAACAAATGAAATGAAAGTATTTTTTCAACCTATGATAATGGTAATCATGTCTCTTATTTTAGTAAATATCAAATTGAAATGTCAGATAATTGATTATCCTAATCCTGCATTTTATTTATTATCTAAGAAATATAAAAATGATAGTATAAGATTAACCTATATTGAATTTCTTAAATCAAACATTCAATATCATGAGACTCATGATTATTTATGGGTTGATTCAATGAATAACATTGTACCCTTTAATGAGTTAGATTATCCAGATTTTAGTACTTCCGTTTTAAAATTCAATATTATCAAGAAAAATCATGGTAAACTTAAGCCAATACCAAGAAAATATTCCGACAGTACAACAATTTCATCAACTCTAATTGAACAGTCAATAAATCATGCAACTAAGTATGCTGGAATTTATAATGAAGAAATTATCAAGGAGTATTTACTTCCTTATCGAACGTTAAATGAACCAACACAAGCTTGGCATGATAAATATGCACATCAATTCAAAATATTCCATAATCCTGAAAATATTGGAAAAACAATAAGCAATATTATTGATAATATAAAACAATGGTTTATTTGCACTTATGGAATTGAAAAGAAAACAGAACCAATACCTTATCTTGGATCTTTGCAACTTCTTCATAGAAAAAAAGGAGGTTGTGAGGATGCGGCTAATCTAATGACTTTTGCATTAAGAAGTCTTGGTATACCATGTGCGATTGATGTCATTCCTTATTGGGGAACGACTTCTGGAGGTCATGTATTAAATACTGCATTTGATTTTGATGGAAAGCCCATACATTTTGATGCATTAATTGAGTCCGACAGTCTATATGAAATGGTAAGAGAACCAGCTAAAGTATTCCGTATGACTTATTCAAATAACAAATCATCTTTACCTAACCTAATTAGTTATTATGAAATTCCGGATTACGGACTATTAAAATCATATAATTATATTGATGTAACTCATGAATACTTCAAAACTAAGGAAATTAGTTACGAAATGCCAGACTCTTTAGATACAAGTGTTGTATATGCCAGCGTTTTTAATGGTGGCAAATGGAAACCAGTTTGGTACAGTACATCAAAGAACAAAATTATTTTCAATAACATGGTACCAGGAGTTGTGTATTTACCACAAATTTTCAAAAATGGAAAGTTAAGTACTATTGGTTACCCAAAAGCAATTACTAAGGATACTATTATTGAATTCAAACCATCTAATGAGGTACATACCATTAATGTAAAAGAACTTGCTGGGTATTTAAGTTTTAGAACAGGCAAGGTTTATACCTTATACTACTATGATAAAAAGTGGATTAAAGTACAAAGAAAAATACCGAATGATGGGACTAAAAGATTAATTTTTCATAAAGTACCAAAGAACGCACTGCTATTATTAAAACCGGAGGATAGTAAAGGAAAAGAAAGACCTTTTTATTATTCTGATGATGGTATCCGCTATTGGTGGTAATTTTTATTAATTTGTAAACTAAAATATTTTGAATATGAAACATTTATTAATTTTCACAATGATGCAAATTATTTTTTCAGGTTTTGCACCTAAATCTTTTTGTCAGTCAGATAGACAAAAATATGATAATTTTGTCCTTGATAGAAAATCAAAGGCCTCCGAAAAGTACACCTATTCACAATTTGCAATAGCTTTGCGATATAGGGATACACTTCAATTAACCTCCGCTCAAGTTGACATCATGTATAGTGAAGTCCAAAATCTTAAGAATATAAAGAACGCACATTATCAAGAGATAAAGGAATCGTTAGACACCAGAAGTTTAGAATCAGGTAAGTTAATTAATTTATTAACTGAAACTCAGTATGATTTACTTCTACGGCTAAAAAATCATTCTAAAGCTAAATCAATTGCTGAATCTGATTGGAATGAACTTGAGCTTCGAGGTTTAAGTACATCATTAGAAAAAGATCAAACATTAAGTGCATTATATGAATACTATATACAAAGAGAATCTCTATATGATAAATATCGACATGATCCAATACAGCAGTCAGAGCAAACCAAAGCACATTACAATAATAACAGACCAGTAGAATTAAAAACTTTAACAAAAGCTCGTAGAAGTAACAAAAATAACACATTAGGACAAAATTTAAATGGCAATTGATATGAAAACATTAAAAGCTTTCAACATTTTTTTTATTTTTATCTTCCTAAAGACTTTTTGTTTTTCTCAAAGGGTGGACAATGTACAGCTTGTCTTTGATAAGTATAATTATAAATTTGATAAAAACAAAATTGAAAAATTTAAAGAAGCAAACAGAAATTTAGAATTATCCGTTGATATAAATTCACCACATTCATTATATGCACATGGAATTGGTTTAATTAATAGTGCAGAAAACCATGCAGACACGATAAATGCTATCAAATTGATCGATCAATCTGCCAAATTAAATTATTCTCCTGCTTTGTATAAAATGGGTGTTTATTATAAATATGGTATTGGTGTAATAAAAGATCTTGATATATCATTTACCTTATTTGACTTGGCAGCAAGGAAGGAAGATATCAATGGCCTCTATTCCCGTGGTTATATGTATTACAAAGGACTAGGCTGCGATCAGAATTATTCTAAAGCTTTTCTCGATTTTGAAAAGTGTGCGACAAAGGGCAATCCTACTTGTATGTACATGCTTGGACTTTGCTACAGAAATGGATTTGGCACACAAATTAATGAAAGTAAGGCTTTAAAATGGTTAGAACTTTCAATGATAAATGGCAATACAAGTGCATTACTTGAAATGAGTTATGTATTGCCTGAAATTAATGAAGATATACTGGATAAAATTAAAAGCTGCAATGAAATTAACATAATAAAGGAATCTAATAATTTTAGACAAAATGAATTTAATAGATTACAAAATACAATTCCGCATAAATTTAAAAATAACTTATTTGAAGGTTATATGGTGAAGTATGATTACAGTGGAAATATTATTGTCAAAATTGAAAAATTTGAAGTTGCATCAGATATATTTAATGATGTATTAACCTTAAAATTTGAAAATGAAACAAATGGTATCTATATTGAAGGAATTTTAAAAAATAGTGTACTAAATGTAAATAGCGAAGGAGTACTTAGAAATGACAGATACATTTTAAATACAAATGATAAATGGATTTTAAATTCAATAAGGTTTGACGAACACGTTAGCAGTAGCCAAAATTTCTTGGTTGGAAATATATGGTCATATTCAACTTATGAACAAGAAGATGAAAGGCCATCTAAAATTTTCTTGTTCGAAAAGAAAACAGATACTTTATCTCCGCTACCTATCATTGATAAAGTTAATTTACAAGCTAGTCCAAATCCATTTATTGATGAACTAATAATTAGATTTGACTTAAATAAAAAATCAATTTGCAGATTAACATTAAGTGATATCAGTGGAAAATTGTATTTTAATTCAAATCAGCAAAATTTAGAAAGTGGGAGTTACGTATTTCCTTTAAATCTTCAATTGATTCCAGGTCTATATTTTATTACATTGCAATCTGATAACAATTTTCACCATCTAAAAACAATAAAAATATGAAAAAATTGATTAGTATCTTATTTATCCTTATGAGCATTTTGAGGGTTGAAACTTTGTATAGCCAAGGATTTGAAATAGAGCAAGGTAACGGTTGGTCTCATTGGATAGATCATTATGGACGGCATCATTATTCTTGGATGGATCCTGATGGAACTTGGAATGATCAAAATGATCCTCCTGTACCTTGGCCTCCAGGTGATTGGCCTGACCAAGGTGATGGCAATAGTGGCAATGATTGGCATGATGAAGGTGATGATTGGGCCAATGATGATGATTGGTGGGATCAATGGTGGGAGGATCCTTGGGAAGACTGGAGCTATGAAGATGATCTTATTGCTATAGGTGGAGGTGTTAACATTGTAGCCTGCCCTCGTTTAGAGAGCAGAACTGATAAAGCCCCCAATAGAACAAGGTTAATACTCGGAATTGGTGAGGAAGTTGAAGTTAGGATAAAAAACAAATGTGGGGCAACAGTATTTTGGGAGATTAACGGAGTTGGTGTTTTAACTTCAGATCCAAATGATCAGAGTAAAGTAACATTTCAAGCGCATTGGACACCAGGTGAATTGAGAATTACTGCAAACCTTACAGGTCTTTGTCCTGATTGTGGAGGTCCAAATTCTAGTGTGGAATTGGTTTTTCAAGTAATTAAACCTACTGGTGTTTTTATTGAAAAAATTAATACTCCAATAACAAATGAAATTGGAATGCATGAACAATACAGAGTCTCAGCAGGGTTCTTTGCAAACACCTATATATTGCCAGATAATGTAAACTTCTACAATGTCACTTTTCAAGAAGATAACTGTGCTCCTAGTTTGGTTGAAGGTGAATATTTTCTATCACCACCAGTAATTCCCTCTATAAATCATATACCAGCTTTAGAAGTAAAAGCGTCCGATATGGTACATCCCAATAAAGGAACATTATTACCCTTCCCTGACAAAATAGAATTTAAGTGGAAATGTAGAAGCGACAAAGACCCTGCATTACAAGGAACATATAATTATGATATTATTCAATATTTCAAAGATGAAACAGCTAATCCTAATGTTTGGCAACCTATTGACATCCTTTATCAATATTCAACTAATTTAGGGGGAGCTAATTCAATTTATAGTGTATCTAAAAAATCTGCATCAAACAATAGTTCATCTTTTGTAAATTTCAGAATAGATGACCCAACTACAAGTTTTCAATTAGATCCATTATTAAATTGTCATTAATGAAAAATAAATTTATATTGGTAGTGTTACTATTATTTACTCTGATTAAACCTAAGTCATTATTTTGTCAAAATATTAATGAGGTTTTTTATTGTGACTCTACTATTGTTTATAAATTGGAAAAATCCATTACAGAAATATTGTCGGATACCGTTGAAAGGTATATTATTGATTCAACTAATTGGACGGAGATTGCTAATAAAAAGGTTTATTCTAAAATAATATATAGAAGTTCCATTAGTATAGATTCATTTATTAATTTAGTTGAATTTGATTCACAAGTGGTATGTGTTATAAAAAACTATAGTTACGTTTTTGATTATTTAATTTCATTGGGTTTAGATTTTAGGTATGATTATTATACTAGATTTGAATATATGAAAAATGATAATTTCTATAAAGATCGTCTAACTTCTAAAGAGTACCGTGATAAAAAACGTATGCTTGATTTGTTTTTTAAAATTTATGAACACTATAAACTTTATTACAATCGTAACGAGTCATCAAATGAAATAATAAAATCATTATTGAAATATGGATTATATAATTTTCCATTACTTACTTATAATATTTTAAAATTAAATTCGCCACTTGACAAGGATATTTACAATACTAAACTGAGAAAAAAGCAGGATTAAATTAACTTGCTATAACAAAGTATTGAACGGAAAGCAGCCCTAAACGGGCTGCCTTCGTCAATGCTTGCCGTTAGTGGCAAGCTTAACGAACGACACACCAAGAACTAAATGGACATTTCAATCATCATAGACAAGTCAACTTTTCAATCACTTAATTTCAGTGAATTGTATAGACTGAGTTGTTATTATAAACACATAATAACTCCTGTTTTGACTATGGAAATTCTTGGTGACTTAAAGAAAGAAACAGAAGAAGGAAAAACACCATCAGAAGAAAGAGTAAAGGACTTCGCTAATAAACTATTTCCTATGGAGACGGTTGTCAATCTACATTACAAAGTTCTTGTAAAAGGTGATTTGTTAGGGAATGTGGTATCAATGGACGGACGACCGAACGTTGGAATGAAAAAAGCAGTAGCTTCTTCCAGCGGACAAAAAGGCTTTTTAGTTGAAGAAACAATTGAAGAGAAATCCATTTACAAATGGAAAGACGGCAAATTCTCCGAAGCAGACAAGGAATTATCATCTCTGTGGAGAATGACAACTACCAACGAAGAAGTTCTAAAAAGACTTAAAGAAAGCATCAAATCTAAATTACCAGAGAAAATAAAAGATTTCAAAGAGCTGAATGACATTGTAGATAAACACCTATCAAATAATGAACTTCAGCAATACTTTCTAATTACATTGCTCCAAAATTATGAAATAGATGCAATGACAGGAGTTCAAATCTTTAGTAGGTGGACAAAAGAAGGCAAACCATTACTCCAGGACTTTGCACCTTATGCCTACCATTGTTTCAAGGTTGACACTCTATTTCTCTTTGGGTTAGCAAGCAATCTGATTAGCACAAGACCGACAAACCGAGTTGACTTAGAATACCTTTACTATCAACCTTTTGGTAATTTATTTACATCAAATGACAAGGTTCATAAAAATCTTGCTCCATTATTGGTAAGAAATTATCAAAAATTTGTTGTAGGAACCGATTTGAAACAAGACTTAAAAGGCATTGTAGAGCATTTGGAAAGTTTAGGTGTTGACGAACGAAAAAGTTTTAAAAATAAACCTCCAATTATTGAAAGTTCATTGACATTCCAACTTTGGAAAGAATACTTCGGTTATCCAAAAACAAGTAATTGGAATAGAAATATTTCAGAAAGTGAATTAGAAATGATGAAGCAAAAAATGAAAGAATTTGAACAAGCAGTTGAAAATGATAGTATAGGAGAACTTTCATCAGATGACGCTGACTTTATTGTAAAGAAATCTTATCTAAGTAAAAAAGACCCTTGTTTTTGCGGAAGTGGAAAAATCGTAATAGAGTGTTGTATCCCTGAAGATGAATTTAATAAATTAGCAATGGACGAAACTAAAAGACAATGGGAGAAAAGACACAAAAAGTAAGAAAGCCAGCCACTAACAGCACCTACCCAAAAGTGGCGATTCAGTGGTTAATTGAACATACTACCTCGCATCAACTTTTGTGGTATGTTCACAGTTTTGTGCTCCGAAATCCGCTTCTTCGCAAAGCAGCAAACCGTTACAGGCAAGCGTAGGACGAAACGACCTGAGAAAAAAATGAAATTTAAGAAATAAATGACCGAACAAATTGATATAAATTTTGACTTTCGAAAAGACAGTAAATGTGGCGATCCTGATACGGACAGTCCAAAATTGTATGAAACTCACAAGTTGTTATGGAGTAAAGAATTACCAAATGGAAAAAAATTCACCTTGGAAATAAAAGAGGACAGTTATGGAAGATTTCTTTTGAAAAACAACTTAACAATGAACTTGTCTAGCGACAGAATGTGCCCTCATTTTGACGGAAAATATAGCAACAAATTTGACGGTTGGCTTTCAGACAATGAACGTGAAGAACTAAAACATAAAGTTCGGACAATTGGCGGACACATAGTTTTTCCAGCACATAAAAAGAATGGCTTCACAATTAATCAAGCCAGAGGAGTAAGTAGAATAATTTGCGACAGATTTGACTTGACATTGGAGTGTATAAGACGCTTTTACAAAGATGACGAAAGTCCACTTTCAAAGACAATCACAAATTACAAAGACTTTTTTGACTTGTTTGTTGACTTCAACGGCTATGCTGAATTTTTTCATTTACAAGACTTTATTGACCAAGACGGGCAAATTGATTTTTCTTTACCGTTTGACAATTTCAACAGACCGCCACTACCAAAGACAATTGACGAGTATAGAAAATATATGGAACATACCCTAGAATTAATGAATAAACGGAACAGACGAATTTTAAAAAGCATAACAAATGGAGGCAAAACCACTTGACAACTTTGTTTGTATAAGAATGCCAGACTGCAATAGCCCGTTTCCCAGCGAACGGATTGCGTACTTGTTTGACAGTGAAGTGCCAACCCAAGCTTCGTACATCTAACGAACTGTGAAGCCACTCCCCCAATCACAAAACCCCAAAAAATCCCCTCGATTACAATGAAAAAAGTTGCACCTTAGTGAAACAATTAGTAACTTTGCAACATGGAGGTGAAGAAGCATCGCAAGGTTGTAACTTATAAGGAGTACTTTAAGGAGTTCTTCAAAAGTCAACCAACTGCGGTGCAAAAGAAAATTATCTGGACATTAGAGCTTATTGAAGATCTGGAACAGATTCCTGAAACGTATTTGAAACATCTGACAGGAACAGATGGTCTTTATGAGATAAGGGTGAGCTTTGGTTCAAATACGTATAGAATCTTCAGTTTTTTTAGCGGTGAAAAATTAGTCGTACTGATGAACTCATTCCAAAAGAAGACCAAAAAAACACCAAAATCAGAAATTATTAAGGCTGTTAAAATTAGACAAGAATATGAACAAGAAAGTAAATAACGTAGGAACGCTCGAGGATCTAAAGGAAGCGTACTTCGGACAAAAAGGTACCAAGGATAGGGATGAACTTGAAGAAGGCTATGTCCACTTCAAAATCGGAGCAATGCTTCAGGAAGCAAGATTGAAGAAAGGATTGACCCAGCAAGAACTCGCTGATAAAGTTGGAACAACAAAATCCTATATTTCAAAAATCGAAAATTCTGTCAAAGAAGCCAGAATATCTACACTCGAAAAAATAGTAGAACTTGGCTTCGGTGGCAAACTTGAAGTAACAATCAAAATAAATTAAGAATCACCCAAGCTTGGCTGGTGTAGTTACCATCAAATTAACATCTAACTAGTCAGGCCATATAAACACCCCACCCCCATGCCATACGACCCATCAAAATACAAAATCCAGACTTGGAGACATCCGGTCAAGTTGCATTGGATCTTGAATCCAGTACTTGCGATCAATGAATTGGTCTTGGGTCAGCGGATACCGAAAGTGACGCTGATCGAGAAGGACGCTCCTGGAAATCTCCAGAAAAGGACGAAAATACCCTGTCCGCACTGTGGCACCATTCACGCCAGTCTGAAATGGTCCGCACGAAACAACGCGTATAAAAACTGGTTTGGCCTATATTGCGACCATTGCGGAGGAACGATTCCCTGCCTATCCAATTGGGTGAGCCTGGTGGTGCTTGGATTGGCATTTCCCATATGGTATTGGGTGAAGGATAAATGGAGAAAGGATTGGCTCGAAAGACAGCCTGAAAGGTATCAAAATCTCGACTTAGAAAACATCCCAAGTCCCTATGAAGGATATGGATGGGTCACGATGGGGCTTCGTTGGGCTTTGTTCATGTATATTTTCACGACAGTTATGTACCAAGTGATTGACGGAGATGAGATAAGCTTTGAAAAATTGCTCAAAAGGGCGGTGATTTGGCTCATTGGCGGATTGATCTATGGCTATATCATGAGGCTTAGCTATGCTCAGAAAAAATAATGCGTAGAGAGATGCTGAGAAATCGCAGCTCAAACGTATTTACTTCAAAATTTGGAATATCCCTGTCTCAAATATTGACTCAAAAATTAGATTTCAACTCCTACTTTCGCTTGAATATTCTTGAAATGGTCTTACCGATTTCGTCTAAGGTCTCGAGCGGTTCCATGAAGGTAGGATTGGTCAGATCGATGTGCGTCGTGGCAGCTACACCTATTTGGACGGGATAAATGAGAATGTAGCTGATATCCCCAAAATAATTATTCAGGTAATGAGGTATTTTATTCATGTTGGCATGGTAGGAGGGTTTATCCTTTCTGCTGAGAGCGATGATGATATTGTCATCTTTTTGGAAATTCCTCGCCAGAATCAGAAAATCATTCCAGTCCACAAAATTTTCAAATTGGCAATCGATTGGATATTTGGATTGAACCTCTTGAATAACTTTGATGGTATTTTCGTGGGCGTAGAAAATCAGTTTGGCACCCGAATTTCGTGCTATATTCCAAACCTTGATTAGCCAAAACGGAAATCCAATTTCTTTTTCAGCATGTACTGGGACGATGACCACGTGACGTTTGATGGTTCCGAATGGTTGGGTAGGCTTGTAGATGAGGGTGGTGGTATTGCATTTGGTGAGAATACCATCCGTCAGATTGCTCAGAAAACTATCCGACATCCCTTTTTTGGCGCTGAGGCCGAGGATTAGGTCGGTAATTTTATTTTCGCGGACCACACTGGATATTCCATTGACAATATTGAGATCATAACGAAGGAGCTCTTGGATGATATTATCCGTGGAGGCGGCAGAGATGGCAGCTTTGTTGAGGATTTTTTTTGCAAGCTTGTCATTGGAGCCATCTGTGCGGTCATTATCTACGATATTGAGGGCGTATAGGCCGGCTTTATTCTTTTTGGACTTGATGGTGACTCCGAGGTTGATCAGTTCTTCGGTGTATTCCAGATCATTGATAGGGAGGAGGATTTTTTCAGGATTGTTATCCATCTCCGGGCTATCGTCCGTATTTTCGAGTAGGGCTATATTTTTTGCGCCTTTCTGTGCCACGAAGGTAGCGATGGTGCAGGTAAATAAAATCATGAGGATGGTGCCATTGAGGACACTCTCATTGAGAAGACGTATGGGCTCTCCGTCAGGGGTCTGCCCGGTGATGATGTTGTATCCCACCAACACTGCTGCTAGGGTGGCAGCCGCCTGTGCATTGCTGAGCCCAAAAATGAGTCTGCGCTCATCCACAGAGTATCCATATATTTTTTGGGTGAACCATGCTGCAAGACATTTGGCGAGGGTAGCGACGATGATCATGACACTTGCCACCTTGATGGTCTCCAGATCTTTGAAAAAGGCACGGTAATCCACTAGCATTCCCACCCCTATGAGAAAAAACGGGATAAAGATGGCATTGCCCACGAATTCGATGCGATTCATGAGTGGGGAGGTATGGGGTATGAGCCTATTGAGCGCCAGTCCAGATAGGAATGCTCCGATGATGGCTTCGATGCCTGCCATTTCTGCCAGTGCTGCACCCAGGTACACCATCACCAAGACAAAGATGTACTGAGATACACTGTCCTCAAAATTTTTGAAAAACCACCGTCCGATGATCGGAAAAAGCAGCATCACGATGAGTCCGAAGACGATGATCGACACAGAAAGCCGTATCCAAAACTGCGTATTGACCTCACCATTGGTCATACCGACGATGACGGCCAGTACGAGAAGGGCCAAGGTATCGGTGATCATGGTGCCACCTACGGTAATATTTACGGCCCTATTCTTCGCGACACCGAGTTTGCTGACGAGCGGATAGGCTATCAGGGTGTGGGAGGCAAACATACTCGCTAGAAGAATAGAGGTAGGCATAGAGAAGTTAAGAACGAATATTCCAGTCAAAATTCCCAGCAGCATTGGTATCGAGAAAGTCAGCATCCCAAAAACTAAGCTCTTTTGGCTGTTTTTTTTGAAATCTGCCAGATCTATTTCTAAGCCTGCAAGAAACATGATGTAGAGCAATCCCGCAGTGCCTGAGAGGATGATACTACTATCCCGCTCCATAAGATTGATGGCATTGGGGCCAATGATCGCACCAGCGATGATCAGCCCTAGGAGATGTGGGATCTTGATTTTATTGAGCAAAATGGGCGCAAATAGAATGATGATCAAAATAAGGAGAAACTTCAATACGGGATTGGTCAGTGGCAGTGTGGTCTCGAAGATATTCAGTATCATCATGGTATTGTCTATTTTTTGCTGGTCAATCAGGACTTAAACCATCACGACTTTACGTCGGTCAAAGGTATGAAATCGTAGCAAAAATCGGGTGTTCGAAATACAATTGGCTGATAGCTTTTTTTCATTTTTTTCGAAAAAGGAGAAATGAATGTAAACCATCCTAAAAAAATTCAAACTGTATCATTGAATAAAGCGTAACTTTGCCCTGTGAAATCGATATTTCCATATATCCTGCTTCTGATCGTCTTGGGGAATAGCCCAGGACTAAGGGAAATATGGAAAGTACCTACCCTAGGCATTCACTACTATGAGCATCTCCATCAGCAGGAAAACCTCAGTTTTTTGGAATATCTGGACCTACACTATGGGGATGATGTGGTGATCGACGATGACTTCGAGCGGGACATGAAACTTCCCTTTAAACTCCAACAGACTGGAGCCGTGGCCCTTTTTTTGGTAGAACCTCCGATCCTACAATTTGTCAAACCAATGACGGAGCTGATATCTACCACACAAAAATTCAATAAAGACCAAAATGAAATTTTAGATAGTCAGTATCTATTAGGTGTTTTCCACCCCCCGAAGCTCGCTTGATCTTTTGGTTGGTAAGAGATTCTTTTTTGATTGTTAGCTTTTTCGCTCACAAATTCCATTCGGTGTTTATATTTTAAGATTCTCGGATATCTACTTGATATTCTGAAATATATTCACCCCATTTGTCAGTCCAAAAAGTGATCTCTTAGGCTACTTTTTTGTACCTAAACCGGCCATTACCTACCATAACTGCGTGGTACCTCCCTTTCATTTTTTTTAAGATCCAATTCATGTTAAATAAAATTATTGCTTTCTCCGTAAAGCAGAAACTCTTGGTAGGCATGTTTACCTTGGGCCTGATCCTGTATGGGGTCATGGAGCTAAAAAACTTGCCGATTGATGCCGTACCAGATATCACCAACAATCAGGTGCAGATCATCACACAGGCCCCTGCCTATGGTGCGACAGATATCGAAAGATTGGTCACTTTCCCGATCGAACTATCCACGAGCAATATCCCGGGACTCATCGAGACGAGGAGTTTTTCGCGGTTCGGACTTTCATTGGTGACCTTGGTTTTTGAGGACGATGTAGATGTGTATTGGGCACGCCAGCAAGTCACAGAACGTCTGCTTGCCATCAAATCTCAGATACCACCCTCCATCGGCGAACCCGAACTTGGTCCCGTTGCTACAGGCCTTGGCGAAATATACCAATACGTCGTACATCCCAAAGATGGCTACGAACACAAATATAGCCTCAGCGAACTGCGAACCATTCAGGACTGGTACGTACGGCCGCAGCTCATGCACGTACGAGGCGTTGCTGAGATTTCGTCCTTCGGTGGTAAGGTGAAGCAGTACGAGGTGCAGGTGGATCCCAAACTGCTCCAAGCTACGCGGGTAACTCTCGAGGAAGTATTTCAGGCACTGCAAACCAACAATGAAAATACCGGAGGCGCCTACATCGAAAAAAATAATACAGCCCTATTTATCCGTACCGAAGGATTGGTGAGTACCATGGATGAAATCAAGATGCTCCTCATCAAGCGGGATAATGGCAAGCCCATCTACATCAAGGATATTGGGGAAGTTCGCGAAGGACACGCCACGAGATACGGGGCCATGACTTTCAATGACCAAGGCGAAGTGGCAGGAGGTATCGTGATGATGCTCAAAGGTGCCAATAGCAACGTAGTCATCAAATCTGTCAAGGAAAAAATCGAAGAAATTCAAAAGACCTTGCCGGATGGCGTCATTGTTGAGGCATTCCTGGATCGGACCAAAATGGTGAACAATGCCATCCGAACTGTGGAGACCAACCTGGCAGAAGGAGCATTGATCGTACTATTTATCCTCGTGGTGTTCTTGGGTAATCTGAGGGCGGGGCTTTTGGTGGCTTCCGTGATTCCACTGTCCATGCTTTTTGCGGTCATCATGATGAATCTATTTGGTGTCAGCGGAAATTTGATGAGTCTCGGGGCCTTGGATTTCGGGCTTATTATTGATGGGGCTGTCATCATCGTTGAGGCCGTACTGCATCAAATGCATCTGCGGCCAAAGATGCACAGACAAGATGCACAAGCATTTGATACCACCGTAGCACAGGCTGCCGGAAAAATGATGAACAGTGCGGTATTCGGCCAGCTCATCATCCTGATCGTGTACCTTCCGCTCTTCAGTTTGGGCGGTATCGAAGGAAAAATGTTCATCCCGATGGCACAAACGGTCATTTTTGCGCTACTGGGTGCCTTTATCCTGTCACTGACCTATGTGCCGATGATGAGTGCCTTGGTGTTGAACAAAAAAGGCGACCATGGTCCTACCTGGTCAGACCGAATGATGGATGCACTGAGCGACCGATTCGAGCATATTCTGAAATTCTTTTTCCGATATAGCAGCCGGACGATTACCATCGTATTGATCGCATTTTCCACGTCGATTTGGATTTTTTCAGGACTTGGAGGGGAGTTTATCCCATCTCTGGAGGAAGGAGACTTTGCGGTAGATACACGGGTTTTGACTGGTAGTAATCTGAATACCACCATCGAGTACACCCAAAAGGCCAATGAAGTGCTCCTCGAAAAATTTCCGGAAATCGAAAAAATCGTGACCAAAATCGGTAGTGGCGAGGTACCTACGGACCCTATGCCCATGGATGCCAGTGATATGATGGTCATCATGAAGCCCAAAGAAGAATGGGTGCAAGCAAAGTCCTTTGACGAGATGGCCGAAAAAATGGGAGAAGCCCTTCGCGTCATCCCAGGTCTGTCCACAGGATTCCAATTCCCCGTCCAAATGCGATTTAATGAGTTGCTCACTGGAGCAAGGCAGGATGTGGTGGTCAAAATATTTGGAGAAAATCTGGATACGCTCGCCAAATTCGCACAAGAGATCGGTACGCTCTCTCAGTCCGTGGATGGGGTGCAGGATCTGTATATCGAAACGGTCACGGGCATCCCACAGCTCATCATAGACTATGACCGATCCGCATTATCAAGGCACCACCTCACCATCGCGGATGTAAACCGATGGGTGAATCTGTCCCTCGCTGGTCAGTCCGCAGGTCTGATATTCGAAGGTGAAAAAAGATTTCAGCTGGTGGTAAAAAGCAAACCCATCGACCAAAATCAACTCGAAGAGATCAAAAATCTGCCATTGCCCATTGGAGATGGAGCGTTTATCCCATTGAACGCGGTAGCACGTGTCAGCATCGAGAATGGTCCCAATCAAATCCAGCGGGAGGATGCCAAACGACGTATCTCCGTCGGATTCAATATCCAAGGCCGCGATGTACAATCCATCGTCCGAGACCTCCAAGCCAAAGTAGATGAAAGTGTGAATCTGCCGACGGGGTATTATGTCACCTACGGAGGTGCTTTCGAAAATCTCACCCGTGCACAAGGCCGACTGATGATAGCGGTACCCGTTGCACTGCTTTTGATCTTTGTATTGCTGTACTTTGCATTCCATTCTATCAGCCAGGCGCTGTTGATTTATACGGCGATTCCCCTATCGGCGATGGGTGGTATCTTTATGCTGGCTGCGAGGGATCTGCCATTTAGTATCAGTGCGGGTGTGGGTTTTATTGCATTATTCGGAGTAGCCGTGCTCAATGGGATCGTCTTGGTGGCAGAATTTAATTACCAGCGAAAAATTGAGCCAGACGAAGATCTTGCCACGGTGGTACAGCATGCTACGAAAAACCGACTACGACCGGTATTGATGACCGCCTTCGTGGCTTCCCTTGGATTTTTGCCAATGGCGATCAGTACGGGTGCAGGTGCAGAAGTACAGCGACCTTTGGCCTCAGTGGTCATCGGAGGACTGATGTTGGCTACCTTCTTGACATTGGTGTTGCTACCGATTTTATATGTCAAGTTTCAATCTATTTCATCTACAAAAAATCATTAAGCCCATGTTCAGAATTTATTTTTTCATCGGTATATTTATTTGGGCGAACCATGTGATGTCCCAATCTCCGACGGCTATGAGCTACCAGCATGCAGTGGATACGCTTTTGGCGAAGCATCCCAGCATCATGGCCAAGGCCTTTGAGCAGGCTTCCTTTCAAAAATTAGCAGAAAAGGGCTACGGACTATCGCAACCTGTGCTCACCAGCGAGTTGGGCCAGTTCAACAGTCGCTTCTTCGATGCCGCATTCGGTATCCAGCAGAGCTTTTCTCACCCGAAAGTCTTCAAGGTGCAAAGAACGGGCTATCAAATCCAACAAAAACAGGCAGCATGGTCCGAGCAGGAAATCTCCACCAATCTAAGAAAGGAGCTCGCTACGCTTTACGCATTCTACACCTTTCAAGAGGATTTGGCCAAACTCTACACCCAGAAGGACAGCCTCTACAAAAGTATCTACGACATCGCTCAGAATAGACTGCGCTTCGGCGAATCAGATGCCCTGGATATCGCGCTACTAGAGACACAGCTACTGGAGATCCAAAATGAACTCCAGCAAATCGAATCTGATAAACGCAGCATCATGGCACAACTTCAGACCATGCTCGGCTTTCAAAACCTTCCTACACCTGACCCACGTGATCTCCCTTGGGATCAATGGCGCCTTCAGATTCAGGCGGTGGACCTGGAGCAGATTCCTACCTACCGAAAAATGGAATTGGAGCAGGATATGGTCCGCAATGAAATGGAGCAGGTAAAAGCCAATCTGCTGCCTGAGCTCAGTGTGGCTTATCGGAATGTGGGTATCCAAGGTACAGGAGCCGATGATATCCGCTACCCCGCCTCCGCTCGTTTTCACAGTGTTCAGTTCGGTATCTCTATCCCCATCTTTCAGCAGCATGCCAAAAAAGATCGTGCAGCCCTGGATGCCACACTTCAGCAAAAAATGGCAGAGCGCCAGTCTTTTGAAAAAGAAGTGTATGCACGATGGGCGGAGGCCTACCAGCAATATACCACGCTCGAAAAAACCCTCCAAACCCTGGAACAAAAAATCCTGCCATCATCGGTCCGCATTTCCGAACTAGCTACCAACAAATGGAAGGCTGGGCAGCTCGGACTGGTGGAGTATCATCAGCTATTGATCCAGAAATATCAAAACATGCTCCAGGCACACGAGCAAAGATTCCAATCTCGAATGCTCCTTATCCAAATCAATCATCTTACCAATACCCTTTAAATTTTAAATATATGAAATTTCAGCATATTATTGTTTTTGCCATCTTAAGTGCAGGTAGCTTTTTTGGCTGTAAAAATCAAGACGTCGTCAGTTCAGAATCAGGAAGTACTACCCCAGCATCCACTTTGGTCACATTGACCAAGGAGCAGGCCGAATTTCTGAAGGCACAAGCAAAGGAGCCCACACTAAAAGAAATGGACCTCGTACACACACTCTCTGGTCAATTGATCAGTTCTCCATCAGGACGAACCACGATCACTGCACCCATAGCCGGCATCGTCCGAAATGTCAATCTGGTACCCGGCATGAAAGTTCGAAAAAACCAAGTGCTTTTCCGCATCGAGGATCCCAATCTGATCCAACTCCAGGAAGATTTTTTGCTCACCAAATCTGCGCTAACCCTCGCAGCCAAAGACAGACAGCGACAAAAATCGCTTTTCAGTGAGCAGTCCACCAGTGAGAAAAATGTAGAAATCTCCCAAAAGGAATGGGAAGACCTCATGATCAAAAAAAATTCCCTCGCTGGTAAATTAAAATTGATCGGGCTGGATACGCAGCGAATTCAGGCGAATAAACTCATCAATGGACTGGACATCGTAGCGACGAATGATGGTCTTCTTTCCGCTATCTATGTGCACACGGGAAAGTATGCGCCCTACGGCGAAGCACTGGTAGAAATCATCGATGAGACCACCCCCATGCTGAAGCTGGGTGCTTTGGAAAAAGATCTTCCTTACATCCAGATAGGACAGCGATTTCAGGCGACGTCCTCCGTAGATGGGAATATGCAAGTCAATGCCACGATTTCTTACATCGTACCAAAATTTGATGAAAGTGGATTTGCGGAGGTATATGCTAAGGTAGAGCCAAAAGGAAAGGTACTAGCAGCAGGTTCTTCTTGGCGAGCAGAAATTCCCATCGAAAAATCAAATGCCCATGTGATCCCTGAAGAATCCGTGGTCACTTTTGAGGGCAATACGTATGTGTTCGTGGAGAAATCGGCACTCAGTTACGAGATGGTACAAGTCACCCTCGGAACCAAGCACTTAGGTCAGGTAGCCCTGATCGGACCAAGCAGCCTTTTCAACCAAAAGATCGTGTACACGGGTGCATATGGATTATTGATGACTTTGAAAAATACAGGTGAAGAATAGACGCTTTCCTAATGTAAACTTAGTAGCAAAGGATGGAAGGTAAAGTGCGTAGCTTTGGAAAAAATATAGCCATGCAACTGCTTTTGATACGCATTTTACCACTCCTTTTTATCCTTGGAATTGTAACCTTGGGGTTTGGTCAGTCTGGGCCATTTTCTTTTAAATTAAATCCAGTGGCCGTAGATGAGTTGCCAGGAATTCAGTCATTTGCTCATGCACAATATGGGGATCAGTGGGTGATCATTGGCGGTCGGTTGGATGGGTTGCACCAGAGGCAGCCTTTTGCATCCTTTGATTTGCCAAATCGGAACAATCAAATTACAATCGTTAATCCCTCGACAAAGACCGTATCAAAAACCAGTCTGGTAGCACTGTCGCCTAGTATTCGCGAACAGTTGAGTTCCACGAATATGCAGTATTTTCAAGAAGGAAGGTACCTGTATTTGACAGGTGGATATGGTTACAGTGAGACCAAAGGTGACCATATTACATTCCCATACATCACGGCTGTGGATGTCGTGGGGCTATTGGAAGCTATTACAAATAATCAAAGCATCGCTCCATATTTCCGACAGCAATTGGATGAAAAATTTGCGGTTTCGGGAGGGGACTTGGAAAAAATAGGGGAAGAGTTTTACCTTGTAGGCGGTCACCGTTTCGATGGGCGCTACAATCCTATGGGACCCGATCATGGCCCGGGTTTTAGTCAGGCTTACACCAATGCTATTCGGAAGTTTACCATTCAAGATAATGGTACTACCTTTACCATTCTCCACAAGGATGAAGTGATAGACGAGCGCCTACTGCACCGACGTGATTATAATGTCGCTCCGCAGATTTTTCCTGATGGTCAGGAAGGGTTGACTGCTTTTTCGGGAGTATTCCAAAAAGATGTGGACCTGCCATTTCTGACGGCTGTCAATATTTCGGCTACAAAGCATGAAGAACAGCCTGATTTTTTCCAATATTTCAATCATTACCACTGTGCACACATCCCTGCCTATAGCGCTAAGGATAACGAAATGCACACGATTTTCTTCGGAGGAATCGCCCAGTACTATCAGGAGAATGAGGTACTAATTCAAGACAACGCCGTTCCTTTTGTCAAGACCATAGCTCGAGTGACCAGAGATCAAAATGGCATCATAAAAGAGTATAAACATGCGGAGGAAATGCCTGGTTATCTCGGTGCTGGATCCGAATTTATTCCTCTTCCAAATATTCCGGTATCCGAAAATGGGGTAATATTATTGGATGAGGTCGAGGGCGATAGTATCTTGATCGGTTATATCTATGGTGGTATTCACAGCAGTGCAAAAAATATTTTTTTCATCAATACGGGTAACCAGAGCGATGCTAGTGCTACGCTTTTTGAGGTGTATCTCATAAAAAGTGAAACTACGAGTAACCAGGAGGTGAACCCACAAAGCCATGCTTCTTTTGGCCTCCAGGTTTTTCCCAATCCCACTAGCCAACATCTATCCTTGAAATTTCATGTATCCACACCAGGGGAGGTGGCATTGACTATTCGGCAGGGTGATGGCAGATTGGTTCTGGAAAAGGATCTGGGCTATTTTGAATATGGTGAGCACCTCGTACAAGAGGATTCCTTGAATCTTAGGACTGGTATCTACCTTATTTCGCTTCAAACGCCTTACCGAACAGTGACCCAGAAGATGATTATTAGGTAAGCTGAATTTTTTTTCACAGATTTCGCAGATTTCACGGATGATTTTTGCTCTCACAGATTTCACGGATGATTTTTATTTCTCACAGATGCCACAGATTGCACAGATGATTTTTATTTCTCACGGATGCCACAGATTGCACAGATGATTTTTATTTCTCACGGATGCCACAGATTGCACA
>Ga0209278_1000737_pt1 | contig 22996 bp, 24 predicted proteins | sample JI81BgreenDNA_FD_187504 | JGI IMG/M metagenome (GOLD analysis project Ga0209278, IMG submission 187504) | Wastewater effluent complex algal communities from Wisconsin, to seasonally profile nutrient transformation and Carbon sequestration -... | ecosystem: Engineered > WWTP > Effluent > Algae... | reverse complement strand
GCGAAGCTGGGAACACCATGCAAGTTCAAGCCCCGGATTTCATGATCTTCACCGGCAACGCCAACCCGGTGCTGGCCGCCGAAATCGCCCAGCACCTGGGCACGCAGCTCGGCGCGGCCAACGTGGGTCGCTTCTCGGATGGCGAGGTCACTGTCGAGATCACCCAGAACGTGCGCGCCCGCCACGTCTTCGTGATCCAGTCGACCTGCGCGCCGACCAACGAGAACCTCATGGAGCTGCTGATCATGGTCGACGCGCTCAAGCGCGCCTCGGCCGAGCGCATCTCCGCCGTCATTCCCTACTTCGGTTACGCCCGCCAAGACCGCCGGCCGCGCTCCGCGCGCGTGCCGATCTCGGCCAAGGTGGTGGCCAACCTGCTGCAGACCGTTGGTGTCAACCGCGTGCTCACCATGGACCTGCACGCCGACCAGATTCAGGGCTTCTTTGACATTCCGGTCGACAACATCTACGCGTCCCCGGTGCTGCTCGGCGACCTGCGCCAGAAGAACTACGAGGACCTGCTCGTTGTCTCGCCCGACGTGGGGGGTGTGGTGCGCGCACGGGCGCTGGCCAAGCAGCTGGGTTGCGACATGGCCATCATCGACAAACGCCGGCCCAAGGCCAACGTGTCCGAGGTCATGCACGTCATTGGCGACATTGAGGGACGCAACTGCGTGATCATGGACGACATGATCGACACCGCCGGCACGCTGGTCAAAGCGGCGGAAGTGCTCAAGGAACGCGGCGCGAAAAACGTCTATGCGTACTGCACGCATCCGATCTTCTCCGGTCCCGCCATCGACCGCATCGCCAAGGGCAGTGCACTCGACGAGGTCGTCGTGACCAACACCATTCCCCTGAGTCAGGCCGCGCAGGCCTGCCCGAAGATTCGCCAGCTCTCCGTGGCGCCGCTGATGGCCGAGACCATTGCGCGCATCGCCTCGGGCGAGTCGGTCATGAGTTTGTTTGCCGACCAGGACAACCTGTTCTAAGGCAGCAAAGAGCCGGTCGCCCACCCTCGCGGGCAGGCGGCCATTGTCAAACCGAGGCGTTCTGGTCGCGGAACCCCTCAACTGGAGTCAGTCATGCAATTCGTCGCTTTTGAGCGCGCCAAGCAGGGCACGGGTGCGAGCCGCCGCCTGCGCAACACCGGCCGTGCGCCCGGTATCGTGTTCGGTGGCAACGTGCCGCCGGCCCTGATCGAACTCGATCACAACGCCCTGTGGCACGCCCTGAAGAAGGAAGCCTTCCACGCCTCCATCCTGGACATGGAGCTCGGTGGCAAGGTCGAAAAAGTGCTGCTGCGCGATGTGCAGTACCACGCCTACAAGCCGCAAGTCCTGCATGTGGACTTCCAGCGCGTGGACGACAAGACCCGCCTGCACAAGAAGGTGCCGCTGCACTTCACGGGCGCGGAGAATTCGCCGGCCGTCAAGAACGACAAGTGCCTGGTCAACCACATCGTTACCGAGATTGAAATCGAGTGCCTGGCGGTCCAGCTGCCCGAATTCATCGAGGTGGACCTGAGCGCCGTGGAGAAGGGCGCCACCCTGCACACCGGCGATCTGAAGCTGCCCAAGGGCGTGAAGATCGTGACCCACGGCCGCAAGGACATCACCATCGCCACCATCGTGGAGCCGGTGGAAGAGGTCGTGGCTGCCCCGGTGGCCGCCGCTGCCGACGACAAGAAGGGCAAGAAGGGCAAGAAGTAAACGGAGCCGCTCCGTCGCTTCGCGGGTCGCTGCCCGCCCTGCTTCCCCGAAAGCCCGCCTCGTGCGGGCTTTTTCGTGGGTCGTCGTCTTTGATAATGCCGTTCCATGATTCGACTGATTGCCGGCCTTGGCAACCCGGGCCCCGACTACGAAGACACGCGCCACAACGCCGGGTTCTGGTGGGTGGATGAGGCCGCCCGCCTGCTGAAAGCGCCGATGGCCCTGGAACGCAGCCATTTCGGGCATGTGGGCCGGGTCAGCGTGAATGGTCAGGCGCTCTGGCTGCTCGAACCCCAGACCTTCATGAACCTGTCGGGCAAGTCGGTGGCGTCGGTCGCGCGCTTCTTCAAAATCGCGCCGGATGAGGTGCTGGTGGTGCACGATGAGCTGGACTTGCCGCCGGGCGAGGTCAAGCTGAAAAAGGGCGGTGGGCACGCGGGCCACAATGGGCTGCGCGACATCCACGCCCAGCTCGGCAGCGCCGACTACTGGCGGCTGCGGGTGGGCATCGGCCACCCCGGCAACAAGAACGACGTGGCCAACTGGGTGCTGAAGAAACCGTCACCGGACGACCGCATCGCGATCGCGCAAGCCCTGGACCGCAGCCTCAAGGCGCTGCCGCACCTTATTGCCGGCGAGATGGACAAGGCCACGGCGCTCATTCACACGAGCAAACCGCCGCGACCAAAACCACCCCGGCCGGCGACGCTTCCCGCTCAGCCGCCGATGGGTGGCACGCCCGTGGGCCCGGGCGAGCCCAGCGACTGACCCGCCGCCTGCAAGCGCTGGTATCGCTGCCACAGCGTCTCGTGGTTCTCCACGTGCGCCGGATCGACCGGAATGCACTCCACCGGACAGACCTGGACGCACTGGGGCTCGTCGAAATGGCCCACGCATTCGGTGCAGCGGTTGGGGTCGATCTGGTAGTACTCCTCGCCCATCGAAATGGCCTGGTTCGGGCACTCCGGTTCGCACACGTCGCAGTTGATGCACTCGGCGGTGATCATCAAAGCCATGGCGCGCGTCCTCAGGCTTGCAGCGGGCGCGGCGCCAGGCGCCCGGCCACCGCTGGGCTGACCATGGTGGAGACTTCGCCGCCCAGCGCTGCGATTTCGCGGACCAGCGTGCTGCTGATGCATTGCAGCTCCGCCTGCGGCACCAGAAACACGGTCTCCACCGCCGGCCGCAGCTTGCGGTTCATGGCCGCCATCTGGGCCTCGTAGTCGAAGTCGGTGAGGTTGCGGATGCCTCGCACCACCGCACAGGCCCCGAGCTCGCCGCACAGGTCCATGATGAGCCCCTCAAAAGGCACGGCACGCACCCGTCCCGGCATGCCCTGGGCCGCGGCCTCCACCATGGCGAGGCGCTCGGCCAGGTCGAAACGGGTCTTTTTGTGGTGGGCGCGCGCCACGGCCACCACCAGTTCGTCGAACAGACCGGCCGCGCGGCGGATCACGTCTTCATGGCCCAGCGTGAGGGGGTCGAAGGTGCCGCTGTAGACGGCCAGGCGGGGGCGTTGCGTCGCGCTCATGGCCGGAATTATCCGGCCAGCGGCACCAGGAGGTGAAAGACCACGGCGCCGGCACGGCCCTCGCGGTGAACCCGCAAGCCCAGCGGCGCCAGCCGGGCGTCGTCCCACGCCACAGGCGCCTCGAGGTACACGAAGCCATCTGGGCCAATGGCCGCGGCCGCGGCGCGCAGCGCAGGCTCAAACACGGCCTCCTCGCCAAAGGGAGGGTCGAGAAACACCACGTCCCAAGCTTGTCCGGCCTGCTGACGCAGCACCGTCAAGGCGTCGCCGCGCTGCACGCGCACCGCGTCGGCGGCGCCGAGGCGCTGGACGGTGCGCTGCAGACTGGTGACCAGCGCGGGATCGGTCTCGATCAACCAGGCGGCTGCCGCGCCACGGGACGCGGCCTCGAGACCCAGCGCACCGCTGCCGGCGAACGCGTCGAGCGCGCGCCAGCCGCCGAGCTCCTGACCCAGCCAGTTGAACAGGGTTTCGCGCACGCGCGCCGGCGTCGGCCGCAGCCCGGGCCGGTCGGGCACCGGCAGTTTGCTGCGCTTGAAGCGACCTCCGATGAGGCGGACTTCGTGGGGAGCACTCGAGGCGACGCTGGGCCGGGCGGCGGCGGGCCTGGCCACGGAGGGAGCGGCCGCGGTGCGGCGGGTCGGTGATCGCGGGGTCATGCCCGAGCTTACTGCGGCGCGCCCACGACCACGGTCACCAGCCGGTCGGGCTGCAGCACGCGATTGAACGCGCGGCGGATGTCGGCCGCCGTCACGCGCTCGACCTCGCGCGTCCAGGTGTCGAGGTAGTCCAGCGGCAGGCCGTTCCAGCCGATGTTGGCCACGTTGTCGAGGAGTTTGCGGTTGCTGTCGAACCGCAGCGCGAAACCGTTCACGAGGAAGGCCTTGGCACCGGCCAGCTCCGCCTCGGTGGGGCCGTCGGCCATGAACCGCGTCAGGGTGTCGCGCGCCACCGCCACCGCCTGGTCGGCCTGATCGGGTCGGGTGGTCAGGCCGATCTGGAACGCACCGGCGTGGCGGCCGGGGGAGAAGTAGCTGTAGACGCTGTAGCTCAGGCCACGGCGCTCGCGGACCTCGGTGGTCAGGCGCGACACAAAACCGCCGCCACCCAGGATGTAGTTGCCCACAAAGAGCGGGAAGAAGTCGGGGTCGCTGCGCGAAACGCCGGGTTGGCCGATCAGCACCTGCGCCTGCGCGGCGCGGGCAAAGGGCAGGCGCAGATCCACCGGCGCAGCCAGCGGCGCGACCTCCGGCACCGCGGATACCGGCGGGCAACCGTGGGGGGCGAGTGCGGCGAGCAAGCGGTCGGCGATGCGCTCGGCCTCGGCCCGGTCGATGGCGCCGACCAGCGACACCTGGGCGCGGCAGGCCACGACGTGGCGACGATAGAAGTCGCGCTGGTCCTCGCTGGTGATCGCCTGGTAGTCGGCCGCGGCCGGTTGGGCGCCGTAGGGATGGTCGCCGTAGACCGCGGCGGCGAAGCGCCGGCCAGCCAGCGTGGCCGGCTGGTTCTCGGCCTCCCGCAGGGCGGCCAGCAGGCGCTCGCGGTCGCGCTGCCACGGCTGGGGCGCCCACGCCGGGTGGGCGAGCTGGCGCGCAGCCAGCGCAACCGCGCGGGCCAGCAGGTCCGGCTCGGTGAGGGTGCGCAGCTGGACCGTGAAGCGGTCGCTGCCCGCGCTGGCGCCGAACTGGGCGCCGAGGTCGAGCCAGGCCTCGGTGAGGCGGTTCTCGTCGAGCGCGGGCGCCCCGTCGGCGGCGAGCAGGCCCGAGTCGAGCTGGCCGGCGGTCACCGCAGCCAGCCCGCGGCGGCCCACCGGATCGCGGCGGCTGCCGGCGTCCACGTCGAGCTGCACGTCCAGCATCGGCAGGGCCGGACTGGGCACGAAAAACACGCGCGCACCGCTGGCATGGGTCCAGTGCTGGATGGGGATGGCGGCCTGGGCCGCCGCAGCCAACCCGGACAGGGCCAGGGCGGCCCACCACCGGGCGAACCGGCGCGCGGGACGATTCATCGAGCCATTCATCGAGGCCATCATCGAACGGTTCATCGGGCGGTCTCCGCGGGCGTGTTGGCCGCGTTCGGGGCTTGGGCGGGCGTCGCGGCTGCCTGGGCCAGGGGCACCAGCACGCCGGTGGTGAGCTGGTCGTCGGCGAAATGGCGGCGCGCCACGTCCTGCACCTGGGCCGGCGTCACGCCACGCAGGCGCTGCAGCAGGCGGTCGCCGCCGTCCACCCCCAGCCCGAGGTTCCACAGGCTGCCGAGTTCCTGCGCCTGGGCAAACACCGAGTCGAGCTTGTAGACCTCGTTGGCCATCCACTGCGTCTTCACGCGCTGCAGCTCGCTCTCACGCACGCCCTCGCGGGCAATGCGCGCGATCTCGGCCTTGAGGGCGGCGGCCGCCATCTCGGGCGTGACACCGCGCGCCGGCGCGGCGGTGAGGGTGAACGTGGCCGGGCCGCGACCCAGCAGGCCGTAGGACGCACCCACACCGTCGGCGATGCGCTTGCCGGCCGTGCCTTCGCCCTGCACCAGCGCGCGGTTGAGGCGGGCGCTGCTGTGACCGTCAAGCACGGCGGCCAGCACCGCCAGTGCCAGCGCGTCGCGGTTGGCGGCGTCGTCGGCGCCGCTGTAGCGTGGCACCTTCCACGCCAGCGCCACCAGCGGCTGATCGACCACAGCGCGGTACTCCATGCGGCGCGGGCCGTGCTGCACGACCTCTTCGCGCGGCTTGCGCGCCGGCAGCGCGCGCGCCGGGATGGCGCCGTAATGCTTCTCGGCGAGCGCGCGCGCCCGCGCCGGGTCCACGTCGCCGGCGATCACCACCGCGGCGTTGCCGGGCACGTAGAAGCGCTGGTGCCAGTCGCGCACGTCCTGGGGCGTCATCGCATCCAGATCGTTCATCCAGCCGATGATCGGCCGCCGGTACGGGCTGGTCTGGAAGACGGTCGCGGTGAAGGCCTCGAAGAAGCGGCCGCGGGCCGACTCGTCGGTGCGTTGCCGGCGCTCCTCCTTGATCACCTCGATTTCCTTGGTGAACTCCGCGTCGTCCCAGCGGTTGTTGGCGAAGCGATCGGCCTCCAGCGCCATCACGGCTTCGAGCCGGTCGGCTGGCACCTGCTGGTGGTAGGCGGTCGCGTCCCGGCTGGTGAAGGCGTTGTCCCGACCGCCCAGGGCCGCCACGCGCCGCGAGAACTCGCCGGGTTTCAGGCTGGGGGTGCCCTTGAACATCATGTGCTCCAGCGCGTGGGCGACGCCGGACGTGCCGTCAACCTCGTCGATCGATCCGGCTCGCACCCACAGCATGTGGGCCACCGTGGGCGCGCGGCGGTCGGGTTTGACGATCACGGTCAGGCCGTTGGCCAGGGTGAACTGCTGCACGGCGGTGGACGGACTGGCCGCGGCGACGGGCCACGCCAGGACCAGCGCCACGGTGCCGGCGCCCGCGAAGGACAAGGGTCGTTTCATAGAATCCGATGATTCCAGAGATTGGCGAATGTTCTCGTTCTTCCGCAAAAAAGCCCCGGCGCCGGCCGCCACCCCCGAACCCGCGGTCCCGGCGGCAGACGCTGCGGCATCGCCATCACCGTCGTCATCGCCCGTTGCCCCTCCGCGCCAGGGCTGGCTGGACCGGCTCAAGGCCGGCCTGCGCAAGACCGGCAGCAGCCTGACCACGGTCTTCACCGGCACGCGCATCGACGACGCGCTGTACGAAGAGCTCGAGGCCGCGCTGCTCATGGCAGACACCGGCGTGGCCGCCACCACCCACCTGCTTGACGACCTCAAACGCCGGGTCAAGGACACCAAGACCACCGAGCCAGCGGCGGTGAAGGCCCTGCTGGCCGACGCCATCGCCGACCTGCTCGCCCCGCTGCAGAAGCCGCTGGTGATTGGCGAGCACGCGCCCACGGTGATCATGGTCGCCGGCGTCAACGGCGCGGGTAAGACCACCTCGATCGGCAAGCTCACGCGCCACCTGTCTGACAGCGGTGCCAGCGTGCTGCTGGCCGCGGCCGACACCTTCCGCGCTGCTGCCCGCGAACAGCTCGCCGTCTGGGCGACACGCAACACGGTGGACATCGTCTCGCAGGACGGCGGCGATCCGGCCGCGGTGAGTTTCGACGCGGTGAGTGCCGGCCGCGCGCGGGGCAAGGACGTGGTGATCGTGGACACCGCCGGCCGCCTGCCGACGCAGCTGCACCTGATGGAGGAGCTGCGCAAGATCAAGCGCACGATCGCCAAAGCGGGTGATGCGAAGGCGGGAGAAGCGAAGGCGGATGAGGCGAAGGCCGGCGGCGCCGGGGGCTCAGCCCCGCCGCACGAGGTGCTGCTCGTGATCGATGGCAACACCGGGCAAAACGCGCTCGCCCAGGTGAAGGCCTTTGACGACGCGCTCGGCCTGACCGGCCTGATCGTCACCAAGCTCGACGGCACGGCCAAGGGCGGCGTGCTGTGCGCGATCGCGCGGCAGCACCCGGTGCCGGTGTGCTTCATCGGCGTCGGCGAGAAACTCGAAGACCTCGAAACCTTTGACGCGCGCGAATTTGCCCAGGCGCTGCTGAGCTGAACGCGGCCAGCGCCGCGGCGCGGTGCGACAGGCTCAGTCGTTGTCGCTGTACTGGCGCCAGCGGCCCATGGCCTGGCGCATCGTCAGGATCTGCCGCTCAAAGCGCGGGCAGGCCTCGCACATCGCCAGATGCAGGCGCAAGGCCAGCCGCTCTGACCACGGCAACGCGCGGTCCTCCCGGGCGATCAGCAGGGCGCTGACCTCCTTGCAGGTGCGGCGAAACGGGTAGGCGGGCTTCATGGGGTGGTGGGTCGGGCGAACCAGTTCAGTTCCAGGCACTCGCGCAGGCGCAAACGGGCCCGGTGCAGCTGGACGTACAGGTTGGTCGGGGTGAGCGCCAGCTCCTTACAGATCTCGTCGGTGGAGAGTTCCAGCCATTCGCGCATGAGAAACAGCCGGCCCTGCACCGGCGGGAGCCGCTCGGTGCAGGCCTCCAGGACGGCCATGAACTGCCGGTTGCCGAGATCTTGCTCCGGGTTGCCCCAGTCCGCCGGCTTCTCGGCGTAATGGCCATCGGCCTTGAAGGCCATGTGCTCCAGCGGGTCCTCGCGCTCGTCGTCGTCACCGCTGCCCACGCTGATCTCGCGGCCGTGGTGACGCAGCGCGTCCACCACCTTGTGCTTCAGGATGCCGACCAGCCAGGTCTTGAGCTGCGAGCGCTGGGCAAACGCCTGCGGCTTGGCGAGGGCCGCCAGCACCGTGTCCGACACCGCGTCTTCGGCCCAGGCGTCGTTGCGCAGCTGCAGGCGGGCGAACTTCATCAGGTAGGGCCGCAGATCGGCCACCTGCTGGGCAAAGTCGGCGTCGGGGTGTGACATATGCCGCGCAGTGTACGTAAGGAATGGGACGGGTTCTGCGACGAACCCATGACCCTCCACTGGAGACAGCCATGCCCCACGTCGCCCCGCACCGCCCCTGGCTCACCACCCTGGCCTTGTGTGCCGCCCTCGCCGGCGCCCTCAGCAGCCCGCGCCTGGCGCAGGCCGAGCCGGCGCTCTCGTCGCCCGTCGAACTGCGTGGCACCACCACCGACGGCGCTCCCTTTGACCTCGCCCAGCGGCGTGGCCGCGTCGTGATGGTGGTGTTGTGGTCCACCGGGTGCGCGGTCTGCCGCGACAAGATGGCCGAGCTGCGCGCCAACGCCCGCGGCTGGGTCGGACAACCGTTCGAGGTGGTGCTGGTCAACACCGACGCCAACCCGTCGGCCCTGGCCGAGTACGAGCGCCTGCTGAAACTCACCGTGCCAGCCGACCAACGGCTCATCCAGCTGTGGCGTGGCGCGCCGGGCCACCGCGACACCTTCGGTGCCGCCGGCACGCTGCCGTGGGTGCTGCTGATCGACAAGCAGGGCCGTCTGGTGGAACAGCACCACGGCCGGGTGCCGGCGCCGGTGTGGGACCGGGTGGCCGAGCTGCTCTAGTTCTGATGAATTTCTGACGCAGTAAGAAGCGACATCCCACGGCGACTGACCTCCAACCGGTCACGTCGATCGGTTGCAACCAACCTCTGGAGTGATACATGAACCACCGTCCCCTGCTCGCCGCCGCCGCCACCTCGCTGATGTCGCTGGCCCTGCTCTCCACCCCGGCCCTCGCGCAAAGCAGCGGCAAGGAGAAGTGCTATGGCATCGCCAAGGCCGGCGCCAACGACTGCGCCAACCTCGCCGGCACGCACTCCTGCGCCGGCCAGTCCAAGGTCGACAACGACCCCGGCGAGTGGAAATTCGTCGCCAGCGGCACCTGCAAGCAGGCCGGCGGCCTGACGGTGGCTGAAGCCAAGGCCAAGCTGGATTCGATGAAGAAGCCGGGCTGAACGGCGGCATGAACGCGGTGCCTGCGCCGTCGGCCGATGTCCGCGCGGGCATCGGCTGGCGCGATCCCCACCACGAAGCCCTGCTGACCCGCCGGCCGGGTCTGGGATTCGTGGAAGTACACAGCGAAAATTTCTTCGCCGCGGGTGGCGCAGCCCGGGCCGTGCTGCGCGCCGGCCGCGAGGCTTACGACGTGAGCCTGCACGGCGTGGGTCTGGCCCTGGGCTCGGCCCACGGCCTGGACGGGCATCACCTGGAACAGCTCGCGCGCCTGGTGGACGACATCGAGCCCGTGCGGGTGAGCGACCACGCGGCGTTTGCCCGGGGCGCCGCGCCGGGCGGCGGCGTCTGGCACGCCAGCGACCTGCTGCCCAGCCCCTTCACCCGGGAATCGCTGGACGTCATGGCGCGTCACGTGCAAGCGGTTCAGGAGCGCCTGCGCCGGCCCATCGCGGTCGAGAACCTCAGCGCTTACCTGCGCTGGCGGGATCACGACATGGACGAAGCCACCTTCCTCAACGAGCTGGCCCGGCGCACCGGCTGCGGCCTGCTGGTGGACATCAACAACCTCTGGGTCAACGCGCTGAACGACCAGCGCCAGGGACGTCTCGATGACCCTGATCACGCGGTGCGCGCGTGGCTGGACGCCATCGCGCCCCACGCGGTGGCCGAGATCCACCTCGCCGGCCACACCGACACCGGCGATTGGGTGATCGACGACCACGGCAGCGCCGTGGCGGCGCCGGTCTGGGCCCTCTACCGCCACGCCATCGGGCGCTGCGGCTCCGTGCCCACGCTCATCGAATGGGACACCGACCTGCCACCGCTCGACACGCTGCTGGACGAAGCCGCGCGCGCGGACGCGGCGATGCACTCGGCAGACGGGGTGCCCGCATGAGCGCCTTGCGCCACGCCCAGGACACGCTGCTGGCGGCCTTGCTGGGTCATCCCGCGCGGCCGCCCGCCCGCGCGGCCGCCGAGGCGCTGGCCGACCTCACCGACGTGCGCAGCCACCGCGGCCTGTCGATCTACCGCGCCAATGGCCACGCGCTGGCCGAACGCTGCCTGGCCAGCGTCTACCCCGTGGTGCAGGCCCTGGTGGGCGAGGAGACCCACCGTGCGCTCGCCCGCCAGCTCTGGCACGCCCACCCGCCGTCTGGCGGCGACGCGGGCGTGTGGGGCGAGCCGCTGGCGGCCCTCATCGACACGCTGGATGGGCTGGCCGAGCTGCCCTACCTGAGCGACGTGGCGCGCGTCGAATGGGCGCTTCACCGCGCTGAGCGGGCGGCCAACGCCACGGTCGACGGCGCGAGCTTCGCGCGCCTGACCAGCCACGACCCCAACGCGCTGGTCTGGCGTCTGTCGCCCGGCGCCGCGCTGATGCCCAGCGCCTGGCCCGTGGTGAGCCTGATCGAGGCGCACCGGGGGGGCGGCCTGTCGCTCGCGGCGGCGGGCGAACGCGTGGCGGCCCGGCAGCCCGAGACCGCGCTGGTGCACCGCCGCGGCTGGCGCGCGGCCGTGCGCCCGGCCCCGCCCGCCGAGGTCGCGCTGCTGACCACCGGCATCTCGCTGGGCCGCGCGCTCGACGCCGCCCTCGCCGCAGACCCGCACTTTGACTTCAACCCCTGGCTGCACGGCGCCGTCCACGACGGGCTGATCACAGGCATCGACCTCTTCCCACCCACCGATCCGGAGTCCCCATGAATCCCTTGATCGCCGCCTGGCACACCCTGACCCACGCGCTCGACGCCGCGCAACCCGCCGCGGCGCTGGCCGCCCGCGTCTACGTGGCCCACGCCTTCTTCCTCAGCGGCCTGACCAAACTGCGCGACTGGGACATCACCCTCGCCCTGTTCACCGACGAGTACCGCGTGCCGCTGCTCTCGCCCGCGGTGGCCGCTGTGGCCGGGACGGCCGGCGAGCTGGTCTTGCCGGTGCTGCTGGTGCTCGGGCTGGGTGGGCGTTTCGCCGCGCTGGGCCTGAGCGTGGTCAACGTGGTGGCCGTGATCAGCCTGGCCGAGATCGCCCCGGCCGCCTGGCAGCTGCACGTGAGCTGGGGGCTGGCACTGGCTTTCCTGGCGCTGTGGGGTCCGGGACGCTGGTCGGTCGATGCGGCCTGGCTGCGGCCCTGGGCGGCCCGCCGATGGCCCGCGGCGGCCCACGCCTGAACGCCATGCCGTAAGCTCGCCAGCGTCGTTTCCTCCTCCGTGCACCCAGACCCGCCCATGCCGACCACCCGCCCCACCCCCCTGCGCCGTCGTACCCTGCTCGTGGCCGGCGCCACCCTGCCCTGGCTGCCGGCCGTGAGCCCGGCCCGCGCCCAATCGACCGACGCCTGGACCGCCGTCGAGCAGGCCGCGCGCGGGCAGACGGTGTTCTGGAACGCCTGGGCCGGCAGCGAACAGACCAACGCATACCTGCAGTGGGTGGCGCAGCAGGTGAAGGCCTCGCACAACATCACGCTGCAGCACGTCAAGATCACCGACACCGCCGACGTGGTCAAGCGCGTGCGGGCCGAGAAGGCCGCCGGGCGCCGCGCCGGGGAAGGCACGGTCGACCTGGTGTGGATCAACGGCGAAAACTTCGCCGCGATGAAAAATGAGGGCCTGCTGTTCGGCCCGTTCGCCGAAAGCCTGCCGAACTTCCGGCTGGTGGACGTCGTGGGCAAACCGACCACGCGCAACGACTTTTCGGTGCCCACCGACGGCATGGAGTCGCCGTGGGGCATGGCGCAGTTCACGCTGTTCGCCGACAGCCGCCGCCTGCCGCAACCGCCGCGCAGCATGACCGAGCTGCTGGCGCTGGCGCGCGCGCAGCCCGGGCGCATCACCTACCCGCGCCTGCCCGACTTCCACGGCACCACCTTCGTCAAGCAGGCGCTGGTGGAGCTTGCCCCCGACCCGGCCGCGCTCGGCCGGCCGGTCACCGACGCGGCGCTGGCCACGCAGGCCGCGCCGCTGTGGCAGTTCCTCGACGCGCTGCGCCCGCACCTCTGGCGCGGTGGCCGCCAGTTCCCGCAGAACGCCGCGGCGGTGCGACAGATGATGGCCGACGGCGAACTGCTGCTGGCCCTCACCTTCAACCCGAACGAGGCGGCCAATGAGATCGCGGCGCGGCGCCTGCCGCCCAGCGTGGTCAGCTGGCAGTTCGACCGCGGCACGATCGGCAACACCCACTTCGTGGCCATCCCGTACAACGCGCGCAGCCCGGCGGCGGCGCAGGTGGTGGCCAACTTCCTGCTCTCGCCCGCCGCCCAGGCGCGCAAGGCCGACATCGCCCACTGGGGCGACCCGACCGTGCTCGATCTGGCCCGCCTGTCGCCGGCCGAGCGCGCGCTGTTCGGCGCTGCGCCGCTGCCCGGCATGGTCACGCGCCCCGCGCCCACGCTGCCCGAACCCCACGCCTCGTGGGTCGATCCGCTGGAGCGCGAATGGGCCCGGCGCTACGCGGCCTGACACCCGCGCGCGCGGCCCGATGACTCACACCGGCCGGGGAGAGCGCGCGCTGGCGCTGGGGCTGCTGGCGCTGGTGGCGGGGCCGCTGCTGGCCTCGGCCGCGCTGGCGCTGGGCGCGGCCCTGGACGCCACCGCCTGGGCGGCCTGGCCCGCGCAGCCCGGGGCGCTGCGCGCGCTGGGCCTGACCTTGTTCACCGGCCTTGCGTCGACCGCGCTGGCCTGGTGGGCGTGCGCGGCCCTGCTGGCGCAGGCCGTGGTGCGGCGCCGCCTGGACAGGTTGCTGCGGGCGCTGCCGCCGCTGCTGGCCACACCTCACGCCGCCTTGGCCATCGGCCTGGTGTTTCTCCTCGCGCCCAGCGGCTGGCTGCTGCGCACGGTGTCGCCGTGGCTCACCGGCTTTGACGCGCCACCGCCCTGGCCCACCACGCAGGACCCCTGGGGACTGGGACTGATCGCGGCGCTGGTGGCCAAGGAAATTCCCTTTCTGCTCTGGTGCGCCGCCACGCAGCTGCAACGCGACGACGCATCCAGGCGCTGGCAGGCCGAGCACACCCTGGCCTGCACGCTCGGCTACCACCCGGTGCGGGCCTTCTGGCGGGTGGTGTGGCCGCCGCTGGCGCAGCGGCTGCGCTGGCCGCTGCTGGCGGTGCTGGCGTACGGGCTGACGGTGGTGGACATGGCGCTGGTGATCGGTCCGGCCTCGCCGCCCACGCTGGCGGTGCTGGCCTGGCAGTGGCTGCAGGACGCCGACCCCGCCATCCAGGCGCAGGGCGCGGCCGCCGGGCTGGCGCTCGCGCTGGTGGTCGGTGCCTGCGCGGCGCTGGTGCTGGCGCCCCGGCGACCGCGGCGCGCGGTGGACGGGCGTCGCGGGCCGGCGACGATGGGCTGGCGCCCCGGCGCCACCCTGCTGCTGGGCGCGTACGCGGCGGTGCTGGCGGCGCTGGCGGTGGGGAGCGTGAGCGGCGTGTGGGCCTTCCCGGCGCTGTGGCCGCAGACCTGGACGCTGGACGCGTGGCGCGCGGTCGGCGCGTCGGGCGCCACCGTGGGGACCACGCTGTGGCTGGCCGCGGGCAGCGCGGCGCTGGCGCTGGCCTGGAGCGTGGCGTGGCTGGAATGCGCGCCGCCGCGCTGGGACGCGGCGCTGCGCCCGCTGATCTACCTGCCGCTGCTGTTGCCGGCGGTGCTGTGGGTGGTCGGGCTGTACGCGCTGGGCCTGCGCCTGCGCCTGGAGGGCACGGCCGGCGGTCTGCTGCTGGCGCACACGCTGATGGCGCTGCCGTATGTGCTGCTCACTCTCAGCCCGGCCTACCAGGGCTTCGACCCGCGCTGCGCGGCGCTGTGCGCCAGCCTCGGCCACGGCCGCTGGACGCTGCTGTGGCGCGTGAAATGGCCGCTGCTGCGCCGCGCGCTGGCCTCGGCCGCGGCGGTGGGCTTTGCGGTCAGTGTGGCGCAGTACCTGCCCACCCTCTACCTCGGCGCGGGCCGCTGGTCCAGCGTGACGACCGAGGCGGTGACCCTGGCCGCCGGCGGTCAGCGCTCGCTCACCAGCGCCTACGCCGCGTTGCAGTTCGCACTGCCCGTGCTGGGCTTCGCGCTGGCCGCCGCGCTCGGCCGCCCACGCCGCTTTCGGCCGGAGACGCCATGACGCTCGCCCTGGACCTGCAGAGCCTGTCCGTGGGCGATCGGCCCATGCTGCGCGGTGTGACGCTGCGGGTGGCGCCGGGCGAGATCCTCACCGTCATGGGCCCCAGCGGCTGCGGCAAGAGCTCGCTGCTGGCCGTCGTCGCCGGCACGCTGGCGCCGCCCCTGCGCTGGACCGGCACGCTCACGCTCGACGGCACCGACCTCGCCAGCCTGCCCACCGCGCGGCGCGGGGTGGGCCTGCTGTTACAGGACCCGCTGCTCTTCGCCCACCTGAGCGTGGCGGAGAACCTGCTGTTCGCCGTGCCGCCCGGCCCGCGCGCCGAGCGCCACGCGGCGGTGGACGCCGCGCTCGCGGAGGCCGGTCTGGCCGGCTGCGGCGAGCGCGACCCGGCCACGCTCTCCGGCGGCCAGCGCGCCCGCGTCGCGCTGATGCGGGCCCTGCTCGCGCGGCCCCGCGCGCTGCTGCTCGACGAGCCCTTCGCCGCGCTCGACGCCGCGCTGCGCGCGCAGTTCCGCGCCTTCGTGTTCGACCACGTGCGCGAACGCGGCATCCCCGCCCTGCTGGTCACGCACGACGCCGCCGACATCGCCGACCCGGTGCGCGTCCTGCGGCTGCCGTCGGCGCCCGACGCACCCGCCCATGCTTGACGCCCCGCTGCACGGCGCGCTCAAGCCCGCGCTGGCGGCGCTGGCCCGGCCGCTGGCGCGCGCGGGCGTGGGTGCCGACGCGCTGAGCGTGGCGGGCTTCCTGATCGGGGCGCTGGGCGCGGTGGCGATCGCCGGCCGCTGGTACGGCACCGGGCTGGCGCTGATCCTGCTGTCGCGCCTGTGCGACGGGCTCGACGGCGCGGTGGCGCGGCTGCGCGGCCCCACCGACCGCGGCGCCTTCCTCGACATCACGCTGGACTTCCTGTTTTACGCCAGCGTGCCGCTGGCCTTCGCCTGGGCCGACCCGGCGCGCCACGCGCTGGCCGCGGCCACCTTGCTCGCCGCGTTCATCGGCACGGCCGGCAGCTTCCTGGCCTTCGCCGCACTGGCCGCGCGCCGCGGCCTGCAGGCCCCGCGCTTTCCCGACAAAGGCCTGTACTACCTCGGCGGACTCACCGGCGCCAGCGAAACCCTGCTCGTGTTTGCCGCCATGTGCCTCTGGCCCGCGGCCTTCGCGCCGCTGGCCTACGGCTTCGCCGCCCTGTGCGCGCTGACCACCGGCCTGCGGCTGGCGGCCGGCGCCCGGCTGCTCGACTGAGCCGCCGTCAGCCCGCCCGCGCGCGCAGCCAGCCGGTGTAGCGCACCCAGTCGGCCGGCGTGTCGACGTCCCAACGCGCCGGCAGCTCGGCCCAGCGCGCACCGGCCGCCCGCAGCCGGTCACGGGTTTGCGCGGCCACGCGCTCGGTGCTCCAGTCGATCCCGTCGAACACGCCCGCCACCGGCCGGGCCAGGCCAATCAGCACGTAGCCGCCGTCCTCCGCCGGCGTGAGCACGGCATCGTGCGACGCCAGCGCGTCGGCGGCGGCCTGCAGGTCGGCGGCCGACAGCGCGGGCGCGTCGGTGCCCACGATGAGCACCGGGCCGGCCGCGGGGCCCGTGAAATGCGCCTGGGCCACGGCCGCGAGCCGCGCGCCGAGGTCGCCCTCGGGCTGCGGGCGCAGGGGCACCCCGAAGCGCCGGTTCAGCGCGCGGAACAGGGGGTGCCGGACATCGGGCGCGCTCCACAGCGTGAGCGGGCCAAGGCTGGCGTCCCGTGCGGTGCGCAACGTGTGCAGCAACAGGGCGCGCTGGGCGCGGGCCGCCCCCGCCGCGCCCAGCAAGGGCGCCAGCCGCGTCTTGGCCAGCCCCGGCACGGGCGCCTTCGCCATCACCGCCACCGCGGCGCCGGCGCGCGGGCGGTAACCGTAGCGGCGGGCCAGCGACGCGGCGTCGGCGCCCAGCGCCCAGGCGGCGCGCAGGCGCCACATCAGCGCGATGGTGCGCCACGCGCCCTGCGCGTCCCAGCGGCGGCCGTCAGTGGTCACCCGCTCGCGCAGGCAGACCGGCGGGCCGTGGCGCGCAAGCAGGCGTGCGCTCAGGTCGATGTCCTCCATCAGCGGCAACGGCGCGAAGCCGCCCAGCGCCTCCCACGCGCGACGGCGCACGAACATCGCCTGGTCGCCGGTGGCGATGCCGCTCCAGCGCGAGCGGCGGTTCATCAGCGCGGCCACCAGCGGCAACGCCGGGTGGCGGCCGGCGATGGTCACGTCGAAGCGGCCCCAGACCGCGCCCGCCAGCGCCCGCGCCACGAGCGCGTCGGCCTGCGGCGGCAGCGCCGTGTCGGCGTGGAGAAAGAGCAGGTGTGGCGCGCGGGCGAGCGCGGCGCCGGCATTGAGCTGGCTGGCGCGGCCGCGCGGGGCGCGGACCACGCGGTCGGCGTGGACGGCGGCGAGGGTGGCCGTGCCATCGGTGCTGCCGCCATCGACCACGATGAGTTCGGCGCCGCGCGCGCGCAGCGGGGCGAGCGCGGCCAGCCGCGAGCCGATCGACGCGGCCTCGTTGAGCACGGGCACGACGATCGACAGCGGGGGCGGCGCCATCGGGGTGATCAGAGACGTCAGGCGGTCCATGCCTGCGCCTCCAGCGCCTCGATCTCGGCGGCGATCGCCCTCACCACGGCCGGGCTCAGGTAATGGTCGACCCGCTCGCGCACGTGAGCCACCAGCGCGTCGGGCCGGTCGTCGGCCGACCAGTTCTCGCCGTCGGCGCGCGGCGGGCGCGGGCTGAGGGCACGCCATTTGGCACACCAGGTGAGCGACCACAAGGCCATGGCGCGGCGCAGGTCGGCGTGCCAGGGACGGGCGGCCGCCGCCGGCGCGGCGCCGGCGTGGCGGGCCCAGGCCGCGTAGAAGGCGGCCACCGCTGCCGCGTCGAGCGTGGCGCGGCTGGCAAGGTCCCAGGTGGTGGAGGTGAGCAGCGTGGCGTGGGCCAGGTCCAGACCGGGCGGGCCATAGCGGCACTTCTCCAGGTCCACGAGCACGGCGCGGCCGTCCGGGCGGATCACGTAGTTGCCGGGATGGGCGTCAAAGGCGATCAGCGCCACCGGCGGGCGCGCCGCCCCGGCCAGACGGCGGCGCCACGCGGCGTTGAGGGCGTCGATGTCGCGGCGGGCGGCGGGGTCGAGCCCGGCGGCGTCGAGGTGGACCGCCTGGCGGTCGATTTCCGCGGCGAGGTCGGCGAGCGGGTCGGCCGGCGCCGCCAGCGGCGCCGGCTGCGGGGGGCGCGGCTGGCGGTGCAGCGCGGCAAGCGCCTGCGCGATGGCGTCGAGATCGCCGGGCAGGCGGGCCGGCCGACCCACGATCTCCTCCACGAGCAGACCGCCGCGCGGCAGGGGGTCCGAGGGCGGCAGCACCGCGTGCAGCCGGGGCGTGTGGCCGCTGGGAGCGGCGCGGTCGAAACACGCGGCCTGGTGGCGCAGGTTGTCGGCCGCGGGCAGGTCGAGCTGGCTGTTGAGCGGCAGGCGCGCCAGCAGCCCGGTGCCGGCCAGGCGCACGTGGCGGTGGGCCAGGCCGGTGTCGGGCAGCGGCTGCAGCGGCGCGTCGGCGCCCGGGTGGCGGGCGGCGCGCAGGGCGCGGCCCAGGGCGGCGCAGAGGGCGTCCGGGACCGGGTCGTTGGCGGCGGCGGCTGGCAATTTCGGGGACTTCAAGGGCGAGGTAAGGGGTCTCAGTAAGAATAGGCCTCGCGGGCCGACCACCGCGCAACGGGCCGCGGGGCCTGATGAAAGACCTGTCGTGAAACTGCGCCAAAGCTTACTGGTGATCGGCCTGCTGGCCGTGGCGGCCGCCGTGGTGGCCCTGGACCTGACCCGCTTCCTGAGCCTGGAGGCGCTGCGCGACAGCCAGGCGCGGCTGGTGGCCTGGCAGGCGCAGGCGCCGCTGCAAGTGGCCGCGCTGTACTTCGTGGTGTACGTGGCCGCGACGGCGCTGTCGCTGCCGGGCGCCACGGTGATCACCCTGGCCGGCGGCGCGCTGTTCGGCCTGGGCTGGGGCACGCTGATCGTGTCCTTCGCCTCCAGCCTGGGCGCGACGCTGGCCTTCCTCACGGCGCGCACGCTGCTGCGCGACGCGGTGCGTCAGCGCCTGGGCGACCGGCTGGCGCCGATCGACGCCGGCGTGGCGCGCGACGGCGCCTTCTACCTGTTCTCGCTGCGGCTGATCCCGGTGGTGCCCTTCTTTGTGATCAACCTCGCGATGGGGCTGACGGCGATGCGCACCTGGACCTTCTACTGGGTGAGCCAGCTCGGCATGCTGGCCGGCACACTGGTGTACGTGAACGCGGGCACGCAGTTGGCGCAGCTCACCTCGCTGCGCGATGTGCTGAGCCCGGGCGTGCTGGGTGCCTTTGTGTTGCTGGGCGTGTTTCCGCTGTTGGCGCGGCGGGTGATGGCGCTGCTGCAGCGCCGCCGGGTGTACCGCCCGTGGGCCGGTCAGCGGCCGCGCCGGTTCGACCGCAACCTGATCGTCATCGGCGGCGGCGCCGGTGGCCTGGTGACCGCCTACATCGCCGCGGCGGTGAAGGCGCGCGTGACGCTGGTGGAACAGCACCGCCTGGGCGGCGACTGCCTGAACACGGGCTGCGTGCCGAGCAAGGCGCTGATCCGCGTGGCGCGCGCGGCGCACCAGATGCGCCACGCCAGCCGCTTCGGTCTGACCGACGCCGAACCGGGCGTGCGCTGGCCCGCGGTGATGGCGCGGGTGCGTGAGGTGATCCGCGCGATCGAACCGCACGACAGCGTGGAGCGCTACACCGCGCTCGGCGTGGACGTGGCGCTCGGGCGCGCGACGCTGGTCAATCCCTGGACGGTGCGCATCGACCACGCCGACGGCCGCCAGCGCACGCTCACGGCGCGCAGCATCGTGATCGCCGCCGGCGCGGCCCCGGTGGTGCCTGACCTGCCGGGGCTGGCCGGCGTCTGCCTCACCAGCGACACCCTGTGGGACCGGCTGGCCGCGCGCGCCGAGGCGCCCCGGCGCGTGGTGGTGCTCGGCGGCGGCCCGATCGGCTGCGAGCTGGCGCAGGCGCTGGCGCGGCTGGGCGTGGCCGTGACGGTGGTGGAGCAGGCGCCGCGCCTGCTGGCGCGCGAAGACGCTGACGCCGCGGCGCTGGTGGCGCAGAGCCTCGCGGCCGACGGTGTGACCGTGATGACCGGCTGGGCCGCGCAGCGGGCCGAGGCACTGGGCGCCGGGCGCGTGCTGGTGGTGGCGCGCGATGGCGTCGAGCAGCGGCTGGAAGCCGACGAGCTGATCGTGGCGGTCGGGCGCCGCGCCCGGCTCAGCGGCTATGGGCTCGAGGCGCTGGGCATCCCGACCGACCGGGTGGTACTCACCAACGACTACCTGCAGACGGTGTTTCCCCACATCTACGCGGCCGGCGACGTGGCCGGGCCGCACCAGCTGACCCACGCCGCCGCCCACCAGGCCTGGTACGCGGCGGTCAACGCGCTGTTTGGCGACATCAAGTCGTTCAAGGTGGACGACCGGGTGATGCCGCGCGTGACCTTCACCGAGCCGGAGGTGGCCTCCGTGGGCCTCACCGAGGAGCAGGCGCGCGAGCGGGGCGTGGCGGTGGAGGTCACGCGCTACGGCATCGACGACCTCGACCGCGCCATCGCCGACGGTGAAGCGCATGGGTTTGTGAAGGTGCTCACCGCGCCGGGCAAGGACCGCATCCTCGGCGTGACCATCGTCGGCGCCCACGCCGGCGAGCTGCTGGCGGAATACACGCTGGCCATGAAACACGGCCTCGGTCTGAACCGGGTGCTCGGCACCGTCCACCCCTACCCCACGATGGCGGAGGCCAACAAGTACGCCGCCGGCGAGTGGAAGCGGGCGCACGCGCCGCAGCGGCTGCTGGCCTGGGTGGCGCGTTTTCACACGTGGCGCCGCGGCGGGGACGGGAACCCGGCCCGCGCCGCCGGGTCCGACGCCGCATGAGCGTCCCGCCCGGCCTGCCGCGTCCACCCGGTGCCCCCCGGCGCCGAGCGCTGCTGCCCGCGGCCGCGCTGGCGCTGCTCGCGGCCGGCCCCGCCCCAGCGGCCGACCCGCCGGCACCCGCCGCGCCCGCGCCCCTGCCCTCGCTGCGGGCGGGCGAGGCGCTCGATCCGGGCTGGCGACTGGTCGCCCTGCCGGGTGACCCGCCCAAGGCGCCGGCCACCGCCTTTGAGCCGGGTGCGGCAGACGGCGTGGCGGGCGTGCGGGTGCGGGTCGCCGGCTCCTACGGCAACCTGGTCCACGCGGTCGACGCCACCGCCGCCCAGCGGCTGCAGTGGCGCTGGCGCCTGGACGAGCCGCTGGCGGGCGGGCAGACGCCGGCCGACATCCTGGAGCGGCGCGGCGACGATGCGGCGCTGAAGGTGTGCGTGCTGTTCGACCACGCGCTGGACCGCGTGCCCTTCGTGGAGCGCCAGGTGCTGCGCGTGGCGCGGCGGGTCAGCGGCGAGCCCCTGCCGGCGGCCACAGTCTGCTACCTGTGGGACAGCACCTACCCCGCCGAGCTGAGCGCGGCCAACCCGTACACGCGCCGTGTGCGCTTCATCAGCCTGCGCGGGCGCGAGGCGCCGCTGGCGCGCTGGGTGGACGAATCGCGCGACGTGGCCCAGGACCTGCGCCGCCTGTTCGCCGACGAGCTGCCGGCCGACGCGCCGCTGCCGCGCATCACGCAGGTGCTGGTGGGTGGCGATGGCGACAACACCGGCGCGCGCGCCAGCGGCTGGATCGCCCAGATCCGCTGGGCCCCGACGGCCCCGTAACATCGCGGTCCATGCCGACCGGACGCCGCCACCTCGTGCTGCTGGGCGCAGGCCACGCGCACCTGGCGGTGTTGCAGGCCCTGCGCGAGCGCCACCCCGCCGACCTCGCGGTCACGCTGGTGTCGCCCTACCCGTTCCAGGTCTACAGCGGCATGGTGCCGGGCGTGATTGCCAGACGCTACCCGGTGGAGGCCTGCCAGATCCCGCTCGAGCCGCTCGCCCGCGCCGCCCACGTGCGCTGGCTGCCCGGGCGCGCCGTCGCCGTCGACGCGGCCGGACGCACAGTGGAGGTCGCCGCACCCGGCGGCGCGCGGCAAAGCCTCGCCTGGGACCTGCTGTCGCTGGACACGGGTGGCGTGGTCGAGCGGACCTGGCTCGACGCCCACCTCCCCGGCGCGAGCACCCACGCGCTCGCCGTGCGGCCGATCGAAGGCTTTGTGCGGCTGTGGCCGCAGGTCGTGGCGCTGGCCCAGGCGCGGCCGATCTCGCTGGCGGTGATCGGGGCGGGCGCGGCCGGCATCGAGCTGGTGACGGCGGCGGCGCAGCGGCTGGCGCGCGACGGCGTGGCCGGCTCGCGCTGCACGCTCATCACCGGCGGCGGCGAGGTCGCCGCCAGCTACCCGCCGGGCGTGCAGGCGCGGGTGCGGCGCGGGCTGGAGCGGCTGGGCATCACGGTGCTGCGCGAGGCCTGCGTGGGCATCGAGGCCGGCGGCGTGCGCCTGGGCAACGGCGCCACGCTGGCCTGCGACGCGCCGCTTTTGGCCCTGGGCACACAAGCGCCGGCGTGGCTGGCCGACAGCGGTCTGGCGCTCGGCGCGCACGGGCACGTGGCGGTCAACGCCTGCCAGCAAAGCACCAGCCACCCGGCCGTGTTCGCCGCCGGCGACGTGGCCGACCGCACGGACCAGCCGCACCCGCGCAGCGGGGTGTATGCCGTGCGGGCGGGACCGGCGCTGGCCCACAACCTGCTCGCCGCTCACGACGGTCGGCCGCTGCGCGAGCACCACCCGCCCCGGCACACCCTAAACCTGCTGTCCTGCGGCGCAGGCCACGCGATCGCCAGCCACGGCCGCTGGAGCGCCGCGGGGGCCTGGGCCTGGTGGTGGAAGGACCGCATCGACCGCGGCTTCGTGGCGCGTCACACGCTGGCCGACCCGCCGAACGCCGGCCCGAGCCACAGCACCGGCCCCAGCCCCAGCCCCAGCCAGTTACCCGGACCAAAACCCTGAGCCGGCGCGGTCAGCAGCCGAGCTGCGCGGCGAGGTCGTTCAGGTCGCGCGCGTGGAAGGTGTTGGCCGGATCGGGGGACACGTCCTTGGGCCGCGCCGCGCCGAATTCCAGCGGCCGCTCGATGTAAGCCGTGCGCAGCCCACAGGCGCGCGCCGCGGCGAGATCGTCCTGGTGCGCCGCCACCAGCATCACGCGCTGCGGCGGCAGGTCAAACACCGCCGCGGCACCCAGGTAGGTGGCGGGGTCGGGCTTGTAGGCGCGAAACACCTCGGCCG
>Ga0209278_1000735_pt1 | contig 23027 bp, 20 predicted proteins | sample JI81BgreenDNA_FD_187504 | JGI IMG/M metagenome (GOLD analysis project Ga0209278, IMG submission 187504) | Wastewater effluent complex algal communities from Wisconsin, to seasonally profile nutrient transformation and Carbon sequestration -... | ecosystem: Engineered > WWTP > Effluent > Algae... | reverse complement strand
CAGCGCGCGGAACAGCACATAATCGCCGGGGCGCGACCACGGCTCATCCGAGTAAAGGACGCCATGGGCGTCGATGCCGGTGTTGAAGAAAAGGTTCACCGCCATCCAGCCCGGCCGCGCCGTGACATTGTATTCCGCCAGCGCGCCGTTGAAATTGTCGGAGCAGTTGGCATGGCCCGGATAGCCGATATCGTCGTAGTATTTGGCGGCACAGGCCATGGCAAAGGCGTCATGACGCCCGACCGTGTCCTGAACCACTTCCAAAAGCGGCAGCATATCCTGATCGTAGTATTTGGAATGCAGCCCCGGCATCGAATAGGCATGCCCCATCAGCGTGCGCGAGGTCGTCACATCCAGCGCATGCTCGATTCCCTTGTCCAGCTTGCGCGCGGCGAAGGCCTGGAAATCGGTGCACTGCCGCCCGTCGACGTCGATGATTTGGATGTAATCGCCCGCCTTCACGAAATAGGCCCGCGCGGTGGCGGACTTGACCCGCAGGTCCAGCACTGGATCGGCCAGCGGGTCGGGCAGGTCGAATTGCTTGACCGTCATCAGCGACGACCGCTGCACCATCACGCCCACGGGCGTGGCGGTTTCCTGCCCGTCGGGCGTCATGTCGCCGCCGGGGGCCGCGATCACAAGCACGCCCTCGCGCGTGGCGGTGAAACTCTCTTCCGCCCCCGCCGGGGTTTCCGCCGAGAACAGCGCCACCGCCCCCGCCTTGGCCAGATCGATCCCGCGCCGTTCCAGACCGAGCCGCAGACCACCCATGCCGGAGCCCAACCTTGGCCCCGCTTGCAGCAATGCCTTAAGCCCCCCCGCATCGGAATTGGCCGCCACGCCAAGGATGCCGGCGTCGATCCGCCCCCCCTCGCCCGCCGCGACCAGTTCCACACGCTGCCCGCCCTCGGTGTTGACCACCGTCACCCGATCCCCCGCGGCCAGCCGGATCAGGATCGCCCCATTTCCCGCCACCTCATAGCGTTCCCGCCCCGTTGCAGGCAGAGCCGTGGAAGCGGTCAGGATCCGGCTTGGGCGCGGCGGGCCGGGGTCAACCTTGGGATAGAGATCAAGCATGGCCCGCCCTCCGAGAGAGTTGCATCAGTGTAAAAACTGTTTCACAAAAAGAATATGCGGCCACTGCCTGCGGGGCAAGCGCCATGATGATGAAAACGGGGCAAAACGGTGATTGCACTTTCCTTGGGTCTTGTTGCCGCGCTGTTCTGGGGCCTGCATGATTTCACCATCCGCCGCGTGGGGGGCCGGGCCGATGTGGCGGCGATCTTCGCGCTGGTCACGGTCTTCGGCCTGATCCCGCTGGTCCCGATTGCTCTCTTCATCGGGGGCTGGGATGCCATCGGGCCGCAGCAGGCCATGCTGGCCGTGGCGGCAGGCTTTGGCGCGGTTTGCGCCAATATCGCGCTCTATCGTGCCTTCACTATCGGGCCCGTCTCTCTCGTGGCGCCGATCTGCGGGTCCTATCCCGTGCTCTCTGTCCTATTCGCCATCGCACGGGGGCAAGAGGCTGGGATGCAGGAATGGCTGGCGGTGCTGGCCGTGGTGGCGGGTGTGGCCATCGTGGCGCGCGGCGAAGGCGGGGCATCCTCTGGCAGCCGCGCGGCGGCGGCGGGATGGGCAGCGTTGGCCTCCCTCTCCTTCGCGGTCACCTTCGGGCTGGCGCAGTGGTCGGCGGAAACGGGGGCGCATATGCCGGTGGCGGCCATCACCCGGAGCACGGCGCTGTTCATCGCGGCCCTCTGGCTGCTGCAGCGCCGCCCCGGCTTGGGCGGTCTTCCCGCGATCTGGCCCGCACTCTTCTTGATGGGGATGCTGGATGTGGGCGCGGTCAGCGCGGTGACACTGGCGGGCGGGATGGAGAATGCCGAATACGCCGCCGTCGCCTCGTCCATCTTCGGGATCGTGACGATCCTTCTGGCCTGGCGTTTCCTGCACGAACCGATGCGCGCCTTCCAATGGGGCGGCGTGGCTCTGGTCTTCTCCGGGATCGCGGCGCTGGGGCTTGCCTGATCATTCCGAAGGCGGCAGCGCCCCGGCCAGCCCCCGCAGCCCCACCAGCCGCCGCCGCTCATCCGCCGGGTTCACCCCGAAGGCTTCGGCATAGTGCCGCGTCATGGGTGTAGAACTGGCATAGCCCACCGAAATCGCGATCTCGGTGATCGACTGGGTGGAATAGAGCACCTTCTGCCGCGCCTTCTTCAACCGCATCAGGCGGTAGTATTTCAAAGGGCTCTGCCCTGTCGCCTGCTTGAAGCTGCGCTCTAGATGCCGCTCCGAAATGCCCAAGGCCTCCGCCACATCTGAAATCTGGACCGGGTCCTCGATATGGTCGGAGAAGACCTGAATCGCATGGCGGATCGTGTCGGGCAGCATGTCGTCCGTGCCGCCACGTTTCTGCACCGGCACCTTCTGGGATGCGTCATCGGTGCGGACGAAGGGGTGCTGGAACCAGCAGGCGACCTCGGTCATCGTGTCGCGGCCCAGCTTTTCTTCGATCAACCGCAGCATTAGGTCGAACACGGCCCCCGCACCGCTGGCCGTCTGCCGCCGCCTGTCGCGGATGATCACCGATTGGCTTGCCGCGATATCGGGGAATTCGCCCTTGAAGGCCGCGTCATAGCACCAATGGACCGAACAGACATGCCCGCCCATCACGCCCGACCGGACCAAGGGGAAAATCCCGCCCGAGAACCCGCCTAGCACTACCCCCGACCTGTCCATCCAGCGTATCTGCGCGTTGGACCGCTTGGGATGGACGAAATTCGATTGCGGCATCGACAGGAAGAACAGGTAATCCAGTTCCTCCGCCTCCGTCAGGGTGGCATCCGGGTCGAATTTCACCTCGGCCGAAGACCGCACCGGCCCCGTTTCCTCGGCCAGAAGTTTCCACGCGAATTCCCGCCGCCCCACGATCTCGTTGGCGGCACGCAGGGGTTCGATGGCCGAGGTGAGGCAGGCCATCGGAAAGCCGGGAAACAGCAGGAAACCCAGCGTGGTCGGATTGCCCGTCTCGGTCATGTCGCGGCGGCCCTCCCTTACCCCGGTTGCGATCAATCCTCGGGCCACCAGCCCGGCGAGGTCGGCTTGCCGTCGTCATATTGCGACAGCCACTGCACCAGCAGGTCGCGGTTGCGCAGGAACCCCTTGTACCCCGCCAGATCGGGATGCAGGTCGCGCACCACGCGATGCAGGCGGCGGGCCCATTTGGGCTGGGTGACCAGTTCCTCGAACTTGATCAGGTAGCAGCGGATCGGGAAGGCGATGGCGTTCGACCGCGGCAGCCGCCACAGCGTCTGCAACTCCACCCGCAGATGCTGGCGGTGGCCGACAGTATCCATCGTCAGTGTCGTCTTGTTCGGCCCCCATTTCGGGTAATTCTCGGGGCTGGTGTCCAAGAGCGGATCTACCGTCATCGTCCAGTTGAACCGCCGCACGGGCGCGCCGTGCTGCAGCTTCAAAAGGAATTTCAGCGCGCGGTCGAAGACGCCCTTCTCATGCGCCAGCGGCACCGGGGCGTGCCATTCGTGAAAACTCATGCCGATGTCGAAATCCAGCGACCAGTCGGCCTGCGTCGTCACCATCCCGGCCTCGATCCACAGGTTTTCGTCGCGCTGATCCTGCAGCGTGAAATCGCCCTGCGTCTGGCGTGTGATATATTCCATAGGCCCGTAGGGCAGCGTGGAGGGGTCGAGGAAGGTGAACTTCTGCTCGATCTGCATCGGACGGTTGATCCAGTGCCACTTGTTCCCGTTCTTGTGCAGTTCGAACCAGTGCGGATAGTCCCGCGCCTTGCTCTCCATGATCAGTTCCAGCAGGTCCCAGCCCGCCAGTTCCATATGCGGCAGCGACTGGCAGCGCAGCGGGTCCTCCTTCAGAACAAGATCGCGGTCGCGCATCTCGGCCAAATAATGCTCGTCCACGTCGAAGGCATGTTCAAAGACCGACCCCGGTCGCCCCGGCACATGCGGCTCCATGTTGACGGAATACATGTAGTCGTCGCGGTCGAAGGGGAACGGGAAGCGCTTTATCGCGCGTTCCGAGTTCTTGAAGGTGAAGTCGTTTCGGAACGTCTCGTTGTTGAACTCGAAGCCCATCGCTTCCCCCCTTATCGGTCGATGACGAGGGTCTTGCCCTCGAACCGCGACACGCATGGCATGATCTTGGTGTTGGCGGCCTTCTCTTCATCGGAAAGCCAGTGGTCGTGATGGTGGATATGCCCGTCGCAGCGGACCACGTTGGTCTCGCACTGCCCGCAGGCCCCGCCGCGGCAAAGATAAGGGGCCTCCACCCCCGCCGCCTCCATCGCCTCCAGAATCGACTGGGCCGCGCCGACGGTGACGGTCTTGCCCGAGGCCGCCAGTTCCACCTCGAAGGGCTGGCCAACGGGCGGGGCGAGGAATTCCTCGGAATGGACGGTATTGGCAGGCCAGCCCATGCCCGTGGCCGTGGACTTCACCCAGTCGATCATCCCCTTCGGCCCGCAGACATAAAGATGCGTGCCAAGCGGCTGGGTCGAGAGCAACGTCTTCAGGTCGATCGCCTCTCCGCGCTCATCCACATAGATGTGGACACGTTCGGCATATGCACCTTTCAGACGTTCCACATAGGCACCCAGCGCCTCGGACCGCACGGAATAGTGCAATTCGAACCTTTGCCCCATCGGCGCAAGCTGGGCCATCATTGACATGAAGGGCGTGATCCCGATGCCGCCGGCGAGGAAGAGATGCTTCTTCGCCCGCGAATCCGGCGGGAAAAGATTGACCGGATGCCCGATCTGCATCCGCATCCCCGGGACGACATGGCGGTGCATGAAAAGCGACCCGCCCCGCCCCGCATCGTCGCGCCGGACCGAGATTTCATATCCCTTGGTGTCCTGCGGATCGGACATCAGCGAATAGGGGTTCATCCGCCGCGTGCCGTGATCGTCCATCTCGATCACCACATGCGACCCGCCGGAAAAATGGGGCATCTCGCCGCCATCCGCGCGCTCGAACCTGAACCGTTTGATGAGGGGGTTGACCTCCACCACCTCGGTCACGACGACATCCAGTCTGGGGGCTCCGACGCTCATTTGAAACGCTCCACCGCCGGGGGCACCTGGCCCGGATCCTCGGCGTCGATATTCACCCCCTGAAAGGCCGCGAGGCGGCGGGAGTAGTGGTCGCGGACGAAGAGGTTCAGCCCGCAATGCGAACAGACGAAGGGATCGGTGGTCACGTTTTCAGTGACCCCCTTGCAATGAACGCATTGCACCCGGCGCGCCAGCGATCCGCGATGTTCGGTCTGCACCGCTTCATGGGGAAGGCCCGCCTCCATCACGTCGCGCTGGGCAAGCCCGATAAGCGTCTCTGTCCCCGCCAGATAGACCTGCAGTCCCATATGGGCATCGGCCAGCACCTTCTTCAGCCGCGGTTCCGCAGCCCAGAAGGTGGGAGAGCGGTGGCACTGCGCCGCACCAAGACGCTCCAGCATATCGAAACGGTCGGTGCCATTCGCGGCGCTGGGCACATAGATGATATGGGTGCGCGCAAGCATCGCCGGCGCCTCGGCCCCTGCCTTGGCGAAGAGGTCACGGATGGCATCCGCCCCTTCCCCATCGGCCACGCAAAGATGCGCTGTCCCGGCACGCGGTTGCAGCACACCATAGACGGGTCGGCTGCGGATCGTCTTTTCGAAAACGGTCTGGCTCATGGTCCTGTCTGTTCCGGCTGGCCCCGGTTGCGAAAGGGGCGCGCCGTGACCCCACGGCGCGCCCCTTCTTTTCCTGCATCAATCCTTGGCTGTGCGCCGCTTCTTTTCGGGGTCGTAGAAGGGCATGGAATGCGTGACCGCCGGGATCTCCCCATGCGTCGCGCAGTTCACCACCAGCTTCGTGCCGTTGTTGGCGCAATCCACAGGGATGCGGGCAATGGCGATGTTGTGCTTGTTCAGCGGCGAATACATCGCCTGTGTAACAAGCCCCACCTTCTTGCCGTCGCGGAACACCGGCGCGCCGTTGCCGGGCACATTGGTGCCTTCCATCTTCAGGCCCCAGATCTTGAACCGTTCCTTGCCCTTCAGCCGGTAATGCTCTTCCGCGCCGCGGAAGCCCACCTTGCCGGGGGACACGGTGAAATCGAGGCCCAGTTCCCACAGCGTATCGCCGGGGCCTTCGTTCTCGAACGGGTACATCTCGGAATTGTCATAGGGGAAGAACAGCAGATAGCTTTCCGTCCGCAACAGGTCGAGCGTGGTGAACCGGCAGGGAATGATCCCCATCGACTTCCCCTCGTCGAGGATGCGGTCCCAGATCATCGGCGCGTCCTGCCCGCGCACGAAGAGCTCATACCCCCGCTCCCCCGTGTAACCGGTGCGCGAGATCATGGCGGGCTTGCCGAAAAGGCTCGTCTGCATATGGGCGAAATAGGGAAGCTGGCGGATGCCCGGAACGTGCTTCTCCAGATAATCCACGGCAAGCGGCCCCTGCAGCGACAGGTCATGCAGGTTGTCGTCGAAGCGGATGGACACATCGCGTCCCGTGGCGGCCATGGTCAGCTGCTCATGCGCCTGACCGGAACCATGCACCACCATGAAGGCATTCGGCCCCATCCGGTAGATCACGCAATCGTCGATGAACTTGCCCTGATCGTTCAGCATGGTCGCATAGACCGACCGCCCCGGCATCAGCTTTTCCATGTTCCGCGTGGTGGCGCGTTCGATCACATGGCTGGCGGCCGGCCCCGTGATATGGACCTTCTTCAGGCCCGACACATCCATCAAACCCGCTTTGGTGCGGATCGCCATGTATTCCGCATCCGGATCGCCGTCATAGGACCAGGCGGTCCCCATCCCGCTCCAATCCTCGAGGTTCGATCCCAGCGCGCGGTGCCGGTCGCCGAGCGTGGAGAAGCGCCAAGAATTCGTCATTTCCGTCCCTCCCGATGGACTTGTTCATTGCGTTTACTCTCCAACCATCAACCTGCGAAATCAACCTTCTTGTGCAAAAAGTTTTCCTCTCAGGGAAAGTTTTCGTCTTGAAACCGCCCTGCCCCGACCGGAACCGGCGCGCATCGCCTGCGGAACGGGCAGGTTCCGCATCCCCCGCCCCACCCCGATTCTCGGCAATGAAAAGGGCGGCCCGAAGGCCGCCCTTTCCTTACGGCATGGGACAGTCGATCAACCCGGCAGAACGAAGAACCAGTTCGCCCAAAGCACCACCGCCGCCCCCGCGATCAGCGCGAGATAGGGCAGGAAGCCTGCCTTCCTCTCACCCAACTCGCCATAGGGCAGCCCCAGATCGTCATAGGCTTCCTTCGGGAACTTGCCGCCATCCACGACGTAATGGCGATACCAGAACACCGGGAAGATGAACGAAGCGAAGATCAGGCCCGACCACAGCGCGTTTTCATAGCCCCAGACCTTTGCCCCGGCACCAAGGAACAGCGCGTTGACGAAGGCCAGCACCGTGTTCAGCCCGATAAGCCATGTCGGCGCGGTCCAGGGCCGATCCATATGCGCGCTGTCGATCCGATGGATCCAGCCCGCGTTCAGGTTCAGGAAGTTGAACAGGATGTAACCCACGTTCGAGATGGCAAGCACGTAGAAATAGCCCGTCGCATCCGATGCCAGTGCAAGCAAGAAGACGTTGAAAGCCACATCCGTCCACATCGCCCGGCGCGGCGCGCCATGTTCGTTGACAGTGCCAAGGAACTTGGGCAGCCAACCGTCCCGCGAACCCTGATAGAGCGTGCGCGACGATCCCGCCATGGCCGTCATGATGGCAAGGAACAGCGCGATGATCATCAGGACGACGAAGATCTGCGTCACCACCGGCCCACCGCCCATCATGTTGCCCATGGCCTCACCCACGCCCGTCCCTTCGACGATGCCCGGCGCGGTCATGCCGTCCAGACCGAGATAGCCTTGGAACGAGAACGGGATCAGGAAGAAGAACACCATGCACAACAGGCCCGAGTAGAAGATCGCGCGGAAGGTATCGCGCTTGGGGTCCTTCAACTCGCGCGTATAGCAGACCGCAGTCTCGAACCCGTAGGTGGACCATGCCGCGATATACATCCCGCCCAGAAACAGGGTCCAGCCACCGATGTTCCAAGACCCATCATCGCCCGCATTCGGCGGCATCAGGTTGGTGACATTCATCCAGTCGATGGAGCCGGTCAGAATCGGAACGAAACCAACCAGCAGAAGCGGGATCAGAACAATGATCGCAAGCCACTTCTGCGCGGATGCGGTCGAAGCGATACCACGCTCCTGGATCGCAAGGATGATCAGCATCAGCGCCACACCGATGATGAAGGTTGAATTGAAATGCAGCGTCCCCAACCCCGGAACGGTCAGTTGGAAAGCCTCATAGACCCGGAACCACGGCGTCAGCGCCTCGACCCCGGCATTCGCGGCAACGGCTTGGATGGCCTGCTCTGCCGTCACGCCGGCATTTTCGGCCATATAGGCAACTACAGCCTCCGAATCAGCGGTGAAACTACCGATATTCGCCGCGACCCAATCCAGCACGGGCTGGCTGTCGGCAAGCGGGATCGGGAACAGGGCATTCAGAATGTAACCCGCCGCGATCGCACAGCCCAGCGACAGGACCGGTGACCAGGCGAACCAGTTGCACCACACCGACAAGGGCGCAATCAGCTTGCCATAACGCAGCCATGCCGTGGCACCATAGACGCTGGTTCCTCCGGATTTATTGCCGAACATCCCCGCCATCTCGGCATAGGTGAAGCTTTGCGAGAAGCCCATCAGCATCGAAAGCATCCAGACCACAAAGGCATATTGCCCAACTGTGCCCGAGATCCCCCCGATGGAGAAAAGCACAAGCGGCGGAACACCCGCCGCCACCCAGAAGGCGCCCTTCCAATCCAGCGCGCGTTGAAGCTCGCCGGTGCTTGCGGTTGAAGACATTTAGAACTCCCTTGTTCCCTGTTGCCCCCGGTTCCTGCGGCCTATCCCCGCGCGCAGTCCGGGTTCGTGTTGTCTGGTCCTCACGGCCATGCCGGGGTTCAGCCCCGTCAGGAAAGCACGGCACAACCAGCAAGGCGAGAAAATTTTCATTCCTGCGAAACTTTTTTTCCTAGTTTTTCTGCGCATGCATAAATCTGTGCATGTGTCGTGCCAGAAAGACGAAGGCCCGGGGCAAGATCGCCCCGGGCCCTTGAAAAGCCTGAAGAAAAATGGATCAGGCCTTGGCCTATTTCACCCTTTTGTAGGCCCCTTTCTCATGCCGCGCCCCAAGCACAAGCGCCGCAACGCAGAGGATCATCGACAGGAAAAGCCAGATCGCCTCGGTCCCGGCGCCCGCATAATAGGCACCGTCCACGGCCGCCCAGTCTGTGATGTTCGTTCCGACCAACATGATGATGCGTCCTTTCCTGTGATGTCACTCTGCCGGAGTCTTCGTCGCCAAGCCGCCGCCGAAGAATTCGGGATAGGCCTCGATCGGGACCTTCACCTTGTCCAGACCGATGACCTCGGCCTCCTTAGGCACGCGCAACAGGTTCAGCTTCTTCAGGACAAGCGAGGTCACATAGCCCGGCACAAAGCCCAGCACCGCCATGACCAGCGCGCCAAGGACCTGACCGTAAAGCGTGATTGTCGGCGCCCCTTCGGCGGGCAGTGCCGGATAACCGGCGGCGAAGATGCCCACCGCCACCACGCCCCAGACCCCCACCACGCCATGGAGCGCCACCGCGCCGACGGCATCGTCGATCTTCAGCTTCTCCACCCGTGCCGCGACCAACGGCATGATCACCCCGCCGATGGCCCCGATGACGAAGGCCATGGGCGGCCAGTACAGGTCAAGCCCGCCCGCGACCGAGATGATTCCGCCCAGCGCACCCGACATCATCCAGAACGGATCATGCGTCATCACCCATGCGGCGATTGCCCCTCCGGCGAAACCCATCAGGATGTTGAAGGTCATCGCCGAAAGGGTGACCGGCGTGCCGTAGATGTTGTGGAAGATGCCGGAACCCCAGCTCCACGCCTCACCCGGGAAGATCACGCATCCCATGAGGAACCCCCAAAAGCCCGCGATGATCAGCATCAGCCCGACCAGCGCCGCAGGCATGGAATGGCCCGCAATCGCATTGGCCGTGCCATCCGCGTTGAATTTGCCCACCCGCGCGCCAAGGTTGATCAGCACCCCCAGCGTGAAGAAGCCCGCGATGGCATGCACCACGCCCGACGCGCCGAAGTCGTGATAGCCCAGCGCGGTCACCAGCCAGCCATCCGCATGCCAGCCCCATGCCGCGCCAAGGATCCAGACGAAACTGCCCAGCACGATGGCAAGGATGGTGAAGCCCACGATCTGCACCCGCTCGATCAGAGCGCCCGACATGATCGAGGCCGTGGTCGCCGCGAACATCGCGAAGGCCCCGAAGAAGACGCCTGTCGCGCTGTCGGCCACGTTCGGCCCCATGGCGGTTCCCACGGGACTTGCCGCCGCAAGGGCATATTCCAGCCCCGAGGTGCCGATGGGCCCCGGTGCCATGCTGAACCCGGTAGGGAAGGCCCAATAGATGAACCAGCCCGCATAGTAGAAGGTCGGGATGATGAAGGCGAAGGCGAGGATGTTCTTGATCCCCGAGGCCAGCGCGTTCTTTGCCCGTGATGCCCCCATCTCATAGGACAGGAACCCCGCATGGATCAGAACCATGAGGGGGATGGTCAGCCAGTAGAAGGTCTCGGCGGTGGTCTTGTTCATCCCCGCAGTGGTTTCCTTCAGGGCGGCAAGTTCGGCCGCCAAAGCCGCGATTTGCTCTTCCATGATATTTTCCCCGTTGCTCCTGCCGCCAGATGCGTGCCGGGCGGCTAGGCGAAGAAGTGAAGCACAGCTTGGGAAATGCGCTTATCGCGGTTCAACTTTGTTTCCGGGCAATGCAGCATCTGCCCAGATATCGGGCAAACATCGGCGCATCCGCCAAGCTTTGCCCAGAATCACGCAGCCTTGAATCGCAAACCCCACCAGCGAAAAGGCCCCGGCGCATTGCCGGGGCCTTCCATGGCTCTGCCGCCATGCGCTCAGTTGCGCAGATAGCTTTCCATGCTGTCCTCCAACGCATCCTTCCATGGCGTGTGGTGGATGGGGGCCATCGTGCCGGTGATCACCGATTTGTAGGCATTGTTGCGGAAACCCATGATGTCCTTCTTCTTGTGCTCTTTCCACTCGAAGAAAGCCTCGCAGGCTCCGTCCACGTCGAAGGACGGATAGTCCGTCTCGGCGATCAGTTCCTTCACGTAATCGCCCTGATAGTGGATGGCGTCATGCGCGTCCTTGCCCGCATCCTCGCCCGCCACGCGGTCCGCGACATCCTTCAGCAGAACCGCCTTGTCCGCCGGAATGGCGATCCGCCCCATGATGGCGTCGCGCACCCACCATGCCTGCGCGTCGAACATGTTGAAGGTGAACCACTGGTCCTGCATGCCCACATAGAACAGCTTCGGGTTATGCACCCAGGCCACACCCTTGTAGAGGTCCGCAGTCGCCAGCCGGTTCGCCGTCTTCAGCCGCAGGTCGTCGGGCAGGAAGGGGAAATGGTGCTTGTATCCGGTGCAGAGGATGATGGCGTCGATCTTCTTGCTGGTGCCGTCCGCAAAATAGGCGGTGGTTTCATCCACCCGCTCCAGCTTGGGCACTTCCTTCCAGTTGTCGGGCCAGTTGAAGCCCATCGGCGCGTTGCGATAGGCGACCGTGATCGACTTCGCCCCGTATTTCCAACACTGCGACCCGATATCCTCGGCCGAATAGGACGACCCGAGCAAAAGCAGGTCCTTGCCCGAGAATTCCCGCGCGTCGCGGAAGTCATGGGCATGCAGCACCCGCCCGTTGAACTTGTCGAAACCCGGATATTCCGGGACGTTCGGCACGCTGAAATGGCCCGAGGCGACGACGACATTGTCGAACTCCTCGTCATACATCCGGTCATTCTTCAGGTCATGCGCGGTGACGGTGAAGTTGCCCTTCTCCGCGTTGTAACGGACCATGCGGATGGTCGTGGAAAAACGGATCCAGTCGCGCACCCCGGCCTTCTGCACCCGCCCCTGGATATAGTCGAACAGCACCGCGCGCGGCGGATAGGACGCGATCTGCTTGCCGAAATGTTCCTCGAAGGAATAGTCGGCGAATTCCAACCCCTCCTTCGGCCCGTTCGACCAAAGATAGCGATACATGGAGCAATGCACCGGCTCGCCATTCTCATCCAGACCGGTGCGCCAAGTGTAATTCCAAAGCCCGCCCCAGTTGGACTGTTTCTCGAAACAGACGACTTCGGGGATGTCGGCACCCTTCTGCTTGGCCGACTGGAACGCCCGCAACTGGGCAAGACCGGATGGCCCGGCGCCGATGACGGCAACACGCTTCTTCAAGGTAACCTCCATGTGCATTCTTATGTGTCGTCTTTTGCCGAAGGCTAAACGCGGCGCGCATTGCACGTCAAATTATTTTCCCTGCATGAAATTATTTGTCGCAACCTCAGCTTTCCGCCTGTCTCCCATGCCCGCCCCTGCCCCCGCTCGCAGCAGCGGCCAACCCTGTTGGCACGAGGCAGCCGAAAGGGAAACAAACCTCCGAAAAGATGCGGATTTTCGTGCCAAAGGTCCAAAAGGCCGGATTTATGCCCCGCTGTGGCCATCATTTGCCCGGAACAGGACGTCTAGGTTGTTTGCAAGGTGGGTAAATGCGCACGGAAGTCCGACCGTGTGCCCGTGTTCTGTACCAGTGGTTCCCTGGACGTCCTTAGGCAGCTGGTTCCAGCATGAAGATTCTTGCCGTCGACGACGACGACACCATCCTTGACCTGCTTTCCGAAGCACTGGCCCTTTCGGGACATGAACGCATGTCGCGCGCCCGCTCCGCGCATGAGGCGCTGGGCGTCATCGCGGCCACGACGACCCCGTTCGACTGCCTTCTCCTCGACATCCAGATGCCCGGCATGGACGGAATCGCCCTCTGCCGCGAGATTCGCGGTCTGCCCGCCTATGGGCAGGCACCCATCCTCATGCTGACCGCCATGTCGCAGCGCGACTATATCGAACGCGCCTTCATGGCCGGGGCGACGGATTACATAACCAAACCCTTCGACATGGTCGAACTCAACGCCCGCATCGGCATGGCCCATCGCCTGATCGAGGAACGCCGCCGCGTGAACGATGGCCTCGTCGCCATAGAACAGCTCAAGCGCGAGTTGCGCACCCTGCCCGCGCTGTCCCTGAACGATCCGCTGGACCTTGGTCAGGTGCCGCGCACCATCACCTATCTGGCCTTCGAGAATTACATCACCTCGCTCACCCGTGCGAAGCTCTTCACCTCGAACGTCATCGCGGTGAAGATCGTCGACATCGAACGCATCCACTCGGAAAACCGTCCGGCCGAATTCCTCTCGCACCTGCGCCTTGTCGCGCAGGCATTGGCAGAGGCGATCGAGGGCGAAAGCAGCGTCCTGTCCTATCGCGGTCAGGGCGTCTTCCTCTGCGTCAGCCACAACCGCAGCCGCCTGACCCCGGCCGACATCGAAACCCATATGAACGACGCCATCCTCGTGGGTCAGGGAATCACCGTCGCCGTGGGCGACCGCACCTCGCTGGGCGCTTTTACCCGCTTCGGATCGCTCCAATGCGTGTCGAAGGCCGTGGCCTCGGTCGAACGTCGGCTCGACATCATGGGGGCCACGCCCCGGATTGTCCGCAGCGTGCAGCAACGGTCGCTGGCCCGCTATCGCGGGGAACAGGAACGCTCCGCCTATGAGGGGCTGCTGCGTCAGGTCCTGAACGAGGATCTTGCCCGCCTGCGCGGCGATCTCAATGCAGGCGCGGGTCGAGATCCATCACCGCCACCTGCACCCTCACGCCGTCAAGCTCCATGACAGGACCCGCCGGCGTGGCCTTCAGGCCAAGCCGGCCGATCCAACGCGGCCATACCGCCGGACCGAAGGCGATGATCTTCTGCGCACCCAGCGACCGCGCCGTACGGATCATCTCGTACATCAGGTCGCCCTGAACCTTTTTGCGCAGCTTCGCGGGCACGTTGTTCGACACGAAGATGCGCGAGGCCTCCCAGATCTTGGGATCCACCGGTGCCTCGAAATTCATCAGATCCGACGGGATCGATTCAAGCATCCCTCGCTGGGCGTCCCGAATCATATAGGTGTACATCCCCACCCGCGCCGTCGTGGGCGTGAGTCGCACCCCGGCCAGCACCTCGCCATTCTCATGCACCGCGATCCAGCGGCTGGCGGGCGTGTCGTACTGGTCGAACTCCATGCCCTCGGCCTCGGGCAAGCGCCAGTTGTTGCGCACGATGAAAGACTTGCGCCGCGCACGCAGGAGATTCACGAACAGATCGCCGTGCTGATGCATGTTCTGGAAGGAAAGTGTCGTCGTCAGCATCAAACGTCCTGCTACAAGTGCCTCTTCACCATCGGTCACGCGGGGCGCTCCTCCCTCTTGCGCCCCTTCAGTCCCGGACAGTTCGGCGAACCGAGCATTTCGTCTGTGCGGAGGAAGGCTGACCATGGCATTCTCAAGTATCAACAATGATTAACAAATCTTCTGCCGGGGGCGACGGAAAAAACCAGCCGATTTTAGTCGAAATCCGGGAATCCGGCAAAACTGTGGCAAATAGGCAAAGTCGGAAAACTATTGCCTTACAATATATTGTGGTCAGTTCCTCAGAAACGCGCGAGTCCGGTAGTTTACGTTTTCGGACTCCCTGCACCACACCGTGGAAACAGGCACTGTTCATGCGTGACAAACAATCGCCCTATGGGTGAAATTTCAAGCGGAACCACCCGCCTCAGGCGATTCCCCGCGGATCACAGGGCCTTGGACGGCAGATTCGCGCCAGGGCTCGCCTCGTGACACAGGATGCAAGGACGGACAGGATAACCCGATGCAGGACAGCCCCGCGCAACAAAACACCGCAAGGCCACCACAAAATGGCCCAACTGCAAGGGCAGTAACCTTGGTGAACAAGCGAGGCGCGCATCCGCCCTGCCCGGCCGGCATCCCTGATGCCGCAGGGATGCGCGGGCCTCGTGCCAGATCGGGGGTCGCCATGCCGCGTTACTTTCAGTCCTTCAAGGTGTTCGGCGAGGTCGCCGACCTCATGCTTCTCGAACGGCCCGAAAGGCGGCTTCTCATCGACATCTCGCTGGAACCCGCGATGAACGAACCCGGCCGCAACCCCTATCCGCGCCGCACCACCTTCTGCCTCGCCGATCCCGACCTGATGGAACGCTTCCTTTCGGAAATCTCCATCGGCGATGCCATCGACGCCGAGGGGACTTTCGCCCAATCGGACTATATCCCCCATCGGACCACCTGCATCGACACGACCTTCCTGCTACTCGACTATCGACGCCTTGCCGATCCGGAACAATTGATCCCCGCACCCGCCGAATTCGCACGGGATGCCCTGCGCCGCATGCGGCTCCATTGAACGAAAGGCTCGACCCGAGCATGACGTCCGCCCCCTACAGCGCGGCCCCGGCCAAGGCGCCCACGACGGATGTGCCGCCCGTGACGGCGCGTCCAGTGCGCAGGATGTCCACGGCCATGCGCCTGCGCCGCCGCGTGCGGACGCTGCTCCGGTTCGAGACCAGCGCGGCACGGCTGGAAAAGCAGGTGCGCGACTATGTCATGGGCAGCCTCGAGCTGTTCTGGAAGCGCCAGACGATCTATGCCGCCGCCGCCCTCCTCTGCGGGTTCTACTACGACCTGCAGGTCGCGGTGATGTGTTACCTCTTCATCCAGTTCACCGAATTCTGCGACACATGGCTGTCGCTGCAGATCGTGCGCTGGAAGGGTGGCAGCCTGCGCGAGGCGCGGCGCTATCGGAACCTCCTGTTCCTCTCCGCCGTCCAGAGTACCGCCGCCATCGCCCTCTGGGCCGCCATCGTGGCCGAGATGGAGGGCATCTCCTCGCATTTCATGCCGCTCTTCTTCCTTTTCGCGGCGGGCCTCTTCGCGGCCGTGAACAACCACCAGATCCCGCAGATCCTTGCCCTGCGGCTGCTGATGTACACGGTCGTCTTCCTTTACATCCCGATCGACGACCTCCTGCAGGTGCGCCCCCCGATCCAGAGCTTCCTCTGGCTGCAACTCTTCACCGTGGTCTTCGTCCTGTTCTTCGTGATCGAATGTTCCACCATCTTCCTAAGACTCTACCGCCGCGGTCTGGATCAGCTTGACGAAATCCGCCACGAACGCGACCGCGTGCAGGCCGCCTATGAGGTGAAGTCTCAATTCGTCTCCGTCGTCAGCCACGAACTGCGCACGCCACTCACCTCGATCAACGGCGCGCTTGGCCTGTTGCGGACCGGCGCATATGAGAACGATCCCACCAAAGCCCGCAACATCCTTGAGATCGCGCACAAGAACAGCGTGCGCCTGTCGGCCCTGATCAACGATCTGCTCGACCTGCAAAAGCTGGAATCGGGCCAGATGACCTATAATTTCGACGAGCTCGATCTTGCCGCCATGGTCGAGGAATGCATGGGCGCTATGGAAACCTTCGCCCAGACCTACGGCATCCAGTTCGATTTCACCCCGCCCGACGAGATGGTCGTCGTCCATGCCGACCGCGACCGCCTGCATCAGGTGCTGGACAACATCCTGTCCAATGCAGTGAAATTCTCGCGCCGCGGCGAAAAGGTCGAGGTGCGCATCCACACCACCGCCGACCGTATCCTCGTCGAGGTGCAGGATCACGGCATCGGCATCCCACCCAATTCCCGCGACAAGGTCTTCGGCAAGTTCACACAGGTGGACAGCTCCGATCGCCGCGCCCATGGCGGCACCGGCCTTGGCCTGTGCATCGCGCAGGAAATCATGGCCGCGCATGGCGGCTCCGTCAATTACACCAGCACGCTTGGCGAAGGCTCCACCTTCGTCATCGATTTTCCGATCAAGGACGAAGAAGAATGACCTTTCAAACCGATGTTCCCCAGCACGCCGATCTGGCCGCCCGCCTTGCCCCGATCCGCGCCCATTTCATCGGGACTTTGCAGCCGCGCCTTGCCCGGCTGGAGGAGTTCTTCACTTCCTATGCCACGGCACATCCTGCCCCGGCGGTCATGCGTCAGTTGCAGGAGGACGCCCACAAGATGCGCGGCGTTGCCCCCACCCTCGGGTTCGAGGCGCTGGGTCGCGCGGCAGGGATCGTGGACGAATTGCTGGAACCTTGGCATGCCTCGGATGAAGGCGGCCCGGTAACCGATGCACTCCGCAAGGGTCTTTCCGCTCTTCACGTTGAAATCAAGGCCGCGATGGCCGCCGTCTAAACCTAGCGGGCGACAGCGTCGCGCTGCGCCCAATAACGGCGGATCTCTCCGGGCAGCGACACGGGATCGAAGGGCTTGCTGATCCGTCCCAGCACGCCCAATCCCTCCAACTCGGCATCCACCAGTTCCATCGCCTTCGCGGTCATAAAGATGGCCGGGATGTCCGTCAGGCTGGGCAGCGCACGCAGCGCCTGCAAGGTCTGCACACCGTTCATCTCGGGCATCATGAAATCCAGAAGCAGAAGGTCGGGCGCAAAGCGTTCCGCCTCGCGCAGCGCTTCCGGCCCCGAGGCGCATTGCATCACCTCGAACCCACCAAGATCGGCCAAGGCAAGCTTGGCGATCATAAGGATATCCTCGTCATCCTCGACATGAAGGATACGGTTCAGACCAGTCATAGGCACCCCCGAAGCGCCATGCCGATGGTATTCCCCGACCACCGACCGCACCACAGCCTGACGACGGACTGACCCTGCGTCAATCGTCCTGTTCGGAAATGTTAAACGAAACCGGGAACGGATTGTTTCCCAATGGCATGCAATCGCAGAACCATGGCGAAACCGGACCACCGCCACACTCAACCGCAGATATGTCAGCCGTCCGCCCGACTCACAACATCTTCCGTTGCGTCACGCCAGTTTCACCCAGACCGTCTTCAGCGCGGTATATTTGTCGAAACTGTGGATCGAAAGGTCGCGGCCAAATCCAGACTGCTTCATCCCGCCGAAGGGTGTCATCGCCGACAGGGCATCCACCGTGTTCACGCTGACCGTCCCCACCCGCAACGCGGCGGACATGCGGAAGGCCCGGTCGATGTCCCGCGTCCAGACCGAGGCCGCCAGCCCATATGGGCTGTCATTAGCAAGGCGCAGCGCCTCCGCCTCATCGGCAAACGGGATCACCGCCAGCACCGGGCCAAAGACCTCGTCCCGCGCCAACTCGCTGCCCGGGTCCACCCGATCAAAGATCGTGGGCGTAATCCATGCGTCCGATCCGTCCCGCGTCAACCGCTCGCCTCCCGCCACAAGCCGCGCCGCGCCGCGCGCCCGTTCGATAAACCCCGCCACGCGCCCCGCATGATGGCTGTCCACCATCGGCCCCATCGTCGTGGCCGGATCCAGCGGGTCGCCCTGCACCACCGCACCCGCCCGCGCCGCCAGCCGTTCCACCATCGCGTCATGCACGTCGCGATGCACCAGAAGGCGCGAATTGGCCGAACAGACCTCGCCCGCGTTGAAGAAGATGCCAAAGGCCGCCATGTCCGCCGCCCGGTCCAGATCGGCATCGGGGAAGATGATGTTGGGTGACTTGCCCCCCGTCTCCAGCCAGACCTGCTTCATGTTCGACCGCCCGGCATAGGTCTGGAACAGCTTGCCCACCTCGGTCGATCCGGTGAAGGCAAGGCAATCGACATCCCCATGCAGGCCCAGCGCCTGCCCCGCCTCATGCCCAAATCCCGGCACCACGTTCAGCACGCCATCCGGCAGCCCCGCCTCCGCCGCCAGTTCCGCCAAGCGCAGCGCCGACAGCGGCGATTGTTCCGCAGGCTTCAGCACCACCGAATTCCCCGCCGCCAGCGCCGGGGCCAGCTTCCATGTCGCCATGTCCAAAGGAAAATTCCACGGCACCACCGCCCCCACCACGCCCAGCGCCTCGCGCCGGATCATGGCGACATCGCCGGGGCCTGTCGGCGCGATCTCGTCATAAAGCTTGTCTATGGCCTCGGCATGCCACTGGAAGAAATGTGCCGATCCGGGCGCGTCGATGGTGGAGGATTCGGCAATCGGCTTGCCCATGTCCAGCGTGTCCAGCAGCGCCAGTTCCGGCACATTGGCCCGGATCAGCGCGGCAAGGCGCAACAGCACCTCCTTCCGCTCTGCCGGCGACTTGCGCGACCACCGGCCATCCTCGAAGGCCGCGCGCGCCGCCGCCACCGCGCGATCCACATCCGCCGCATCGCCCCGCGCCACCTCGGCCAGCACCGCGCCCGTCGCCGGGTTCACCGTGGCAAATCGCGCGCCCGAGGCCGCCTCCTCCCACCGTCCGCCGATCCACAGCCCCGTGCGCGGCCGGATGCCCGCCGCCAAGCCCTGCCATTCCGAATGGGTCGCCATCGCCAGTCCCTCCTGTTCGCCGCGCCAAACTGCCAGTCCGGGCACGCGCGATGGACAACAGATTTCCGCCCCGCTGCTTCGGAAAAACCTAAGCCCCCGACAGAAGCGGCAGCATCAGCGCAAAGAGTTCCGCCTGCGAGGTGATCCCGCAGCGCGCATAAAGCTGTTTGCGGAACACCTTCACCGTCTGCGCACTGACCCCCAGCCGCAGCCCGATGGACACGGTCGAATGCCCGCGCAGGATCAACAGCGCGACCTCTGCCTGACGCGGCGAAAGGCGGATGCCCCGCGCGCCCTCCAGCGCCCGCATCAACTGCCCTGTCACGTCATCCGCCGCCCCCTGCTCGGCCCGCAAACCCTGCCAATGCGCCTCGGCAAGCGCAGTCACGATGGGGGCCAGCCGCTGGCAGGTCTCCACCTCCCGGGCCGAGAAGGGCAGGCTCGAGGTCGCATCCCGCCCAAGGCAGATGTTCAGCGAAACATCCGGCACCGGATAGATCACGAAGGTGATCTCATCCACCAGCGTCGTCTGCTGATAATATTCCCGGAAATAGCGGCTGCGGTGAAAGGCATCGGGGGCCACGTCCCGCAACCGGTAGGCCCCCGCCGGAACCCGGCTCATATGCAGGTCGTGATAGGGGTCAAGCAGATAGGCCCCCGCCAGATAGGTGCTGTCCAGTTGCGAAAACACCTGCGGCCGGTCGCTCTGCCGGAAGAGCACAAGCGGCGGCCCCGCATCACGATAGGCAAGGATGATCAGGTTGTCGGGCGCCACGCAGCGGCGGAACCAGTCCAGCAAGGCCCCTTCGAACCCTGCCCCGCCCAAGCGGCGGATGACCTGCGCCAATTGCCCCTCGGCGGTGTTCGGCAGCGGCTGCATCATACCTCTCTGGGGGTATATACCCCCCGGCTTCACGAAACCTAACCTTTCCCGACACACCAAGGGGTATGGGGCCGCATGTCAACCGCCATCGACATTCGTTCCGTGGTCAAGCGCTATGGCACCGCCACCGCGCTGCACGGGGTTTCGCTCTCCATCTCCGACAATGAGTTCTTCACCCTGCTCGGCCCCTCGGGCTGCGGCAAGACCACGCTCTTGCGCTGCATCGCCGGGTTCGAGGACGTGACCGAAGGCGAAATCCGCCTCTTCGGCCAGAACATCGCCCAGCTCGAACCCAACCACCGCCCCGTCAACACGGTCTTCCAGCAATACGCCCTCTTCCCGCACATGACCGTGCTGGAAAACGTGGCCTTCGGGTTGAAGATGAAGGGCGTCTCCCTCACGGACCGCACCGCCCGCGCGGGCCGGATGCTGGAGATGGTCCATCTCTCCGCCTTCGCCGACCGCCTGCCCTCGCAGCTTTCGGGCGGGCAGCAGCAGCGCGTGGCGCTGGCCCGCGCCCTCGCCCCGGAACCCAAGGTCCTCCTCCTCGACGAACCCCTCTCCGCCCTCGACCTGAAACTCCGCCAGGCGATGCGCGTCGAGTTGAAGACGCTGCAAGAGGAAACGGGCATCACCTTCATCTTCGTCACCCACGATCAGGAAGAAGCCCTCACCATGTCCGACCGCATCGCGGTCATGTCCCAAGGCCGCGTTCAGCAGGTCGGCACCGCGCGCGACATCTACGAGTCCCCGCTCAACCGCTTCGTGGCCGACTTCATCGGCGAAACCAACCTGATCGAAGTCACCGTCGACCGGATCGAGGCCGGCACCGCCCGCATCACCCTTCCCGGCGGCCATGCCATCACCGTCCCCGCCGCCCACACCACACCGGGCAAGCACCACCTGTCCATCCGCCCCGAACGCCTGTCCCTCGCGGCCCAGGGCGACCTCACCGCCACCGTCGAACGCGTGGTCTACCTCGGCACCGACCTGCAACTCCTCACCCGGCTGACAACGGGCGAGGAATTCCACATCCGCCTCCAGAACTCCGCCCGCACCGAAATCCCTGCGCCCGGCACCACCGTCGCCCTGCAGCTGGAGGAAGGCGCAGCCCGCCTTCTGGCCGACTGATGGCCGGGATGACGCGTCCACCGCAGGGCAACGGCACGGGTTATCGCGGCCTGATCGGCCCGCTCCTGATCCCCACATGGGTGATGATCGGCGTCTTCCTCGTGCTGCCCGTCCTCCTGATGGCGGTCTACAGCTTCCTGACCAAGGAATTCCGGGGCGGCGTCATCTGGGATTTCACCCTTGCCGCCTATGACCAGTTCTTCCTGAACCGTGGCCTCTTCGGGGATGAACCGCCCACCATAGAATGGACCTACATCACGATCTTCTGGCGCTCCATCTGGCAGGCCGCGCTTGCCACGCTGATCTGCCTGATCGTGGGCTTCCCCACGGCATGGTTCATCGCCACAAGGCCGCCAAAGGCCCGCGCCGTCTGGCTGTTCCTCGTCACCATCCCCTACTGGGTCAACCTCCTGATCCGCACCGTCAGCCTGAAATTCCTGATCCGCGACAACGGACCCCTGAATGAATCGCTGATGTCCATCGGCCTGATCACCGACCCGCTGCCGCTCGTGAACACCAACCTCGCCGTGCAGCTTGGCCTCTTCTACAGCTACCTGCCCTTCATGGTGCTGCCCATCTACGCCGCCGTCGAACGCTACAACTTCGCCCTGTCCGAAGCCGCCGCCGACCTCTACGCCTCGCGCTGGACGACCTTGCGCGAAATCGTCCTCCCCGTCGTCAAACCGGGCATCGTCGCGGGCTGCATCCTCGTCTTCGTCCCCTCCCTCGGCGCCTTCCTCGCGCCCGACCTCTTGGGCGGCGCCAAGACCTTCATGATCGGCTCGCTCATCGACGAACAGTTCCGCGGATCCCAAGGCAACTGGCCCTTCGGCGCTGCGGCGGCGATGATCCTGATGACCCTCGTCCTGATCGTCCTGATGGCCTACGCCCGCGCACAGACCAAAGGGGACGCGCGATGAAGGGCGTGCGCCATTACCCCGGCTTCCTGCCGATGGCGGTCGCCTGCCTGATCATCCTCTACGCTCCCCTGATCGTCGTCACGATCTACAGCTTCAACGGCTCCACCTCGATCACCACATGGGGCGGCTTCTCGTGGCGCTGGTATGCCGACGTCTTCACCGGCCCCGACGCCCCCCGCTTCAAGGCCGCCGCGTGGAACTCCCTCACCATCGCGTTCCTCGCCGCCACCACGGCCACCGCCATCGCCGTCGCCGCAAGCCTCGCCATGATCCGCGGCGGCAGGTTCCGGGGCAAATCCGCCACCTTCACCCTGATCAACCTGCCCCTCATGGTGCCAGAAATCGTCATCGCCGTCGCCACGCTGATCTTCTTCTCGGCCATCGGCCTGACCACGGGCTATATGACCATCCTCATCGCCCATATCACCTTCTGCATCCCCTTCGCCTACCTCCCCATCGCCGCCCGCCTGCAAGGGATCGAGGACAGCTACGAACAGGCCGCCCGCGACCTCTACGCCACCCGCTGGCAGGCCTTCCGCCTGATCCTGATGCCGCTGATGATGCCCGGCATCATCTCGGGCTACCTGCTGGCCTTCATCATCTCGCTCGACGATTTCATCATCACGAACTTCGTCAAGGGCGCGGGAATGGAAACCCTGCCCACCGCTATCTTCGG
>Ga0209278_1000734_pt1 | contig 23050 bp, 21 predicted proteins | sample JI81BgreenDNA_FD_187504 | JGI IMG/M metagenome (GOLD analysis project Ga0209278, IMG submission 187504) | Wastewater effluent complex algal communities from Wisconsin, to seasonally profile nutrient transformation and Carbon sequestration -... | ecosystem: Engineered > WWTP > Effluent > Algae... | reverse complement strand
GCGGCATCCCGGCCGACACCATCCGCGAGGTGGCCCGCGCCTACGCCACCAGCCCGGCCGCCATCATCCTGTGGGGCATGGGCGTGAGCCAGCACGTGCACGGCACCGACAACGTGCGCTGCCTGATTGCGCTGGCCAGCCTCACCGGCCAGATTGGCCGCCCCGGCACCGGGCTGCATCCCCTGCGCGGGCAGAACAACGTGCAGGGTGCCAGCGACGCCGGCCTCATTCCCATGATGTTTCCGAACTACCAGCGCGTGAGCGACCCGGCCGCGCACCGCTGGTTCGAGACCTTCTGGGGCACGGCGCTGGACGACCGGCCCGGCCTGACCGTGACCGAGGTGCTGGACCACGCGCTGCGCCCGCGCGACGACCCGCAGCGCGTGCGCGGGCTGTATGTCATGGGCGAGAACCCCGCGATGAGCGACCCCGACCTGCACCACGCGCGCGCCGCGCTGGCCGCGCTAGACCACCTCGTCGTGCAGGACATCTTCCTCACCGAAACCGCCTGGCTGGCCGACGTCGTGCTGCCCGCCACGGCCTGGCCCGAGAAGACCGGCACGGTGAGCAACACCGACCGTCTCGTGCAGCTCGGCCGCCGCGCGATCGATCCGCCGGGGCAGGCCCGCGCCGACCTGTGGATCGTGCAGCGGATGGCCGCGGGCCTGGGGCTGCGCTGGGATTACCCGGGGCCGGACGAGGGCGTGGCCGCGGTCTACGAGGAAATGCGCCAGGCCATGCACGCCGCCATCGGCGGCATCACCTGGGCGCGTCTGGAGCGCGAGTCGGCGGTGGTCTACCCCTGCCACGCCGAAGACCAGCCCGGCGAGCCGATCGTGTTCCACGACCGCTTCCCCACGGCCGACGGCCGGGTGCGCCTGGTGCCGGCCGGGCTGGTGCCCGCGGACGAGCGGCCCGACGCCGACTACCCGATGGTGCTGATCACCGGCCGGCAGCTGGAACACTGGCACACCGGCAGCATGACCCGCCGCACGCGGGTGCTCGACGCCATCGAACCCGCGGCCAGCGCCAGCCTGCACAGCGCCGAACTGGCACGGCTGGGTCTGCGACCGGGCGATCGCGTGCGCGTGGCCTCGCGGCGCGGCGCCATCGAGCTGGACGTGCGCGCGGACGACGGCACGCCGCCCGGCGCGGTCTTCATCCCGTTCGCCTACCGCGAGGCGGCGGCCAACCTGCTCACCAACGGCGCGCTCGACCCGGTGGGCAAGATCCCGGAGTTCAAGTACTGCGCGGTGCGCGTGGGGTCCGTGGCCGAACGCTCTGCAGGAGCCGCATGACCCCCGGGCAGCGCGCCGGGCCCGGCCGCGCGACAATACGCGGCCTCACCCGATGCCGCTCCCGGAGCCCTTGCCCATGAACACCCGCCGACACACCCTGCAGCAGGGCGCCGCCGTGGCCGCCTTGCTGGCCGCCGCCGGCCTGTGGCCGCAGGCCGCCCGCGCCGCGGGCAACAGCAAGGCCTTTGACGCCCGCAGCGTGGCCGAGGCCACCCGCCTGCTCGGGGCCACCGCCGCGCCCGCGCCCAGCGCCGAGGTCACGCTGCAGGCGCCCGACATCGCTGAAAACGGCGCCGAGGTGGCGGTGACCATCGGCACCACGCTGGCCGGTGTCAAGCAGCTGGTGTTGCTGGTGGAGAAAAACCCGAACGTGCTGGTGGCGGTGTTCAACCTGACCGACGCCATCGAGCCGGTGCTGTCGCTGCGCACGAAGATGAGCCAGTCGTCCGACGTGTATGCGGTGGCGCTGATGCGCGACGGCCGCGCGCTGTTCGCGCGCCGCGAGGTGCGCGTGACCCTTGGCGGCTGCGCCGCCTGACCGCCGGAGAACCGCCATGACCGAACCGACCCGCATCCGCGCCCAGGTCCAGGGCGACAAGGCCGTGGTGCGCCTGCGCATGGCCCACGAGATGGAATCCGGCCAGCGCCGCGACAGCGGCGGCGCGCTCATCCCCGCCTGGCACATCACCGAAGTGACCATCACCCACAACGGCCGGCCGGTGATCACCGCCGAGTGGGGCCCCGGTGTCTCGAAGAACCCGTACCTGCAGTTCACGCTCAAGGGCGCGCGCGCCGGCGACCGCGTGGGCGCGAACTGGAAAGACAGCCGCGGCGCCAGCCGCAGCGACGAAATCACCATCGTCGCCTGACGCCCCGGCGTGCGGCCGGGGCTGGCCTGGCCGTCGCGCCGTCGCCCCATCGAATTCCTGCACACCGCCTTGCAATAAGGGCAAGCCGCGGTGGCCCGCGCGCGGCACGATGGCGCCATGCTGTCCACGCCCGCCTTTTCCCCTTCTTCGCCGGCCGCGGCGGCGCGCCTGGCGCCCGGCGCCGCCGGCCGCGCCATGCTCTGGGCCGCGCTGCTCACCGGGCTGGCGATGGATATCGTCGTGAAACTGCTGGGCGACAGCGTGGGCACCGCGGCCACGGTGGCCGGGCGCTGGACCTTCGGCCTGTTGTTTCTGCTGCCGCTGGTGGCGTGGCTGGCCTGGCGGCGGCGCTGGCCCGCGGGTGATGCGTCCCCGTGGCGGCGCATTCACGCCGGGCGCGCGCTGCTCAACCTGGGCGTGGCCTACGGCCTGGTGGTGGGCCTGCAGGCGCTGCCGCTGGCGCTGGTCATGACGATCTTCTTTGCCGAGCCGCTGCTGATGGTGATGCTGGCCGCGCTGCTGGGGCGCCAGCGCCTGGCGCGTGGGCCGGCGGTGGTGTGCGCGCTGGGTCTGCTGGGGGTGGTGGTGGCGACCTGGGGCGACTGGCTGCGCCTGGGCGCGGCCGGGCCGGACCTCTGGATCGCCGCGCTGGTGGCGCTGGGCGGGGCGCTGTGCGGCGCGCTGCAGACGGTGGTGACGCAGGTCCACGGGCGGGGTGTGTCGTCGGCCTCGCTGGTCTTCTGGACCACCGCCGCGACCGCCCTGGCCACGCTGGCCGCGCTCGGCATGGCGGGGCCGTCGGCGTGGTCCCTGGGCGCGCGCGAGCTGGCCTGGCTGGCGCTGGTGGGCGCGCTGGGCACGGCCTTCAGCCTGCTGTGGGTCGCCGCGCTCAAGCGGGTGCCGGCGCGGGTGGCGGCGCACGTGCTGTACCTGACCCTGCCGCTGGGCGCGCTGGCGGGCTGGCTGGGCTTCGGCGAGGTGCCGCACGCGGTGTCGGTGATCGGCAGCCTGGTGGTGTTTGTCGCCGTGGCCGCGCTGGAAGCCTGGCCGCGCGGGCGCAGCGCTCAGCCCGGCACGGCCTGATCCGGCGCGTCGGCCGCCAGCCGCGCGCGCAGCCACGCCAGCAAGGCCGCCACCCGCGGGTCGTCGCGGTCCGGCAGGCGGTGCACGAGGTGGTAGTGCTCGCCGCTGGCGTAGGCGCGGGGGTGCGCGGGCACGAGCGCGCCGCGGGCCAGTTCCTCGCGCACCAGCAGGGGATCGGCCATGGCCACGCCGCGGCCCAGCAAGGCGAGCTGCACCGCCGCGTCCAGCGTGTCGACGGTGATGTCGGGCTCCAGCGCCACAGGCGCGCCCAGCCAGGCCGTGATCCAGCGCTGCCAGTCGTCGCCGGTGTCGTCCGCGTGGATCAGCGGCAGCCCGGCGAGCTGCGCGGCGCTGCCGATCGGGCCGTGGGCCGCAAGCCACGCCGGCGTGCACACCGGCAGCAGCCGCTCGGCCAGCACCGGCACCGCCTGCGACGCCGGCCAGCTGCCCAGGCCGTAGGTGATGCCGACGTCGAAGGCGTCGTCATCGGGTGTCATCGCGTTCCAGCGCGGGTGGAAGCGCACATGCCGCGGCACGTCGGACTGCCGCAGCAGCCAGCGCAGGCCCAGCGACGGCGGCACCTTCACCCGCAGCACCGCGCCCGGGCTGCGTGCCTGCCGCACGCCACGCTCCATCGCCGCGAAGGCCTCGGCCAGCGGGCCGGCCAGCGCGCGGCCTGCCGGTGTGAGGCTCAGGCCGTCGCGCCGAACAAACAGCGGCGTGCCCAGTTCGTCCTCCAGCAGGCCGATGAAGCGGCTCACCGAACTCTGGCTCACCGACAGCCGCTCCGCCGCGCGGGCCATGCTGCCCAGCGAAGCGGTGAGGTGGAACACATGCAGGGCTTTGAGCGAGGGCAGGCGCGACATGGGCGTAACGGTAGCAGCGCGGTGCGCGCGGTGTTCACGATTTTTGAATGCGGTGTGCAAGCGGCTGCGGCCCCGCGCGGCTGCCCCGCGCCTAGACTGGCCGCCTGTCCACCTCTGCTCGGCACCGTCCCCCGATGTCCATGACCGCCCGCCTGCCCACGCTCTTCGTCTCCCACGGCGCCCCCACCTTCGCCATCGAACCCGGCGAGGCCGGCCCGGCGCTGACCGCGCTCGGCGAGCGACTGCCGCGCCCGCGCGCGGTGCTGGTGGTCTCGCCGCACTGGATGACGCCCGAGCCGCGCGTGACGGCCGCCGCATGGCCCGGGACAGTCCACGACTTCGGCGGCTTCCCCGCCGCGCTCTACCGGCTGCGCTACGCCGCGCCCGGCGATCCGGCGCTGGCCGGGGCGGTGGTGCAGCGGTTGCGCGACGCCGGTTGGCCCGACGCCCGCACCGACGACACCCGCGGCCTGGACCACGGCGCCTGGGTGCCGCTCATGCACCTGTTTCCGCAGGCCGACGTGCCGGTGTTGCAGCTGTCGCTGCCGCTGGCGGCCGACGCCCAAGCCGCCCATGCCTTGGGCCGCGCGCTCGCGCCGCTGGCCAATGAGGGTGTGCTGATCGTGGGGTCGGGCAGCCTGACCCACAACCTGTATGAATTCCGCCAGGGCACCCGCGATCCGGCGGCTTACGTGCTGGCGTTTCAGGACTGGGTGCGCCACGCGGTGCGCGCGGGCGACCACGACGCCATCGTGCACACGCTTGACCGCGCGCCCGACGCCGCGCGCGCCCACCCGACCCCTGAGCACTTCCTGCCGCTGCCGCTGGCCGCTGGCGCGGCCGGCCGACCGGTGCCCGGCGAAGTCATCGACGGGGGCGTGCAGCACGGCGTGCTGTCGATGGACGCTTACGTGTTCGGCGCCTCGGCGGCGGCCTGACGCGCCCGCTGCAACGGACGCCGGCTCACCAGCTGCCCACGTTGGGCATGTCTTTCCACGGTGCGGCCGGCGGCAGCGGATCGCCTCGTTGCAGCAGCTCGATGGAGATGTTGTCCGGCGAACGCACGAAGGCCATGTGGCCGTCGCGCGGCGGGCGGTTGATCGTCACACCGTGCGCCTGCAGGCGCTCGCAGGTGGCGTAGATGTTGTCCACCGCGTAGGCCAGGTGGCCGAAATTGCGGCCGCCGGTGTAGACCTCGGGGTCCCAGTTGTAGGTGAGCTCGACCTGTGCCTGGCTGTCGCCGGGCGCTGCCAGAAAGGCCAGGGTGAAGCGGCCCTGCGGCACCTCCCGCACGCGCAGCACCTCGAGCCCGAGGGCGTCGCGGTAGAAGGCCAGGGAAGCGTCGAGGTCGGTCACGCGGACCATGGTGTGCAGGTATTTCATGGCGGGTCGGGGTCGCAGATCGGGGTGGGTCGGCCGGTCAACGCGTTGTTGGTCGGGCGCGTTGGCGGCTGGACGGGTATGGGTTGGCCCGGTATTGAACCGCAGGCCGCCGCGCGGCGCCGGCGGCCGCCGCCACGGCCCCACGCGGGCGCGGGTCGTCAGGCGCCGGCCGGCGCATCCGCGATCAGGCGGGCCGCCGCGAGGTCCCAGCCAGCCCAGCCGCAGCTCTTGAACAACACGGGGCCGCGCGTCGCCGCTTGGCCAGCGAGCGCACCCCGTGGCCTGTCATCGAGCACCTCGCCCAGCGTGGGCAGCGCGGCGACGTCGACCCCGGCTTGCAGCAGATCGCCGGCCTCGTGATCGGCGTCGCGGGTGTCCACGACCACCGTGCCGCGCGCGGCCAGGTCGCGCACGACCGCCGCGTCCCACTCCACCATGCGCGGCGTGAACGCGCCGACCGCGGCCACGAAGGCGTCGTCGCGCGGTCGGCCGCGCAGGCACACCGCCTGCGCCGGCGTCGCGCTCACCACCAACGGGCAGTCGGCCAGCGCGGCGTCGGCGTCGTCCACGCGCCGCGCGCGCAGGCCGCGCGACCGGGCATGCGCCACCAGCGCGTCGGCGCTGGCCGCGCTGCGCGACGCGACCCACACCTCGCGCACGCCCAGGCCGTCGGCGAAGGCGTCGGTGTGGGCGCGCCCCTGCACGCCGGCGCCCACCACCAGCAGCGGGCCGTCGTGCCGCGGCGCCAGCGTCTGCGCCGCCAGCAGGCTCACGGCGGCTGTGCGCCGCGCGGTCACCGTGGGGCCGTCGAGCAGCGCGCGCCGCGCGCCGGTGGCGGCGTCGAACACCACGATGTCGCCCTGGATGGTGGGCCGGCCGGCCGCGGCGTTGGCGGCGACGAAGGTGATCAGTTTGGTGATCGCCACGCGCGCGTCGGTGGCCGGCATCACGAACAGGCTGCCGCCGCCCGGCAGCGGCTGCACCAGCCGCGGCGGGACGCTCACCGAGGGATCGCGCAGCAGCGCGGCGATGGCCTGCGCCAGCGCGGGGTAGGGCAGGGCCGCGGCGGTGGCCTCGGCGTCGAGAGCCCCGCCCACCTCAGCCATTGACGTGAATCGAGTACAGGCCCCACGGGCACTGCGCAAAGCGCTCGGGCAGCGGCTTGGCCGCCAGCGCGGGGAAGCGGTCGGGTTCGTACACCGCCCACAGCGGGCCTAGCCCGCCCACGTGCAGCGGGGCGCCGTCGATGTGGGTGGCGATGATGAAGCCCTGCTCGCGGGCTTGCTTGAGCGGCAGTTCGACGGTGTAGCCGTCCACCGCGCGCATCACCAGCGTCGCGCCCGCGCCCGCCCGCGCGCCGGCGGCCTGCAGCACGCGCTCGACCGTGGGGCCGCTGAGGCGGTGGCGCTTGGCGTCGTATTCCAGCGTGGGTTCGATGGTCTGTGCGGGCAGCGCGGCCACCGCGGCGAAGTCGAGCCCGAAGGCGCGCTCGAAGGCCAGGCCGTGCTTGCCCATCATCTGGTCCAGGGCCTTGTCGAGCGGGCCGCGGTTTGGCCGTTCGACGGGACCGGAGACGGTGAGCACGACCGGCGCCGACGCGCGGGCGGCGGCGGCCGAGGCGCCCGGGGCGAGGGCGGCGCCGGCGAGCAGGCCGGTGGCGTGAAGGAAGGCGCGTTTGTGCATGGAATCTCCAGCGGGGCGTTGGTCAGCCGGTCACTATAGCCAGCCGCCTGCGCGACAGCCCGCGCTCGGGGTTATCCCGGGGTGATGTAGGCGGCTACTTACGCCACCCGTCTGCTTCGTCACAGAATGGCCGAACCCCGACATACCTCGGGGCACACCCAAAGAGGAGACACCATGAAACCGACGAAGCTGCTTGCAGCGATGCTGCTGGCCGGCGTGGCGCTGGGCGCCCACGCGCAAGCGGGCAAGGACAACCTGGCCGCGCTCAAACAGTTCAAGGTCTCCGGCACGGATCTCAACATCCCGCCGGTGCCGCAGGAGGGCCGCAACGCCGAGGCCATCAAGGCCAACCTGAAGAACATCAAGATGCCGCCGGGCTTCAAGATCGAGCTCTACGCGGTGGTGCCCGACGCACGCCACATGGCGGTGGCGCCGAACACCAACATGCTGTTCGTCGGCACCCGCAAGACCCGCGTCTGGGCCGTGACCGACCGCAACGGCGACGGCACCGCCGACGAGGTCAAGCCGTTCGCGCCGTCGCTGAACTTCAAGGTGCCCAACGGCGTGTGCTGGACCAAGGACGGGTTCCTGATCGTGGTCGAGCACAACCGCGTGCTCAACTTCCCGGCCGCCGAGTTCTTCTACGAAGGCCCGGACGTGGCGGTGATCGAGGTGGTGCCCCAGGGCGGCCTGATTCCGGTGGAAGAGGAGTCGTTCAACCACGGCGCGCGCGTGTGCCGGGTGGCCGACGACGGCACGCTCTACGTGGCGCTGGGCCAGCCCTACAACGTGCAGCCCGCCGGCAAGGTGGACCTGTACGACAAGCTGGGCATTGGCGGCATCGTGCGCATGAACGCGTTCGACGGCTCCAAGCGCGAGGTGTACTCGCGCGGCGTGCGCAACTCGGTGGGCATGGACATCAACCCCAAGGACAAGACGGTGTGGTGGACCGACAACCAGACCGACGGCCTGGGTGACGACGTTCCGCCGGGCGAGCTCAACCGCTCCACCAAGCTCGGCGAGCACTTCGGCTATCCGTACTGGAACGGCAAGTTCAAGGTTGCCGGCACCGCCGCCGCGCCCGACCTCAAGGACATGAAGCCGCCGGCCAACGCGGTGTTCCCCCAGGTGGAGTTCCCGGCGCACCAGGCGCAGCTGGGCATGACCTTCTACAACGGCAAGCAGTTCCCGGCCAAGTACCAGGGCGGCGTGTTCGTGGCGTCCCACGGCTCGTGGAACCGCACCAAGGCCACCGGGGCGCTGATCAACTTCGTGCCGATCAAGGCCGACGGCACCGCCGGCGCGGCCGAGGTGTTTGCCGAGGGCTGGCTGGATGCCAACGGCATCTACAAGGGCCGCCCGGTGGACGTGGCGCCGATGAAGGACGGTTCGCTGCTGATCTCCGATGATTACGTCGGCGCGATCTACCGCGTGACCTACTCGGCGCCGAACTGAGCGCCATTCGCCGCCGCCCTCGGGCGGCCTGGGGATCCGCCGCCGGCGGGTCCCGCCCCGGCGCGGTGCCTCGCCTGAGGCCCGCGCCCCCCTTTTTTGGGTTTCGCCGCTGCCATGTTGCTTCGATCGATGTTTTCCGCGCTGCTGGGCGCGCTGTGTGTGTGGCCGGTGCAGGCCGGTGATGTGAAAGCGGGCCAGACCCGCGCCGCGGCCTGCGCGGTCTGCCACGGCCCGCAGGGCCTGTCGATGCAGCCCAACGTGCCGCACCTCGCCGGTCAGCCGGAGATCTACCTGGCCGAGCAGCTGCGCGCCTACCGCAGCGGCAAGCGGGCGCACGAGGTGATGGGGGTGATCGCCAAACCGCTGACCGATGCCGAGATTGACAACCTGGCCGCTTGGTACGCGTCCATCACGATCCGGGTCGAGGCGCCATGAGCCCGCGCCGCACCCCCCTGGCCGCGGCGATCGGCCTCGCGCTCGCCGGCGGCGCCCTGGCGCAGACCGCGCCCACCGATCCCGCGGCCGGCGAGTCGCTCGCGCCGGTGGTCATCCGCGCCGCGGGCGACGGCCCGCGCGGCTGGCTTGGCGTGCCCACGGTGGACGTGGTGGATGGCCGCGAACTGCGCGACGGCCAGCTGCAGATCAACCTGTCCGAGGGCCTGCGCCGTGTGCCCGGGCTGGTGATCCGCAACCGCGAAAACTACGCCCAGGACCTGCAGGTGTCGATCCGCGGCTACGGCGCGCGGGCGACTTTCGGCGTGCGCGGCGTGCGCCTGTTTGTCGATGGCATTCCGGCCAGCGCGCCCGACGGCTCCGGCCAGGCGGCGAACTTTCCGCTCGGCAGCGCCGACCGGATCGAGGTGGTCCGCGGTCCGTTCGCGGCGCTGTACGGCGCTTCCAGCGGCGGCGCGATCCTGCTCTACACCGAGGACGGCGCGCGCCCGGGCGAATGGCGCACCGGCGTGGCCGCCGGCAGCGACGGCCTGTGGCGCTTCGGCACGCAGGTCACCGGCCAGACCGGGGCCGCGGGCGAGCGCGGCTGGTCCTACACGCTCGATGTCAACCGCTTCGCCACCGACGGCATCCGCCCCCAATCAGCGGCCGACCGCACCACCCTCAACGCCAAGCTCTCGCGCGCCCACGACGGCGGCCGCACCACGCTGGTGTTCAACCGCCAGTACAGCTTTGCGCTCGATCCGCAAGGCCTGAGCCGTGCCCAGTTTGATGCCAACCCCGAGCAGACCGCGCCGCAGCCGATCCAGTTCAACACCCGCAAGAGCGTGTCACAGACGCAGGCCGGCGTGGCCTGGGAGCAGGCGCTGGGTGGCGGCCACAAGATCGAGCTGATGGGCTACGCCGGCCAGCGCCGCGTGATCCAGTACCAGTCGATTCCCACGGCCAACCAGGGCATCACCACCTCCGGCGGCGTGATCGACCTCGACCGCGACTACGCCGGTCTGAACCTGCGCTGGCGCCACCAGACCGACTGGGCCGGGGGGCGTCTGGCCTGGGCGGCGGGCGTGGCGGCGGATCGCCAGAGCGACCTGCGCCGCGGCTATCAGAACTTCGTCGGCGCGACGCTGGGCGTGCAAGGCGCGCTGCGCCGCGACGAGACCAACCGCGCCACCACCCTCGACCCCTACGCCAACGCCGAGTGGACGCGCGGCGACTGGACGCTGGCCGCTGGCCTGCGCCACACCCGCGTGAAGTTCACCTCCACCGACCGCTTCATCAGCGGCGCCAACGGCGACGACAGCGGCGCCACCGATTACCGCGCGAGTATGCCGGTGGTGGGCGTGCGCTGGCAGCTCGCGCCCGGCCTGCAGGCCTTCGCCAGCGTGGGCCGCGGTTACGAGACACCCACGCTCAACGAAGCCGCGTACCGCCCCGGCGGCGCGGCCGGGCTCAACACCGCCCTCAACGCCGCCCGCAGCACCAGCGCCGAAGTCGGCCTGCGCGGTCGCCAGGGCAGCACCGCCTGGAACGCCACGCTGTTCGACATCGCCACGCGCGACGAGATCGTGGTGCTGAGCAACTCCGGCGGGCGCTCGACCTTCCAGAACGCCGGCCGCACCGAGCGTCAGGGGCTGGAACTCGCCGCCGACACCGCGCTCGGGCCGGTCACGCTCAGCGGCGCCTACACGCTGCTGCGTGCCCGCTACCGCGACAGCTTCCGCACCTGCGTGGGCGTGTGCGTCAGCCCGAACACCACCGTGCCGGCCGGCAACAGCGTGCCCGGGCTGCCCTTGCAGCAGGTGTGGGTGCAGGCGGCCTGGACGCCGGCGGCCACCGCCGGCATCGGCGGCGTGTTCACGCTGGAAGCCCGCCACACCGGCCGGGTGTTCGTCAACGACCTCAACACCGACGCCGCGGCGGGCCACACCCTGTTCGCGCTCGGTGCGCGTTTCGAGCAGCCGATGGGCGAGTGGACCTGGCGCCAGTTCGTGCGCATCGAAAACCTCACCGACCGCCGCTACGCCGGCTCGGTGATCGTCAACGACGGCAACAGCCGATTCTTTGAGCCCGGCGCGGGGCGGTCGGTGTTCGCGGGGGTCGAAGTCAGCCGGCGCTTCTGAGCGCCGCCGACCGATCAGCGGCTGCGACCGGGGGCCGAACGCGCTCCCGCGGGCCGAGTCCGTCGATAGCATCATGGGATCGCTCTTACCCCTGCGGGTAGGGGCACCCCGCGGCGCCCACGCCGCGCCCGCCCTGCCGACGACGACCCGCCATGTCCCTCCCCATCCGCCTCAACCGCCGCCAGTTCACCGCTTGCCTGGGGGCCGCTGCCCTCACGGCCGCGCCGGCCCTGCGCGCGCAGAACGCCAACCGCCTGGTGCTGGGGCAGTCCGCGGCCTTCACCGGTCCGGCCGCCCAGCTGGGCATCCAGTTCCACGCCGGCGCCAAGCTCTATTTCGACCTGCTCAACGCCGGTGGCGGTGTCAACGGACAGCGCATCGAGATCGTCAACGTCGACGACGGCTATGAGCCGGACCGCTGCGCCGAGAACACGCGCAAGCTGCTCAAGGACGACGCCTTCGCGCTGTTCGGCTACATCGGCACGCCCACCAGCCTGGCTGCGCTGCCGCTGGCCACGCAGGCCGGTACCCCCTTCATTGCACCCTTCACGGGCGCCATGGGCCTGCGCGCGCCGTTCAACCGGCTCGCCTTCCACCTGCGCGCGTCCTACAACGACGAGACCGCGCTCATCGTGCGCCAGCTCACCAACCTCGGTCTCAACAAGATCGCGGTGTTCCACCAGAACGACAGCTACGGCAAGGCCGGCCTGGACGGTGTGACGCTGGCCCTGCAGTCGCGCAACCTCAAGCCGGTGGCGACCGCCACGGTTGAGCGCAACTCGGTGGACGTGGCGGCCGCGGTGGCCACGATCAACGCCGCCCGCCCGGACGCCGTGGTGCAGATCAGCGCCTACAAGTCCTGCGCGGCCTACATCCGCGCCGCCCGCGCCGCGGGCTATGGCGGCACGTTCTACAACGTGTCCTTCGTGGGCACGCAGGCGCTGGCCGACGAGCTCGGCAAGGACGGCGCCGGGGTGGTGGTGTCGCAGGTCGTGCCCAACCCGTTCAGCACCGCGCGCCCGATCACGCGCGAGTTTCTCGACGCCATCGCCAAGGGGGGCAACAAGGTGCAGCCCAACTTCTCCAGCATGGAGGGCTTCCTGGCGGCGCGACTGCTGGCCGAGGGCGTGAAGCGCGCCGGTGGCCGCGCCACGCGCGACAGCCTGGTCACCGGCCTGGAGTCGATCGGCGAGCAGTCGTTCGGCGGTTTTGCGGTGTCGCTCAGCGCCACCGACCACGTCGCGTCGAGCTTCGCCGAACTCTCCATGCTCACCGGCGACGGCAAGGTGCGCACCTGAGATGGCCTGGCCCGACACCGTCGCGCCCGTGGCGCTGGACCGGGCCTACCGGCTGATCAACCACGGGCCGACGGTGATCGTCTCGGCCGGCGAGGGCGTCGAGGCGAATGCCATGGCGGTGGCCTGGTGCTGCGCGCTCGACTTCGCGCCGCCCAAGCTCACGGTCGTGCTCGACAAGGCCACGCGCACGCGCGAGCTGGTCGAGGCGCACGGCACATTCGCGGTGTCCGTGCCCACCGTGGCGCAGGCCGCGCTGGTGCGGGGCATCGGCACGGACAGCGCCCACCGCGTGCCCGACAAGCTGCAGCGCCACGGCGTGCGCTGGGTCGACGCGCCCGAGGCCGGCCCGCCGCGGGTGGCCGGCTGCGTGGCCTGGCTGGACTGCCGCGTGCTGCCCCAGCCGGCGCTGCAGGCCGCGCACGACCTGTTCCTCGCCGAGGTGACCGCAGCGTGGGCCGACACCCGGGTCTTCCGCGACGGACGCTGGCGGTTCGAGACGGCAGACGACGAACTGCGCACCCTGCACCACGTGGCCGGCGGCCAGTTTTACGCCATTGGTAGTCCCCTGAAAACATGACAGGCCAACCGGGTCTGGCTGAGGTATCTTCAAGAGATACATGAATCCCGCCACCGCCGACCCAACGACCCCCCACGTTTCCTGGCCCGCGCACCGCGCGGTGGCGCGTCTGCCGGGGTCCCTGCCGATGGGCGGCGTGGTCGCGGACACGCCGGTTCACGCCTTTGCCACGTCGCCGGCCTGCTTGCGGCTGGGCAATGGCAGCGGCCTGACGCCCCGGCGGCGGGACATTGAGCTTGGCGGTCTTCTGGCGTTCGAGATCAGCGACGTGGTGTCGACCGCCGAGGCCGACGCCCTGGCAGCCGCCAGCGAGCACCTGGGCTTTCGCGACGAAGCGCCCGGCATCGCCACGCCGCCGGGCATGCGCATGAACAAGTCCGTGCACTGGGTGGCCGACGAGGCTCTGCTTGGTCCGGTCATGGCGCGCATCGCGCCCCTGCTGCCGCCCGAGATCGACGGCCGCCCGCTGTTCGGGCAGCTCAGCCACCGGCTCAACATGTACCGCTACGACGCCAACGATGTGTTCAACCGGCACACCGACGGCGACTGGCCCGGCTACAGCCTGTCCCCCGACCGCCGCGCCATGCTCGAATGGCGCGGCCTGCGTTCCGCCCTCACCATGCTGCTCTACCTCAATGGCCCGGCCGACGGCGTGTCGGGCGGCGACACGCGCCTGTTCCGCTCCGACGGCAGCGCGGTGGACGTGACTCCCACCAAGGGGGCCGCCCTGTTCTTCCGCCATGGCTTCGGCCCCGGCTCGGTGCTGCACGAAGGGCGGCGCGTCGGCCATGGCACGCCCAAGCGGGTGGCGCGCATCAACGTCATGTACGCCAGGGGGGCGGCATGACCGGTGGCCCCGCCCTGATCCGCGTCGCCTTGGTCGAAGATGACCCGCGCGTGCACGCCTCGCTGGCCGCCGCCATCGCCGCCGCGCCCGACATGACCCTGGTGTGGGCCGAAACCACGCGCGCCGCGGCCCTGGCGGCGGTGGAGCGCCTGGCGGTCGATGTGCTGCTGGTGGACCTCGGGCTGCCCGACGGCTCGGGCATTGACGTCATTCGCACCGCCCACCAGCGCTGGCCCGCGTGCAACGTGATGGTCAGCACCATCTTCGGCGACGAGATGCACGTGGTGCAGTCCATCGAGGCCGGCGCGCGGGGCTACCTGCTCAAGGACAGCCCGGCATCGACCATGGCCGAGGAAATCCGCCGCCTGCACGCCGGCGGCAGCCCGATCAGCCCGCTGATCGCGCGGCTGATCCTGGCGCGGCTGCGCAGTGACGCGCCGGCGCCCGATGTGCCGGCGGCCCGCGAGACCGGGGGAGCCGCCAAGCCCGCGGTCAGCATGTCGCCGCGCGAGACCGAGGTGCTCGAACTCATCACCAAGGGTTTCACCTACGAGGAAATCGCCCGCCGGCTGGGCGTGACCCGCCACACGGTGCAGACCTTCGTGCGCCGCATCTACGCCAAGCTGGAGGTGGGCTCCAAGATCGAGGCGATCAATGCCGCCCGCGAGCAGGGCCTGCTCGGGCCCTGATCGCGCCAGGCGCGGTCTGGCGCTGCGGTGGGCCGTGGCGCTGGCGGTGCTGTTCGTCTGGCTGGGGTTGGCCGCGCCGCTCCGGGCCGCCGAGATGGCGGTGCAACACATCGTCCGCGCGTCGATGCTGGAGGTGCCCGGCGGCGACGTGCACGCCCGTCCGCCCCGGCACGCGGATGCCGCGGCCCTGCCCGGCACCTGGCAGGACGTGGACCTTCCCCACCAGGCCCGCCGCGACTGGGGCGCGGGCGACCAGCCCTATGTGACGCGCTGGTTCCGCCTCACGCTCGACGACGTTGCCACGCCGCAGGAGCGTGTGCTCTACCTACCGCGCTGGCAGACCATCGGCGTCGTCACGGTCTATGCCGACGGCGAGCTGCGCTTCCAGTCGCGCGGCGGCGTGGTGTGGAACAGCTTCAACATGCCCCTGTGGGTGACGCTCAACCCCACCGCGGGCGAACCCCCGACGCGGGAGGTGCTGATCCGCGTGGTCAGCCAGACCGGCGCGGGCGCGGGCGTGTCGTCCGCGTGGGTCGGGCCGCGCGAAGAGCTGGTCGGGCGCCTGCGTGTGCGCGAGGCTCTGCAGTCGCAGATCCCCTTCATGGCCAGCGCGGCCTTCCTGGCCATCGGCCTGTTCGCGCTGGCCGTGTGGGCGCGCCACCGCGACGACACCGCCTACCTGCTGTTCTTTGTGGCTTCGGTGCTGTTCTTTGTGCGTTGCCTGCACTACCACACCGGCCAGCGCACACCCCTCATTCCCGAAGCCTGGTTTGGCTGGATCACGGTCAACAGCCTGGGCTGGCTGCTGCTGTGCGTCTACTTCTTTGCGTTCCGCCTGCACGAGCGTCGCCTGCCCTGGCTGGAGCGCGGCGCGCTGGCGGTGATGGCGCTGAGCACCGTGCTGACCCTGCCCGGGTGGGCGTCGTGGGGCCGCGCCGACGTGATCACGTCGGCGGCCTACGGCGTGCAGTTTGTCGTCATGCTGGTGGTGACCCTCGCCGCGCTGTGGATGTCCTGGCGCAGCGGGTCGCGGCTGGCGATCGCGGTGTCGGCGTGGAACGTGCTCAACATCCCGGTGGGGCTGCACGACTGGATGCTGCAGCACCTGCTGATCAGCGTCGAAGGCATCTACCTGCTGCCCTACACCGGGATCGGGCTGTTCTTCCTGTTCATGCTGGTGGTCTTTCAGCGCTATACCGGCGCGCTGGCCGAAGCCCGGGGCGCGCGCGCGGTGCTGGCCCAGCGGCTGCAGACCCGCGAGGCCGAGCTGGCCCAAAGCTACGCCCGCCTGCAGGCGATCGCGCGCGAACAGATGGTGGGCCAGGAGCGCCAGCGCCTAATGCAGGACATGCACGATGGCCTGGGTTCATCGCTCATGAGCGCGCTGCACGCCGTCGAACTCGGGCAGCTCGATGAGCAGGGCGTGGCCCAGGTGCTGCGCGAGTGCATCGACGACCTGAAGCTGGCCATCGACTCGCTGGAGCCGGTGCAGACCGACCTGCTGCTGTTGCTGGCCACGCTGCGCTTCCGGCTGGAGCCGCGGCTGCAGGGCAGCGGACTGGCCCTGGAGTGGGCGGTGGAGGACGTGCCGCCGCTGCCCTGGCTGGAGCCGCGCAGCGCGCTGCATGTGCTGCGCATCTTCCAGGAGGTGTTCACCAACGTGATCAAGCACGCCCGGGCCAGCCGGGTGCGGGTGAGCACGATGCACGACGCGCACCACGTGATCGTGCGCGTGGAGGACAACGGCGCTGGCTTTGAGCCCGACGCGGCCGTGCTGGCCGCGGTGGCGCCCGGCAGTGCGCCGCGCGGCAAGGGCCTGGGCAACCTGCTGCGCCGCGCCGCGGCCTTGCGGGGCCACGCCTGCTGGACGCGTCTGCCCGACGGCGGCACGCGCTTCGAGCTGCGCCTGCCGCGCGAAGCGCCGCTCACGGTGGCGGACTGAGCAGCCCCCGCCGACGCGGGCGGCGCCTCAGTCCGGCAGCACCGCCGTCACCTCGATCTCCACCTTGGCGCGGGCCTCGACCAGCCGCCGAACCTCCACGCAGGTCATGGCCGGGAAGTGCTTGCCCATCACCGCGCGGTAGGCCTCGCCCAGTTCGCGCAGGCGCGCGTTGTACTCGTCGCGGTCGAGGATGTACCAGGTCATGCGCACCATGTGCTCGGGGCCGGCGCCAGCGCAGCGCAGCACGTCATGCACGTTCTGCAGTGCCTGGCGGGTCTGCGCAATGAAGTCGTCGCTCTCGAATTGCTGCTGGCTGTTCCAGCCGATCTGGCCGCCGACGAAGATCTGTGTGCCGCGCGCGGCGATGCCGTTGGCGTAGCCCTTGGCGGGCAGCCAGCCCTCGGGGTGGAGGTGTTGCATGGTGTGTCTCAGGTCTGTGCGGCTTGTTGTCGGAGGGCGAAACGCTGGAGCTTGCCGGTTTCGGTGCGCGGGAGCTTGTCGACGAAGTGCAGCTCGCGTGGGTATTTGTACGGCGCCATCGTGGCTTTGCAATGGTCTTGCAGCGCCTTCGCCAGCGCGGCATCGCCGCTGTGGCCGGGCTTGAGGACCACATAGGCCACGATCACCTGGCCGCGCTCCTCGTCGGGGCGGCCGACCACGCCGCACTCGGCCACCGCGGGGTGGGTCAGCAGCCCTGCCTCCACCTCCGGCCCGGCCACGTTGTAGCCGGCCGTGATGATCATGTCGTCGGTGCGCGCCTGGTAGACGTAGTAGCCGTCGGCGTCGCGCCGGAAGGCGTCGCCGGGGAAGTTCCAGCCGCCCTGCACGTACTGCGTCTGGCGCGGCTCGTCGAGGTAGCGGCAGCCGGTGGGCCCCACCACCGCGAGTCGGCCCACTTCCCCGTCGGGCAGTTCGCGGCCTTCCTCGTCCACGATGCGCGCGGTGTAGCCCGGCACCACGGTGCCGATGGCGCCGCGCTTGACCGCCTCGGGCGCGGCCGAGATGAAGATGTGGAACATCTCGGTGGCGCCGATCCCGTCGAGCAGCTCGATGCCGCTGGCCTGCTTCCACAGCTGGCGTGTCGCGTCGGGGAGGCCTTCGCCCGCGCTCACGCACAGGCGCAACGTGCCCATGCCGTGGGTCTGGGCAAACGGGGCCATCTGCCGGTAGAAGGTCGGCGCGGTGTAGCAGATGGTGGCGCCCTTCTCGGCCATGAGTTTGACCATCGCTTCCGGCGTGTAGGGCACCGACGGGAAGTAAACCGAGCAGCCGGCCCACATCGGAAAAATCAGCAGGCCGCCCAGGCCGAAGGTGAAGGCCAGCGGGGGCGAACCCATCACCACGTCATCGGGCGTGGCGCGCAGCACGTGGCGCGGCCAGCATTCGCACGCGGCCAGCACGTCGGTGTGCGTGTGCACCGCGGCCTTGGGCACGCCGGTGGTGCCCGAGGTGAAGGCCAGCAGCGCGATGTCGCTGCCCGCGGTGGGGCAGGGGGTGGCCTGCGCGGGCTGCTGCGCGGCGAGCGCTTCGAGGCCGTCGGGCGCGTCGGTGTTGAAGCGGATGATGGGCCGTCCGCTGCCCACCGCCTCCAGCTCGGCGGTGAGCGCGGCGTCGCACAGCAGCAGCGCGGGCTGCGCCTTGTCGATGATGGGCTGGAGCTCCTTGGCGCGCAGCAGTGGCATGGTGGCCACCACCACCAGCCCGGCCTGCACCGCCGCCAGCCAGGCCAGCGCCATCGCCACCGAATTGCCACCGCGCAGCAGCACGCGGTTGCCCGGCACCAGGCCGCGCGCGGCCAGCAGGTTGGCGAGCCGGTTCACCGCCTCGCGCGCCTGCGCGTAGGTGAGCGTGCGCGCGTCGCTGCGCAGGAAGGGGCGGTCGGCGTGGCCATTGGCGAATGCACGATCGAACAGGTGCGCCACCAGGTTCACCTGCGCCGGCAGGGCCTGCAGCTCGGGCGTGTCAAAGCGCAGCTCGGGCCACAGTGCGCGCGGCGGCAGGCGGTCGTGCACGAAGCGGTCGGTTTGTGCGGAACTCATGACGATGCCTCCGTTTGAGCGGTGGTGCTTCGTGCGAGGTGGTCGAGCCGCGAGACACCGCGAAACCGGCTTCGCCGGGCCGCAGGTGTCGCCCCCTGGAGGGGGTCGCGCGAAGCGCGGCGGGGGTGATTCATGTTCTTAGGGCGTGTTTGCCGAGGATGAGCAGCTGCACCTCGCTCGCACCCTCGTAGATGCGCAGCGAGCGGATGTCGCGGTAGAGGTGCTCGACCACCTCGCCCACGCGCACACCCCGCCCGCCGAACATCTGCACCGCCATGTCGATGACCTTCTGCGCGTTCTCGGTGGCGGTGAGCTTGGCGGCGGCGGCGGCGGCGGTGTAGGCCGGCGTGCCGGCGCCCTGGGTGGCGCTTTCGTCGCGCAGCCACGCGGCCCGGTAGGTCAGCACGGCCGCGGCGTCGATCAAGGCGCTCATCTCGCCGAGGCGGGCCTGCGTGAGCTGGAAGTCGGCGAGGCGCTGGCCAAACATCTCGCGGCTTCGGGCATGGGCCACGGCCTCGGCCATCGCGCGGCGGGCCATGCCCAGCGCGGCCGCGGCCACCGAGGCGCGGAAGATGTCCAGGGTCTGCATCGCGAGCTTGAAGCCGCCATCCACGGGCCCGATCAGGGCGTCGGCGCCGACGCGGCAGTTCGCAAAGCGCAAGGTGGCCAGCGGGTGCGGGGCCATCACATCGATGTGTGCCGAGCTGTCCAGCCCCGGCGCGTCGGCCGGCACCACAAAGGCGCTGATGCCGCGCGCGCCGGCATCGGCCGTGGTCTTGGCAAACACCACGTAGAAGTCGGCCAGGCCACCGTTGCTGATCCAGGTCTTGGTGCCATCCAGCACCCAGCCGCCGTCGTCCGCGCGCCGCGCGGTGGTGCGCATGCCCGCGACGTCGGAGCCGGCATCGGGCTCGCTCAGCGCGAAGGCCGCGATCTGCTGGCCGCTGGCCACCGGGCGCAGGCGGGCCTCGCGCTGCGCCGGTGTGCCGCCGAGCGTGATGCTGCCGCTGCCCAGGCCCTGCATGGCGAAGGCGAAGTCGGCCAGCGGCGAGTGGAAGGCCAGGGTCTCACGCAGGATCACGAGGGCGCGCGAGTCGAGCCTGTCGAGCGCACCACCGTGGGCGGCCGGCACGCAGTAGCGCAGCCACCCGGCCGCACCCAGGCGCGTCACCCAGTCGCGGCAGGCGCGGCGGTCGTCGGTTTCATCGACCTGCTGGGCGCCGGCCCAGTCGGCCAGACCGAGCGCCAGCGCGCGGTGGTGTTCGCCGAAGAAGGGCAGTTCCCACTGCGCCTGGGGCGGTGTCATGCCGTGGGGGCGGTCAAAGGCAACCATCATCGAACTCCCGAGCGCAGGGATGCCGATCCGGGGACACCGCCGAACCGGCTTTGCCGGGCGGCTGGTGTCGTCCCCTTGAGGGGGTCGCGCGAAGCGCGGCGGGGGTGGGTCATCTCAATCGCCTTCGAACACCGGGCGCTGCTTCGCCGCGAACGCCTCGTACGCGCGGCGGAAGTCCTGCGTCTGCATGCAGATGGCCTGCGCCTGCGCCTCGGCCTCGATCGCCTGGTCCAGCGTCATGGCCCACTCCTGGTGCAGCATGGTCTTGGTCATGCCGTGCGCGAAGGTCGGTCCGTCGGCGAGCGACTGGGCCAGTTTGAGCGCCGCATCGTGCAGCGACTCGGACTCGTGCAGCGCGTTGAAGAAGCCCCAGGCATGGCCCTCGGCGGCACTCATCGAGCGGCCGGTGAACAGCAGCTCGCTCGCGCGGCCCTGGCCGATGAGCCGCGGCAGCAGCGCGCAGGCGCCCATGTCGGCGCCCGCCAGCCCGACGCGGGTGAACAGGAAGGCGGTGCTGGCGCGCGGCGTGCCCAGGCGCAGGTCGGAGGCCAGCGCCATCATGGCGCCGGCGCCGGCGCAGACGCCGTCGATCGCGGCCACGATGGGTTGCGGGCAGGCGCGCATGGCGCTCACCAGCGCGCCGGTCATGCGCGTGAAGGCCAGCAGCTCGGGCATGGTCATCTTCGTGAGCGGGCCGATGATTTCGTGCACGTCACCGCCCGAGCAGAAATTGCCGCCGGCGCCGGTGAGCACCACCGCCTTCACATCGGTGGCGCGCTGCAGGCCGAGGAACCAGTCGCGCAGTTCGGCGTAGGAGTCGAAGGTGAGCGGGTTCTTCCGCTCGGGGCGGTTCAGCGTGACGGTGGCCACGCCGTCGGCGATGGCAAGGGCGAAGTGCGTGGGCGCGGCGTGGGCCGGGCCGTACTGTCCGCGCATCGGGTTGTGGTCGGGGATGGGGTGTTTCATGTCGGGGTGGCCTCGGTGGCGGGCGTCATTCCATGGCTTTCTGGTGTTGCTTGACCTTGCCGAGCAGCCGGTGGAGCTGGTCCAGTTCGCGCTCGGACAGGCCGGCGAAGGCGTCGACGATCCATCGCTCGTGTTGCGCGGCCATGTGCTCGAAGGCGGCGCGGCCGGCGGCCGTGAGGCGCACGAGGAAGGCCCGGCGATCGCCATCGACCGGCGTGCGCTCCACCAGACCCTCGGCAACCAGCTGGTCGGTGATGCCGGTGACGTTGCCGCCGGTGACCATGAGGCGGTGCGACAGCTCCTTCATCTTCAGGCCTTCGGGATGGCGCTCGAGTTGCGCCATCAGGTCGAAGCGGGGCAGGGTGGTGTCGAACTGGTCGCGCAGGCCGGCGCGCACGCGCTTTTCGATCAGCTGCGAGCAGGTCAACAGCCGCAGCCACAGGCGCAGCGCCTGCGCGTGTTCGCTGTGGGCGCGGGCTTCGAGGTCGAGGGTGGCGGTGTCGTTCATCGTGCGGGGCTCATTTCGTGGGCTCTATTTCGTGGGTTCTTCTTCCCCCGCGTGCTGCAGCGCCTGCTGGCGCGCGATCTCGCGGTAGAGCTGGTCGCGCCCGCTCAGGTAGGGCAGCGGCCAGTCGATCGCGCGGGTCTGCAGCCGGGCGGCTTCGTGCAGCGTCCAGGCCGGGTCGGCGAGGTGCGGGCGCGCCACGGCGCACAGGTCGGCGCGGCCGGCGGCGATGATGCTGTTGGCATGGTCGGCTTCGCTGATGGCGCCGACCGCCATGGTGAGGATGTCAACCTCGTTGCGGATGCGGTCGGCAAACGGTGTCTGGTACATGCGTCCGTAGACCGGCTTGGCCTGGCGGGTGGTCTGGCCGGAGGAGACATCGATCACGTCGCAACCCGCGGCCTTGAACAGGCGGGCGATGGCCACCGCGTCGTCCGGCGTGTTGCCGCCCGGTGCCCAGTCGTGGGCCGAAATGCGCACGCTCATCGGCCGGTCGGCCGGCCAGACGGCACGCACCGCCGCAAACACCTCCAGCGGGTAGCGGGCGCGGTTCTCCAGCGAGCCGCCGTAGGCGTCGGTGCGCCGGTTGGTGAGCGGGCAGAGGAAAGCCGAGAGCAGGTAGCCGTGCGCGGCGTGCAGCTCCAGCCAGTCGAAGCCGGCGGCGGCGGCGCGCCGGGCGGCCGCCACGAAGGCCGCGGTCGTGGCGTCCATGTCGGCGCGGGTCATGGCGCGCGGCACCTGGTTCTGTGCGCCGTAGGCCACCGCGCTGGCGGACAGCAGCGGCCAGTTCGGCGCCGCGTCGGGGCGGCCGTCGGCCGAAGGCAGCGGCTCGTCGATAGCGTCCCAGCCGAGTTGCGTGGAACCTTTGGGGCCGCTGTGGCCCAGCTGCAGGCCCATCCTGGCGCCGCTTTCGCGGTGGGCGAAGTCGACGATGCGGGCGAGTGCGGCCTGCTGGGCGTCGTTCCACAGACCGGGGCAGCCCGGGGTGATGCGGCCTTCGGGCGTGGGGCTGGTCATTTCCACCATCACCAGCGCGGCGCCGCCCACGGCACGCGCGCCCAGGTGCATGAGGTGCCAGTCGCCCACGACGCCGTCCGTGGCCTTGTACTGCGCCATCGGGGAGACCACGATGCGGTTCTTCAGCGCGCAGCCGCGCACCGTCAGCGGCAACAGCATCGGTGGCGTCGGGTGCCGGGCGGGCGCGGCGCCGGCCTTCTGCATCAGCCAGTGCTCGTAGCCTTCGAGCCACTTCGCGTCCCGCAGGCGCAGGTTCTCGTGGCTGATGCGCTGGCTGCGCGTGAGCAGCGAGTAGGCGAACTGCTCGACCTCCATGCCGCTGTAGCGGTCCACGTGTTCGAACCATTCGGTGGAGTTGCGCGCGGCGTTCTGGATCTTGAGGACCTCCACGCTGCGGCGCGCTTCGTAGGCCTGCAGCACGGTGGCCAGCCCGTGATCGGGGTGCTGGCTGAAGGTGTCGGCCAGGTCGATCGCGTCTTCAAGGGCGAGTTTGGTGCCGCTGCCGATGGAGAAGTGGGCGGTGTGCGCGGCATCGCCCATCAGCACGATCGGGGTGGGCTTCCCGGCGATGGTCTCCGTGTGCACCCAGGTCTGGCAGATCACCCGCGGGAAGCGGATCCA
>Ga0209278_1000733_pt1 | contig 23105 bp, 25 predicted proteins | sample JI81BgreenDNA_FD_187504 | JGI IMG/M metagenome (GOLD analysis project Ga0209278, IMG submission 187504) | Wastewater effluent complex algal communities from Wisconsin, to seasonally profile nutrient transformation and Carbon sequestration -... | ecosystem: Engineered > WWTP > Effluent > Algae... | reverse complement strand
CTTTGCGCGCAGGGCGTTGCGCGGTACGTAGGCAGCGGCCAGAAACACAAACGCCACCCAGGTGAGGAGTGCGGCGATGTGCTGGGTGGCCACCGGCGGGCTCCACAACACCACCGGGCTGGTCCGCGCTGCGCCATACCCCCAGATGATGAGCAGAAGCCCTGCCACCGAGAGCAGCGAATAAGCCCCCTTGAAGGGCCCTGCACCCCAGCGGGCCACAGCCGCGGTGCGCCAGCCTTCGGCAAACACACGCACGGAGTGCACACCCAGAAACAGCACCAGGCCCAGCAGCAACATCCCCATGTTCACAGGCTCCTGCGGCCCGCAGCCGCGCGTTGTAGGGTCACAAAAGATCACCCGATTCGGGTGCTGTACCCACCGCCGGAATCAGGTCTATCGAGGATAGCAGACGCCTCTTACAGCGGACTATCCGTTACCCTAGGCAGCATCTCTACAGGAGCTGCCATGTCCGCCATTCCCGAATTCCATCTCTACGCCTTCTGGCGCTCGTCGGCCACGTTCCGGGTGCGCGCCGCGCTCAACCTGAAGGGGCTGAAGGCGCACGAACTGTTTGTGAACCTGGAGGCCGGCGAGCACCTGCGCCCGGACTTTCTGGCCATCAACCCGCTGGGTGGCATTCCAGCGCTGGTGCAGGCGGGCCAGCCGCCCATCACGCAATCCCTGGCCATTCTGGAGTTTCTGGAAGAGCTGCAGCCCGAGCCGCCCCTGCTGCCCCGAGACCTGCACGGCCGCGCCCGCGTGCGCTCGCTGGCCGCCATGCTGGCCAGCGACACGCACCCCTTGCTCACGCCCCGCATCAAGAAGTACCTGGCCATCCAGGCGGGCATGGACGATGCCGCCTGGCGCGCCTGGCAAGTCCACTGGTTCGGCACCGGCCTGGCGGCCCTGGAGCAACGCCTGGCCCGCGAACCCCAGACCGGCCGTTACTGCCACGGCGACACCGTCACCATGGCCGATGTGGTGCTGGCCAGTATCTTGGCGGTCATGCGGGTCTTCAAGATACCCAGCCAGAACACACCCACCATCGACCGTATCATGGCGTCCCTCGACGCACTGGAAGCCTTTGCGCTTGCCGATCCTTTCCGCCAGCAGGGCGCACCTGCCTGACACCTGCACCCGTCTCCTATGAAATACCTGCACACCATGGTCCGCGTGGCCAACCTCGACGCCTCCCTGGCCTTCTACCGCGATGCGCTGGGCCTGGAGCTGATCCGCACCTACGAATCCGAGCAGGGCCGTTTCACCCTGGTCTACCTGGCCGCACCTGGCGACTCCGATGCCCAGGTGGAACTCACCTACAACTGGGACCCGGAGGTGTATACCGGCGGCCGCAACTTTGGCCACATTGCCTACGCGGTGGACAACATCTACGCCGCTTGCGAACGCCTGCAGCAGCATGGCGTGCAAATCCTGCGCCCGCCGCGCGATGGCCGCATGGCCTTTGTCCGCTCCCCCGACGGTATCTCCATCGAATTGCTGCAAAGCGGCAGTGCTCTGGCGCCCGCCGCGCCATGGACGGACATGCCCAACGTGGGCAGCTGGTAAGCAAACGTGACCGAGCCCGTGGGCCTGCGGCTGCAGCGCCTACATCTGCTCACATGTGGAAGCATTTGCTGGCGCCCGCAGGCGCCACACTCAGCGTCGTTCTAACCACGTTGAGGAGAATTTGCATGACTTCTGTCCGAACCTGGGTCCGCGTGGCCCTGATTGCCGCAGTCGTTCCCACGCTGGCCGCTTGCGCCAACCTCACCCAGCAGCAGGAAAACGCAGCCATCGGGGCGGGTGTGGGTGCCATTGGCGGCTCCATCCTCACCGGCGGCAGCACGCTGGGCACACTCGGGGGCGCCGCCATTGGCGGTGTCATCGGGCACGGCACCGAAGGCAGGAAGCGCTGACAGACGGGTTGGGCGGTGGGCGGGGTCAGAAGCGGGAAAGCCGCTGGAGCAGCACGTGGTCGTCCTGGCGCACGGCCACGTAGTTCGGACCCGATCGGAAATCGTTGAGCTTGTAGTGCCAGGGGGCGAAGTCCACCCCCCTGGGGCTTAGCCGGCCCACCAGATAACCGTAACTGGCAAACAGGCGATAGAAGTCCCGCATCAGGAACTTGGCATCGCCATGGGTGTAGCCGTATTCAAACTGCACCACGCGCACGGCACCCTGGCCCAGCATCTGGGCAAATCCTTCCAGCACCAGATGGTCTGCGCCCTCCACATCGATCTTGAGCAGATCGATGTGGTCCACGCCCTGTTCCTGGCAGTAGCTGTCACCCGTCACGATGTGGGACTGCGTGATCTGCGCCGCTATCTTGTGGTCGTGGTACGTGGCATCCTGAAGGATGGTGTTGACGGTGGAGTTTTCTCCGTAGTCCTTGAATTCGATGACGCTGTTCTGGTGGCCCATGCCGCAGTTGTTGACCTTGAACTGCGCTCCGTGGAGGCGCTGGCGCAACGTCACATACGTTCGTGGTGACAACTCGAAACAATGGATGGTGGCTCGGGGCATGAGCGCGCTGGCCACCAGAGACCAGTCCCCCACATTGGCGCCGACATCAAAAACGGTAGCGGGTTGCAACTCGGCCAGGCGTTCGAGCAGGCGGCGCTCGCCATTCTTCTCGAAGTTGTAGGAGTAACCACGCAGCTGGTCTATGAGGCCCTGAAGGGCCTTCACCATCACTTGCCGGGGGTCTTGTGCCGCCTTGTGCAGGCGCTCTTTGAAGGTCTTCTTGGTCTTCATGGTGTGAGAGGATTCCTACCTCAGTCTACTGCAGCGCCTGCGGCATACTCTTCCCTACCGACCGCCCTGGCCGCTTTTTCCCGGTTCGCCCCACCTTGAGCGCAGATCCGCACACCCACCCGCACACCCACCCGCACGACCACGGACACCACCACGGGCACGGGCACGGGCACAGCCATGGCCACAGCCATGCCCACCCGCCGCCCAACTTCAACCGTGCCTTTGCGGTGGGCATCACGCTCAACGTGGGCTTTGTGGCGGTGGAGGCTTACTACGGCTGGAAGATCCAGTCGCTGGCACTGCTGGCCGATGCCGCACACAACCTGGGCGATGTGGCGGGCCTGTTGCTCGCCTGGGTAGGGGCGCTGGCCGGGCAGCGCCAGCCCGATGCGCGGCATACCTACGGCTGGCAGCGCGGCACCATTCTGGCGGCGCTCATCAATGCGGTGCTGCTGCTCGTGGCCATGGGCTGGCTGGCCTGGGAGGCGCTGGGCCGCTTGCAGTCGCCGCACGCCACCGAGGGCTGGACCGTCATTGTGGTGGCGGCCATCGGCATCGCCATCAACACCGCCACCGCGCTGCTTTTCCTGCGCGGGCGCGAGGACTTGAACATCCGTGGGGCGTTCCTGCACATGGCCGCCGACGCTCTGGTTTCCCTGGGTGTGGTTGTGGGTGGCGTGCTGTTCCTGTGGCAGGGCTGGCTGTGGATAGACCCGGTCATGAGCCTGCTCATTGCCGCCGTGGTGGTGGTGGGCACCTGGGGCTTGTTCCGCCAGTCGGTGCACCTGATGTTTGATGGCGTTCCGCCCCACGTGAGCCTGCACGAGGTGCAGCAGTGCCTGCTGGCTTTGCCCGGTGTGCAGGCGGTGCACGACCTGCACGTCTGGCCCACCAGCACCTCGCAGGCGGCACTCACGGCGCATCTGGTGCTGGCCGACAGCGCCGCAACCGCCGCCGATACCGCTGTGCTGCTGGCGCGTGCGCAACACGAGCTGGAGCAGCGTTTTGGCATTCGGCACAGCACGCTGCAACTGGAAAGCGCTGCGTTTGCGGCGCAATGCCATTTGCTGGAACACGGCGGTCAGGCAGATGCCCATGCAGCCCCCTGACCAACACCCACTCCTCTACACCTACCGCCGCTGTCCCTACGCCATGCGGGCCCGCATGGCCCTGCTGTGGGCCGGCGTGGGTTTCTGCGCGCACGAAATTGTGCTGCGCGACAAGCCACCGGGCCTGCTGGCCGCCTCGCCCAAAGGCACGGTGCCCGTGCTGGTGCTGCCCAGCGGGCAGGTGCTGGAGGAAAGCTGGGACATTGTGCGCTGGGCGCTGACGCTGCCCGAAGCCCCTGCTGCCGCCGCACGGGCCTGGGAGCTGGCGCAGAGCCCCGCCCATCTGGACCTTTTGCGCACCAACGATGGTGCTTTCAAGCACCACCTGGACCGCTACAAGTACCCCGAAAGGTTCGGTGTTGCTGCCTCTGCCGCCGGTCTGGAGCAGCAAAGCGCGTGGCGGCTGGAGCACCGCAGTGCGGCTGTTCACTGCTTGCTCGAGCCGCTGGAACAGCGCTGGCTGCCAGCCCCTTTCGTGGGAGGTGCCACGCCCTGCGCCACCGATCTGGCGCTGTTTCCTTTTGTGCGCCAGTTTGCCGCGGTGGAACCCGCCTGGTTTGCCGCCTTGCCTTTGCCGCGTGTCCAGGCCTGGCTGCAGCACTGGCTCGACAGCGCCTGGTTCCAGGCGTGCATGACCAAGCTGCCCCCAGACCAGCCCGTGGTTTTTGGCGCCCAGCCCTGACCGCGGGTTCAGACCGCCGATTCAGAACGGCCGCGCCAGCGGCAGCGTGACGCGCACCAGCAGCCCTCCCAGGGCCGAGTGGTCGAGTTCCAGCTGCCCCGCCCCGGCCTGCACAATGTCGCGCACGATGGGCAGACCCAGGCCCTGCCCAGCTGTCCGTTCATCCAGCCGGACGCGGCGGCCCAGCACCAGTTCCCTGTCTTCTGCAGGAAGGCCCGGACCATCGTCTTCCAGCACCAGTTGGCAGGACTCGCCGCGCACCACGGCGCTCAGGCGAACGCGGCTGCGTGCCCATTTCCAGGCGTTGTCCAGCAGGTTACCCAGCACTTCCTCCAGGTCTTGCTGGTCCAGCCTCACATAGAGTTCATCGGGTATGGCCAGCACCACCGCCACTTGGCGCTGCGGATGCACCCGCTGCATGAGTCCGGCCATTTGTTCGGCCACCGGCCGCACTGCCGCCCCCAGCGCCGACGCTGCGCTGCTGCGCCCCGGTGCCGCGCGTGCCAGGTTGCGCCGCACCAGCCCGTCTATGAGGTCGAGCCGTTCGCGCATCTCGGCGGCCAGCGGGGTGTCGAGCCGGTCGATGTCGGCGCGCAGCACCGCCAATGGCGTCTTGATGGCGTGGGCCAGGTCGGCAGCCTGGTCGCGGGCGCGAACGATTTCGCGGTCGTCGTGGTTGAGCAACTGGTTGACCGACACGGCCAGCGGCCGCAGCTCGCGCGGCAGGGCCTCGTCCACCCGGTTGCGCTGGCCGTGCCAGACGGCCTGCAGATCGTCCAGCAGACGGCGCAGGGGTTGCAGGCCCAGGCGCACCTGCACCGCCACCGTGGCGCCCAGCATCACTGCCAGCAGTGCCATGCCCAGCACCAGCAGTTGGTCAAAACGGCGCAGTTCCGCCTCCAGCTCGGCGGCGCGCCCCGCCACGATGAAGTGCAGCACATCGGGGCGGCCGGGCAGGGTCAGATCGCGCTCGGCCAGGCGAATCAGCTGCCCCGTGGGATTCACCCAGAAGCGGAACAGCGTGGACCCGTCGGGCGGGGAAACGCTGAAGGGGATTTCCTGGTCCCACAGCGAGCGCGAGCGCAACAGCACGCCATCGGCGTTGGAGATTTGCCAGTAGGAGCCCGAGTAGATTTGCTCGAAGCGCGGGTCACCCATCGGGCGGCTGAGCACCAGCCGGCCGTCGCTGGTGGTCTCGGCCTCGGCCACCAGGGTTTGCAGCACGGTTTTCAGGCGCTCATCGAAGCCTCTTTCCACCGCCGCGCGGAACGCCGCGGACAGGCCCCAGGCGCCCAGCGCCAGCACCACCATCAGCCCGCCCAGGGCCGTGATGGTCAGCCGCCTTTGCAGGCTGGCAGGCCGGCGTTCGCGCACCCTCAGGGTTCCCAGGAAAGCCGGTAGCCCGCGCCGCGCACGGTGTGGATGAGAGGCACCCCGAGCTTGCGCCGTATGCGGGCCATGAGCACATCGATGACGTTGCTGTCGCGGTCGGCGTCGGCGTCGTACACGTGCTCGAAGATGTCGGTGCGGCTCACCACCCGGTCCCGGTGGTGCATGAGGTAGGAGAGCAGGCGGAACTCGTGCGAGGTGAGCAGCACGGTTTCCCCGTTCACGGTGAGGCGCTGGTCGTGCGTGTCCAGGCGCAGGGGCCCGCATTCCAGCTCGGGGTGCACATGCCCGGTGCTGCGCCGGATGAGGGCACGCAGGCGCACCACCACCTCGTCCATTTCGAAGGGTTTGGTCACGTAGTCGTCGGCGCCCGCGTTGAAGGCCGACAGCTTGTCCGACCAGCGCGCACGCGCCGTGAGCACCAGCACCGGCACCTTGTGCCCGCCGCGGCGCCATTGCTCCAGCACAGACAGGCCGTCGAGTTCGGGCAGACCGAGGTCCAGCACCACCGCATCAAGCGGGAAATTCTCACCCACATAAAGGGCTTCTTTTCCGTCTGTCACTGCGTGCACCGTGAAGCCCGCTTCGGTCAGCACCCGTTCCAGGCGCTCGGACAGGGCGCGGTCGTCCTCCACCAGAAGCACCTTCATGGGTGGACTCCAGACGATGGGCGTACCGGCCGGCGTGCGCTCTCCAGGCCGCGCCCCTCGGCCCTCACCAGTTGACCGGTGCGTGCGTCGTAAGCCAGCTCCACCAAGTGTCCCTTGGGCGAGAGCAGCTCAATCTCATACACCACGCTGCGCGTGCTGCGCTCCAGTTCAATTTCCACCACCTGCCCCAGGAAGTCGCGCTCCAGAACCTGCAGGATGTCGGTGAGGGGACGGATATCGCCGGAGCGCACGGCATCGCGGGCCCAGTCGTGGTCGTCTCGCGGTGCCGGCTCGGTGGATGCCATGGCCTGCAGGCTCAGACTGCCAGCAATGGCCACGGCCACGGCGGCAGAGGCTGTCCGGCGGGAGAGGGTAGGGGAGCGTGAGGGGACGGGATCGGATGGAAGCATGGGGTGGCGGGCCCGTGGCAGGGAGCCTGTCGGTATTGTGGCAAAAGAACACGGGAATGCGGGCTGGAGTATGGCCAGCACGCATGAACGCCACATGAACCAGGCGTTCATGGCTGGTTCACTGCCGGCTTGTTGCAATGGTGGCTCCATCAACCCAACAGAGAGGATTCGTCATGTTCGCACTTCGCACCACCCTGGCCGCCGCCGCTACCGCACTCGCCCTGCCTTTCCTGGCGCACGCTAGCCAGCCCAACGACACGGCCCCGACTGCAGCGCCCGCGCTGGCAGCACCGGCTGCGGCCGACGCACGCACCGAAGCCATCACGCCCATTGGTGAACTGCGCCGCGGCACCATGGTGACCGTGGACGGTACCGTTGCGCGCATACTCGACACCGATGAGTTCCTGATTGGCGACAACACCGGCAACATCCGCGTAGACGTGGGCTACCCGAATTTTGTGCCCGTGCGCGAAGGCGACCGCGTGAAGGTACGCGGCTTCGTGGACCGCGACTTTCTGCGCGAAATCTACGCCAGTGAAATCGTGCATGCCGATGGCCGCACCACCCGCCTGGACCGCCGCAGCGGCTACTGAGCCCGATACCTGAATACAATGCGGCGCATGTCTTCCCGCATGCGCCAACGCACCACCACCTGGATCGCCCTTTGGGCGCTGGTGCTGGGCGCTTTGCTGCCCTGGGCCTCCCAGGTGGCGCAGGCGGGGCAGGTGCCCGCCGAGCGCGCTGGCTGGGTAGAAATCTGCACCACTTCCGGGACCTTCTGGCTGCACGCACAGACGCAGGAGGTCTCGCGCACGGCCCCGCCAGAAGGCAGCAGCGCCAGCCACGCCGACTGCCCCTGGTGCCTCTCGCAGGGAACTGCCTCCGCACTTCTCACGCAGCCCGCCGCAAGCCTGCCGGTGCCGCTGCTCGCGCTGCAGCGCTGGGCTGTGCAACGCCCGGGTGTGGCTGCCCATGCCCACTGGCGCCCCGACCGGTCCCGAGCCCCACCTACTGTCGCCCTGAGCTGAGCGTGGTGGCGGAGCGCTGAGGTGCTCCGTGTCGGTTCTCTGGTTTCTGGAGCGGGTATGTGGGTGCTTCCTGAGCGAAGCCTTTTGCCGTGTTGGGTGGCTGAACCATGACGCTGTCTGCGCGTGGCGTGCGCCTGACCGCCTGGCTGTGCATGGGCTTGCTGGTGCTGGCGGCGCTGTTCCCGGTGTTGGCTCAGGCTGCGGTGCGCCTGGCCGATGCGGGAAACTGGGTACAGGTGTGTACCCAGACCGGCATGGTCTGGGTCCGGGTGGACAGCCATGAGGCCCCCGACCTCGATGCCGAAGCCGCCGCGCCAGCTTGCGACTGGTGCCTGGCCGGGCATGCCACGCCCACATTGCCACCGCCCTGCCTGGACAGCCTGTGGCCCCAAGCTCCCCGGTGCTCCGCTGTAGTGCCGGGTTCTTTTCCGTGTCCGCCCGCGCAGTTCCATGCCTGCGGGCAGCCCCGCGCGCCACCGCGCCTGGCCTGACTTTCCTCCCCCTCATTCTGTAGGCCAGCCCAGCCCACCTCCAGGTGGTCCGGGCGTCTGGTCGCCCGTCCGGGTCTTTACGTTCCTGCAACCCGCTCCGGGTGGCGTGGGCCCCCGCCGCTGTGTTTTTTCTGGAGTTCGATCATGACGCTATGGCGCTTTGTACTGCTGTGGTGCGCAGCCCTGTTTTCGGTGCCGTCCCTGGCCCATGACTTTCGGCTGGGTGGCTTGCGTATAGACCACCCCTATGCCACGCCCTCCGAAGCGGGAGCTACAGCAGCCGCGGTGTATTTCCGGCGCTTTGGCAACACAGGCCCCACCGACGACCGCCTGATTGGCGCCAGCACACCCGTGGCTGAACGGGTGGTGATTCACCAGAGCGTACCCAACGCGGCCGGGCTGGCACTCATGTATGTGGAGCCCGCGGTGGAACTGCCTGCCGGTGCGTCACCGGCTTTTCGCCATACCGACCCCGACGGCTACCACCTCATGTTGCAACGACTGAACCGGTCGCTTCAGGTGGGCGACCGCTTCAGCCTGACCTTGCACTTCGAGCGGGCCGGCAGCGTGGACGTGGTGGTCTGGGTGCAGCAGCCGCGCAGGCCTGCCGCCCATGACCACAGCAGCCACAGCCACAGCCCCAGATCCAGCTCTACCCCCTGAACCCTTTCTTTTCCTCATCATGCAAGCTCCTTTTTCCTTGGCGCCGCTGGTTGCGGCCGCTCTCCTACTGCCTGCCTCCGTCCTGTGGGCCCAGACCACAGCCAGCGCTCGGCCCGATACCGCTGCCACCTTGCAAGAGGTGGTGGTGTCGGCCACCGGCCTGGAGCAGCCTATCCAGGACGTTCAAGCTTCGGTGCAGGTCATCAGCGCCCGCGATCTGGAGGCCTTCACCGGCTCCAGCGTCACCCATGCGCTGAAAATGCTCACTGGCGTAGACGCTCGTGCCAACGGCACCAGCAGCTTTGTGGCCATACGCGGGCTGATCTCCAACGCGGGCTCACCGGTGCTGGTGCTGGTCGATGGCCTGCGGCGCACCGGCAAGTACGGCAACCCGCAACTCAACCTCATTGGCCTGGAGGAGGTGGAGCGCATCGAGGTGGTGCGCGGACCCATGTCTGCCCTGTACGGCGCCGATGCCACCGGCGGTGTCATCAACGTCATCACCAAGGGCAGCCGGCCTGGCCAGGCGTTTGGTGGGTCCGCCCAGATCACGCTGGGCACGATGGAGGGCGGCCAACGCAGCACCACCCTGACGGGCGCCACGCTGCGAGCTGGCACCGAAAGAACGGGCCACAGGATCAGCATCTCCACCAGGAACAAAGGCCTGTTCCGTTACCCGGAAACGGCCGCCACCACGTTCGACCTCAGCGAGATCGATGAAACCTTCCTGAGTTACCAGGGGGTGTGGGCCGTAGCGCCTGGCCACGAGCTGCGCTGGACGCTGGAAGCTGCCGACCAGGACGACACCGGCCCCACCCGGCTGGCGCGCGCTCCGTTCACCCCCTTCACCGCGGTGGAGAGCGAACGCCGCGAGACCTATGCGCTGCGCTACCAGGGCGTGGTGGGCGCGGGGGTGCTGGCCGTGGACCTTTCGCAGGGCCAGGCCGAAGCCGCCACCACCCGCAGCTTCCCCACCATCGAAACCACCGACTATGTGCAGACCGAACTGAAGGCGCGTTACGCGCTGGAGCTGGCCGACCACACCCTGGTGCTGGGGGGTGGCTGGCTGCGCGACGATCTGGAAATCAGCATCGTGCAAAGGAAGGCCGACACCACCAACCAGCACCTCTTGCTGCAAGACGAGTGGCGCTTTGCCCCGAACTGGAAGCTGCTGGGCGGCCTGCGCTGGGACGACTTCTCCACCTTTGGCAGTGTGGTCACGCCGCGTTTGTCGCTGTCGTACGCGCCGGGCCCATGGTCGGTGCGCGTGGGCTACGGAGAGGCGTTCCGCGCCCCCTCGGCCACCGAGCAGTATTCCCGCTTCGTGCGCGGTCGCTTCCTCATTCTGGGCCGCGAGGATATCCAGCCCGAAGAAAACCGGTCCTGGGAGCTGGCCACGGCCTACCGGTCTGATCGGCTGGAGGCCGAGTGGGTGCTGTTCCGCTCCGACGTCACCAACCTGATCCAGGCGGTGCAAGAGCCTGCCCAGGCCGGAGACCCACCCGGCGTGACCACCCGCAGCGTCTTCAGCAACGTGGGCAAGGCGCTGTTGCGCGGCTCCGAGCTCAGCGCCAGCTGGCAGGTCAGTCCTGCCTGGGCCCTGACCGGTGGATGGGATTACCTCGACGCCAAAGACGGCATCACCGGTAGCCGCCTGACCCAGCGCGCCCGCCACACTTGGCGTGCTGGCGTGCGTTACGCGCAGGGGCCGTGGCGTCTGGATGTGCAGGGCCGCTATCTGCACGACTACTTTGCCAGCGTGAACGTGGCTCCGCCGACGCCCACACCGGCGCCGACCAGCAGCAACTTCGGCACCCTCGATGTGAAGCTGGCCTACCGCGTCAACGCCACCTGGACCACGGCGGTGGGGATCGACAACCTGACCAACGCCCGGCAACCCGCCAACTACAGCGCCACCGGTTCTGTGCAGGACCCGCCAGGCCGATTCTTCTACCTCCAGGCCAAAGCCCACTTCTGATGAGCCACACACCATGACCATGATCACCGACAACCCGACCGTCCCCGCAGAGCGTGCCTTGCTGCAAGACCCCGCAGCGCTGCGGCAAGCCTGGGCCGAACTGGTGACTGCCCACCCCCACCTGCACGGCCCCGAGGCCGCCGCCCGGCTGGGCGTGCCCGAAGCCGCTTTGCTGGCTGCCCGGCTGGGGCATGGCGCTGTGGAGCTGCAGCCCGATCTGCCGGCGCTGCTCGCCCCATGCGGGCAATGGGGAAAGCTGCTGCTGGCTGCGCGGAACCGCCTGGGTGTGGCCCTGCTCATCATGGACGACGCGCAGGTATCGCCCACCACTGCCGGCCTGCAGTTGCGCACGGCGCAGCATGTGGGCGAGGTGGCGGCACTGGGCGTGCACCGCTGCTTCTTTTTCGAGGAGCGCGACCACCACGGCCATACCTTCAGCCTGAACTGGTTCGACGCCAGTGGCCATGTGATTGGTCGCCTGTTCCTGATGTCCAAGTCGGGCCAGGAGATAGCGCTGCCGCACCTCATGGCGCATGCCCTGCCGCAAGCCACTCCGTTCTGGACGCCGGGCGCTGCGGTGGCCTTGCCCTTGTTGCCCAGCGCCATGCCCCAGGGTGAACTGCTGCCCCTGACAGGACCCCAGACGGAACATCCCTCGGCGCCGCTGGCGGCAGATGCCCAGGCCCTCCAGGCCCGCGCCGAGGCGGCGGTGTTGCACAGTGCCGATGCGCCCTCCATGCAGCTTTGGTTTGCCGGACCGGGCCTGGCCGTTCGGTACCAGGGGCCGCTGGCCAAGGTGTCGCGCACAGCGGGCGCGGTGCATGCCTCAGACGCAGCCTGCAAGCTCCACCTGCGGATGGCGGCCTGTGTGCAGATGCAACAGCTCCAGCGCCAGGAGGGTGGGCAGGCGCTGGTACTGAGCGACGGTGCCGGCGGTGTGCTGGTGCTGCAGGCAGGCCCCGGCGCAGCGGACTCGGTGGCCTGGCTGGCGCAGTGGCATGCGTCCCTGAACCCGACTTCGGCGGAGGCGCTCTGAATGGCAAACAACTTACGGAATAACCAGCGCCGGCGCTGGCTGGTGGGGTCGGCAGGTGCCCTCGGGCTGCACCTTGCGCGGCGTATGGGGGCGGGTATGGCTGCGGCAGCGGGGGCCGGGATAGGTGCTGCAAGCGCCCAGGTGGCCAGCCCCGGCCAGCCGCCCGAACGCTGGATCGTGACCAACAGCTACGTGGCCGACATCGTGGTGGCGCTGGGTGGGGCCAGCTGGATTGTGGCGGTGGGCGGCGGCTCGGACCACATCACCGAACTGCGCGGGGTACCCCGCCTGCCAGGCTTCCGGCAAACCTCGGCCGAACCCATGCTTTCGGTTTCGCCCCACCGCGTCATCGCCACCACGGAGTGGGCGGTGCCGCAGGTCTTCGACCAGCTCCGTTCGGCCGGCGTGGCGGTGGAGGTACTGGACGGCGAACAGACGCCGGCTGGCGTGGAGCGGCGCATACGGAAGGTGGCCAGCCTCATGGGCCGCCAGGCCCAGGGCGAGCAGCTTGTGGGGCAATTCCAGCGCGAACTGGCCGAGGTCAGGCAGCAGGTGGTCCAGCAAGTGGCGCGGGTGCCAAACCCGCCCAAGGCGCTGTTCGTGCTTGCGGGCGGTGGGCGGCCCACGCTGGTGGGCGGCAAAGGCAGCAACGTGGCCTTGCTGCTGGAGCTGGCCGGCGCGCGCAATGTGGCCGAGGGCGTGGAGGGCTTCAAGGTCATGAGCGTGGAGTCCATGATCGAGGCGGCCCCGGACGTCATCCTGACCAACGAAGACGGCACCCAGCCCATCGACGGTATTCCGGTGGCCTTGCGTGCCCCGGGCGCGCTGGATACACCGGCCGGCCGGGCGGGTCGGCTCATCACCATTCCGGGCCGCTATCTGCAGGGCATGGGCATACTCACGCCCGAAGGCGTGCGGCTGCTGGCCCGCCAGCTCTACCCCGGCTTCCCATGAGTTCGCTCGCTCCTCTGCGCGGGCCACTGGTGCTGGCCGCAGCGGCCGCCGTGTTTCTGGGCGTGGCAGTGCTGGCCATCGGCATCGGGGCGGTGCGCATTCCACCGCTCCAGGTGGTTGCGGTCCTGTTGGGCCTGGACGACCCCACCATCACCGACGCCCATCGCGCCGTGGTCATGAATGTGCGGCTGCCCCGCGTCCTGCTGGCCCTGCTGGCCGGCGCGGGGCTGGCCTGTGCGGGTGTGATGATGCAGGCGCTGTTCCGCAATCCCCTGGCCGACCCGGCCCTCATCGGTGTCTCGGCCGGTGCAGCGCTGGGCGCGGTGGCCACCATCGTGCTGGGCGCTACGCTGCTGCAAGGCTTCAGCCTGTGGCTGGGCGTGTGGACCTTGCCGGTGGCTGCATTCATCGGGGCTTTGGCCACGGCCTCTCTGGTGTTCCGGCTGTCCAGCCGGGACGGGCAGGTCGATGCCACCACCATGCTGCTGTGTGGCATTGCGGTCAACGCGCTCATGGGGGCAGGTATCGGGTTGCTTACCTATCTGGCCACCGACGAGCAGTTGCGCAACCTCACCTTCTGGAGTCTGGGCAGTCTGGGCGGAGCCACCTGGTCGTCGCTGCTGGGTGCCGCGCCCGCCATCCTGCTCATGGTGCTGGTGGGCCCGTGGCTGGCGCACCAGCTCAACGCGCTGCTGCTGGGTGAATCCGAGGCCTTGCACCTGGGCGTGTCGGTGCAGCGCCTCAAGCGCACGGTGGTGGCGCTCACGGCGGCGTCGGCCGGCGCGGTGGTGGCCGTCAGTGGCGTCATCGGCTTCATCGGGCTGGTGGCGCCGCACATGGCGCGGCTCATGGTGGGGCCAGACCACCGCTACGTGCTGCCGCTGGCCTCCCTCCTGGGCGCCATTCTGCTGACGGCAGGCGATCTGGTGGCCCGCACCGCCGTGCGCCCCGCGGAGTTGCCTATCGGTATCCTGACGGCGCTCATGGGGGCACCGTTTTTTCTCTGGCTGTTGCGCAACAGGTCGTCATGAAGCCGCCACCAACACCCCCTCCTGCCACCCTGGCGGTGCACGGTCTGCGCGTGGAGCGTGCGGGCAGAATGCTGGCGCAACTGGCCCGGCTGGAAGTTCATGCGGGCGAGTTTGTGGCGCTCATCGGCCCCAATGGCGCGGGCAAGTCGTCCCTGTTCCGCGCATTCACGGGTGAATGGCCGGCCAGCGGCCACATCGGTCTGTGGGGCCGGCCCCTGCCGCACTGGCCGCGGGTGGAACTGGCGCGCCGTATGGCCGTCATGCCGCAGCATTCCCATCTCCATTTCGACTTCACCGTGAACGAGGTCATTGCCCTGGGGCGTCTGCCCCACCGTGGCGAACCCCTGCGCCAGACCCGCGAGGCTGTGCAGGCCTGCATGCGGGCGCTGGAGCTGGAACCATTCGCGGGTCGCCGCTTCACCACGCTGTCGGGTGGCGAACGCCAGCGGGTGCAGTTTGCGCGTGTCATGGCGCAGCTCTGGGGCACGCCAGACCCCACGCTGCTGCTGCTCGATGAGCCCACCTCCGCCCTCGATCTGGCGCAACAGCAGTCCGTGCTCGACCAGGCGTGGCGGCTGTCCCGTGCGGGCACCACCGTGGTGGCGGTCATGCACGATCTCAATATGGCTGCCCGTTACGCCGACCGGCTGGTGGCGTTGCAGCAAGGGCAGCTGGTGTTCGATGGCGCGCCCACCGACTTCCTGGCCCAGGACCGGCTGGCAGCGGTGTTTGGCGTGCAGGCGCAGGTGGAGTGTTCCGCTAGCGATGGGCTACCGGTCGTGTTGCTGGGGCCCCGGCGGTGAGGCCGGCATGCCACCGCCTCACACCGAGCCTTCGCGCTCCACCACCAGAATACGCGCTGCGCCCATCGGGTGCGCCACATGCTCGCAGCCTACGCCAGCGTAGAAAATGTCCCCCGCCTCCAGCACACACTCTTGCTCCACACCGTCCTGCCGGTACTTCATGCACACCCGGCCATCCATCACCGCGAACACCTCTTCGCCGTCGTTGGTGTGCCACTGGTAGGGCTGGTCGGTCCAGTGCAGCCGCACCGTGATGCCGTTCATGCGGGCTATGGGCAGGGCGTCCCAGGCCTTGGTGGGGAGGAAATCGCGGGAGCGGATGTGCTGCATGCGCCTACCTGCACCACTCACACATCAATATTCCCGGCCCGCAGCGCATTGGCTTCAATGAAATCCCGCCGCGGCTCCACCTCGTCGCCCATGAGCATGGTGAACACCTTGTCGGCTTCAATGGCGTCTTCAATCTGCACGCGCAGCAGGCGGCGCACTTCGGGGTCCATGGTGGTTTCCCACAGCTGCTCGGGGTTCATCTCGCCCAGGCCTTTGTAGCGCTGGCGGCTGGTGGTGCGTTCGGCTTCCGTAATGAGCCAGCGCATGGCTTCGCGGAAGTCGCCCACCTTCTCTTCTTTCTGCCGCTCGCCCTCGCCGCGCAGCACCTTGGCACCTTCGCCCAGCAGGCCGCGGAAGGTGTTGGCCGCTTCGGCCAGGGCAGCGTAGTCGGCGCCGTGCACAAAGTCCTGCGTGATGACGCTGCTCTTCACGTTGCCGTGGTGCCGCCGGCTGATGCGCAGTATCGGCTTGTCCGTCCGCACGTCGAATTCGGCGTTCACCTCGGCCGGCACGCCGGTGGTGTTGAGTTCGCGCAGGGCCACCTGCAGGGCGGCTGCGCATTCGGCGGCTTCGTCCAGGGTGTCGAGCTTCAGCACCACGCCGTCGGCAATGGCGCGCAGGGCTTCGGCGTCCATGAAGTTGGACAGGCGGGCAATCACCGCTTCGGCCACCTGGTGCTTGCGCGCCAGTTCGGCCAGGGTCTCGCCGCTCAGCACCTGCGTGGCGGGTGTGGCGCCATTGGGCAATCGGCCCACGTCCACGCTGGCGTCGCGCAGGGCAATGCGCAGCAGGAATCCGTCCAGTGCGGCCGCGTCTTTCAGGTACAGCTCTTCCTTGCCGGCCTTCACCTTGTACAGCGGCGGCTGGGCAATATAAATGTGGCCGCGCTCCACCAGCTCGGGCATCTGGCGGTAGAAGAAGGTCAGCAGCAGCGTGCGGATGTGCGCGCCGTCCACGTCGGCGTCGGTCATCACGATGATGCGGTGGTAGCGCAGCTTGTCGATGTTGAAATCGTCGGCGCCGCTCTTGCCCTTGCCGCTGTAGTCGTCCCCGCTGGCCTTGCCGATACCGGTACCCAGCGCGGTGATGAGCGTGAGAATTTCGTTGCTGGTGAGCAGCTTCTCGTAGCGGGCTTTCTCCACGTTCAGGATCTTGCCGCGCAGGGGCAGAATGGCCTGGAACTTGCGGTCGCGGCCCTGCTTGGCCGAGCCGCCTGCGGAGTCGCCCTCCACGATGTAAATCTCGCACAGCGCGGGGTCTTTCTCCTGGCAGTCGGCCAGCTTGCCCGGCAGGCCCATGCCATCGAGCACGCCCTTGCGGCGCGTCATTTCGCGGGCCTTGCGGGCCGCTTCGCGGGCACGGGCAGCATCCACAATCTTGCCGCACAGGATCTTGGCGTCGTTGGGGCGCTCCTCCAGGTAGTCGGTCAGCGTCTTGGCCACAATGTCTTCCACCGGGGCGCGCACCTCGCTGCTCACCAGCTTGTCCTTGGTCTGGCTGGAGAACTTGGGCTCGGGCACCTTCACGCTCAGCACGCAGCACAGGCCTTCGCGCATGTCATCGCCAGTGACTTCCACCTTGGCCTTCTTGGCCAGTTCGTTCTGTTCGATGTACTTGCCAATCACGCGGGTCATGGCGGCGCGCAGGCCGGTCAGGTGGGTGCCACCATCGCGTTGGGGAATGTTGTTGGTGAAGCAGAGCACGTTCTCGTTGTAGCTCTCGTTCCACTGCATGGCCACTTCCACGCCGATGTAGGTGCCCGGAATGCCGCCGTAGGTCTCGGCCGGCCGCTCGCCCATGGCGTGGAACACCGTAGGGTGCAGCACCTTCTTGCCCTGGTTGATGAACTCCACAAATCCCTTCACGCCACCCGCGCCAGAGTAGTCGTCTTCCTTGCCGGTGCGCTCGTCTTTCAGGCGTATGCGCACGCCGTTGTTCAGGAAGCTCAGCTCGCGCAGCCGCTTGCTCAGAATCTCGTAGTGGAAGTCGTAGTTCTGCTGGAAGATGTCGGTGTCGGGCAGGAAGTGCACCTCGGTGCCGCGCTTCTCGGTGGCACCCACCACGCGCATGGGGGACACCTCGAACCCGTTCACCGTTTCCAGCAGCCGGTTCTGCACCGCACCGCGCGCAAACTCCAGCGCATACACCTTGCCGTCGCGGCGCACCGTCAGGCGCAGCCACTTGCTCAGCGCGTTCACGCAGCTCACGCCAACGCCGTGCAGACCGCCCGATACCTTGTAGCTGTTCTGGTTGAACTTGCCACCGGCGTGCAGCTCGGTCAGGGCAATTTCGGCCGCCGAACGCTTGGGTTCGTTCTTGTCGTCCATCTTCACATTGGGCGGAATGCCACGCCCGTTGTCGGTCACGGAGATGGAGTTGTCCGTGTGGATGGTGACCACGATGTCGTCGCAGTGCCCGGCCAGTGCCTCGTCGATGGAGTTGTCCACCACCTCGAACACCAGGTGGTGCAGGCCGGTGCCATCGGACGTATCGCCAATGTACATACCCGGGCGCTTGCGCACCGCCTCCAGCCCCTCCAGGATCTGGATGGAGCCTTCGCCATAAGCGTCTCCCGAGGCCACGGCCTTGGTGGCTTGGGGGTCGCTGATGTTGCTGGAATGCGTGTGGTCTTCGCTCATGGTCTGCTGTTTCTCTGCTCTCTTGAATGACCAAACCCGCGAAGGGTCGCGGGTTGGCAAAGTGTGCGTGCTGGCGGGCGGAATCAGATCCGCATCGGCATCACCACGTACTTGAAGTGCTCGTTGTCGGGAATGGTGAGCAGCGCCGAAGAATTGCCGTCGGAGAGTTCCACCCGCACCATATCCTGGCTCATGTTGGCCAGCGCATCGATCAGGTAGCTCACGTTGAAGCCGATCTCGATGGTGTCGCCGCTGTACTCGATATCGAGTTCGTCCACCGCCTCTTCCTGGTCGGCGTTGTTGGCGGCCACGCGCAGGGCGCCCGGCTCCACATTCAGGCGCACGCCCTTGAACTTCTCGCTCGTCATGATGGCTGCGCGCTGCAGCGCCGAGAGCAGCGCCGTGCGGCCCAGCACCACGATGTTGTGGTGGTTGCGCGGAATGACGCGGTTGTAGTCCGGGAACTTGCCTTCCACCAGCTTGGTGACGAACTCCATGCCGTCGAAGCTGAACTTGGCCTGGTTGGTGGCAAAGCGCATTTCAATGGCACCTTCCTTGTCGCTCAGCAGGCGCTGCATTTCCAGCACCGTCTTGCGCGGCAGAATCACTTCCTGCTTGGTGGGAATGTCCACATCGATTTCGGCACTGGCAAAGGCCAGCCGGTGTCCGTCGGTGGCCACCAGGCTCAGCTTCTTGCCTTCGGCCACAAACAGAATGCCGTTCAAGTAGTAGCGGATGTCGTGCACCGCCATGGCAAAGGACACCTGGCCCAGCAGGCTTTTCAGGGTCTTCTGCGGCACGCTGAAGGCGGGGCCAAAACTGGCCGATTCCTGCACCAGCGGGAAATCCTCGGCGGGCAGGGTTTGCAGGGTGAACTTGCTCTTGCCACCCTTCAGGATGAGTTTGTTCTGCACCGACTCCAGGCTCACCGACTGGTCGGCCGGCAGGGTGCGCAGAATATCAATGAGTTTGCGCGCGCCCACGGTGGTGGCAAAGCTGCCGTCGTCCCCACCCAGTTCGGCCTGGGTGCGGATCTGGATTTCCAGGTCGCTGGTGGTCAGCTGGATGGCATTACCGGTCTTGCGCAGCAGCACGTTGGCCAGGATGGGCAGGGTGTGCCGGCGCTCGACAATGCCCGACACCGCCTGCAGCGCGGCAAGCACCTGGTCCTGGGTCGACTTGAAAACGATCATGGCTTGACTTCCGTTCCTTGTGGGCGTGGTGGCGTGGTGCCGTGGGTAGGGGTGGTTTTTCGCTGGGTGACATTGTCGCCGGTTTGCGGGCGCTACCCGTAAAAAGGCAGCTGCCGCTCAACCCGGAGCCTCGGGTCTCTGAGGAGCGTATCTAGCCTTTCAGCGTCTGTTCCAGCACATGCAGTTGTTGGTTGAGTTCGGTGAGTTGCTGGCGCTCGGCGGCAATCTTGCGCACCGCATGCAGCACCGTGGTGTGGTCGCGCCCGCCAAACAGCTCGCCAATCTCGGGCAGGCTTTTCTGCGTCAGCTCCTTGGCCAGGAACATGGCAATCTGGCGCGGGCGGGCAATGCTGGCCGGCCGCTTCTTGGAATACATGTCGGCGACCTTGATTTTGTAAAAATCGGCCACCGTTTTCTGGATGTTCTCCACGCTGATCTGCCGGTTCTGTATGGACAGCAGGTCTTTCAGCGCATCGCGCGCCAGCTGGATGGAAATGTCCTTCTGGTTGAAGCGCGAGTAGGCCAGAATCTTGCGCAGCGCGCCTTCAAGCTCGCGCACGTTGGAGCGCACGTTCTTGGCCACGAAAAACGCCACGTCTTCGGGCATGCTGGCGCCTTCGGCCGCCGCCTTGCTGATGAGAATGGCCACCCGCATTTCCAGTTCGGGCGGCTCGATGGCCACCGTCAGCCCGGAATCGAAGCGCGAAACCAGCCGCTCGTGGATGTCGGCCAGGCCCTTGGGGTAGGTGTCGCTGGTGAGCACGATGTGGCTTTTCTTGGCCAGCAGCGCCTCGAACGCGTTGAAGAATTCTTCCTGGGTGCGCTCCTTGTTGGCAAAGAACTGCACGTCATCTATCAACAGCAAGTCCAGCGAGTGGTACTTGTCCTTGAATTCATCGAAAGTTTTGCGCTGGTAGGCCTTCACCACATCGGACACAAACTGCTCCGCGTGGATGTACAGCACCTTGGCCTGCGGGCGGTCGGCCAGCAAAGAATTGCCAATGGCGTGCACCAGGTGGGTCTTGCCCAGACCCACGCCGCCGTAAATGAACAGCGGGTTGTAGAGCTGCCCCAGGCTGCCGGCCACGTGCATGGCGGCCGCGCGCGCCATGCGGTTGGCGGTACCTTCCACCAGCGTGTTGAAGGTCAGGGCGGTGTTCAGGCGGTGCTTGTGCCCGTCGGTACGCGGCTCGGCCGGCACAGGCACCTCGGGCAGTTCGGCAAACACCGCATCTTGCAGGGTTGCCGGCTGCGGCGTTGATTTCACAACGTTTTCCCGCGGAGCGAGCACCAACTCCACGCCCACTGGCTTGCCTGCAGCCTTTTCCAGTGCGGCGGAGATTCGCCCCGCATACTGGGCGCGTATCCAGTCCATCTTGAAGCGGTTGGCCACGGCCAGAACCACCTTGTCGCCCGCCTCGGACACACGGGCCGACAGCGGCCGTATCCAGGTGTTGAACTGCTGCTCGGGGATGTCCTGCGCCAGGTGTTCCACGCAGGCAAGCCACAAATCGGCGGTCACGGGAAGGGAACTGGACGGCGGCATGCGGTGGGAGGCGGACTGGGCGGGAGCGCCCGGTAGTGGGCACCCGGGGCTAAGGATGGGCTTGGGGGACTTGAAAAAACCGGTAAGCGGGCTTGTGGATAGCTGGCCCCGAGGAACCGTTCCGAAGCCCTGGATTCTACCCGCAGCAGCCAGTTATCCACAAGCGTTCCGGCGCTATGGAAACCCCCAGGTCTGGCCGGAACAGACTTGAGCTAGCGGCGCTCAGGGCACCTCTCTGGGCTTTATGAAAGTCACCGGCACCGGGCAGTTCTCCAGCATGGCTTGCGACACCGAGCCCAGCCAGCTGCTTCGCACCAGCCCTTTGCCGTGGCTGCCCATGAGCACCCCCTGGCACCGGTGCTTCTCTCGCAGTTCCAGCAGCATGGGCACCGGGTCCCCCGTAGCCACCTCGGCCACGTAAGGAATACCCGCACTGGTGCATTTGGCTACGGCCGGGGCGAGCATATCGGCGCCGGCATCGGCGGCCAGCTTGGCCAGCGCCTCAGGGTCGTGCAACGTGATCATTTCGTACAGCGTGGCGGGCTCCTGCACGTTGGCCAGCACCACCGTGGCCTTCAAGCCCTGGCGCGCCAGGTGCAGCGCATGGTCCAGCGCCTCGAGCGAGAGCTCAGATCCATCGATCGGGACAAGCAATTTCATGGACGCTCCTGTGGGGGCGCCAGGGGGTGTTTCTGGCGCGGGGTCTGAGACCATCATAGCCCCTGCCTGCCCGAATAGGTGGGGTCTTGCCGGGCCAACGTCGCTCCCGCAGCACAGTGTTTGACGTAGCACAATGGAACCCATGCAACCCGTCTACCCACCTGCTTCCTCCCTCGCTCAGGCTGCCTCGGCGCAGGGGCCCGAGGCCGAACTGCACATCGTCTTTTTCTGCATGGGCAACATCTGCCGCAGCCCCACGGCGCACGGTGTGTTCCGCCAGCGCCTGGCGCAAGCCGGCCTCCTGCACCGCGTGCGCGTGGACTCTGCAGGCACCCACAACTACCACCCTGGCAAACCGCCCGATGCGCGCAGCCAGCAGTGCGCGGCCCAGCGCGGTTACGACCTGTCTGACCTGCGTGCGCGCCAGCTGACCGATGAGGATTTCGAGCGCGCCCACCTGCTGCTCGGCATGGACTGGGACAACATGGCGCTGGCCGAGGCCCAGTGCCCGGCACCCCACCGCAAGAAGTTGCGCCGCCTGACCGAGTTCTGCCAGCGCCACGATGCCACCGTGGTGCCCGACCCCTACTACGGGGGCAACGAAGGTTTCGAGCAGGTGCTCGACCTGGTGGAAGACGCCTGCGACGGTCTGCTGCGCCACGTTCAGCAGCGGCTGGCGGCGCAGGCATGAGTGCGCCCAGCCAGCCTGCCAAGGCCCTGAGTGGCCTGGCCTTTGCCACCCTGCTGCTCATCGCGTTCATGATGGGCGCCAACCATGTGGCAGCGCGCTTCGCGTTCGACCACGGCGTCGATGTGCCCACGGCAGTGGCTGTGCGCAGCAGTGTCACGGCGCTGGTGGTGGCGCTGCTGGTGTGGTTCATGCACGTGCCGGTGCAGTTCACCGCGCGCCAGCGCAGATTCTTGCCGCTCATAGGCATGCTGGTGGGTGCACAGAGCCTGTTCCTGTATGCCTCCGTGGCGCGGCTGCCGGTAGCGCTGGCGCTGCTGGCCTTCAACACCTACCCGCTCTGGACGGCTTTCTGGGCCTGGGCCGTCTACCGGCACCGCCCGGAGCCGCGGGTGCTGCGCGCCATGCCGCTGTTGCTGCTGGGGTTGGCGTTGGCCCTCGATGTACTGGGCGCGTCTTCGGGGCTGGGGGCTGCCGGGCACTGGAGCGCCATTGGCGTGGGCGTGGCCTTTGCCATGGGAGCGGCGGCCACCTTCGGGCTGGCGCTGGTGCTTACCCAGCACGAAGCGGGTAGTGTGGATGGGCGGGTGCGCACCGCCACCACCATGGGCCTGGTGGCACTGATTGCACTGACGGCCACTGCCACACAGGGTGGCCTTCAGTGGCCCACGGCCGCCCCGGGGTGGTGGGGCCTGCTGGGCCTGACGTTGCTGTATGGGACGGCGTTCACCGTGATGTTCACCCTATTGCCACGGCTGGGCGTGGTGGGCAATTCGGCCATCATGAACGTGGAGCCGATTTTTGCTCTGGTGCTGGCCTGGCTGCTGCTGGGCCAGACCATTGCCCCGATCCAGGTGGGCGGAGGCCTGCTGGTGGTGGCTACGGTGATGTGGCTGGGGCTGCGCAAACGCTGACCCCAGCCAGGGCACATGGCCGGGTCCAGCCCCGGATCAGGCGATGGTGGCCTCGTCGGTGCGGGTATCGCCCTTGTTGTCGGTCCACTTCACGCTGACCTTCTCGCCCTTGGCCGCGCCCTTGAACTTGAACGCCAGGAACGGGTTCTGCGATACC
>Ga0209278_1000732_pt1 | contig 23129 bp, 19 predicted proteins | sample JI81BgreenDNA_FD_187504 | JGI IMG/M metagenome (GOLD analysis project Ga0209278, IMG submission 187504) | Wastewater effluent complex algal communities from Wisconsin, to seasonally profile nutrient transformation and Carbon sequestration -... | ecosystem: Engineered > WWTP > Effluent > Algae... | reverse complement strand
ACTCGATGTGGGACCGCCAGGTGCGCAAGCTCGACCTGAAGGCCATCGACTTCAGCCGCATCCAGAAGACGGTGCTCGAGAGCGGCGCCTCGCGCACCCAGACCGTGCGCGAGCTGCGCGTCGACGAGGGCTGAGACTCGCCCCTCCTCAGCCGCCCTTCTTGGCGAACAGCGCATCGAGCTGCTGTTCGAAGGCGTGGTAGCCAATGCGCTCGTACAGCTCCTCGCGGGTCTGCATGAGGTCGACCACGCCTTGCTGGTGGCCGTCGCGGCGGATTGCCGTGTACACGGCCTCGGCGGCCTTGTTCATGGCGCGGAACGCCGACAGCGGATACAGCTGGATGGCCACGCCCACCGAGGCCAGCTGCTCGCGGGTGAACAGCGGCGTCTTGCCGAACTCGGTGATGTTGGCCAGCACCGGCACCTTCACCGCGTCGACGAAGCGCTGGTAGGTGTCGAGGTCGTAGGAGGCCTCGGCGAAGATGCCGTCGGCACCGGCTTCGACGCAGGCGATGGCGCGCTCGATGGCCGCGTCCACGCCGTGCACCTGGATGGCGTCGGTGCGCGCGATCAGGAAGAAGTCCTTGTCGGTCTTCGCGTCGGCAGCGGCCTTGACGCGGTCGACCATCTCCTCGGTCGACACCACTTCCTTGCCCGGACGATGACCGCAGCGCTTGGCGCCGACTTGGTCTTCGATGTGGCAGGCGGCGGCGCCGGCCTTGATCAGGCTCTTCACCGTGCGCGCGATGTTGAAGGCGCTGGGGCCGAAGCCGGTGTCGATATCGACCAGCAGCGGCAGGTCGCACACATCGGTGATGCGGCGCGTGTCGATCAGCACGTCCTCGAGGCCGCTGATGCCGAGGTCCGGCAGGCCGAGCGAGCCGGCGGCCACGCCGCCGCCCGAGAGGTAGATCGCCTTGTAGCCCGCGCGCTTGGCGAGCAGGGCGTGGTTGGCGTTGATGGCGCCGATCACCTGCAGCGGCGATTCGACGGCGAGGGCGGCGCGGAAGCGCGCGCCAGCGGAATTCATGCTCATCGTGTTTCCTTGGTGCAGTGACAAGAAAGGCGGCCTAGGCCGCCTTTCCGTTGTTCCCGGCGATCAGCCGAGGAGGTGCGCGACGCCGCTGCGCTCTTCCTCGAGCTCGGCCAGCGTCTTGTTCATCATTTCGCGCGAGAAATCGTCGATGGCCAGGCCCTGGACGATCTCGTACTGCCCGTTCGTGCAGGTGACCGGGAATCCGTACATGACGTCCTTCGGGATGCCGTAGCTGCCGTCCGACGGGATGCCCATCGTGGTCCACTTGCCGTTGGTGCCCAGCACCCAGTCACGGATGTGGTCGATGGCGGCATTCGCGGCCGAAGCGGCCGACGACAGGCCGCGGGCTTCGATGATCGCGGCGCCGCGCTTGCCGACCTTCGGGATGAAGTCGGTGCGGTTCCAGTTCTCGTCGCCGACTTTGTCCTTCAGCGAGGCGCCGCCGACCGTCGCGAAGCGGTAGTCGGGGTACATGGTCGGGCTGTGGTTGCCCCACACGATCAGCTTCTCGATGTCGCCGACGGCCACGCCGGCCTTGGCCGACAGCTGCGACAGCGCGCGGTTGTGGTCGAGGCGCAGCATCGCGGTGAAGTTCTTCGCCGGCAGCGAGGGCGCCGACTTCATGGCGATGTAGGCGTTGGTGTTGGCCGGGTTGCCGACCACCAGCACCTTGACGTCGCGCGAGGCGACGGCGTCGAGGGCCTTGCCCTGCACGGTGAAGATCTCGGCGTTCTTCAGCAGCAGGTCCTTGCGCTCCATGCCCGGGCCGCGCGGCATCGCGCCGACCAGCAGGGCGACATCGGCGTCCTTGAAGGCGACCATCGGGTCGGCCGTGCCGACCACGCCGGCGAGCAGCGGGAAGGCGCAGTCCTCGAGCTCCATGATCACGCCCTTCAGCGCGGCCTGGGCCTTGTCCATCGGCAGCTCGAGCAGCTGCAGGATGACCGGCTGGTCCTTGCCGAGCATCTCGCCCGAGGCGATGCGGAACAGCAGCGAGTAACCGATCTGGCCGGCGGCTCCGGTGACGGCGACGCGGACGGGGGTCTTCATGGGGAGGCTCCTGGTGGGGATTTAGGCGAGGGCGGCGAAGAAAGCCTGGATGCGGCGCAGGCCTTCCTTCAACTGGACATCGGGACAGGTGTAGCTGATCCGCAGCGCGCTCGGCTCGCCGAAGGCCGAGCCCGGCACGCAGGCCACGCCCTCGACTTCGAGCAGCAGGTTGCAGAAATCAACGTCGTTGGCGACGAGCTTGCCGCCGTGCGACTTGCCGAAAGCGCAGCTGATGTCCGGAAACACGTAGAACGCGCCCTGCGGGCGCGGGCACTTCACGCCCGGGATGGCAGCCATCGCCGCCAGCACCACGTCGCGCTTGGCCTCGAACTCCCTGCACTTCTGCTGCGGGACGTCCTGCGGCCCGGCGAGGGCGGCCACGGCGGCGGCGACCACCACTTCCGGCAGGTTGGTGATGTGGTTCGAATTGAGCGTGGTGATGGCCTGCGCGATGGCCTCAGGGCCGGCCATCAGGCCGACGCGCCAGCCCGGCATGCCGTAGGTCTTCGAGAGCGAGTCGACGAAGACGGTGCGTTCGCGCAATTCGGGGCGGAAATTGATGATGTTGTGGTAGCCGAGACCGTCGAACACCAGCGTGTTGTAGATGTCGTCGCTGATGATCCAGGTGTCCGGATGCTTCGCGAACACGTCGGCCAGCGCGGCGACCTCTTCCTTGCTGTAGACCATGCCCGTCGGGTTCGACGGATTGTTGAACAGGTAGACCTTCGGCTTCTGCGCCAGTGCGGCGTCAAGCTGGGCCGGCGTGATCTTGTAGTCCTGCGAGGCCGGGGCCGGCAGCAGCAGCGTCTTGGCGCCGACGATGTCGGCGATGTCGACGTAGGTGGTCCAGTACGGCGTGGCGAAGGCGATGGTGTCGCCCGGATCGAGCAGCGCTTCGGCCAGGTTGTACAGCAGGTGCTTGGCGCCGACGCCGGTGGCGCAATGCTTGCGCGTGTAGCCGGTCAGGCCGAGGCGGCCCATGTGGGCGATGAAGGCGTCCAGCAGCGCATCGGCGCCACGGTTGCTGCCGTACTGGCCGCTGTCCTTGGCCAGCGCCTCGCGGGCGGCGGCGTAGACGTGGTCGCCGGGCAGGAAGTTCGGGACGCCGATGGAGAAGCTGATGATGTCGCGGCCCTGGGCCTTGAGGGCTTTCGCCTTCTCCGCCACGGCCATGATGGCGCTTGGCTTGGCGTGACCCATTCGACGGCTGAGCTGCGGCATCGGACTCCCCTCGGCGGCGTTGGCAGTGAGCTCGAAAGTGTAGCACCGCGCCGCCCGGCAGCCGCCTTGCGGCGGCGGTGCCGCATCACCGAAGCTCCCGGCCACGCCCCTCGCCGGACCCGCGCATGACCGCCCGCTTCCTCCGCGGCCGTTTCGCCACCGCTGTCGTGCTGGTCCTGCTCGGGAGCACTTGCGCCGGCGCTGCGACCCGCCCGGCAACCGCCCCCGGCGAGGACGGCCAGCCGCTCCGGATCGAAGGCATGGTGGTGCTGGTCGAACCGGACATCGAATTGAGTCTCGTCACCGCCGGCGGGCTGCTGGAGCCGCGGGAGGCGTGGTCCCGCGACGCCCGCCGCTTCTATGCCGATGCGGTGCGCGCCCACCTCGCCGCCGCGGGCACCCTTCAAGCGCCGGATTTCGACGTCCCCGACGACCTCGACCCCGACTCGCGCCTCGGCCAGGTGGTGCGACTGAACGAAGCGGTGGCGCTGTCGATCAGCCAGTTCCTCGCCCCCGGCGGCGCTTTGGCCACGAAACGCGACGCGGCCGGCCAGCCGCGCTTGGACTGGACGCTCGGCGAGGGCGTGGCGGACCTCCGGGCCGCCAGCGGCGCGGACTATGCGCTGTTCACCTACGTGCGCGACAGCTACGCGAGCGGCGGCCGCACGGCCTTGCGCGTGTTCGGCGTCATCGCCGGCGCAGCGATGGGCACGGGCCTCGATATCGGCGGCGGCCAGCAACACGGCATCGCGACCCTCGTCGACCTCCGCACCGGCAAGGTGGTGTGGTTCAACCAGTTGGCCCGGCAGAGCGGCGACCTGCGCGAACGCGAGGGCGCGCGGAACACCGTCGAACGGATGCTCGAGGACCTGCCGCGGTGAGCCGGAGCGCAGCGCGCGTCGCCGGTCTTGTCGGCCTTGGACTGGCCTTGGCCGGCGGGCCTGTCGCCGGACGCCCGCCGCCCTTGTCCCCGGGCGAGCGCCCGGCGGCCGGCAGCACCGAGGCCGAGCTCTGGTACGGCATGGACCAGGCCGAGCGGGCGCTCCGCGACCTTCCACACGTCGAACGCGATGCCGCACTCAACGCCTATCTCCAGGAGGTGTTGTGCCGGGTGGCCAGCGCGCATTGCGACGACTTGCGGCTCTACGTGGTGACGAACCCCGAATTCAACGCCTCGATGGCCCCCAATGGCGCCACCCTCGTGTTCACGGGCGCCTTGCTGCGGCTGCGCTCCGACGATGAGTTGGCGGCGCTGCTGGGGCATGAGTTCGCGCATTACCGGCAGCGCCATTCGTTGCAGCAGTGGCAGGCCAGCAAACGCAGTGGCGCGGCACTGGGCACCTTCGGGGTGGCCACGCTGGGCGCCGGCGTCGGCCTCGTCGGCGGCGTCGCCCAGCTTGCCGGCGCGGCGGGGCTCTCAGGCTTTTCCAGGGAGCACGAACGCGAGGCGGATGCGCTGGGCTTCGAATTCGCCGCCGCGCAGGGCTACATGCCCGGCGCGGGGCTGGCGCTCTGGGAGCGCCTCGCGCGCGAAGAGGCTGCCGCGATCGGCCGGCGGCACCATCCCGTCTTCGCCAGCCATCCAGCCACCGCCGAGCGGGTGGATGCCCTGCGACGGTGGACCGAGACCGCGTCCGCGGAAGCGTCGCCCGCGGGCCCGCCGCAACTCCCGCCCCCCGAGATCCGCCGCACGCGCTACCAGGCCGCGATCGAGCCGTTCCTCGACCGCTGGCTGGCCGAGGAGCTGAACCGCCGGCGCTACGCCGCCTCGATCCAGATGATCGGCGAGCTGTATGCCGAAGCCCCGGCGGCTTGGCGCGGACGGACCGCCCATTACCTCGGGGAGGCCTACCGGCTCCGTCGCGGCGATGGCGATGCGGCCCGGGCCGCGGCTCTGCAGGCCGAGGCCATCCAGGCCCCCGACGCACCGCCCGCCGCCTTCCGCGAGCACGGCTATGCCCGGCGTGCGGCCGGCGACGACGCCGGTGCGCGCGACGCCCTCGCCCGCTACCTGCAACTCGCGCCCGACGCGCCGGACCGCGCCTTTGTCGAACGCGACCTCGCGAGCCTGATGCCATGAGCCAGGCGGCGCCCTTCACGCCGCTTGCTCTCGCGGGGCGCGCCGTGCTGCTGCTCGCTGCCATCGTCGCGCTCGTGGCCTGCGCAACGGGGGGGAGGCTGCAGACGGCCGGACGCACCGAGGTGCTCGAAATGGACGTCGACACCTCGCTCGACTGGGCGCGCTACGCCAGCCCGCGACAGGAGGCCTGGACCATCGACGGCACCGCCCTCAACCAGCTGCGCTTCATCACCGGCACCCGGCCGGGCGAACACGTGTTCCACCTCGGGCGGGAGCGACGCGACACCCCGCAGGGCCCCTGGTACCAACCCGGCCTGCGGGCGGACGAACTTCACGAGCTGCTGCTCGCCGCCCTGCGCGAGCAGGGCTGGGCCGAGGTCGAATCGCGCAACCTCCGCCCGGCCCGCTTCGGCGCCGTCGATGGCCTGCGCTTCGAATTCACCATGGCCTCCCAGCGCGGCCTGCGCTACGCCGGGACCGCCGCCATGTTCGAACACGGCGGCAAGCTCACCACCATCTACTGGCAGGCGCCGGTGGAGCACTACCACGCCCGCGACGCGGCGGCGGTGGCGGCCCTGATCGACTCGATCCAGCCGGTCGCGACCCCATGAAACGACGAAGCCGCCCCTCGGGGCGGCTTCGCGCGGGCAACCTGGCGGCGCGGATCAGCGGGCCGCGTCATCCATGATCTTGTTCCACTCGGCGACGCGCTCGGCCTTCGCGGCCAGCACGGCGTCGACGTCGCCCTCAAGCGTGACTTTCTCGATCGCGTCGCCGGTCTTGATGCTGTCGACGACCTCCATGCCCGAGAGCACCTTGCCGAACACGGTGTGCTTGCCGTCCAGCCACGGGCACGGGACGTGGGTGATGAAGAACTGGCTGCCGTTGGTCTTCGGGCCGGCGTTGGCCATCGAGAGCACGCCGCGCTCGTGCGACAGGCCGGTGCCGACCTCGTCCTCGAAGCGGTAGCCCGGGTTGCCGGTGCCGCGACCCTGCGGGCAGCCGCCCTGGATCATGAAATCGGCGATGACGCGGTGGAAATTCAGGCCGTCGTAGAACTTGCGCCGGGCCAGATTCACGAAGTTGGCGACCGTCAGCGGGGCCTTGTCGGCGTGCAGGGCGACCTGGATCGGGCCGCGGGCGGTGTGGAAGGTGGCGGTGACGGTGCTCATGGGCGCGCTCCGGCGTGCTCGGAAAGGGCGCGCAGTGTACCCGTGACGCCCGGCGGGCCGGGTCGGCGCACGGGATCGCGGGGCCCAGCGGGTGGGGCGGCGTTAACGTCCCGTCAATTTGGACCGGTATACTCCGCGGCTTCCTTTCCGACCGAGCTCCCGCGCCCTGAAGCGCGCCGCCTCCCCATGTCCATCGAGAACCTGCGCAACATCGCCATCGTCGCCCACGTCGACCACGGCAAAACCACCCTCGTCGACTGCCTGCTGAAGCAGTCGGGCACGCTGAGCGAGCGCACCGTGCTGGCCGAGCGCGTGATGGACAGCAACGACCAGGAAAAGGAACGCGGCATCACCATCCTGGCCAAGAACACCGCCATCACCTGGCAGGGCAACCGCATCAACATCGTCGACACCCCGGGCCACGCCGACTTCGGCGGCGAGGTCGAGCGCGTGCTGTCGATGGTCGACTCGGTGCTGATCCTCGTCGACGCGATGGACGGCCCGATGCCGCAGACGCGCTTCGTGACGCAGAAGGCCTTCGCGATGGGCTTCAAGCCGATCGTCGTGGTCAACAAGATCGACCGCCCCGGCGCACGCCCGGACTGGGTGATCGACCAGGTGTTCGACCTGTTCGACAAGCTCGGCGCCACCAACGAGCAGCTCGATTTCCCGATCGTCTACGCCTCGGCCCTGCACGGCTACGCCAGCCTCGACGACGCCGCCCGCGACGGCGACATGACCCCGCTCTACGAAGCGATCATGAAGCACGTGCCGGCGCCGCCGGTGGCCACCGACGGCCCGTTCCAGATGCGCATCTCGCAGCTGGACTACAACAATTTCGTCGGCGTCATCGGCATCGGCCGCATCCAGCGCGGCACGCTGAAGAAGAACATGCCGGTCACCGTGATCGGCCGCGACGGCAAGAAGCGCCAGGGCAAGGTGATGCAGGTGCTCGGCTTCATGGGCCTCGAGCGCATCGAGCAGGAAACCGCCGAAGCCGGTGACATCGTCGCCATCTCGGGCATCCAGGACCTGACCATCTCCGACACCGTCTGCTCGATCGACATGCCGGAAGCGCTGCCGGCGCTCACCGTCGACGAGCCGACGATCTCGATGACCTTCCAGGTGAACAACTCGCCGTTCGCCGGCAACAAGGACCTCTCGGGCGGCAAGTTCCTCACCAGCCGCCAGATCAAGGACCGCCTCGAGCGCGAGGCCGTGCACAACGTCGCGCTGAAGGTCGAGCAGCTCGAGGACGCCGACAAGTTCCTCGTCTCGGGCCGCGGCGAGCTGCACCTGTCGGTGCTGATCGAGAACATGCGCCGCGAAGGCTACGAGCTCGCGGTGTCGCGTCCGGAAGTCATCATCAAGGAGATCGACGGCCAGCTGATGGAGCCGATCGAGCAGCTCGTGGTCGACGTCGAAGAGCAGCACCAGGGCGGCGTGATGGAGAAGCTCGGCACCCGCAAGGCCCAGCTCACCAACATGGAGCCCGACGGCAAGGGCCGCGTGCGCCTCGACTACATGATCCCGGCGCGTGGCCTGATCGGCTTCCAGAACGAGTTCCGCACCCTCACCCAGGGTTCGGGCCTGCTGTTCCACGTGTTCGACCACTACGGCCCGAAGGAAGCTGGCCAGATCGCCAAGCGCCTCAACGGCGTGATGATCGCCAACGCCCCGGGCCCGACCCCGGCCTACGCGCTGGGCCCGCTGCAGGAGCGCGGCAAGCTGTTCGCCGCCGAAGGCGACCAGGTGTACGAAGGCCAGCTGGTGGGCATCCACTCGAAGGACAACGACCTGACGGTGAACGCCATCCGCACCAAGCCGCTGACCAACATGCGCGCTTCGGGCAAGGACGACGCCATCCAGCTGTCGCCGCCGATCAAGTTCACCCTCGAGCAGGCGCTGGACTTCATCGATGACGACGAGCTGGTCGAGATCACGCCGAAGGAAATCCGCCTGCGCAAGAAGCTGCTGACGGAAAACGAGCGCAAGCGCGCCGGCCGCGCGGCCTGATCCATCGCGGGCGCCGGCCTGCCGGCGCCCGTTCCCGATGCTCGCCGAGCTCACGCCCGAACTGCTGGCGCTGACCGCACTGGCCGGCCTCGCCGCCGGCCTGCTCGACAGCATCGTCGGCGGCGGCGGGCTGATCCTCACGCCGGCGATGCTCAACCTGCACCCCGGCTTGTCGATCCTCCAGTTGATCGGCACGCAGCGCACGAGCTCGATGCTCGGCACCAGCGTCGCGGCCTGGAACTACCTGTCGCGCATCCCCGTCGAGCGAAAGATCGTCGTGCCGGCCTGCATCGGCGCCCTCGTGGCTTCCGCGATCGGCGTCCAGTTCGCCAAGCGCCTCGACCCCGAACTGCTGAAGTGGACCGTGCTGGCGATCTGCGCCGTGCTCGCGGTCTACACCGCCTTCCGCAAGGACTTCGGCCTCGTTGAATCCCGGCGCTACCCGCTCGAGAAGGAAGCCCTCGTGGCCACCGGCGTCGGCATGGCCTGCGGCTTCTACAACGGCCTGATCGGCCCGGGCACCGGCACGATCATGGTCTTCGCCTTCGTCAGCGTGCTGGGCCTCGATTTCCTGAAATCCTCGGGCGTGTCCAAGGCCGCGAACGTTGCTGCCGACGTGAGCTCGTGGACCGTGCTGGCCCTCGGCGGCTTCGTGGTGTGGGTGCTGGCCGTGCCGCTGATCCTCGGCAACATGCTGGGCAGCTGGATCGGCAGCCACCTCGCCATCCGCAAAGGCCAGCGCTTCGTGCGCTTCGTGTTCCTTGGCGTGGTGACCGCCCTGATCGGCAAGCTGGCCTACGACCTGCTGCGCGGTTGATCGGCCGGACGCATCCCGCGGCCCAAAAAAGTCGAAGGCGCCGGTTCCGAACCGACGCCTTCGTGGTCATCTGAACCCCTGGAACTCCTGGATGCCACGTCCTGTGACATCGCCTGGGGCGGACAGCGCGATCGGCCTCCTTGCTGGCTCCCTGCCCTGCGGGTGCTTGCACCCTTCGAATCGCCGCTGCCCGTCCCAAGGCACGAGCACCTTGCCAAATGAGGCGCGGCTCACGCTTTCCCCAAGCGTGAGCATTTCTGAAGAGTTATGAAAGCCTTTTGAATCAGAGGCTTGCGAAACGATGAAATCGATTCAAGGCATCGCGGCGCCGACAGACTGCTCGGCCTCGGCCAGCGCGCGTCGGCGAAAATCATCCGGCGCCAGCCGGGCGAGACCCAGCCGGCAGGCACTCAGCGCCAGGCCCGCCTCGTCCAGCTGACCTCGTCGAGTCGCGATCTGGCTTTCAAGACAGCGCGCCACGGCCAGGCGGGGGTGCTGCTCGGGAAGGATCTCCGCCGCGCGAACGCGGAATGCGGCCAGTACCCGGGCCGCGTCCTCCGTTCGCCCCAGCAGCAGGAGGGTTTCCGCCCAAAGCCCCTGGATGTCGATGGCTCGCGCATTTCGTCCTTGGATTTCAGGCTCACCCATCAATTGCAGCCGCGCCAACAGGGCACTCGCTTCCGGTCGGTCCCCCGCCCGCGCCATGCTGCGCGCGAGCTCCGAGCCCGCCAACAGCGTCAGCATGTGGCGCTCGCCCAGCGCCTGACCCCAGCCGCGATAGGCGCGACCGAAGGCCTCGACCGCCAGCCCGTGCTCGCCCTGGCCGGCGGCGACCAGCCCTCGCCGGTACTCCAAGCCGAGGACATCCGGATGGTCCGGGCCAAGGCGGCTGAGGAAAAGGCGGTCGAGCCGCTCGAGGATGGCTTCGGATTCGGAGAAGCGGCCCGCGCGGGCCAAGGTCTCGGCATAGTCGGACAAGGCCCAGGCCGTCCTCGGATCCTCGGCGCCGGACTCGCGTTCGCGCTGGGCGACGAGGAGTCGGAAGGTCTCGGCGGCGGCCCCCTCTTCGCCCATTCGGCTTTGGCACAGACCGACGAACCAGCGGGCGTCGGCCTCCACGCCTTCGGGCAGTTGGGTGCGGCGCGCATCGTCCCCGAGGATCGATCCGAGCCGGTCGATCACCTCGCTGCATCGCCCACTCTCGTAAAGCAGCTTCGACGCGGCCACGAGGCTCGCGTCCGACACCGTACCTTGCCATTCGCGGTCGTGGGCCGCGGCCGCGTCACAGGCGGTCTGCGCCGCCTCGAGGTTCCCCGCGAGGCGTTCGAGATCACACAGGCGCCGCTGCTGGGCCCCCAGTGTCCCGCGGTCCGGCCCTCCGGCCTCGCTGCGTTGGATGGACGAGCGCAGGTGGCTCGCCGCTTTGGCGTACTCGCCCCAGGACTCGTAGGCCGCCGCCACCGAGGCATGCACCGCCGCGGCCACCAGCGGGCGGTCGCCGAGGCGCTCGTCGATCCTCTCGGCGGCGGCATCGAGCGACCCCCGCAACGTGATGCCGGCGTCGCCACCTCGATAGGGGTCGGCGCGCGTCAGGACGTCATCGGTCAGGAATCCGAGCACCGCCTGTGCTTCGCTGCGCCGGAGGGCCTCCTCGCGGCGCGCGTCCCAAGCGAGCCATCCGGCCCAGCTGGCCACCGCCAGACCGACGAACAGCGCCGCCGTCGCCGCCCCCAGCAAGCGCAGCCGGGTCTGCTGCCGCTGCAGCTGTTGCGCTGCCGAGTGCGCCCGGGCGGCAGCGTCGTCATGGGCCTCGGCAGCGATGCGTCGTGCCGGCAACTGCCGAAGATGCTGCGCCAACTGCTGCGCCCCCAGCGTCCGCTCCTCGACCCGAAGCGCCGCCAGCGCCCGGATGTCGTCGCGCAGCAGCGGGTCCTCGACGTCCGCCTCCCAGCCCGGGGCCAGGGGCCGCCTCAAGTCCCCGACCACCATCTGGTAGAGAAGCACGCCCAAGGCGTACAGGTCGCTGCGCTGCGTGGGCAGGCCCCCCGCCAGGACTTCCGGCGCGCAGTGGAGGCTGGCCGCGCCCGCGGCGCGCGCTTCGTGGGAGTCGACGAGAACATCGGCGTCGAGCAAGACGTCCGTCTGCTGGGACAGCGGGGACGCGTGGCCTCCACCGAGGTCGGCCAAGGCCGTGCGCCAACGCTCGGGAAGCGAGGAATCCGGCAGCAGGAAGACGTTGCCCGGCTTTAAGTCCTGGTGCACGACGCCGGCGGCGTGCAGCTCCGCCAAGGTATCGGCGATTTGCGCCACCAGCGCCAACCGATGGTCGAGGGAAACGCCGCCGCCCACCGTGCGTGTGGCCATCCAGCGCCCCAGGTCGCCGTCTTCGAAGTACGGGTATTCGACGAACACCGGCGGTTCGTCGAGCTGCCAGCCCAGCGCCGGCGCCAGGCCGGGCACGCGATGGTCGATGGCGGCGAGATAGCGATGCAGGGCGACCTCACGGCGCACATGGCGCAGGCCCTCTTCGCCGAGGCCAAGCTTCAACGCGCGGGGCGCCTCGCCGGCATCGGAATCCGCCAGCAGTACGACACTGTGGGCACCACGACCGAGCATGCGACGGAAGGTCCATCCCGGCCGGCTGGGCACGGCGGCGCCAACCCAGTCGTGCTCGGACGGCGGCGCCGGCGGCGGGGATTCGGACTCGGCCCAATGCACCTCGCCCGCCCACCGGTAGCCATAGCCGTGCACGGACTGCAGCGGCGCCCCGGCTTCGTCGCCCAGCTCCCGGCGCAAGCGGCTGATCGCCTTGGCCAGCGAGTTCTCCGACACCACGCGGCCCGGCCACACGGCCTCGAGCAGGTCGTCCTTGGCCAGCACCTGGCCGGCGCGAAGCAGGAGGGCGAGCAGCACCTCGTACGAGGACCGATCCAAGGACAACACCTGCCGTCCACGGCGCACCTGGGCCGTACGGAGGTCAAGTTCGCCGCCGGGCCAACGGAGCAGGCCGTTCTTCGGCGCCTCGCCCCCGGGACGCTGGATCGGATCCGCCACCGACATGCGGTCAGCGGCCTTTGCCAAGGACAAGATCCAGCACGTCGCCGATGCTTCGGTGCTTTTCGAGCGGATGCCTCAAGGGCAGCGTGGTGTCGAGGCGGTAGCGGTTCCGGCGCCCGTCGCGTTCACGCGTCAGCGCGCCAGCGGCCTCGAGCTCGGAAACGATGCGCTGCACCGCACGCTCCGTGATCCCTACTTTGGACGCGACATCGCGCAGCGTCTGTTCCGCATCCGCGGCGAGGCAGACGAGCACGTGGGTGTGGTTGCTCAGGAAGGTCCACTGGGCCTCGGTATCCGCCGATTTCGGGCTCGCCTTGACCTGCGGACGCGCCTTCGCCGCAGGGCTTGCCGACGACGGCTTCACACGCGACTCACCCACGGCCTTGCGCCGCACGGATTTTCGCGCTTCAATATTCACGACATCTTTTTCGTGTTTCGGAGATCGCACAATGTCCGCCGTCCTCGCTGAATCCCCTGCCCCGGCCCGCTACGTCCCCGCCGCGCTCCCCGCCACCACCATTCCGGTCGCGGCCGGCGATGGCATCGGCCCGGAGATCATGGCCGCCACGCTGGCGATCCTCAAGGCCGCCGACCCCGCCCTGCACTTCCACGCCGTCACGGTCGGCCTGAAGGCCTACGAGAGCGGCCTGATGGCCGGCATCGGCGAGGACACGTGGCAGGCCATCGATCGGCACAAGGTCATCCTCAAGGGCCCGATCACGACCCCGCAGGGCGGCGGCTACAAGTCGGTGAACGTGACCCTGCGCAAGACCCTCGGCCTGTACGCCAACCTGCGTCCCTGCGTGTCCTACCACCCCTACGTCACCGCGCTGCATCCGACGATGGACGTGGTGATCGTCCGCGAGAACGAGGAGGACACCTACGCCGGCATCGAGCACCGGCAGAGCGACGAAGTGGTGCAGTGCCTGAAGCTGATCACCCGCCCTGGCTGCGAGCGCATCGTGCGCTACGCCTTCGAATACGCCCGCGCGCACGGGCGCAAGAAGGTCACGTGCATGACCAAGGACAACATCATGAAGCTCACCGACGGCCTGTTCCACAAGGTCTTCGACGAGATCGCGCCGCAGTACCCGGAGATCGCGACCAGCCACATGATCATCGACATCGGCACGGCGCGCATGGCCAGCCGTCCGACCGACTTCGACGTGGTGGTCACGCCCAATCTCTACGGCGACATCCTCTCCGACGTCGCCGCCGAAGTGGCCGGCTCGATCGGCCTCGCCGGCTCGTCGAACATCGGCCACGACTGCGCGATGTTCGAAGCCGTGCACGGCTCCGCGCCGGACATCGCCGGCCAGGACATCGCCAACCCCTCGGGCCTGCTGCTGTCGGCGGTGATGATGCTGGTGCACCTCGGCCGCGCGAAGCCGGCCACGGACATCCACAACGCTTGGCTGTGCACGCTGGAGGAAGGCATCCACACCGGCGACATCTACCGCGCCGGCGTCAGCACGACGAAAGTCGGCACGCGCGCCTTCGCCGAGGCCGTCATCGCCCGCCTTGGCCAGCAGCCGAAGAAGATGGCGGCGGTGGACTACCCCGAGCGCGAGCCGGAATCGCTGGTGCATCCGGACGTCGCCATCCCGCCGCACGTCAACGCGAAGAAGGCGCTGGTCGGCGTCGATGTGTTCCTCAACTGGGACACCGACACCCGCGATCCGAACGAACTCGGCGCTGCGCTCGAAGGCCTCGCCGGCGACGACTTCCGCCTTGCGCTGATCACCAACCGCGGCGTGAAGGTGTACCCGAACGGCAACCCGCAGACCCTGCGCACCGACCACTGGCGCTGCCGCTTCCCGGCCAAGGGCGAGACGGTCGATGGGCAGGCCATCTCGCGGCTGCTGATGCGCATCGCCGACGCCGGCTTCGACGCCGTGAAGACCGAGAACCTCTACACCTTCGACGGCGTGCGCGGTTACTCGCAGGCGCAGGGCGAGTAAGTCTTGCCCTACCCGGATCCCCGCGTCGCGCTCGCGACCCTGCACGGCAAGGCCGACGCCCTCGCGCCGGCCTTGGCGGCAGTCGGCTTGCACGTCGAGACGGTGGCGATCGACACCGACGCGCTGGGCACCTTCGCCGGTGACGTCGAGCGGCCTGGCACGCCGCACGACGTCGTCATCGAGAAGGCCCGCCGCGGCATGGCCGGGAGCGGCCTCAAGCTCGGCCTCGCCACCGAGGGCAGCTTCGGGCCCGATCCGGTGCTTGGCTTCCTGCCCCTGCACGTGGAGCTGCTGGCCTTCGTCGATGACGTCCACGGCCAGACGATCGTGATCGAGCACGCGGGTCACGCCACCAATTGGGTCTCGAAAGCGCTCCGGCCGGGCGACGATCTCCAGCCCCTGCTCACTTCAATCGGCTTACCCACCCACGCCGCTCTGGTGAAGCCGAACCGCTGGACGCCGCGCGTCCGCGAGCCGCTGCCCGTGGCCAAGGGATTGATCGAACCGATCGCGGTCACGGAAGCGGTCGTGCGCATGGCGGCGCATTCCGAAGATGGCTTGGCCCGCGTCGAGGCCGATCTCCGCGCGCACATGAATCCGACCCGTCTCGAAGCCCTCGGCCGGCTCGGGCAGCGGCTGGCCGAGCGCCTGGCCACGCCCTGCCCCCACTGCGGCGCGCCAGGCTTCGGCCGGATCGACGCCCGCGTTGGGCTGCCCTGCGAGCTTTGTGGCGAAGCGACCGACCTCGTCCGCGCCGAAATCCACGGCTGCGGCGTCTGCGGGCATCGAGAAGACCGGCCTCGGGCCGATGGCCTTGAGGCCGCGGATGCGGGGCACTGCCCCGAATGCAATCCCTGAATGCCCCGCCCCGATCGGGGCGAGGCGGCGGTCATCCGATCAGAGCGAGGCCGGCTGGGCGATCTGCGACTGCTTCCGCACGATCAGCATCGCGATCTCCAGCGACTGCTCGTAGTTGAGCCGCGGATCGACCGTGGTGCGGTAGTCGCGGGCCAGGTCGGCATCGACCAGCTCGCGCGCACCGCCCGTGCACTCGGTGACGTTCTCGCCGGTGAGCTCGAGATGCACGCCGGCCAGACGCGTCCCGGCGGCGGCGTGCGCATCGAAGCTCTGCTCCACTTCCGCGCGGATGTTGTCGAAGCGGCGCGTCTTGTAGCCATTTGCCGCCGTCTCGGTGTTGCCGTGCATCGGATCGCACATCCACGCCACGCGGCGGCCTTCGCGCTTCATCGCTTCCAGCAGCGGCGGCAATTTCTCGAGCACCTTCCCGGCGCCCATGCGATGGATGTAGACGAGGCGGCCGGCCTCGTTCTCCGGGTTCAGCACGTCGGCGAGGCGCAGGGCCTGGTCCGGCGTCACCGATGGCCCGAGCTTGATGCCGATCGGGTTGCGGATGCCGCGGAAGTACTCGGTGTGCGCGCCGTCGAGCTGCGCCGTGCGCATGCCGATCCACGGGAAATGCGTGCTGAGGTTGAACCAGCCCCACTGGCGCGGCACCTGGCGCGTCTGCGCCTCCTCGTAGGGCAGCAGGAGCGCCTCATGCGAGGTGTAGAAGTCGACGCGGCTCAGGTTGTCGATGGGGCCGCCGGTCACCGTCTCCATGAAGCGTACGGCATCGCCGATGCCGCTCACCATCTTCTGGTACTCCTCCGCCAGGGGCGAACGCGCCACCCAGCCGAGGTCCCAGTACTCCGGGTGGTGCAGGTCGGCGAAGCCGCCGTCGATCAGCGCGCGGACAAAGTTCATCGTCATCGCCGAACGGGCGTGGCCCTTCACCATCCGGCGCGGGTCCGGGATGCGCGCTTCCGGGGTGAACTCCGGCGCGTTGATGAAGTCACCGCGGTAGCTCGGCAGAGTGACGCCATCACGCTCTTCGAGGTCGGCCGAGCGCGGCTTGGCGTACTGGCCGGCGAAACGGCCGACGCGCACCACCGGCAGGCGCAGGCCGTGCACGAGCACGACGCTCATCTGCAGCAGCACCTTCAGGCGGTTGGAGATCAGGCCGCTCTCGCAGTCGGCGAAACTCTCGGCGCAATCGCCGCCCTGAAGAATGAAGCGCTTGCCGGCCTCGGCCTCGGCGATCTGCCGCTTCAGCGCCAGCACCTCCCAGGACGTCACCAGCGGCGGCAGCGCCTCGAGCTCTCGGCCGACGGCGGCCAGGGCCTCGGCGTCCGGATAGTTCGGCTGCTGGAGCGCCGTCTTCGTCCGCCACGACGAACGCGTCCAACCGGCGGGCGCGTTGACGGGGGTGACGGGACGATCCTGCGCGTTCATCGGTGTTCTCGTTGGGGTTGGCCGAAGACTATGCCACGCGAGAATTCGAGTCGCGACTCCATTACATCCGCAACTTCATGAGCTCATGACTCAAGCGCGGCGACGCAGCCCCGCCACCAGTGCGCCAAGGCCCAGCAGCACGAAGCACAGCAGCGTCCACGCCGGCATCGAGAAGCCGAGGAAGGTCCAGTCGATCTTCGCGCAATCCGCGGAGCCCGAGAGCGTCTCGGCCAGCGCGTCGATGGGGCCCAGCGACTCCAGCATGTAGGAGAGGCCCTGCCCGCTGCAGCTCGGGAAGCCGCTCGGCGGCTGCAACTGCAGCCAGACGTGGCGTGCCGCGATGCTGCCGCCTACCGCCGCCAACAGGCCGATGGCCGTGCCGTAGACGCCTCGGCCCACGCGGCCCCCGGGGTTGTGAAGGGCGGCCACGAGGCCCAGCAGCCCCATCCCGGCGAAGAAGAAGCGCTGCAGGATGCACAGCGGGCACGGCAGCATGAACATGCCGTGCTCGACGTAGAGCGCAAAGCCAAGCAGGGCCGCGCAGACGGCGAAACCGAACAGCATCTGCACGCGGAAGGACCAGGCGAAGGGGTTGGGGGTCATGGGCGGAATCCAAGAACAGGACCCCAGTTTGACCCCGGAGCGCGCCAAAGTTCCACGCCCCACCCCACCCACTCAGACCTTGAGGGCAGGAACCTCGGCCTTTGGCATCAAGCGCGACGTGAAGTGGCGCTCTTTGTAGTAGGCGATCTTCTCGCACATCACCGGGTTCGGGATGCCTTCGTAGAACACGATCTCCTTGTCGCCCGCCATCGCCTTCAGCTCCTGGGGAAGCATCAGCGCCCGCTTCTCGATGACTTCACTGCGCGAGGTTTCCTTCCCGCGGGTGATCGACTTCCGCTTGATGGTCGTGGTTCCAAGCATCTCGGAATAGTCGTTCGCGTCCTGCTGCTCGCGCGGCGTGTAGACGATCTGCAGCGCATGGTTGGTGATGATCGTCCGCGACAGCTCCTTGCCGTACACGGCATCGAGCTGGGCCATGCTCTGGATGATGGGCAGGAGGCGCAGGTTGTAGCCCGCCATGTACGACACGGCGGACGCGATGATGTCGACCCGACCGATCGAGGTGAACTCGTCCATCAGCAGCAGGCACTGGTACCTCAGCGCCGGATTGGCCGTCGGCAGCTCGCGCGTGTTCTGGTTGATGAGCTGGCTGAAGAACAGGTTCACGATCAGCCGCGCTTCGGCGAGCTTGTTGGGCTGGATGCCGATGTAGATCGTCATCTTCTTCCGCCGCACGTCGGTGAGCAGGAAGTCGTCCTCGCTGGTCGCCGCGTCCAACACCGGGTTGATCCACGCGTTCAGCGGCTCCTTCAAGGTGCCCATGATCGACGCGAACGTCTCATCCGCCTGCGACACCAGGTTCGCAAACGCCTGCCGCCCGGGCTCCGAGAGGAACGGCCGCGATGCGAGCTTCTTCAAGTAGGCCTTGAGCTCCGTGCCGTCACCGCTGGACAGTCGATAGACGGCGCCCAGGGTCGGCCGACGGGCGAAGGGGAAGCCCTGCGCCACGCCTTCCGCATAGTGGTCGAAGAGGTACAAGGCGAACGCCATGAACGCGTTGCGCGCTTGGCTCACCCAGAACTTCTGTTCGTCCGCACCATCCGGATACAGCATCGCCGCGATGCTCATCAGATCCGAAACGCGAAACGCGGGGTCGTCCGAGACGTAGCGCAGCGGATTCCAGCGATGCGTCCGCCGATCCTCGGCGAAGGGATTGAACAGAAAGACTTCCTGACCCTGCGACCGGCGCCATCCGCTCGTCAGCTCGAAGTTCTCCTGCTTGATGTCGAGCACGACCACGGACTCGCGGTACTCGAGCAGATTGGGGATGACCACGCCCACGCCCTTTCCCGAACGCGTCGGCGCCGCGAGGATCGCGAACTGCTGGCCATCGAGCTTCATGAGCTTCCCGCCGAGGCGCCCCACCACCACGCCGCGATCGCTGTCCTTGAAGAAGCCCTTCGACGCCAGCTCGCCGCCGCTGGCGAACTTCGCATCGCCGTGCAACGCCTTCGGCTTCGGCTTGAGCACGAACACGGCCAGGCCCAGCCAGCCCAGCAGCGGCAGGCCGAAGCCCATCGCACCGGCGAGCTTGATCTTGCCGGCGAACGGGGCGACCCGGGGGTGGTCGATGGTCCGAAGGTACTCGAGGTACAGGCCGAGGTCCGATTGCGCGGTGTCGAGACCGAGCAGGACCAACGCCATGACGCCGGACAGCCACAAACCGACGAGGACCGCCAAGGCCAGCAAGGCGGCCAGAAACAGGGGCTTGGTTTTCACGGGGGAGGGACCGGGGGATCCAACGGGGGACGAAACGATTCCACAAAGCCGCCATGGCGGCAATCGTCGGCGCGCTGGCAATTCCAATCGCGGAAGTGATCTGCAACCATCGCCGCCCCCCCCGAAAGAAAGCAAACCCCCATGACGACCCGAGCCCCCCTCGCCCTGTTCACCCTCACGACCCTCTTCGGCGGCTTCGCCTTCGCCCAAGTCCCTCCGGAGCTCCTCGGCCTCGGCAACAGCACCTTGGAAGCCATCGATTCCAGCAAGCTGCAGGCCCCTTCGGGCGGCGGCTGGGCGGACATCGGCAACGGCAACAGCGAAGGCTTGGGGTGCGTCGTGTCGTTCATCAGTACGACCGGCGCCGATGAGATCGGCGACACCTTCGGCCTCATCGGCCCCGCGACGAAAGAACACGCCGAGAAGGGCATCGGCCTCGTCGTGTTCACCGGCCGCCGCATCCCCCCTGCCGCCCAGGACGGCCGCCTTGAGCGGATCACCATCCTCAGCGATGAAGCGCCGAACACGACCCGGGCGATGCACTACAGCAACGGGGAGATGAACGTGTTCATGGTGCCGGTGCAGATCAACGCGATGCTCGAAGCCAGCAACCCGGAGGAGTCGATCGGCATCGTCTTCAACGGCGAGGAGGTCTACCGGGTGAACATCACCGCGTACAACGAGGGTCGGGTGAAGATGCGCGACTGCATGCGCGGCTGATCCGGCCGCGCACAGGCCGGGCCCCGCTCAAGAACGCGGGGCCTCGGTCATCTCGGCGCAAAGGTTGGGCGACCAACCGTCACCGCTCTTGAAGGCGGTCACGACGACATCGGCCACCCGGAATTGTCCTTGCGCGCCGGGAATCAAGACGAACTGGATGTTGCAGCTGCGGTATACCCCTTCCACCCAGCTGTGCCCGGTGTAGACGCGCTGGACGACGTAGCGACTGTCGTAGTCCTGGCCGTAGGCCAGGAAGCGGATTCCGGCCGCCTCGCTGACCTGCGGGGCGCCCATGGCCACGACGACGTCGCGCTCGGATTTTCCCTGCCAGGCCATCAGCATGTCGGCCTCCGTCCTGCTGGTGCGTCGACCTCCGCGCAAGCGCGCGGCCTCGTCGCGGAAATCGAACTCCGCTTGCTGCTCGCCGAGTGACGCGAGCACGGCGGCCTTCTGCACCTCCAAGTTCCGCTGCGCGTCCTCGAGTCTCTGGCGGAACGCCGTCCTCTCTTCCTCGGTCAGCGGACGACCATGGGCGATGGGCGGCATCTGCACATCGGGCCACATCTTCGACCACGTCAGTTCGGCCAACTCGGTCTGCAGCAGGCTGCTCGGCACCACGAGGGTCTCCCCCAAGCCCAGGGGAGTCATCCGTTCGCGGTACACGGCGGGGATCAGGACATCGTTGGCGTCGAACGAGCTATTGATCGCCGCGGTCACCAGCGGCGCATTGCAAGCCACCTGGTAGGCGCGCCTCATGGTCTCGTTGGCGCTGGACTGCCACTCCGCCGAGGCCAACGGCTTGATGTCGGTCGCCTCCTTGGCCCGCGTCCGGCCGTCATGCATCCGGAAAAGCACGGTGTCAGGCATCGGCGTGGGCTGACTCCCGTCGCCGGACTCCGCGCGGCGGGACCGACGCTCCAGAGAGAGGCTTGGACAGCGGATGTCGAATCGCGCCTGCATCCAGAAAGGCCGATCCAGGGCCTCGAACACCATCGTGAGCTTTACCCGCTTGATGCTCTCCAGCTCCTTCAGGGCCGCGAGGTTGGAGAGAACGGGCAACGGGCTTTCGTCATGCACGAACACATCGGCATAGGTGATGACGCGGTTGGGCGTTGCTCCCTGCTGGTCGATCAACACCAGCCAGGAGGCCCATGCTTGGGTTGGCGCCGCGAGAGCCAGCAGAAAAAGCAAGTACAGATGAGCGGGGGGACTCGTCGTCATGGAGCGATCCATCGTCGAAGGGTTTCGGGGGGGGGGCGGGGCGAAAACAGTTGCAGCGGCTGCAAGAGTAACGGGCCATCAGGAGGCAAGCGTCGGGACAAGAGCGACCTGCCAGCCAAAGCCGTCTCGGCAAACCCATCCTGCGCGTCTTCGCATCCTCCTTTTGCTGGCGGCCGCCCATCTGCAGCCGGCCGATCGAAGACCTCGCCCGTCCGTCGACCTCCATAGAGTCGTCTTGGCGATTGGACGCCAAATCGCCGTGCGACCCAAAGCCCCGGGGGGGGGCGTCGGATCAGACGGAATGAGGGTTGCTACTCATAACCAAGGAAGACCGCCTCGCTGCAGTCGGAATAGATGAGGTCACACGGCTGCCCGACGTCCGCACTACAGGCTTCCAACGCCGCCTGCTCTGCTTGCTCCAGTGTCGGTCGCGCCTGAGTCATGCCAACACCCGCACCCCACGCGTAAGCAACGCACTGATTCTTGTAAACCGTGCGAATGCGACGCGTCATGCACGCCTCCTCGTCACCACCACGACTCACACAGTCGATTCTTGCCGAATGCTCGGCCTCTCTATCCGATTCTTCGTTCGTCGAGACACCCATTTTTCCCTTGCCATCTACCGCAATAGCGCCCCACCGATCCTCCCAGATTTCGCGCTTGACGATGACCCGGGGTGCTTGTCGCGCCTGCGTCGAACCCTGGTCGTACTGGCAGATCGGCTGACACACGCCTCCACCACACTGCTGGCCAACCTGAACTCCGCCTGGGCATGCTTCGAATTGAGCGTGGCTGGCGAATGGTGCGAACAGCGTTGCGAGCAGAAAAAGGGCCTGAAAGGTCTTCATTGGGATGTAAGGTTGCGATTCCTGAATGCCCCAGTTGCTCCGATTGCGACTGACGGACTCACCCATTTGCCGGGTTGCGGGGCGACGTCTGAGGCACCGATGGACCGACGACCCCAGGCGGCACGACTGGCTGAGAACGAGCTGCTCCCATTTCGCCGGTTCCGACTGCAGGTGGCGCAGCTGGTTGGCCAACAGCGTGGCGCGTACCGAAGACCTGCTCCGGACGCACCTCCGGATCTCGGCCAGAGTTGCGAGCATCTGCGTCGCCGCCTCCGCGCTCGTACCGCACGCTCGTTGGGTATCCCTGCGTCGGCGGACTGCCCGGCCCACGCGCCCCTGCACCCAAGCCGCCCTGATACGCAGAGTAGGACTGGAACTGCCCCATCACGCCATTGAAGAACGCCGCCGCCATCGGCGGTGCGCTCACCAGCATCACCGTCAGGATCAGCCCGATCCCGCCCTGCTGCAGCGCCACGCTGCTCAAGCCCTCCGACGACATCCCCGTCAGGCTCGACAGCAGATTACCCGCCCAGTAGTACGCCGCCACGCGCGTCACCATCTCCGTCGCGATCGACACCATCGCGCTCAGCACCGCCAGCGAGAACATCGTCCCCACACCGTAGAACAGCCACTTCTGGAACAGGCCCTTCGTGTAGTCGAACAGCAGGCAAAGGATGAAGAACGGGCTGAAGCCGATGAACAGCGCCAATGCGATCTTGTTCAACATCAGCATCGCGCCGCCCACCACCGCCGGTCCCGCCGTTCCGATCCCCGTAAACCACATCGTCCGCGTCTTCGCATCCTCCATCGCCTGGCTGCCGCCCGTCTGAAGCAGGTCGATCGAGGACATCGCCAACTGCATGTACCCCAGGTTGCGGTCGATGGCCTCGCGCGGGTCACCGCCGGAGCCGGTCACCGCTTCACCGATCACCCGCGGCAGGTCGTCAGCAAGGAAACCGTAGAACCATTGACCACCGCCCGTCGAGGCCGCGAACGCCATGCTGATGATGAAGGTCGCCTTCGCCATGTCGGCGAAGAACTTCATCATCGGCTCGCGCGAGATCCCGGTGACGATCTGGTAGCCACGCCACATGATCCAGATCGTCATCAGGAGCAGAAGGATGCCGGAGATCAGCGCGCCGAAGCGGAACAGCAGATCGTCCTGGAATTCCTGCAGCCGATAGTCGATGAAGTCCGCGACGCGTCGGAAGAACCACAGGTTGCTGATGTCGAGGCTTTGCGCCAAGGGTCGGAACATCGCGAGCAAGGACACGGGGGACTCCAGGGGGAACAGCG
>Ga0209278_1000729_pt1 | contig 23254 bp, 23 predicted proteins | sample JI81BgreenDNA_FD_187504 | JGI IMG/M metagenome (GOLD analysis project Ga0209278, IMG submission 187504) | Wastewater effluent complex algal communities from Wisconsin, to seasonally profile nutrient transformation and Carbon sequestration -... | ecosystem: Engineered > WWTP > Effluent > Algae... | reverse complement strand
CGACAACCGCATCGACTTCGCCACCTCCGCCTCCGTCGCGGGCAAAGCGGGGCATTCGTCGAAACACATCACGATATCCGATCCCAGCAGCTTCTGGATCTCCATGCTCCGCTCCGGCGTCAGCATGTGCCGCGATCCGTCGACATGGGAGGAAAACCGCACCCCCTCCTCCGTCAGCTTCCGCAGACTGGCCAGCGACATCACCTGAAACCCGCCCGAATCCGTCAGGATCGGCCGCTCCCAGTTCATGAAGCGGTGCAGCCCCCCCAGCCGCGCGATCCGCTCCGCCGTGGGGCGCAGCATGAGGTGATAGGTATTGCCCAGAAGGATATCCGCCCCCGTCGCGCGCACGCTTTCGGGCAGCATGGCCTTCACCGTGGCCGCCGTCCCCACCGGCATGAAGGCCGGCGTACGGATCTCGCCCCGGGCGGTCTGGATCACCCCGGTCCGCGCCCTGCCATCCGTCGCGTGAAGCGTGAACCCGAACCCCTGCGCCATGACCTGTTCCCCATCGCTGAAAGCGCCCCCTCATGGCGCAAAGCCACCGGTCAGGACAAGGCCCAATCGCCCCTCAATGCCGCCGCCGCCCCGGCGCGCGTGGCGGGGGCAATCCCTCCCCCTCCTCCAGCGCTCGGCGCAGGCGGCGGATCAGCACCGCCCGCCCCCGCTCGTCCGGCGTGGCCCGCAGCGCCTCGTTGATGTCAAGGATCAGCCGCGACACGTCATTGTGCCAGTCCAGCCGCGCCACCTGCTCCGGCCCCAGCCGGGGCGGCGCCGCCTGCGCCTGCCGCACGAACCCATCCCGCGTCAGCGCATAGCCCTCGTCCAGCGCCGGGCTTACCACCCGCTCCTCCGGCACCAGCCCCGCCAGACGCGCGGCCATCCCCGCCATCGCTTCCTCCTCGCCATGGACAAGGAACACGCCATGCCGCACCGGCATCCGCTCGGCCATCCACTGCACCAGTTCCGGTCCGTCCGCATGCCCGGAATACAGATCGATCGACCGCACCTTCGCCCGCACGGGGAATTCCTCCCCCTGTATCCGCACCTGCCGCACGCCATCCTGCAACAGCCGCCCCAGCGTCGCCTCCGCCTGATAGCCCACCAGCAGAAGCGTCGCCTCCTCGCGCCACAGCCAGTTCTTCAGATGATGCCGGATACGCCCCGCCTCGCACATACCCGAGGCCGCAAGGATGATGTGGAACCCCCGCGCATCGGCCAGCGCGCGCGACTGCTCCACCGTCTCGGTAAAGCGCAGGTGGTGGTCCTTCAGCCCCTCCACCAGCGCGCGCCCGTTCTCCAGCTCGCCCGCATGGCGGCGGAAGATCGCGGTCGCCTTCCCCGCCATCGGACTGTCGACATGGATGGGGCAGAACGGCAGCTCCCCCGCCATCATCAGCGTCGTCAGATCGGCGATCAATTCCTGCGCCCGCTCCACCGCGAAAGTGGGGATCAGCAGCACCCCATCGTCGCGCCATGCCCCCTTCACCTCGTCGCGCAAACTCGCCCGCCGCGCCTCGGCGCTGGCGTCGATCCGGTCCACATCGCCATAGGTGCTTTCGCAGATGACGTAATCCAGCCCCGCAGGCCCTTCCGGATCGGGCTGCAACAGTTTGGCATCCGGCCCGATATCGCCGGAAAACAGCAGACGCAGGTCCCCGACCTCCACCTCCACCGAGGCACTGCCCAGCAGATGCCCCGCATTCCAGAACCGCGCCTTCAGGCCGGGGATCACCGTGAACCATTCGCCAAGGTCCTGCCCCCGGAACCGCGTCAGCGTCTCTTCCGCATCGCGCCCGTCATAGATCGGCTCCAACCACTCCCCGCCCCGCCGCCGGTTGCGGCGGTTCAGCATCTCCACCTCCGTCTCCTGGATATGGGCGCTGTCGGGCAGCATCACGCCACACAGGTCCACCGTGGCGGGCGTGGCATGGATCGGCCCCGCGAAACCCGCCTTCACCAGCTTCGGCAAAAGCCCCGAATGGTCGATATGCGCATGTGTCAGGATGACTGCATCCACCCCCGCTGGATCAAAGGGAAAGGGCCGGTAGTTCAGCGATTTCTCCGTCTTCGACCCCTGAAACATCCCGCAATCCACCAGCACGGTCCCCCGCGCCGTCTCCAGCCGGAAGCAGGACCCCGTCACCCCCCGCGCCGCGCCATGAAATGTCAGGATCGGATCGCCCATCTCCACGCCCTCCTCAGGCCAGAATCTCGAACCCAACCTCTACCGGTTTGCAATCCTTGCCATTGATCGGGATCATGTCCTGCGGGCAGGCCGACATCACCACGACGCAATCCATCGCCGCCCGCAACAACACATGGTCCCCCGCCTTCGACAGCGGCTCCCCCCAGATGATCCGCCCGTCCGGGCCGATGGGAATGTTCATCCACAGGTTCAGCGGCGCCGGGCACTCCGTGCGCGGAAAGCCGATCATGGCCAGCGCCGCATGCAGGTTGTCGGTGCAATTGTCATGATAGGTCTGGCAGCCCAGCATCTGATAGCGATGCACGTCGCAGGCCGCGATCACCGTGTCATGCCGCCCCGGCGAGGTATCCTCCTCGATCCACAGGATGGGGCGGCGGCGGTTCGTCACCAGAGGGTCCCCCTTCGCCGGAAAGACCGACCCCAGAAACCCGTGCAGATGCTCCATCGACAGGAACTCGCCCGGATCATCGGCATTGAAGGCCCATGTATCCACGACCTGCGTGCCGTGGATGTTCACGATCCGGATCGCCTGCCCCTTCGACAGCCTCACCGCCCGCCCGCGCCGTGCCGGAACGATTTCCATGTCTGTCTCCATTTTCTATCACGATGAGACCAATCCCCACCCGATACAAGGCACCTCACCCCGAAATCACAGACAGCGCCCGAATGTCCCCCGATCATCCGCCGCGAATGACCGCATCACGCGGCCAGTCCCCTGCACCCATCGCCGGGGGCCCGCGCACCGTCTACCTCTCCGGCAGCCCCCACTGTCATCACGCCAAGACCCGTGATGCAGAGGCCAACCGTCATGTCGCCACCGCACCTGATGCCACCACCACCCGTCAAGCGGCGACCGCTCGACCACCGCAGACCGTTCCTGAACGGCACAGGCTGCAACCGCACCACCCCCCGCGACTCACCCCCAACCCATTAACCTTAACGCCTTCTTCGCCCACCGTGCGTATGCACAGTTTGCGGTACAGTTTCCGGCACAGCCCGCGGCACGCCCCATTCCGCCCTTCGCCCGGAGTTAATCCAGCGTCCGCAAGGACTTACTCCTTTTCCCGCAACCAATCAGCCACCCCCGCCATCAAAGGCCGGAAATACGCCACCACCCGCCCCGGCGCCTCCGCCCATGCCCCCTCGGACCAAGGGGCCACGCCATGGATCAGATGCCGGTGCAGGATCACCGCCTCACCCGGCCTTCCCGGCAGTTCCACCCTTGGGCATGTCTCGAACACCCGCTTGCGTGCCGCCTGATAAACCTCTGTTATGTCGAGATCTTCCAGCGCACCCCGGCAGCCGGCAAAGGCCGCGCGCAGGGCCTCGCCCATCACCAGATGGCTCCCCTCCCAGACCACCAAGGGCGCCGCGTCCGCCGTCGCCGCGTTCAAAGGCAGGCCAAGAATCCAGCCATGCGGTTCCCGCACCATCCGCCGCCGCGCCTCGCCCATGGGCAGCAGCCCATCCAGATGGGCTGCATCCCGCAACTGCCTGAACCGGAACGCGGAATCGCTCTCCTCCTCGCCCTGCCGCGGATATCCCTCCCGCGTCACCGAAAGCTGTGCGGGATGCAGTGGAACGGGCGCCAAACCCACCTCCTGCCACGGAAATTCCGCCTCTCCCATCCGGCCATCCGGCCCGTTCGGCAGCGCATCCAGCCCGACGAACCATGTCCCACCGCAACGCCACGGCAAGCCACTCCCAGCCACCGCCTCCCGCGCCACCGGCCATGCCGCCGCCGCCCATGCCGCGATCCCCGACCCCGCCACCCGCCGCCACCCCCGTGCGCCAATCTCGCCAAGCATCTGGAATCCGGTCCCTTTTCTCCGATCACCAGAATGACACTGGACGCCCGCACCGAAAAGCCCTATCCGGCGCGGCTGTTTTCCGACCAAGGTCCTTGCCATGTCCGCCCCCTCCACCCCGACCGAAAGCCTCCTCCGACCTGCTCTCGTGCTGGGCCTCCTGTCCTGCGTCGGCCCCTTCGCCATCGACATGTACCTTCCCGCAATGCCAGACATCGGCGCGGCGCTCGGCACCACCGTTCCGGCGATGCAGACGACGATCACCGCCTATTTCATCGCCTTCGGCCTTGCCCAACTGGTCTATGGCCCATGGGCCGACCGTTCCGGGCGCAAGCCGCCGCTCTACGCAGGCATAGCGATTTTCCTCGTTGGATCAGTGATTTGCACCTTCGCCCCCAGCATCGACTGGCTGATCGCGGGCCGTTTCGTGCAGGGCCTCGGCGGGGCCGCGCTGATGGTCGTGCCGCGCGCCATCATCCGCGACATGTATACGGGCCACGCCGCCACCCGCCTCATGGCGGCGGTGATGCTGGTCATTTCCGTGTCGCCCATGCTGGCCCCCCTCGCGGGCGCGGGGCTCATGCAGGTCACAGGCTGGCGCGGCATCTTCGCGGCCCTTCTTGTCGCAGGTGTGGCAAGCCTCCTGACCCTCGCCCTCGCACAGCCCGAAACACTCCGCAAGGAGGACCGTCAACCCTTTGATTTTGCGGCAAGCCTGCGCGGCGCGCGTCGGCTGCTGGGCGACCGGGTCTTCATGGGGCTGACCTTCCTCGGCGGCTTCGGCATGGCAAGCTTCTTCGTCTTCATCGCCTCGGCCAGCTTCGTCTACACACAGGCCTTCAGCCTGTCCCCGACCGGCTTTTCCCTTGCCTTCGCGGTGAATGCCCTTGGGTTCTTCGCCGCCTCGCAGGCGGCGGGCAGCCTCGGCTTGCGCTTTGGCGCGCGGCGGGTGATCGCCCTTGCCACCCTCGGCTTTGCCGGGTTCACGCTGCTCCTCCTCCTGCTGGCCGTGCTGCAAATGGCCACGCTAACCGTCTGCATCTTCGGGCTTTTCCTTGCCAACGCCTGCCTCGGTCTGGTGATCCCAACGACGATGGTGATGGCGCTGGAAGAGCATGGCGATATCGCGGGCCTCGCCTCGTCCCTTGGCGGGACGCTGCAGATGCTGGCGGGCGGGCTGATGGTCGCGGCCACCGGCCCGTTCTTCGACGGCACAGCCCTTCCCATGCTCGCCGCCATCGCGCTCTGCGGTGTGCTGGCGCTCCTGCTTTCTCGCCTCGCCCTGTCGCGGCCTCAGGCCGAAAGCGCCGCCTGATCCGTCGTCACCTCAGCGAGAGCCTGCTCCAGCAGACCAAGGCCAGCCCCCGGCCGCGACGCCCCTTCCGACAACACCCGCCGCCACCCGCGTGCCCCCGGTTGCCCATGGAACAGCCCCAGCATATGGCGCGTGACCTGATGTAAACGCCCGCCCGAAGAAAGATGACCGTCGATATAGGGCATCATCGCCCGCACCACTTCCACCGCATCCAGACCGGGCCCATCGCCCCACAACCCATCCGCCCCGATCAGCACCCGTCCCGGTTCGTGATAGGCCGCCCGTCCGATCATCACCCCGTCAAGACCCGCCTCAAGCAAGAACCGCGCCTGATCCAGAGAGGTGACCCCTCCGTTGATACAGATCGTCAGTTGCGGAAACTCTGCCTTCATGCGTTGAACCAGATTGTAATCAAGCGGCGGTATCTCACGGTTTTCCTTTGGAGAAAGGCCCTGAAGCCACGCCTTGCGGGCATGGATCACGAAATGCCGCACCCCTGCGGCTGCGACCGTTTCAAGGAACTCGGGCAGCACCTCTTCGGGGGTCTGATCATCCACCCCGATCCGGCATTTCACCGTCACCGGCACAGGGCTGACCTCGGCCATGGCCGCGACGCACTCCGCCACCAGCCCCGGACGTTCCATCAGCACCGCGCCGAAACAGCCCGACTGCACCCGGTCCGAAGGGCAGCCCACATTCAGGTTGATCTCGTCATAGCCATAAGGCACGGCCAACTGCACCGCCCGCCGCAACTCCGCCGGGTCCGATCCGCCAAGTTGCAGCGCGACGGGATGTTCAGCCTCGCCATGGCCCAGCAGGCGATCACGGTCGCCATGGATGACGGCGGGGGCGGTGACCATCTCGGTGTAAAGCATCGCCCTCCGCGTCATCAGACGATGAAAGAAACGGCAATGCCGATCCGTCCAATCCATCATGGGTGCAACCGATAGCCTATGTGGCTTATGTCCCGTCATGTCCCGCATTATCGTTCCGTCCACCAGAATGCCCGCGCGGGCCAAGTCCCGGTAAAGCCGCAGGTTTTCGCCAGATTTTGACCCGCCGATAGCGAACAGTCGATCCGCCCCGGAATTCGCCCGCAATGACGCAGCCGCGTCTATAGCCGATTTTCCGCCCAAGGGGAAACCACCCTGCAGAACGCCTCACGCCCAAGTCACTCAGGCCTGATCGGGATGGAGCGTGCGCCAGACCCAGTCCGAGACTGCGGGAATCATCAGGTCGAAATCCGTCATGAAACCAGCATCGCGATAAAGGCAGTTGACCGAGCCAAAACAGCCCTCGGCCCCGATCAGCGGCAGGTTCACGATCAGCCCGATCCCATGCCCAAGGATGGCGCCATGGTCCGGAAAGCCCGCACGGATCGCCGACTCACCGCGTGTGATCAAAGCAGGACTTCGATGCTGCAGCGGAAACTCCCACCCTGCGCCGGATAGCGGCTTCCCGCCTGTCGCGGCAAAGAGGTCGGGGCGCGATGACCAGAGCCTATGCGCCCGACCCGCCATTCGGTCGAACAACAGGACCGTGACCAAATCTGCCCCGGTCAGCGCAAGAACATCCTCGTCGCGCGAGGTCCCCGCCCCATCGGAAGCCATCCCTCAGCGCCCCGTGAGGGTCAGGTCTTCAAGCGTTTCAGGCCCCCAGGTCAGCCGGTGCAGACCGTCCTCGGTGACGACGACCGTGTCCGAGAAGCGGAAGCCGCCGACTCCGGGCAGATAAATGCCCGGCTCCACAGAGAAGACCATGCCGGGCTGGATCACCGTCCTGTCTCCCCTTGCAATATAAGGCCCCTCGTGGGCAGTCACCCCCATGCCATGGCCTGCACGATGGATGACGCCGTCGCCAAGACCCGCTTTTCGAAAATGCGCGGCGGCCGCCTCGTCCACGTCTTCGAGGGTTCTGCCGGGACGCATGCTCTCCATGACGATCCGCCGCGCCTCAAGCATCGTCTCGAAAGGGCGGCGCGCAGCTTCGGGCACGCGGTTCAGGAAAAAGGTCCGTTCCACCTCGGCACCATATCCGTTCAGGACAGAATTGAAGACGGTCACATGGGGGCCGCCCTCCTTCATCTTCATGTCCAGGTCGGTGAAGTTGTGCGGATCATGGCTGACGTCGGCGTTCTGGATCAGCGTCATGATCTTGACCGCATAGGGGTTCACGTTCGGATTGTCGGCCACCATGCGCGCCATGACCTCGCGACCGATGGTGGCGTTGATAGTGGCCTGCCCCATGCCCGGATGCGCCTCGCGCAGGAGCCGGTCATGGGCCTCGGATTTAAGGCGGCACCCATAGGCGATCCGGCCCAGTTCATAGGGTGACTTCACCTCGCGCGCCTTCTCGACCGGATCGCAAAGCTTCCCCCGCCCACCAAGGGCATTGAAGAAGACCGTCGGCAGACGGCTGTCGGCACCGATCCGCCCTGCCCGCGGAAGGGCTTCGGCAAGCCTGTCGGCCCATGTACGGCCCGGTGGCGCGGGGTATTCAGCATAGGCAAATACCTCCAGCGGCCCGACATGACGCACCTCTACATGGTCAAGTTCAAGGCGCGGAACCACGAAACGCGGTGCGCCTTGCGCGGGAATGACGAGGATAAAGGGCCGCTCATGCACGAAATTGGCGAAGTTGGTCAGCCACAGGATGTTGTCCACATCGGCGGTGACATGGGCTGCAAGGCCCGCTTCCTCAAGCAGCCGCTGCACCTTTTGCAGGCGATCCGCCATTTCCTGCGGGCTTGGCGGGGCGAAAGTCTCAACAATCTGCACGTTGCACACTCAATTCATCAAGGAGGGAAGCCAGAGGGTGATGGCCGGAAAGGCCACCAGGATGACAAGCGTCAGCAGGTCCATCGCGATGAACCAGCCGACGCCGCGAAAGATTACGGGCATCGGGATCGCGCCCTTCATCGTGCTTTGGATGACGAAGATGTTCAGTCCCACGGGCGGGGTGATGAGGCCGATTTCCAGAAGCTTGATCAGGATGATGCCAAACCAGATCAGATCGACCCCCGCCGCATGCGCCATAGGCAGGATCAGAGGCGCCGTCAGCAAAAGAAGGCCGATGGAGTCGATGAACATGCCAAGGATGATGTAGAGGATCGAGACAAGGATGATCAGCCCGATCGGCCCCAGCACGCTGTCGGCGAAAAGGTTGGACAGCGCCGTGTTCAGCCCGGCCACCGCCACAAAGCGCGTCAGCAGGGCGCCACCGATCACGATGATGAAGATCGAGGCGAAGGTGATCGCGGTTTGGCGCAGTGCAGACAGGAACAGAGGCAGGCGGAACGTCCCCATCAGGGCCGAGATCACGATGGCACCCAGGGCACCCAAGGCGCCGGCCTCCGTCGGGGTGGCCAGTCCGAAGGAGATTGACCCCATCACGATCGCCGCCAGAAGCGGCAGGGGCGTGATGTCGCGCAACACGACCCAGAGCGGCGGCCTCTCCTCGGGCTCCGCACCGCCACCCTGCCCGGCCAGTGCCGGATCCTTGATGCAGCGGATCACGATCATGCCTAGGTAGATGATCACCGACAGGATGCCCGGCAACACACCCGCAAGAAACAGCGCCCCGATGGAAACATCTGCATAGACGCCATAGAGCACCATCAGGATGCTGGGCGGGATCAGGGAGCCGAGGGTGCCGGCGGCGGCGACCGACCCGCTTGCAAGGCCCTGATCATATCCGCGGCGCAGCATTTCCGGGATAGCGATCCGCGCCATCGCCGATGCCGTCGCGACCGAAGACCCCGAAGCCGCCGCGAAAAGCGCACTGGCCAAGACGCTGGCGCAGGCCAGATTGCCCGGCAGCCGCGCCAATAGAATCCGGGTGGCCGAGAACAGCCCCCGCGTCAGCCCGCTTTCGGATGCGATGAACCCCATCAGCAGGAACATCGGCACGGCCGAAAAGCTCCAGTTCGTGGCAAGTTCATAGGGCAGACGCGCGACCGAACCGATGGCCGCGCGCAGGTTGGTTTCCAGCGCGATCCCGAAAAAGGCAACGGCAATCAGCGACAGGCCGATCGGCATCCGCAGCGCAAGCAGGAAGAGCAGGATGGCAAAGCCCGCGATGGTGGGCAGAAAGGCCTCAAGCATCGGGGTCATCTCCGAACACACGTTTCACAAGAACCAGCAGCGCCGTCGCGGTGGCGAGGGCGAAGACCACGGGCATCACCCAGCGCACCGGCCAGATCGGCAAGAGGTTGACACCCATCGCCACCTCGCCCTGCGCGGTGGCACGCAGGGCCTGTTCCAGCGTGAACCAGGCCAGCAATCCGTAGATCCCGATGGTCAGGACGCCCGCGATCAGCCGGGCGATCCGTTTCATGGCCGTCGGGAAATGCTGATAGAACAGATCCGTCTCGATATGGCCTTTCGAGATTTCGAGGAACATCAGAGGCAGAAAGACCGCCGGCACCATCCAGTAATAGGAGACGATCTCCGAGGTTGCACTGAACGGCGCGCGGAACATGGCCCGCATCAGCACATCAAGAGAAATGGTCACAAGGATCCCGAGGACTGCCAGCCCCGCGAGATTGGCCTGAATTGAGGCAAGGGTTTCCGCAAGGCGGGCAAGGCGTATCATCATCGCGATCCGATCCGCTGAGGGGACAGTCAGGCCCGGCATCCGGCATGGCCGCCGAAAGCCGGGCCCGGGGCATCAGTTCAGCCCGTAGGTCGCGAGGTCGAGCTTGTCATAAACCTCGGAGCGGATCAGGTTGGCCAGCGCTTCGGTATCATCCTGCGGAACATCCGCCAAAAGCGCCGTCCACTTGTCCACCGTCGCCTGGAACCGGCCCAGAAGGGCCTCGGCCTCAGCAATCTGATAGGTGTCGCGCACGATGGCCACCGCAGCCTCGGGCTGGGCCGCGCGGAAGGCGTCGATATGGGCGACGAGATCGGCGCCGGGTTCATGGAAGGTCACGCCCAGTTCGGCCAGTTTGGCACGCGCCGCCACTTCTTCCTGCAACGTGCCCTCTACGATCAGCGCGGCCATCGCATCGGCATTGGCGTGCAGCAGGCCGCGGCGGGCATCCACCGACAGGCTTGCCCATTTTTCGGGATTGTAACCATGGCCCAGCCCCGCCCAGAACAGCGTGACAGGAAGATCGGTGATGTGCTGCGCCACCTCATGCAGGTTGCGCACGAGGGCATCGGCTGCCGTGGTCGTCGTGCAGGTCAGCGCCCCGGTATCCAGTGCGCCATATTGTTCGTTGGTATTGAAGGAAACGGTCGTTGCCCCGGCTTCATTGGCCCATTGTGCGGGCGCACGTCCGGGCAGGCGCAGCGAGGCGCCTTTCATGTCCTCCAGCGTGATGATGGGACGGTTGCAGATGAGGACATAAAGATGGGTTGCATAGGAACTGGTATAGACGACGCCTAGCCCCTTCCATTCTGCCTGCTGCGCCGGGTCCATCGCGTTGAATTCCGTCGCCGCCGCGATCATCACGCGCGGATCATCGAAGGTCATGCCCAGCTCTTCCACCGCATTCGCCACGGGCAGGTCGGACGGGGTATATTGTGCGAAGTGGCCAGAGGCATCCACGATGCCGTCAGCGATTTCCTGCAGGTTGCCCATTGGGGTGACGCGGGCGGATCCAAGTTCCACCTCGACCTTGACGCTGTCACCCGCGTGAACAGGCACACGCTCGGCCCAATAGGTATAAAGATAGCGGGAATACTGGTGCTGAGGCGGCAGCCAGGTCGCGGCAACCACCGTATCCTGTGCACTGACCCCGCCAGCAGGCAGGGCGAACAGCGCGGAAAGCAATGCGGGCTTAGCTATCTTCAACATTTTCACCATTTTCTCCGTGTTGGTATCGTCACTTCAGGCTTGAATGGCAGCATTCTTGACGACTGCCTTGCTCAACATCAGCTCCTCGAAGCCGAGGATGAATTTCTCGCGGGCTCCGGGCTCCACCCCGAAAGTCGACGTGAAGGCGTGGCCGCGCAGCAGGTTCGATGCCATGGCCCAGTGCACCCGCTCCTCATCGGGTGGCAGGCCGAGGTCGAAAGTCTCAATCCAGAATGCGTTCAGCCCTGCCCGCCAGGTCTGGACCGCATCGGCGACCAGTTCCGACAGTTCCGGCTCTACCCGGATGGCAAGCGCGATTTCCATCGAACCGATGAAAAGGTCGCTTGCGAATGTCTCCACCACGTGTCGGGCGAATTGCGTCCGCCCGATCTCTCCCTGCCGCAACCTCGCGCCAAATCCGCCAAGCTCCGTCTCGAAACTGACGAGCAGGTCAGCGAAGGCGGCAGCAATCAGGTGGTTCTTCGTCGGGAAATGGTGGAAGAGGGCCCCCTTCGAAACCCCCGCCTCAGCAACGATCCGCTGGATGGACAGGCCAGAGAAACCATTCAGGATCAACTGCCGCGTCGCCGCCTTCTTCAGGACCATGACCATCTGATCCGCGTTGCGGCCCGGAGGTCGGGGGTCTATCGGCGAATTCGGCATGATCTTTACTCCGTTTCTCCCATTAACATACCAACTGGTCGGTTTGTCAATTGGAAAGTTCAAAACCCGATCGCCGCGCACGCCCCACCAACTGGCCAGTCCAAATTCCAAAAGATCCGTCACGCCCCAGAACAGGACGCGGCGCAGTTGCCAGTCGGGGAACGCGGCAAGACCCTTCTAGCGGTCAACGCCTTGGGTGACCGGATCGTTCCCCGGCCGCCCGCTCTTGACCGCCGCGCTGGCCGATAATCCATGAAAGTGCCAGCCCGACCACGGAAGACACAAGGAACACGATTCCGAAGGCGGCGGATGCCGCAAAGGCCTCCTCGGAACGTGCCCCAACCAACGGCAGAATGGCCACCGCCGCTCCTTCCCGAAACCCCCACCCACCGACAGCGAAGGGCACCAGCATCGCAAAGAGAACAAGCGGCACAACCGCAAAAACCGCCGCGGCCGGCAGGAACAACCCAACCGAGGCGGAGGCGGCGGCAAAGGAAAGGACATTGGCAACTACCGTACCAAGGCTCAGCATCGCCTGCCACAGAGCGACATCACGATGCAGCAACGACCACCGCATTGCCACAAACCAGCGCGCCAAGGCAGGGCGCCGCGCCGCCAACACGCCAAGGCCCACCCCCGTAGCGACCACCAAACCCGCAAGGACTCCAAAGGCGGTGATTAGGGGCAAGGGCGGACTTACCCCACCGGGAACAAGAATCGAAAGCCCGCCCGCAATCAGCGTGACCACAACCAGCGCCACCTGCCCCGACAGACGCTCGAACAGCACTGCCTGCCCCGCCTTTTCCAGCCCCGCGCCTTCGCGCGCCCGCACCGCCCGCGCTGCGTCGCCGATCACACCGCCCGGAAGCGTCAGGTTGACCGTCTGGGACAGGAAATACTCCCGCAACGCATGATCCATAGGCATCGGCTGCCCAAGACGCGCCGCCGTGACCCGCCACCGCATCGCGGACAGAACCGTCTGGAGCAGCAGCAGCAGGAGTGCGAGAGCAAGCCAGAACGGATCGAGCGTCCGCATCCGCGCCATGACTGCCGCCCCGTCAACAGCCTGCCAGACGAGGGCCAACAGGACCACGGTGAGCAGAACCCGTGCCACCCCTTTGCGCGTCACGGCCCGCCCCCCGGTTCCGAGGAGTAGGCGGCAACGATCCGGTCACGCATCTCTTCCATCGGAAGGGCGGCCAGTGTTTCCGGCGGGATCAACCCGGGCGCAAAGCCCCACCCCGCCGCCGCATCGACCAGCGCGGGGGGGCCGATCAGGTGCAGCGGCACATCGTGCCGGTCTTCCTGCGCCACGAAGCGGGCAGCCTGATGATCTCCCAGAAGAAAGACGAGTGGCCCATCCGACCCGGCCCGTGCCACCCAGTCCAGCGCCACCTCCAGTGAATAGGCGACCGCCCGCCGGTACTGATCGCGCACACGGTCGCGGTCCTGCCAGACAACATTGGGCGGATCCCCTTCCTGCGCCATGGCGTCAAAGACCCTGCCATCCCCTACCTCTTCCCACGGGATCAGACGCGGCACTGGCACCCAGGGTGCATGCGACGAAATCAGCACAACCTGCGCGAACAGACGCCCATCGCGCGGCACGGTGCCCACCAACCGGTCGAAGGCGGCCAGCGTGAACTGGTCGGGCATCGTCACCCAATTGAAGGGCAACCCCCGATAGCCCAGATCGGAGGCGGGAAGAATGCGGTCGAATCCCATCTTTGCCCCTTCGGGCCAGTCCATCGTTATGGCCGGCATCACCGCCGCGGTCTGGAACCCGCCCCTCCGGGCGATGTGGAACAACCCCTCCCGCCCAGAGGCCAGCAGCGCCTGATAGCGCACCTGATCGTTCACCCGCAGGCCGTTGGCAAAGGTGGCATGGGAAAGCCAGCTTTGTCCGCCACGGGTCGGTGATCCAAGATAGCCACTCCGCATCGCGAGGCCCCTTGCGGCCAGCTTGCGCTCGGCCTCCGCCAGCACTGCGCGCGTGGTGTCAGCGTAGAGCGTGCCATCGATGCTGGCGCGCCCATAACTTTCAATGAAGATCACCACGACATCGCGGTCGATCCGGTCAAGCAGTCCGGTCCTGTCCCGATAGGGGTCCTGCGCGGCGGCCTGACGGAAGGCGGCCATGTCTACCACGGTCCGCCGGATCAGGCGTACACGCTCGGCCGCCAGCCGTGCCGTGAAGGCCGCGCCGGGCGGGTCAAATCGCGGCTCCCAGCGTTGCATGATCGACGCGGCCTCAAGCCCCCCCGCAATGGCCGCCGCGACCGCCACACTGCCCGCGGCCCGGCGCAGCCAGACCCGGCCCGAAAACAGTGGCAGCCGTGCCCAGACCCCCATCGCCCACCACAGGGCCCAAACCACGCCCGCCAATCCCGCCACAACCGTCAGCACCGCAGCCGTGGCAAGTGCCACCCCTACCGACCCGACAAGAAGATTCACGCCGGCCGCCGCCAGCGGAAGGTCACCCACCGGGTTGAAGCCGCGACTGAACGCCGTGAACATTGCGATATCCGCAAACTTCAGGACGATGATCGCAGTCAGGATCAGCGCCAGCCCCGCCCGCAGCACCCGCGCTCCTCTGCCATCCCCCAACAGCGGCAAGCCCAGCAGAAGTACCGGCAACTCAAGCGGTAAAAGCCTCAAGGCCCCCAATGTCACCGCATCTGGATGATTGGGTTGGATCAGCACCAAATGCAGAAGTCCCGCCGCCAGAAAGGGGCGCCAAGGCATGCTCATGCGCGGTTCCGCCACAGCCAAAGCGTATCCCGCCCGAAGGACCACAGCAGCGCGACCATGGCAGGCCATGCGATCAGGGCAGCAAATACGCGCGGAATGTCAGGAATCTGCAGCAGGATCAGGGCGCCGACCTGCACCACACAAACGACCTTCCGACCGAACCGCTCCGGCAAGGCGGCTGCCAGCCATGGAAACGGCCAGAAGGCCAACACGAACAGATACCGCATCAGACCCAGCACAAGGATCTCCGGTCCCGTGATCCCCGCCATCCAGACGTGACCGGCAAGGATCAGCGCAAGCGCCGCATCCGTCTCCATGTCGAAACGCGCTCCAAAGGCCGAACTCAGACCTTCGCGACGGGCAAGCCAGCCATCCACACCGTCCAATGCAAGCGCCACACCCGCCACAAGAAAGACCACCCAGCCATGCCACCCGGCGGCCAGCAGGCCCGCCAAGGCCGACACCATCGCCGCACGCAGAAGGGTCACCTGATTGCACAGCCCCAGCCGATCATGCGGATAGCCACGCGGCAGCAAGACCGCCACCAGCACCAGCAATCCCGCTACCGCAAGGCCTGCCAACACGGACGCAATCGCTCCTGCCAGACCGAAGGCCAGCCCCGGCCCTCCGGCCAGCACAACCGCCACGGCAAGGACCATCCCGCGCGGAAGACCCATGCTTGAAGAGGATGCCCGCGCCCCTATCGTCATATGGACACCCGATGGAGGATGGCATGGCTGCGGCAAAGAACGGATACGGCAGGGCGCGACGCGCAATGCACTGGATCATGGCAATCATGATCATTCCGATGATCGGGGTGGGCCTCGCCATGGTGCAGCCGGGCTGGCCACGCGCGGTGCAGAACACGATGTTCATCCTGCACAAGAACGTGGGAAGCCTGCTCCTCGTTCTTGCAGTCCTGCGCGTGGTCATCGCTCTGCGCAACCCGGCCCCGCCTATGCCTGCCACCCTGCCCGGTTGGCAGCGGATCGCTGCCCATGCCAGCCACGGCATCCTCTACCTTCTCGTTCTCGTCATGCCGCTGTCCGGTTATGTCCGGGTGCGCGCAGGGGGTTTTCCCATAGAGGCGCTCGACAAGATCGGCCTGCCGACGCTCATTCCCCGCTCCGACACGCTGGCAGAGGTCGCGAAAACGATCCACGAAATCGGCGGCTACGCGCTGATCGCGGTGCTTCTTGCCCATATCGGCGCGGCACTCCATCACGCGCTAATCCTGCGCGATGGCATCTGGTCGCGCATCTGGCCACCCCTGCAGCGCTGATGCCAGATGTTCATAGCAGCGTGACCGCACGGGGAGCCACCGCAGCCGCGTGGACAGGCACCCAAGCTTGCGCTGCGCTTGCATCGAGGGCGCAGTCGAAGACGACCTCGGGGCCAAGCGCATAGTTACGCGTTTCCGGCCGCAGCGCATGCGCGAGTTCGGCGACCGGGTTCTGCAGGGTGATCCCCTGCGGCCCGCCCCCGATCAGCAGAGGCGAAACGGCAACTTGCAGACGGTTCAGAAGCCCGGCCTCAAGGAAACGCGCAATGGTAATACCACCGCCCTCGACCAGCAGGCTCTGCACCCCAAGGCCTTGAAGCGCGTCCAGTATCGCGCAGGGATCAAGGCGACCGTCGCGCATGGGCAGGGTGACGACCTCCACGCCCTTCTCCCTCGGGCGGTTGCAACCCTGCACCACGATCCGACGCACGCCATCGGCATGGAGCAGCGGCAGATCATCGGGCATCCGGCCTTGTGGATCGACGACGATGCGCGCCGGACTATCCCCCCGGCACAGTCGCACCGTCAGGCGCGGGCGGTCATGCAGCGCCGTGCGCACCCCGATCAGCACACCGTCGACCAGCGCCCGCAACCGATGCAGATGCGCCAGCCCATCGGGGCCCGAGACATCGCGGGCATCCCCTGCATGTGTCGCCACGCGACCATCCAGCGACTGGCCGATCTGCGCCACCACCTGCCGCCCCAAATCGCGCCGGGCCAAGGGCGCATAGAGGTCCAGCGCGGCCCTTTCTCCCGCGCTCCAACGCCCGCAACAGGCGCAACCACGCCCCGCGCGAATGGAGAGGAGTCGATCCCATACTCGGGGCGTCACTTCGACCGAATGCATCGCCTATTCCCCTTGGCCCGCAAAATCATCGGGCAAGGCCAGCAGATCGACATGCCCGATCCGGCATATCGCTTGCGGCAAGGCCGCCAACCGCTCCCTGCACCACCCTTCCGCAATCGCAGCACCCGTTTCCGCCGCGGCCCCCGCGATGCCCGGCAGGAGTGCCGCCTGCAAAGCTGCCTCCTCAGGCCCAAGCAGCCATGGCGACCCTGCCAGTTGAACGACGAACCCCGCTGCGCGCAGCCGCTCGGCGGCGTATTCTGCGGCACGTGGCCCCAGGGCCGGGCCGAAACCCTTGTCGCCCGCCTGATGGCGATTGAAGGCTTCCGTCACCTCGGCATCCCCTGCAACTTCGGGCGTCCAGTCCATCCGCCCATCATAGCAGAGCGCTGCATAGAACGGCAGGCGCAATGCGGAAAGCCGCCCGATCAACCTATCCAGCCAGTCCGCCGAGACAAGGTCGATCAGGGCAGAAGCCGTCACCAGACCTGCCCCCTCCAACGGCAATGCCTCCACGCGGTTGAGGTCGAGGCGGAAAGCCTCTCCCCCTGCCAGCGCGAGCAGGTCGGCATCCGCATCCACCATCCGCCACACAGCGCCGGGCAGCGACGAAGCAAAGGCCCGCCGCGTCGATCCGGTGCCGCAGCCCAGATCGACGACCACCGCCTTCGGACCGGCAGCCCGCGCCGCCGCTCGCAGCAGACCGCCATCCCTCGCCGCGTGATCGGCAGGTTCGCGCAACGCCAGCCAGTCGGCCGAAAAACCCATCGGTCAGATATCCCCCTCGCACCAGGCCCGCGCCATATGGCTCTCATGCAGGGTGATGCGCAGCCGCTTCACTCGGCCCCCGTCCTTCAACTCTCCCGCGCGCAGCCTTTCGGCCATCCCGCGATGGATCACCCCGCACAGAAACTCGGTCGTGGTGAACTTGCCCTTGAATTCTGGCACCTCGTCCAGATTGCGATAACGCAAGGGTTGCAGAACGGCGGCCAGCGCCTCCACCGCAAGGCCGATATCGACGACAAGACCGTGATCGTCGATATCCTCGGCGAAGAAAGCGGCATCGACGGTGAATGTCGCACCATGCATTCCCTGCGCCGGACCGAAGACAGGCGAGGGCAGCGAATGGGCGATCATGATGTGGTCACGGACTTCGACGGCAAACATGGAGTATTCCTTCGGGGTTCAGTATCTGATGCGGTGGCAAAGCGTCTGCGGCGCGGCAAGGATGCCGGGATAGGCAGCGGGCAAGTCGGCAAAGGCAGTCTCGCCCGAGATCAGCGCGTCAAGCACCGGATCCGACAGCAGCGACAGCGCCTTCTCCAGACGGCGACGAAAGGTCCAGCGAGGCCTCCGCACAGGTGGGAGGGCCCCAACCTGCGAACTGATCAGCCGCAATCTACGGCTGTGAAAGGCACCGCCCAGCGCAACTGGCGTCTCGCCTGCGCCATGCCAACTGGCCTCCACCACCGCTGCCTCGGGTCCGGCCAGATCCAGCGCGAGGGCCAATCCGGCCGCGCTGGCACTGGCATGGATGACGACGTCGCAATCCCCGTCCGCCGCGTCCGGCAGGGCATGGGCACAGCCTAGCATCCGCGCCAGATCGCCCCGCGGCTGTGGGTCAATCAGCGCAACCTCCGCGCCCGGCAGCCGCGCGGCCAGATAGCCCGTCAGCGCCCCCACAACACCGGCCCCGACGACGGCAATCCGATCCCCCGCCCCTGCCCCGCTGTCCCATAGGATGTTCAGCGCCGTCTCCATGTTCGCAGCAAGAACGGCGCGCGACGGAGGCACGCTATCGGGCAAGGGCAGAACAGCGGCTTCCGGCAGGCGAAACCTGTCCTGATGTGGATGCAGGGAAAAGACGGCGCGTCCCGCAAATGGCCCGTCCATGCCCTCGGCCACCATTGCGTAGCCGTATTTGACCGGAAACGGGAACTCTCCCTCCTGAAACGGCGCACGCATCCGCGAAAATTCCGACGGAGGCACACGTCCCGCGGCCACCAGCCGTTCCGTTCCCCGGCTGATGCCCGAGAACAAGGCACGATAGGCATGACCCGTGCCCTCGGATGCAGGCTGCAATTCCGCCCGGCCCTCCGCAACGCACCAGAGCGCATGCGCCGTCATGGCAGCAGATGCCCGGATTTCGCGGCCTTGGCGGCAAGATAGCGCGCATTCTCCGCCCTTGCGCCCACCCGCAGCGGCACGCGCTCCACAACCGTGATCCCCTGCGCACGCAGCATCGCCATCTTCGCAGGGTTGTTCGTCATGAGCCGTACCGTCCAGATCCCCAAGCGTTGCAGCAGTTCGGCCCCCACACGGAAATCACGTTCATCATCGGCAAAACCAAGTTGATGGTTGGCCTCGACCGTATCGAGGCCCCGACCCTGCAACGCATAGGCGCGCATCTTGTTGGCCAGACCGATGCCCCGTCCCTCCTGATTGAGATAAAGCAAAACACCCGACCCTTCGGCCGCCATGGCAGCCATCGCCGCATGCAATTGCGGGCCGCAGTCGCATTTCACGCTGCCCAACACGTCACCGGTAAAGCAGGCCGAATGCAGACGCACCAGAACTGGCGCGTCGGGGTCTGGCGCGCCGATCCGCACGGCATAATGTTCCGCACCACCATCATCGGGCCGGAACACCTCGACCTGCCCCAAAGCACTCACCGCCAGGGGCACAGAAGCCGCACTCACCGTGTGATGGTCAGACAGGCGCATAGCTGCCGCCTCCACTTCCGCGCAGGTCAACATCGTAACCAGCCCGTCCCGCGCCAGCGACATATCGGCGAGGCGCACCGCCACAACCGCCGGAAGGAGTTGTGCCCCCTTGGCCAGCAGAATGGCTGTCTCCACCACACTCTGTGCAACATCCACCCGCTCAGGAGGCTCATCCGGAATACCGGCGACAGCTACAGGATCCGCATAGCCCCGTATCTGCCAAAGCGTCAGCCCTGCCACAGGCAGGGCTGCACCCTTTCCCGGCTCCTTCCATCCCAAAGCATCAAGCCGCGCAGCAGAAAGGATCAGCACCGCCGCCCCGAAACCCTGCGCAGCGGCGAACCGAGCCTCCGTAAGCCCCTCCACCGCCATCACCAACCAACCCTGCCCTGCGTCGGATAGGACCACGGGAAGCCCAAGCCGTAGGTCCGCCCTTGCCCGCGCCACCCGCTCCAACGGCCCCGGAAGAAGTGCATCGTCCCAGCGGGTTCCCGAATATCCCTCCCGCTCCATGGCGCGGTGTAGAACCGTCATGATCTTCCCAACCTCTTGTCAGCCTTGGTGATCTAGTCCGCCCCCCCGCAGGGCAAGATGTCCCACAGCCCGCGATGCGTCAGGAGTTCGGCACTGTCGATCACATTTCCGTAAGGCTGCCATTCGCAACTTTACCCGCGAAGGACCGGGCTATGATCTTCGCTGGGAATGGCAAGGGAGAAGCGGATCTTGCGTGTCTGGCTCGGCCTTGCGCGATCATTGGTGATTTACAACAATCCGGTGCGCAGCATTCCGCTGCGACGTTTTTATCGCAGCCTCCTCTCACGCGGCGATCTGGCCTTCGACGTCGGCGCACATGTCGGAACGCGCGCAAGGGCCATGCGTGCCGCCGGGGCGCGCGTCATAGCCATCGAACCCCAGACCCCCTTTTCCACCTTTCTACGCCACAGCCTCCCGCGTGACATCACGCTGGTAGAGGCCGCGCTCGGCCCTAAGGAAACGGTGGCGGAAATGGCCGTCTCTACGCTGCATCCGACGGTCTCATCGCTCCAGCCGGGATTTGCCGACGCGGCGGTCAGGGCACCGGGCTTCGGTCATGTCCGCTGGGACCGGCGGCAACAGGTCCGCGTCACCACGCTTGACCGACTTATCGCCCAATACGGGATGCCCGCCTATGTGAAAATCGATGTCGAAGGCTTCGAACTCGCCGTCCTTTCGGGTCTCAGCAGTCCGGTCCCGCTCCTCTCGGTCGAATACCTGCCCGCCATGCCCGACGCGACCCATGAGGTCATCAATCATCTGATGACTCTGGGCCCCTATCGGTTCAACCCGGTTCAGGGCGAGGATGGCCGCTTCCTCTGGCCTGACTGGCGCGATGGGGGGACCACGCAGGACTGGCTGCGCAGCCTGCCACGGGATGCGCGCTCCGGCGATCTCTATGCCCGCCTGCCCAAGACCTAAGCAACATTCCGGATCAGCGCCGCCAAGGGTACGAAGATGGCAGGTGCCGCCGTCAACACAGTGCCGCTTTGCCAAGGTTTTTCCCCCGGCGCGATACCTTCCACAACCGCCCCGGATGCCTCCAGCAACGCCAGTCCTGCCGCTATGTCCCAGGGACGCAGCCTGCGTTCCCAGAACCCGTCCAAGCGCCCGGACGCAACCCATGCCAGATCAAGCGCCGCTGCCCCCATCCGTCGTACCCCCGCGCAATGCGGCATCAGTCGCGCGATATCGGCCGCATGTTCGCCGATGTGGTCCATGCCCCCGAAGGGAATGCCCGTCCCGAAAAGCGCGGATGCAAGCTCCCCGGTCTCTGCCACCCCTGCCGCTTCCCCGTTCAGACGCAGCCCCTGCCCCGGCGCTGCGGCGAAAGTTTCCTCCCGCAACGGATCATGCACCACGCCCAGCACGGGCTGTCCGGCAACCTCCAACCCGACCGAGACGCACCAATGCGGAATTCCGCGCAGGAAATTCGTGGTCCCGTCCAGGGGATCGACAACCCAGCGGCGCCCCCCGTCCAGCGGTGCGGTCTCCTCGCCCAGCCAGCCATCCCCTTCCTGCTGCAGGCGCTGGCGCAAATGCGCCTCGGCGGCAAGATCGGCCTCCGAAACGAAATCGCCCGCGCGCTTGTTGCTCACCGCCAGCCGGTCGCGGGCTTGGTAATGGGAAAGCAGGATCTCCCCCGCCTCCTGTGCGGCCGCAACCGCACGCGCCAGATCATCCGACCGGACCATCACGCCCCCTTCCCTTGAAATCGCCGCAGAACCTGCGCGGCACGCCCTGCCACATCCCGCCATGACGGCAGCGCTTCCCCTGCCCGTTCGGCCGCCGCTGCCATCGCCGCCCGCAGCCCGACATCCCCCAGAACCTGCCGCAGCGCCACTGCCAACGCCTCGGGATCATCCGGCCGCACCAAGAGGCCTGCTCCCGGTGGCACGGTATCCGGCACCGCCCCCGTCCGGCAGGACAGGATGGGAAGACCATGAATAAGCGCCTCATTAAACACGATACCATATCCCTCGTATCGCGTCGCAAGCGCGAAGAGACTTGCCTGACGATAGAGTGCGTCCCTTTCCTCTGCCGGCACCGCCCCAACCAACCGGACCCGCCTTGCAAGCGCAGGATCGGCGAGGCGCACCCGCAGCGCCGCCACATGTTCGGCATCCCATGGCGTCCCCGCGATCACCGCCTGCCATGGCAGGTCCACCACCCGCGCCAGCGCCTCGATCAGGACGTCATGCCCCTTGCGCGGATGCAGCAGCCCGACCGAAAGGATCAGCGGCGGATCAAGGGGCACCCTACGCCCGACAGGCTCCGGACGGTCGATCCCCGGCTCCAGAACCGTAACCCTGTCCTCGGCTACATCATATCGCGATGCCAGAACCCGTTTCGTGTGCGGGCTTGGCACAAGAACATGGCGCGCATGCCGCAAATTCTCCCGCTCCTGCCGAAGGAGGCGTTCTGCCTCGGCGGGGTCAAGGGCGGTCTCAAGGGCCAGCGGATGATGCACCAGCGCGACGATCTCCGCCTCGACACCCGCCAATGCCGCCGTGGGAAGCGCACCAAAGGCGAGGCCGTCCACGATCAGCGGCACGCCCGCAGGCACGGACCGAAGCGCATCCAACGCCTGTGCCTCGGCCTCTGCTGACGGAAACGGGAACCCCTCAGGCAAAGTCAGCACCGCAACTTGATGCCCCTGCTCGCGCAGGCATTCCACCAGACGCCGATCATAGAAACTGCCCCCCGTCTGGGTGTTCAGGGCACCCGGAACGGCGAAGGCGATCTGAAAACTCATCCGGCTGTCCTCGGAAGTGGTGGCGTAAGGCCCCGTCCTCCAGCACGGCGGCGCAGGGCAGGTAGCGGCGGGCAGGGCAACATCAAGAGAGGCTACCTCCCGCCAGCGCATGGTTGATCGGGCGCAACGACCCATACATTTCACGCCAAAGCGCAAAGCGGCGATCCGCCCGTTCCACCGCCGGCGGATCAGGTTCGAACACCCTGTCGCTTTGGACCAACGCCACGGCCGCGCTCGCCAGATCAGGCATCGCACCGATACCAGCCCCTGCCATGACCGCCGCCCCAACTGCCGCCGGATCGCGCCCCGCCATCCGCAACAGTGGCCGACCGAAGGCATCCGCCCGCATCTGCGCCCAAAGGTCCGACAGAAGCCCACCGCCCCCCGCCCGGATCACCGGCACCCGCACCCCGCCCGACCGCTCCAACGCCTCGAAAGCCAGCCGCGCCGAAAAGGCCACCCCCTCAAGCACCGCCGTCACCATATCTTCCGGCCCTGTCGCAGCACTCAGGCCCGCAAATCCACCGCGCGAGGCTGCATCCCAGATGGGCGCCCGCTCCCCAGC